>Ga0187772_10000304_pt1 | contig 21846 bp, 26 predicted proteins | sample 0116_SJ02_MP15_2_FD_133137 | JGI IMG/M metagenome (GOLD analysis project Ga0187772, IMG submission 133137) | Tropical peat soil microbial communities from peatlands in Department of Meta, Colombia - 0116_SJ02_MP15_20_MG | ecosystem: Environmental > Terrestrial > Soil > Wetlands > Peat | place... | reverse complement strand
GCCGGGAATACAAATATACGGGCAAGATCATCGATTACTTCACGTCCAATTACCGCGCCTGCATCGGGGCCTGCGTGGCGGGCCAGGGGGATGTCATGATCGGGGCTGCCGCCCTGATTGCCAGGGTGAACGGGCTTTCTGCCCGAATATTCATGAACAAACTGGTAGAAATGGCCGTCAACAATGAAACCACCTTTGGGATGGGAATTGGGGCCATCGCCACGGGAAGGAGGCACCCCGGCGGATGCTGGGTATCCGATTCACTTCTCGCCCATGCCAACAAGGTGCATGTGTCAACCCTTCCCTATGAAACAAAGCGTCTCTGCCAGGACATCGGCGGAGGCATCGTTGAGACAGGCTGCTTCCCCTCTTATAAGGATTTCACCGATCCCTCCTATGGTCCCCTCGTCCAGAAGGCGGTCAAAGCGGGAGTCCGTCACAGCGCCGAGACCCGGGCACGGGTGGCCCGTCTGGTAGAGTGGCTCACCATCGGGGCAGGCGTTCCTGGATGCATGCATGGTGGCGGTTCTCCTGACGGAGCAAAATTAGTGGTTCGTCTGCGGACACCCATCGAGGAATTCGTCGACTATGCCAGAAATATCGCCGGTATTCGGGAACCAGTCACAGAACCGGATGGACGGTCATAGGGACGCAGTTGAAAAATAACACTTTACAGATGTGGAAATGTGTAGAAGTCTCGGCGTCAGACTTAAGGGTACTTCTAATAATTACCAGTTTGTCAATCCCGCGCAGGCGACAGGCCAGTGTTGTTAGGGACTTCTGGATTCCTGCTTTCGCAGGAATGACATTTTTAGAGGTTGCCTTAAATATTGACACCGAACAACGCATCATTGGGGCTGGTATTCTTTCGGTCAACGGTTTAATCAACCCTTCGACTTTCCCAGGTCTAAAGCCCGGGGTTTGCTCAGGGTTGATACTGAGCGGCGCTTTTCACTCCACCCTGAAGGATGGGGTTTGGCGCCGTCGAAGTATCAAGACAAGAGGATGATTCCTTCTTTTTCGGCGGACTGATTCAGCCTGGTATCATAGCTTGAAAAATAGGTAGCCGAGCCGCTTTTGTTTTTCAGGTGGATGGCTGAGGCGAGATGGATGGAGTCAAAACCTCTAAGAAGGTACTTTTCAGCGATATCACCGGCAAACCTGATCAACCCATCCGTGATCTCTATCACGAAATAGCTTTCCCAGTCTCCGTTTAAGTCCTCTACGATTTTTCGAAGAACCCTTAGCGAGAATCCCTCGTCTTTCTGTTTCTTTGCGAAAGCCGCCCTCGCCTCTGCATAGGCTATTTTTGAAGTAGAAACGGTCGCTGCATCGCGGACAAACCCTTTTATTTTCTCAGAATCAATTTCCTCAACGTACAACTTAACTAGAGAGCTCGTATCGAGGTAAACGATCATCTTCTGTCTTCCAGAACAATGTCGGACACGGTTTGCCCCTCTATCTTAACAGGACGATGGCTTCCGGCTGGTTTTCCACCTTTCCATGATGCAAATCCTTCTTTCACAAGAGAAAGGAGTTTTGTGTCTTCCTCTCCCCTTTGCACTGGCAAAATGGTTGCAATGATTCGATCCCTTTCGGTAACGAGGATCTTCTCACCCTTTTTTACCTCACGAAGGTAAAAACTCAATCTGTTTTTCAGATCCCGAATGCCCGCTGTTTTCATAGCTACATTTTACTTTAAAGTAGCTACCTTGTCAAACATTTTTCCATTCACCTGTCTCCCCGGTTATCCACAAATATTGACAAATGAGTTGTCCCTGTTTATGGTGCAATGAGAAAGCACAACAAGAGAACGCTCTTCGTCAGACTTGGATATTGCTATCTGACGGAAAAAAAAGAATGCCTTGTCATTGTTCTCACTCGTCAAAAACACTTTTCCTACAGGCTCGTTGACGGAGAAAATATGAAATGTCCGCACTGCGATAATGACTTCTTGTTGACGTGGAACCGATATATCAAAGCCCCGATCGGCCGGATGTCCTGCCCTTCTTGCCATGCAAAGCTCGTGGTCACCCATCGTTGGTTCTATTGGCCACTCGTGATTCTGGGTTGTTGTATTCTGGGTATTCCTCTGGCCATATTGGGTGCGAACTATGGTCTCGCCGGCGCCCTGACGGGTTGGTTTGTCGGTGCGTTCGGCTTCGGAATCCCGTTTGATAGGTTTCTTGAGATTAGGTTCTCGGTGCTGAGAATGAGACAGGATGAGACGTCCAACAGGCCGACCGGAAGCGAGGTCCAATAGGCCGCGCCTCAGTCGCGATGTTATCAGTAGACGAGGCAAATGGAATACCTGACAGACATCATGAAACCAGAAGACTGGCAGCAAGTCCGGTCGATCTACCTCGAAGGTATCGCTACGGGCAATTCTACCTTTGAGGCAGATGTTCCTGCTTGGGAGAAGTGGGATTCTGCTCACCTACCCGAACACCGGTTAGTGGTCAGAGAAGGCAATAGTATTCTGGCATGGGCCGCACTCAGCCCAGTTTCCAGCCGCTGCGTTTACTCGGGTGTAGTGGAACTCAGTCTGTACGTGGCGACCGGGCATAGGGGTAGAGGCATAGGGTCAGCCCTGCTGAAGGCAATCATAAACTCAACCGAAAAGGCCGGGCTATGGACACTGCAAGGAGGCATCTTCCCTGAGAATACACCGAGCCTCCGCCTCGTGAAAAAGCATGGCTTCAAGGAGATCGGAAGACGTAAGAGGATAGGCAAGATGACCTACGGTGATCTTGCCGGAACTTGGCGAGACGTTATTTTGGTAGAACGCCGAAGCACTGTGACAGGCATAGATTGAAAAGACCTCATAACAAGGCGCTGAACCGGATCGCGAAAAAATCCAGCTCCCGGTGAGCCCTTTTGTTATGTGACTTTTCTATAAGGTGCAATCAGATGACAATGGAAGAGAGCTTTAAAGAAAGATACAGATCAGGGGATACTCCCTGGGACATCGGGCAGCCGGATTTCAATCTAATCGAGGTGGTGACCAAACACCCTATTCCAAGCTGCAGAGCCTTGGATATCGGCTGCGGAACCGGAGACAATTCCATATGGCTTGCGCAGAATGGCTTTCAGGTTATTGGCACCGATACTTCGGACATTGCTCTGGAGAAGGCAAAAGAAAAAGCTTCTAAAACCAACGTTGAATGTGATTTCATCCTTGTTGATTTTCTGAAGGACAAAATTGAAGGCGCCCCTTTTGGTTTTATATTTGACAGAGGTTGTTTTCACGCATTCAGTTCTGAAAATGACCGAAGAAGATTTGCCCAAAATGTCGCTGCACGTTTGGAGGAAGCAGGCCTGTGGCTGACACTTGTTGGTAACGCCGATGAGCATCGGCAAGGTCCTGGTCCGCCTCAACGGACTGCAGGGGATATCGTCCGGGCAGTGGAGCCCTATCTTGAGATTCTCTCACTTACATCCGGCCATTTCGGATCTAATCGTCCAAATCCACCCAGGGCCTGGATTTGCCTGATGCAGAAACGGCATCTCCCATAATTTGGGACGCGTCACGAACGTTGATGAAAAATAACACTTTACAGGCATGGGAAATGTGTAGAACCCAGGGAAGAGAGTAGGGAAAAATCTCAATAATTATGTCTGACTCAAAGACTTTTTGTTAGACATTGCGATATTGGAGGGATTCTGTAAAAATCGACTACAAATGGTGCTATACCGATTTTTTCAGTACAATAAATAGTTCGACGCAAAGGAAATGACGGAGATGAAAATACCCATATACCAGGTAGATGCATTTACTTCGGAGGTCTTTTCCGGCAACCCCGCGGCAGTAGTTCTGTTGGATCACTGGATCGACGACTCAACCCTCCAGGCTGTGGCTGCCGAGAACAACCTATCAGAGACGGCCTTTCTGGTTCGTAATCCTGAAGGTTTTGACCTCAGATGGTTCACGCCGATCACCGAGGTTGCGCTTTGTGGCCACGCGACGTTGGGGAGCGCCTTTGTTCTCTTCGTCTGTCGGAAATGGCCGGAGAAAAGCATCCAGTTTCGGACACGCAAGAGCGGAGAGCTTGTGGTAACAAGGCATGATGATCTCCTTGAAATGGACTTTCCTGCAAGACCTGCTCATGCCCAGAGTCCTCCCGCCGGACTCAAAGAAGCCTTACGAGTCAGCCCTCAAGAAGTACACGGTTCGGCGGAGGATCTGCTCGTAGTGTTGGATAGCGAGGAGACCGTCAGAGAAGTGAAACCCGATTTTATCGCTCTGGATCGGGTAGCGTGTCGCGGAACCATTATTACAGCCAGAGGGGATCGGAGTGACTTCGTATCACGCTTCTTCGCGCCCCGAGTTGGCATACCGGAGGACCCGGTGACGGGGTCTGCGCATTGCGTTCTGACTCCATATTGGGCAGGAGTGCTTGGTAAGACCGATCTCCATGCGTTTCAGGTCTCGAAACGAGGCGGTGAGTTGTTTTGCAGGCATGCCGGTGAACGTGTCAGGATTTCCGGCCAAGGAGCGCTCTACCTGGAAGGTACAATAACGATATGAACCGTCAAATAAACCGGATGCACGCGACGACTTACCGCCGCGCGTGATCCACGACATTAGGCATTTAAGTCTTGAAAGGAGAGTGCATTCATGAAATGGCTTGAAAAGTATGCAGACTACGCTTACGCCTTATTGCGCATTGCGACGGGATTCATGCTCTCGTTCCACGGCGCCCAGAAGATCCTGGGAGTATTTTCCCAGTTCCAACCACCGGTAGGGGCTCAGCTCTGGTTCGGCGGTATTATCGAGCTCGTGGGAGGACTGATGGTGATGCTGGGGTTTCAAACCCGCGCGGCGGCTTTCCTCTGCAGCGGCATGATGGCCGTGGCTTATATTCAGTACCACTGGAAGTTCCAAATCGGATCTCAGCTCTTCCCAGCAGTGAACAAAGGTGAGTTGGCCGCCCTCTACAGTTTTGTTTTTTTCCTCATCGCCTGTCGAGGTGGGGTCAAATGGAGCCTGGACAAAACGAAATAAGGGAGGAGCACGAGGTCAGAATCAACTTATGAAAGAACCTTACCCAACAAGTCCGGCAGCTGACGGCGCGCACGGCGACGCAGGTGAGCTTGGTGCCGCAAAAAAAAATGTTAGATAGGCTGACCGGTCAGAAATTCGTTTGCCCCTGGTGGTTGTGTTTCACATTCGACAACCCCTTAAGGAAACTACTGCACAACCCTGAGGCGATCTTAGGCCCCTATATTCACCCGGGGAACAACGTGGTAGACGTTGGTGCTGGCATGGGCTATTTTTCCATTCCCATGGCAAGATTGGTGGGCCCGGCGGGGCATGTGACCGCGATCGACATCCAGACCGAAATGCTTTCGGCTCTGGCCAGGAAAGCTCAAAGACGTGGGGTTTCCGAAAGAATCACTACACATCTTGCACGCCCTGGCTCCTTGGATCATCATTCCAAAGCCGACTTCGTTTTAGCGTTTTGGATGGTCCACGAGGTTCCCAATCAACCCAGATTTCTCACGCAAATTTACAATCTCCTAAAACCTGATGGACTCTTTCTTCTGGTTGAACCAATACTTCATGTGCCCAAGAAAAGCTTTTTGCAGACATTGGAAACAGCGGAGGATATTGGGTTTCTTATAAAGAAAAATCCAAAAATCCGCATGAGTCATGGCGCCCTTCTAGTGTGCAATAAGGGGGAAAAATGAGGGACGTAAGGGAAAATGCAACTTGGTGTAGGGTAAGGCAGGCGGCGTTGGGGCCACCCATTTAAATAACTAAGTGCCGACTGGTGAAGAAAGGGGCCAAGTGTGTTTTTATGTCTTATTCATTTCGGCCGTCAATAGCATTTACTTGACACTGGGAAGATTTTGGAAGAATGATACCGTATTATCGATGTCTGGCAACGAGTCACAGAACCGAATGCTCCGCGGGCAACCCCGGACCCTCCGGATGGTAATCTTCCCCCTCTCTCCTCAAAACACTTAACAAAACATCTCCGGCCCATCGAGGAGAGGACCCCACTAAAAAAATGACTAAAAATGAAAAAAATGCTTGACAAACAAAAAAACAGCGTTATAATTTTGGGAGTTTAGTTTGCTAAACTAATTTCTTTGTATACTGTCTTACAGCTTACTAAACAAAATTCTTTTTTAACTATTCTCGCAGGATTTATGAAGATCGGAGAACGGATTCGGAATTCAAGACAGTTGAGCAATCTGACCCAGGAAGAGTTGGCCGAGCGGGCCAATCTGACCAAGGGGTTCATCTCCCAGATCGAAAGGGATCTCACCTCCATCTCTCTGGACAGTCTGATTCAGATTCTCGAGGCCCTAGACGAAAACGTCTCCGACTTCTTCCGGGAAGCCTCGCAGGAGAAGATCGTTTACCGGGAGAAGGACCGGGTAGCGATCGAAAAAGAGAAGATCGAGAAGTTCGAGCTCCTGGTCCCGGCTTCGACGAATCGGCGGCTGGAGCCTATCCTCTTGACCCTCCGGAAAGGGGAGTCCACACCCAAAGAGAAGCCCCATGAGGGGGAGGAGTTCGGCTTCGTCCTCCGGGGAAGGGTCAACCTTCGTTTCGGAAGGGAGATTCTGAAGTTGAAAAGAGGCGAATGCTTTTACCTTTCAGCAGAGAAGGAGCATTGGCTTCACAACAGTAGCTCGAAGGAGGCGGTGATATTATGGATCAGCTCACCTCCTTCCTTTTAAGGAGGGAGTGCACCACAAACCCCATACGCCCTCGGCCAGACGAGAGATAATGGAGGACGACAGTGATCATTAAGACCCCGACGCAATATTTTATGGTTTCTGGAGCCTCGGACGGCTTTACACCTCTGAATGCCTTTGACGGAGCCCTCCTCAAGGCGGGCATCGGGAATACCAACATCGTCAAGATGTCGAGCATCCTTCCGCCTCATTGCCAGCAGGTGTCCCCGGTCGCTCTTCCTCCGGGAGCCCTGGTGCCGGCAGCTTATGCTGCGATCACCAGCGATGTGGCCGGAGAGATCGTCTCAGCAGGCGTGGCTGTCGCTCTTCCCGAGGATGAAAATCAGAATGGGTTGATCATGGAATATTCGGCCAAAGGAGAGCGGGTCAAGATCGAGGAGATGGTCCGGAATATGGCCGTCGAGGGGATGAAGCTTCGAGGGTGGAAGATCAAAGATCTGAAATCGATCGCCATTGAGTATAGAATAAAGAGAATTGGCGCAGCCCTGGCCGCTGTCGTCTTGTGGGGGTGATGAAACTCCCTTTCGTAGAAACCAACTATATCTCAGCCGGTGTTTCGTTCGAAAAAAGCAAAGGGGTGATCCTCGGATGCCCCTACGATGGATCTGCCTCCTTTCGTCCGGGCGCCCGCTTCGGACCATCTGCGATCCGAAGAGCCTCATGGGGAATTGAAACCTTCAGTCCCTATTTTCAAAGAGACCTGAGCCAGTGCTCTATCCACGATATGGGAGACCTCGAATTACCATTGGGAGAGAAGAAGATCTCTTTGGGCTTGATTCGGAACGGACTTGGTAAGGTCCTCTCCGAGAAAAAATTTCCCATCCTTCTGGGAGGAGACCATCTGATCACCCTTCCGATCATAGAAGAGATTCTTACGGTTTACCCTCGTCTCCATCTCCTTCAGATTGACGCTCACACAGATTTGAGAGAAGACTATTTGGGCGAACCCCTTTCCCACAGTACGGTGATGAGGAAGGTCGTCGATCATTTGGGTGAAGGGAGATTGTTTCAAATTGGAGTTCGATCCGGAACAGAAGAGGAATTTAAATTAGCCAGAAAGATGAAATCCATCGTCTCCCTTGAACCAAGTTCTCTGAGCTCAATGACCAAGCGCCTCAGGGACCAGCCCGTCTATATCACTTTAGATCTCGACGTGTTCGATCCAAGCCTTATGCCGGGTGTTGGAACGCCCGAGCCCGGAGGTCTCGCCTTCCCGGGATTCATTCTCCTTCTTAAGAAACTCCAAGCCCTTCATGTCATCGGGTTTGATATCGTGGAACTGACACCGGATTACGACCCCACCCAAATCTCCTCTGTCACAGCCTCAGTGATTCTAAGAGAAATGATCCTCGCCCTCTGTTTTGAAAAGATATGATTGCAGTCGCCCCGTTTATATTTCGAGAGATAGGGAGGGATTAATTTGGTGCAAGGGTGACAACTTTCTCTTTTGAATCGATCGTCACGTTGAAATTAGCCAAAAAATCGCGGCCCAATAGACCATCGGCCTCCTTTAGACCTGCATCATGGGCGATGATAAGAAGCGGCCCCCCCCTGGCTTCGCCCACCTCCACGGATTGAACCCACACCGCATCCACATAGCTCATTCCGGTTACCCCTTTCAGGATACCCCGCGGTGCATTCTCAGTAGAAATACCAAGCCTCTGTAGTACTACAGGCGCAACCAGTGTGCGGTCAGAACCGGTATCAAGAATCAAGGTGATGGGCCCAGCTCCGTTGATCTTGGCACTGACCAGGACTGGGAGACCAGGGGTGAACGGAATCTTGGTAAGCCCTTTTGGAATCGGGCTCCGTTCCAGCTCCGGGGGCACAGGAGGAGACGTGGGGAGACGAAGTAACAGTGCTTTAGAACGGTAAGGCTCGGGGATACTCTCAAGCCTCGTCGTGTAATACTGTGTGCCCTGGTCATCGACCCAGTAGTAGATATCTGCCAAGGCAAGTCCTGGAAGAAGTACGCAGATTAGGATGAACGCCGTCGCCCGGCCAAGCATGGTACCCTCATTCTAAACCATCAAGCTGGCATAATCCACTTATTAATACAAACGCGGTAATTCTTTTCCCATGCTCCCTCACTCCGCCCCTGCCTACCGGCGGGCCCTGAACCTACCATGGTGCAGGGTGGGCAAACTGTGGCTGCTAAATTCCTTAATTACAGATTGTGTGAGGATATAAAAGGGAAGAGGGAGTTTGTTCGGGTGTTTGAAGAAGTGGGACTATAGGTAGCGGACTTTTTTTACTGCCGTGGTCGCCGCAAATACTCGAATATTGTTGCTCTGAGGATCTGCTGGAAAGAGAAAGAAGCCGGGTCGCTTTGGGTCGTAGCCCAGAGTTGTTCCGACCAGGACCTCGCCATCCACAAACGTCACTTCAATTTTACGGCCGGAGGGTTTGTCTCCTGAAATATACTCCTTTCGCTCGTCGTATTGGTAATTTCCGGCGAAATCTCTTACAAAGAAAACAGCCTTCAATTCCTTCACCAATACCTCGACCGCTTCGCCCGAGGGATTCTCCTTTAGATAGACATGGAAGCGGTCTTTATTCGGGAAGAAGTCCTGGCTTAACCCTTTGACTATCCTCCCATTGATATATCGTGCAACCACTTTTATGGGTTCCATTCAACTCTCCATTAGGCAATCAGTTATAAGCCCCCAGTTTACCCCGTTAGAAATCGAGCCCCGCTCCTCTGCCTTGTACACCATGTGGTGCAGGGCTCTGAACACCGGGGTTAGGTCCCAGTATAATTCCGGCGGGGTTTGACGCCCCGCTGGAATTTCTAACGGGGTTTACCTTTGAATGAAGCTATATTATTCCCGATCGAGTCAAGGGTCAAGGAAATTTTCGGAAAAACTTGCGCGGCTGACACGCCATTTGGTGTATAATGAATCACCATCAGTCATTCCGGGCACTAAAACGCCTCGTGAGGCTGCCATACGATGCCGAAAAAGGTAATGATCGATTGTGATGTTGGGATAGATGACGCCCTGGCCTTGATCCTCGCATTTCATTCACCGGAGCTGGACGTGAAGGCAGTCACCGGAGTGAATGGAAATGTTCCTTTAGAACAGGTTTTTGAAAATATTCAGAAGGTCCTCTCTCTGATCCGACCCAAAAATAAACCCTTCATTGCCAAAGGAGCTGATCGACCTCTGAAGGGGAAACCCGTTTATGCCCATTCTGTCCATGGAAAAGATGGATTGGGAGGGGCCAAGATAGATCGCAAGGAAGGCGAGGATGGATGGCAACTTTTCACGGGTCGCGCGGAAGAGCTTATCATAGAGATGACCCGCCGGTATCCGGATGAAATGACTTTGATTGCGACAGCTCCTCTGACTAATTTGGCCTTAGCACTCCATAGGGACAGAGAAGGAATGGGGAGACTGAAAGAAATTACAATTATGGGGGGAGCCGTCCGAACACGGGGAAACATTACGCCCTATGCTGAATTTAACATCTACTCCGACCCCTTAGCCGCTAAAATAGTCTTGGATTCAGAGTTACCGATCATACTGGTTCCACTCGACGTAACGCATCAAGCTCCTCTTACACCCCAACTGATGGAAGAGAGGGTGAAACCCATCAACAATTCATTTTCCAAATTCCTTATCGAGGCGACCGGGTATCGTTCGACCACACGCCAGTTCAGGAATAGGGAACCGATGTATCTTCACGATCCCCTCGCCGTGGGGGTGGTCATCGATCCCACATTGGTGAGAAAGGAGAGCCTTTCGATTGATGTGGAGATTCAAGAAGGGAAATATTTCGGCAAGACGACAGAAGCGAAACAGGGGCCGAAGGTAGAGGTTTGCCTGGGAGTGGATGCGAGAGGATTCTTAGAACTCTTCCTATCACGATTGCTGTGAATCCATGAGAAAAAAAATTCTGGTCCTCGGGAATTCCAACGTGGATTTCGTCTTAAAAATTCCGAGATTCCATCAATCCGGGGAGACGATATTGGCGGAAAGCCTCGGTATCTTCTTCGGAGGGAAAGGGGCGAATCAAACCATCACGGCAAGGCGGCTGGGAGGAGACGTTGAATTCATCACCAAAGTTGGGAATGACCACTACGGAAAATCATACCGTCGCCACCTGATTAAAAATGGTTTGGATCAGAAACTGATTCTGGAGGACAAGAAGCTGCCAACAGGGACGGCTGTGATTGAGCTGACTCCAAGGGGGGAGAACCGGATCATCTCCTTTCTCGGAGCGAATGGGTCTCTTTCCGTAGATGACCTGAAAAGACTGGAGCGAAATTGGAGGGGCGTTGACGTCTTTGTCACTCAATTGGAAGTCCCTCTTCCGCCGGTAGAGAGAGGGTTAAGAGCGGCTAAAGAACGGGGTGCAATCACCCTTCTCAATCCTTCTCCACCGATTCGGCTCTCGCCCGGTGTCCTCTCCCTGGTCGATTTTATTGTCCCCAATGAATGGGAAGCTCAGTCCCTGACCGGGATAAAATGGAGGACAGGTCGAGAAATTGGAAAAATGGCTGAAAGACTGTTGGACACGGGTGTAAAAAATGTGGTGGTAACCCTGGGTTCAAAGGGCCTCTTTTTCAAGAACAGAAGTGAAGAATTCTGGATGGAAGCTTTCAAAGTAAATGTGATCGATACCACGGCTGCGGGGGATGCCTTTCTCGGGGCCCTCGCCTGCGGTCTCTCTGAGGACAAACCCATCCGAGAAGCCTTAGCATTTGCGAATGCGGCCGGGGCCCTCGCGACCACAAAACTGGGCGCCCAGCCATCCCTCCCCTTCAGAGAAGAAGTCGAAGTTTTTCTGTCTAAGATAAAAGCGTAACTGGAATCTTAGAAAAACGGATCACGGGCACGAATTGGGCAACCTTCAGGGTTGACATCTCCTGGCGACTTCACTATGCTACTTATTAATCCCTCCACAGAAAGGAATGAGTGATGAATGAGGTGTTGAAAGCCATAAGAGACCGGAGGACGGTTCGGAGATTCAAGTCTAACCCGGTCGATGAGGAGATGCTTCAGATGATTCTCGAGGCCGGAAGGTGGGCCCCTTCTTTTAGTAATCTTCAACCCTGGAGGTTCATCGTCATTAGAGACTTGGGCTTAAAGATTGCGCTGGATCGAGAGGCCAGGCAGAGCGTGCTCCACTTGGGCATTAATCAAGCGCCCGTAGTCATCCTGGTCTGCGTGGACCGCCGGATCGATCCCCTCCATGCGATTGAAGCCGGAGCAGCGGCCACGCAGAATATGACTTTAGCGGCACACAGCTTAGGTCTGGGAGCCGGCTGGATTGGGATTTGGGGAACAGAGGCCGAGGCTTCTATCCAAAAACTTCTTAAACTCCCGGAGACAGTTCGAGCGGTCTCTTTACTTCCTATTGGGATTCCGGATGAGTCTCCAGAAGGTCATCGAAAGCCCCTTGAAGAGCTAACCCAATTTAGATGAAGCACCTCGTTCCCAGAATAAGCACTGAGACTGAGCTTATATCCAATCCTTCTTAATTCTTAATTCCGAATTCTAAATTCTTAACTCAAAACATTTAACTCTTCATTCTTGACTATCTGTACTCCCAGTGGCTTTCCTGCCAGACCCATCCTTCTCCCCCCGGCTGCCAATGGCCGGGTACCCACTCCGCATGAGCCCTTGGAGGTCTCGCCCAACGACCTGCAATCCAAATCCACTCTCCTCCCCTATACGCCAGTGCCCGGGTCTCCAGACCGCTTCTGGATAGGGGGGTGACATCGAAACTCCTCCTTTCTACTCCGTATATTCATATAGTCTTAGAATACATTGCAAGAAAAAAATTCAAAGAATTTTTTCAAAATAACTCAGAAAAGGAAAAAATGACTTGATTTTTCTTAAGATTTCAAATATTGAAACCTCTATTCGAACTCAAGGAGGCAATGCATGGCCACTGAATTAGAGTGTCCCATCTGTGACGCTGACATCCCACTTGAAGGAACTGAGAAACCTGGAGACTTGGTCCTCTGTTCCTATTGCAAGGTAACTTTCAAAATAATTAGCACGAAAGATAAATGGATCCTTTCGGACGACTTTGAGGAATAGGATGAAAGTCCTCTACACCTCAGATCTTCACGGTGAAATCTACCTTTATCAGGAGCTCTTATCGCTTGCCATTTCTTCCTCCTCGGAAGTCATGGCAATAGGGGGCGATCTTCTCCCGTCTTTCCCCCCAACAAAACGATACGAAGATATGGTTCCAAATCAAAAAACCTTCATCGACCAGTTTCTTTCTCCGCTTCTTAGAAAGATTTTAGAGACCACTTCTATTCAACAGATTTTTCTCATCGCTGGAAACTGGGATCTCGGATATCCCCATCTTTTTAGGCAGTCTTCAGAAAGAATCATCGATCTCAATCGGAGAAGTTATCGACTTAAGAATGGATACGAACTCATCGGATACCCTTTTGTTCCTCCAACCCCGTTTCGGCCAAAAGACTTTGAGAAAATGGACGACCACGAGGCCCCCTGGCCTCCTCAGAAAAATCCCTCTTATATTCGATCCTCTGACCAATCCGACCAATTGAGCCCCGTTGATCCCTATCTCTATTTTAGAGGACGAGAAACGATTGAAGAAGATTTGGACCGACTTCCGAAACCCCTCCATCAGAAAAGAGCGATCTATATCATGCACTCTCCTCCTTTCGGGACTCGACTGGATCTGATCGAAGGAGGAAAGTCAGTGGGAAGTCGATCCATCAAAACCTTCATCGAAAGGAATCAGCCCCTTTTAACCCTTCATGGCCATATCCATGAATCACCAAAACTTTCCGGCGTATACGTGGATCGGATTGGGGAAACCCTTGCCGTCAACCCGGGACAATTTATCTGGGCAGAGAGAGATTCATCCGGGCTCCATGCCGTCACCTTCGAAATGGAAAGGTCGGAACAAACGCTTACCCACAATTGTTTTCGGAGATCAAGAAGCGTAGGTGTCCTCCGTTGACATGGCGACATCAAATTAATTTTTATAAATATAATCGGATAGTTAAGGCTCTAATAAAAACACTTGACATATGAAAAATAGAATGGGATAATAGTTTTGTAGGTTGTAAGAAGTATTTGTTTGGATCACAAAAGGTCGCAAAAGTGCTTCTTAAGACTTTTGTGGCTTTTTTTTTAGGACCAAAGGCTATTACAACTTACTTGAATTTAAGAGAAGAAAGGAGGTGAGTTGTAGTGGCCAAAGGTCGTGTAAAATGGTTTAACGAGAAGAAGGGCTATGGGTTCATTTCCAGAGACGACGGAAATGATGTCTTCGTACACTTCTCCGCTATCAAGAGAGATGGGTTCAAATCCCTCTATGAAGGCGATGAAGTAGAGTTCGAGGTTTCCGACGGTCCGAAAGGCCCACAGGCAACCAACGTTGTCGTAGTGAGCTAATTAGAAGTTCGTTAAGCTAAAAAGAGAAAAGAGACCCTGGGTTTTCCTGCCAGGGTCTCTTTTTATTTTGCTTGCCTCGTGCGGCGCAACATTGGAAGCCCGCTTGAGCGGCAAGCGGTCCGCGATTCCCGGGGACGAGAGACGATTTACGGAGCAGATCGTGGGAGGACAGGCGAGGTGGAAAAGGGTGAGAGGACTGCAACAGGCAAAATTTTTTATCCAGAAAAATACGGGATGGCGGTCTGCCCGCTTTCCTGCCGGAGAAGACAAAAATAGACATCCCCTGGAAGAATAGGCCTATCCCCCATCCGAACAATGGCCATTTGAACCAAAGGTATTGAGGTGAAGTGGTTAGGTTGATGACAATGAGTAGAACGTTCACCCCCGCATAGACCGCTAAGTGAATATAAAATCCTATCTTAGCCTCCATCCGCTTCTTCGCTTTTTCATAAGCTTCCCGGTCTTCCACGTGTGTCTCCTCTTCAGTCTTCTACCCCTTAAGTTTGAGAACTTTCTTCGAAAGGAAACATCGCATTTTTTTGCGATTACACTTTCCCCTGGGCTTTCAGATAATCCTTCCAGAAGGGTGAGATATCCCTTAACCTCTGGATGATCGGGGGGAGATGTTCGATGATATAATCCATCTCTTCTTTGGTGCTATAGATGGAGAGGCTGAAGCGGATCGACCCGTGAGCAGCGGTGAAAGGAACACCCATTGCCCTGAGGACATGCGAAGGTTCCAGCGAACCGGATGTGCATGCAGAGCCGGATGAGGCACAGATCCCGAGGTCAGAAAGCAGAAGGAGAATCGATTCGCCTTCCACATATTCAAAACTGACGCTCACGGTGTTGGGAAGTCGATGAAGCCGATCCCCGTTCACTAAGGTATTTGGGATCTTTTCCAGAATCTTGGTCTCAAGATAATCCCTCAAGGCTCTAACCTTTGTGTTCTCTTCATCGAGATGCCTTTTGGCCAGCTCGCAGGCCTTGCCCAGACCGATAATGTAAGGAACATTCTCCGTGCCTCCTCTTCTCCCTTTCTCCTGATGGCCGCCAATCAAGAACGGAGAAAATTTTGTTCCTTTTCGGATGTAGAGGACCCCGATCCCTTTAGGCGCGTGAAGTTTATGGCCGGAGATCGAAAGCATATCCAGCCTCGATTTTTTCATATTGAGAGGAATCTTTCCGGCTGCCTGGACGGCATCGGTGTGGAAAGAAATCCCCTTGGACTTTACAATCTCGCCAATCTCTTCAATGGGAAAGATCACCCCGGTTTCATTGTTAGCATACATAATGGTAACCAAAGTGGTCTGGTCGGTCAGTGACTCCCTTAACTCGTCCAGGTCGAGCCGCCCCTCTCGATCCACAGAAAGCTCTGTGATCCGGTAGCCCTTTCGGCCTAAATAGGTAGAAACATTTCCAACCGCGGGATGTTCCACTCGGGTAGAGATGAGGTGGCGCTTTTCCGGATAGGAATCAAGCGTCCCTAAAATCGCCGCATTATCACTCTCCGTTCCACAACTGGTGAAGACGATCTCCGAAGGCTCTGCCCCTAAGAAGTCTGCCACCTTCTCCCTCGCCTCATCCACCTTCTTCTGAACCTGTCCTCCGAAGAAGTGCATGCTTGAGGGATTCCCATAATACTCGGAAAAATAAGGAACCATCACCTCCAAGACCTCCGGAGCCACCATTGTCGTCGCATTATTGTCCACGTAAACGGTCTTCACGGCCTGACCTCCTCCACCACGATATCGTCGCTGACGAACTCTCTCAACTTCGTTTCGACATACTGTTTTAGCGTAATCTCAGCGCTGGGGCAGAACGAACAGGAGCCCCTCAACGCGACGTAAACTTTGTTCCCTTCGATATCGATTAAATCCAAATCGCCGCCGTCCGCCTTTAAAGCCGGAATGATTTCTCTTCCTAACGTATCCTCGATCAGTTTGATCTTCTGGATGTTCGTCAGCTTCTTTCTCTCGGGTTTGGATGGGGGAACCTCATTCTCCATCTCTTTTCTGACCTTTTCTATGATCGCTTCGATCTTTGGATGGCACTGGCCACATCCTCCCCCGGCTTTGGTGTAATAGGTCACCTGTTCCACCGTCTTAAGATCATTCTCACGGATCGCATGCGCAATCTCTCTGTCCGTCACCCCGAAGCAATTACAGATCACCTCAAAATCTTCTTTCGTTACTTTCTGCCCACGGTAATTGGCGATGGCCGCCTCAAGTGCCTCTCTTCCCATCACCGAACAGTGCATCTTCTCTAAGGGGAGCCCCCCGAGGTAGTTGGCAATATCCTGATTGGTGACCTTGGCCGCTTCCTCAAGCGTCTTCCCTTTGACGATCTCCGTTAAGGCAGAAGAGGAAGCGATGGCACTGGCACAGCCAAAGGTCTTGAATTTTACGTCTTTGATCCTTTTCTTCTCATCCAATTTGAAAGTGAGTCTCAAGGCATCCCCGCAGGCAAGCGACCCCACTTCACCCGCCCCGTCCGGGTTCTCGATCTCTCCAACATTTCTCGGATTCAGAAAATGATCCTTAACCTTCTCCGTATAATCCCACATAAAAACCCCCTTATGCTAAATTCATCATTATTATAAATTCTATCCCTTTGCACCGTCAACCTTTTTAATTAAAGAACATCCGACGGTGGGAGTCGGCATTCGTCTCATCCTGGAGTCCATTCGGATTGGGTGTGAACCGTCTCGAGACTGAATCATTCAATCAGAAGCGAAGCGCCCCGCCCGCAGGGCGGGGCTTCCCGGGGGTGAAACTTTCATTTATATTGTGTCCCTTCCTGCCCTGCGGGTAGGCAGGGACCGCGTCTATCCCACTTTGGCGGGACAGAGCACGTGCCAGCCATCGGAAGCAAAAACAGCCCAATTCATTCCCGAGACTCTTTTAGACGGATCAAGGAATTCCAGCCCGGCCGTCCCTCTGCCGGATAATCAAAGTGAATTCAAGAAATATATACATGTATAATTATTGTATTCTACAGAAATCATTAAATTTCATTTGGTTACATGAATAACGACGTAGCGATCTCTCGAGACATGTATATTCTTAACATACACAATTGATTTTCTACCATGCTTTTTATAGAACTTTACGGAATAGAAAATTTAATATAATCAAGTCATTACAGATTCTTTCTATTCTTCCTTGGGCTTGGCATCAGGTATGCATTTTTAGAGGTTGAAGTGACTGAAGAACCTCGATAGACAAGAAACGGGGAATAGGCTGGTACCGCCACCACAGCAGTCATGAAGAAAGAAAAGAAGGTGGAAGAAGAAGCTATTCTCTCAGGTACTGAGCCTGTAGCCGTGAAGAGATAAGGGTGACAGAAGTTGATGGTTATGGTAAAAAGATTAAATGGAGGCTGACAGTAAAATATATTACCTGTCATCTTTAAAGAGAGGAGGGAGCAATGAATATCAAATTAAGTACGGCTAACATTGTTAGTATCATTATCCTAATGTGCATCCTGGCAGCCATGGTATCCATTGCTGTGATGCAGGTTGTACGAACTGTCGAGGATATAGGTCCAAAAATCTATGTTGTGGGAGGAGCCGTCGTCGTCGTCGGAGCGATTATCCCTATTATGTTAATCATCCTCGTTAAGCATTTAAAGAGAATAAATCAAGATTAGAAGGAATCTTGTTTACCAGTTGACAATTTACCATTCCCCCCGATATAAAAAAGAGCAGGGAAATTTTCAATCCTGCTCTTTTTTTATTACGATGATAGAAGATCATTTCATTCAATTGGTCAATGTTACAAAAATCTATCCCCGGGGAGAAAATCCCGTGGTCGCCCTGGATCGCGTCAATGTCAACCTCTCAAAGGGAGAGTTCTTAGCCATTACAGGCAAGAGCGGCTGCGGAAAGTCCACTCTGATCAACATCATTGGCGGGTTGGATTCTCCGGATCAGGGTCGGGTGATGATCAACGGCGAAAACATCTCCACGATGAATGACCGCCGGTTGACCCTTTACCGCAGAGACCGCGTCGGCATCATCTTCCAGTTCTTCAATCTCCTGCCCATCCTCAACCTCCAAGAGAATATCGCCCTCCCCCACCTGCTACGGGAAGGCTCGAACCCTCCGCGTGATAAAATTGAAAACCTTCTTCATGAAATGGACCTCTATGAAAGGAGGAATCATTATCCTCATGAACTTTCGGGCGGCGAGATGCAGCGGGTGGCGATCTGCCGCGCTTTGATCAACGACCCTGACATCATTCTCGCTGATGAGCCAACGGGTAATCTCGATTCCACTTCAGGAAAGCAGGTCTTGGACATCCTTCGGCGACTACGGGACGGGCAAGGGAAGACCGTCATCCTTGTCACCCATAGCCATGAAGGAGCAGCCATGGCGGATCGCGTCATCAGAATGAGCGACGGTAAGCTCCTTTAGACTAAAACAATGTCAAATATCAAAGTCCAAAGTTCAAATTAATGCCAAATGCTTAAGTGCCACGCAGAGACTGTCATTCCTGACTTGATCCGGAATCCAGTCTTCAAAATTTGAATTTGGGATTTTGACATTCATTTGCCATTTGTCATTTGGGTTTTGTCATTTGTCATTTTGTCTTATGGTCCTACTTCATCTCCTCAAAAACGTCACTTTTCGTCATCTTCGCTATCATAAAGGAAGAACCTTTCTCTCCATGGTCGGAATCGCCCTGGGAGTCGCTGTCTTTGTCAGTGTCCAGACCGCCATTTACACTGCCATCGAATCCTTCAATGCGTCCGTCGATCATGTCTCGGGAAAAGCCAATCTCCAGGTGACCTCTTTCGGAAGAGGCTTTTCTGAAGAGGTCTATCTCAAGGTAAAGAAAGTTCCCGGGATCAAAGCAGCCACACCCGTCATTCAGTATGTCTCCAAGATGGATGAACCCATTGGAGAACCGCTCTACCTTCTTGGCATCGATGTCTTTAGTGATCGTCCTTTTAGAGAATATCAGTTTCACGAGACCGACGACGAAGGTCTCCTTTTCTTGAAAACCCCCAATTCCATTGCCATCACAGAAAAATTGGCCAACCGGCACGGCTTAAAAAGAGGACAGAAAATCACCCTCATCGTAGGTTCGAAAAAGGTCACCCTCACCATCACCAATCTCTTAAAGATGGAGGGGCCAGCCAATTCATTGGAAGGGAACTTCGGCCTCATTGACATTGCCTCCGCTCAGGAAGCCCTGGAAAAGGTCGGCCTCATCGACCGAATCGATGTGATCGTTGACAAATCCCAGCCCATGGAAGCGACAGAGAGAGAGCTGAAAAAAGTGATTCCGCCGGGAGTTGAAGTTCGCCGGTCCGATACCCGCAGCGGTCAGATCGAAAAGATGGTTTCGGCCTTTCACCTCAACCTCACCGCCCTCAGCTTCATCTCTTTAATCGTCGGGATGTTTTTGATCTACAATGCCATTTCCGTTTCCGTCATTCAGAGGAGGAGGGAGATCGGAATTCTCCGAAGCATCGGACTCACCCGACCTCAGGTCCTCGGGCTCTTCATCGGTGAGGCAGCGTGGATCGGGTGCTTGGGAAGTCTGGTCGGAATAGGACTCGGGATAGGGCTGGCAAAGCTCATGCTCTATCTGGTCTCCAGAACGATTACCGCCCTCTATATATTGGTCAAAGCGGAACATCTCTTGATTTCTCCGTCCATTTTGATGGCAGGCTTTGGAATGGGAGTATTCGCTTCTGTCCTTTCCTCAATCGGCCCAGCAAGAGAAGCCTCCAAGATTGCACCCAAGGAGGCTCTGGCGCTCGGGACCCTTGAAACAAAAATAAGAACCCGTCTCGGGCATTTCAGTCTCATCGGCGTGGGTCTTCTCATCCTGTCGCTCATCCTTGCCCTTCAAAGGCCCATCTCTCATCGGCCCATCTTCGGCTTCCTGGCTGCACTCCTCATCCTCATCGGAGTCTCCTTCCTGATCCCTTCTGTGACCACCTTCCTGAACCGTCTCCTTGCCCCGCTTCTCCACCGCTTGTTTGGATCCGAAGGAAAACTGGCCAGTCGATATCTCCATGACTCCATGGCTAGAACCGCAATCACCATCGCTGCATTGATGACCGCCCTCTCCATGCTCATCAGCATCTCTATCATGATCTTGAGCTTCCGAAAGACGGTTGACCTCTGGGTGGAGCAATCGATCAACGGGGATGTGTTCATCTTTCCAGGCTCCTACTCCATCACAGGTTACTCCGCCCTCCTCCCTCTTGAGGTCTCAAGGGCGCTGCCTTCCCTTCCCGGAGTCAAGGCTGTGGATTCTTTCAGGGCGTTGGAGGTTGAATATCAAGGCCAGCCTGCCCTCATTGCCGCCGTGGATGGGCAGGTCTTTCTCAATATGAAAGTCATTCGTTTCACTCGAGGAAATTCTCGGGCGATCCTCAGACAGTTCGCCGAAGGACAAGCCATTCTCGTAACGGAGAGTTTTTCTCTCAGGCATCACGTGAAAGCCGGAGACCGGATCAAGCTTAACACGCCGCAGGGTGAAAGGGAATTTTTGGTCTCCGGAGTCTTCTACGATTATTCCTCGGATTGGGGGATGGTCTTATTGGAGAAGAAACTTTTTCAATCTCTGTGGAAGGACGAGACGATCCATAGCGCCGGCATCTATCTCAAAGAAGGGGTGTCTCAGGAAGCCTTCAAGGAGGCCATCCGGGAAAGATACTCGAAACCTTATCGCCTCTTTGTGGTCTCCCATCGGCAATTGCGAAAGGAAGTTCTAAAGATCTTCGACCAGACCTTTGCCATTACCTATGCCCTTGAATTTATCGCCATCATCGTGGCCATTCTCGGAATCGTCAATTCCTTAAACGCCCTGATCATCGAAAGGCAACGGGATATCGGGATCGTCCGGGCCGTGGGCGCATTCCAAAGGCAGATTCAGAAGACCACTCTGATTGAGGCGGGGATGATCGGCTTTTTCAGCCATATCCTCGGCCTCCTCTGCGGTTTTCTCCTCTCTGTCCTTCTCATCTACGTCATCAACAAACAATCCTTCGGATGGACCGTCCAGTTCTCCATTCCTCTTCGCAGTTTGATAGAGTCCTGGTTGATTGTCATGATCACTTCCATCGGCGCGGGCTTCATCCCGGCCCGTCGGGCAGCCAAAATGAATGTGGTGGAATCGTTAAGGATGGAATAGAAAGAAGTTAAGAGTTAAAAGTTATGAATTATGAGCTGAAAGTTATACTCTTTTTATTTTTCCTGTCTTGATTTTCTTTACTTCTGAATCGATAAGCTCGTTAAAACGCATCGCCATTTCGGCTCCCCCGGCATCATCCTCGTGTTTAAAAAATACGAAGGCCCTTTCCCAATCCTGCGAAAGGATTCTTTCCATCCATTGCGATAGATCGGCATCCGTGTAATCGGAACGGCGCAGGCGAAGGTACCCCCATGGCGCCGTGCGGATGATCTCATGCGCCGTATTCTCATCAGCATCGGCGATGCACAGGCTGGCTCCTTTTTCGCCGAGGAGGCCCAGGATTTCATCATCGAGCCAGGATGGGCTCCGGAACTCGAATGCGCAGGTCCTGTCGCCGGGGATCAGAGCGAGAAAATCTTTCAGCGCAGGCCGGTCCTTACGAAAACTCTTGGGAAACTGAAAGAGGACCGGCCCCAGTTTCCTGTCCAGAACTGACAGCGTCCTGAAGAGGTAGTCGGTCTCGTCGAGCACATTTGTCAGCCGCTTCAGATGGGTTATGACCTGGGGCGCTTTGACCGCGAAAACAAAACCGT
>Ga0187772_10000303_pt1 | contig 21913 bp, 21 predicted proteins | sample 0116_SJ02_MP15_2_FD_133137 | JGI IMG/M metagenome (GOLD analysis project Ga0187772, IMG submission 133137) | Tropical peat soil microbial communities from peatlands in Department of Meta, Colombia - 0116_SJ02_MP15_20_MG | ecosystem: Environmental > Terrestrial > Soil > Wetlands > Peat | place... | reverse complement strand
ATTTGGCCGGGGATCAGGTGCTGAAGGCCGTTTCGATTCTTATCCAGCGCGGCGTCCGACAGAGCGATATCATCGCTCGCTATGGGGGAGAGGAATTCTCCGCGATCTTAATCAATGCAGGAAAAGAAAAGGCTTTAGAGATTGCAGAGAGGGTGAGAAGAAATGTGGCCGATACGCGCTTTCCCAATGAAAGTGCTCAACCCAATAAGCATCTAACGGTAAGCGTGGGCGTGGCCACGTTTTCCTCCTCTGTCTCCAGCCTCACGGATTTGATTCGTGAGGCAGATCACGCTCTTTATCGGGCGAAGAAACGCGGCCGGAATCGCATTGAGGGGTGAGATGAAGACTGTGGTTGTCGCTGCCGCCTTGATCATCGAAGAAGGGAAAATTCTTGTCACTCAGAGAAAGAAGGATTCGCCTCATGGATTTCTTTGGGAATTTCCGGGAGGGAAGGTGAAGGAAGGGGAGGAGCCGAGGAGGGCTTTGCGTCGAGAGTTGATGGAGGAATTGGATGTGGAGGCGGAGGTGGGGATGATTTTTGATGCGGTCTTCTATTCCTATCCGGAATATCCGGTCCTTCTCTTAATCTATCGTTGTCGGATTGGGAAAGGCGTCCTCAAACCCATCGGCTGTCACGACCTCCGGTGGGTGACCCTGAGGGAGCTGGAAAAATTGGCGATGCCACCTGCCGATGACCCCATTCGAAAACATTTAGGCTCCCTTGAAAATCATCAGTCAAAAGGTCAGGGTTGAGATGTCCCTCTCTTTACGAAGATGAACATCAAACGATAAACATTGGAGTAGAATGGATTCGGGATGAACGATGGAACAGGATCGGGTTCAAAGGTATGTTAAAAGTTTAGAAAGAACCATCGAAAACAACCACCATTACCTGAAGGAATCGATCGAGGACTTTCAGGAGATGTGTCGGATGGTCAGTCCCGAGAAACATGTTCCCACAGGAATTAGCATCGATATCCGGGAAATGTACAAGGAGATTCGAAATCGGCTGACAGAGATTAAGGCCATCGAACAACTCCTTCAAGGGAAATATCGACAGTACTATCGCCGGGACGCCCTGCGCGACAAAGAGATCATGGAATTCGGATTCATTACGAAAAATTGCTATTCTAAATTTGAGCATACGATGGTCCAGATAGAGACCATCAAGAGGCTGAAAGAGCATGCCCCTAAGGCGGATCATCCGGCCGAGCCCCTCCAATGGTTTCGCTCCCCAGAGAACCAGGTTACCCTTATAAAAAATCTGAGGATGTTGATGGAATTGGATTACGGATCCACCCCAGAAGGAATCAGGGAGGAGAGGCGTGATCTGGCTGGGGGTCGAACCCTTACTCTCTTTCTGTTCAGCGGGGATTCTCTCTCCCTCGACCATCTTCAATCCCAAATCCAGTTGCGAGAACACGATATCATAGAGCGATACGGCCCGGAGGAGGTCCGCGGAGTTTTGGCCCATTTGAGAAAGGTCGATCCTCATGAAGTGGAAAAGAAGTTTCAACAATTTATGGAGAGCAGAGGGTTGGCCAAGCTCAAGTGCCTCTTCCTGCCGGTCCATTCTCCAAAAGATTTGGGAGGGGATTTATTAAAATTAATCAAGACAACTTTGCAAGAAATGACCGATGGGGAATTGAGAACCCTTTCGATTTGACACCTTCTCAAAAATTACATATTTTTGCATTTTCTGCTTGACAATCTTTGTTTGGATATACTAAGAGTAAATCAAAGATTTTGATCATGAAAAGAAAAGAGAAAGAAATTAACTCCGAAGAAATGGAACCTCCTGGCAACTGGGTTGAATCCCATGACCCGGCCACTGCTGGTGGAGTACAAAAGAATCAAAGCTCGGAAATGATGGTCAACAAAACACCGATTTAACCCCGTGGCACATTTCCGGGACCAGCCCTGGCAGGAAACGGAGCTGTGCCGTGCATTTCACCTCCAGTAGAAATATTTTCTCTCTTATCCTATTTCATGGGCCACTCTATAACAAGATTTTTGACCAAGAGATTGGTTTTGCATCGCTCGGCCATGAGGACTGCTTATGTACTGGATCAGTAAGAGTATCCATCTTCTGACCCGTCTACGCCGGCAATTGATCATTTTCTTGTCGGTGCTGGGACCGGGAATCATCGTCATGGTAGCGGATAACGACGCAGGGGGTATATCCACCTATGCTGTTACAGGTTCCAAGTTTGGTTTTTCACTCCTCTGGATGTTCATTCCTCTCTTCCCCATGGCTTATTACGTCCAGGAGATGACAGTTCGCTTAGGGGCCGTGACGAAACGGGGACATGCCGAAGCTATCTTTGATGGTTTCGGGCCTTTCTGGGGATGGTTTTCTCTTATCGACTTGGGCATCGTCAACTGGCTGACCCTGATTACCGAGTATATCGGAATGACTGCTGCGATGAGCCTCCTCGGCGTCCCCCCTTGGCTCACCTTTATCGTTGTGACTGTCATACTATTCGTCGTGGTTATCTCAGGGCAATATTGGACCTTTGAGAAAATTGCCCTCTTCTTCTGCATCTTTAATTTCGTCTATATCCCCGCTGCCCTCTGGGCCATGGAAACTCCAAGCGCGCCGAGTTGGAGCGAGGCGCTCCGAGGTTTCTATCATCCAGATTTACCATGGGGTCTCAGCGGAGACCTGATTTTCATACTGATGGCCAACGTCGGCACGACCATTGCACCTTGGATGATCTTCTTTCAACAAAGCGCTGTTGTGGACAAGGGCTTAGATTATCATGATATCAAATTTGGCCAAATGGACACCCTTGTTGGTTCTTTTCTAACATGTGTTGTGGCTGTTTTCATCATCATTGCCACAAGCGCGGTTTTTTATTATCACCGTCCACCGATCACGATTGAAGATGCCAAACAGACAGCCGAAGCCATCGTACCTCTTTTACCCTCCGGGCACGGTGAACTGGCACGCAAACTCTTTGCCATAGGGCTGTTTGACGCTGGGTTTCTGGGAGCCCTTTGCATCTCCCTCTCTTCGTCGTGGGCCGTGGGCGAGGTCTTTGGATGGGCTCACTCCTTGAATTTGAAGGTGAAGGAGGCGCCATGGTTCTACCTGATCTACCTGGTCATGCTGATTACCTCGGGCTTAGTGGTTTTGATCCCGGGTGCTCCCCTGGTCACCATTACGATGTTCGTACAGGTGGTAGCGGTCACCCTCTTACCCGCAGCACTTGTCTTCTTGCTCCTCCTTTTGAATGACGAATCATGTATGGGTGAGCATACCAACACCACGTGGGAAAATTATGCAAATTGGATCATCGTCGTCGTCGTGGCGTTGATGTCAACACTCTTGGGCATCAGTACCCTTTTTCCGGGTCTTTTCAAATGACCATTAAGAGGTGGAAACGATGAACCCTACCGCGAATGCTTCTAAAATATCCAGCCCGGCCAGTGGTCCTGGGAGCTACCAATTTCTTTATTTTTCAGAACTGATCAAACGCCCGATCTGTGCGGGGAAGATTCAGGATCGGATCGGAAGACTGACCGATCTGGTATTCTCTCTCACCGAACCTTTTCCCGAGGCTGTAGGAATCTATATTGAGCACGGATGGAATAAGCCTACCGAGTTCATACCCTGGGCAAAGGTTCTGAGGATTGAAGAGGATGCCATTTTCGTGCAACCCTCTGAAAACGGGAGCGTCTACCCTCCTTTCGTTGATCAACCGGGTTGGATACTCTTGGACAAACATTTGATGGGCCGTACGATCCTGGACATGGATGGTCGGCGTATTGAGGTGGTGAACGACGTGCATCTTTTGGAGTCTAAAGGGCGGATACTCATCGTCCATGTCGACATCTCCTTCAATGGTTTCTTGCGCAGATGGGGATTAGGAACAATCCGCTGGATTAAAGACCAGCTCATCTCGTGGAAATACGTCCAGCCCCTTTCCGTGGAAGACGCCGTCTCTACGGACAAGGTTTCGCTCTCTGCCACCCGTAAACAGGTCTTGCAACTACCTGGTGAGGACCTGGCCGATGCCCTCGAGGAATTGTCCGGGAAGGAACAACAAGCCCTGTTTTCGGCCCTCGACTCAGAAAAAGCCGCGGAAACCCTTGTGGAGGCAGAACCCAGAGCGCAACGACAGATCATTGCCAACTTGCGGAAAGAAAGAATCCATACCATTCTTTCCGAGATGACGACTCCCCAACTCGCAGATCTCTTTTCCGTTCTGCCCCATGAGCAGATGACGAATTTGATGGAATTGCTCAGCCCGGAACAGGCGGACCGCGTCGGGGCCATTCTCTCAGAACGCGAAGCCAAGGCCAAAGATATCATGTCATCAAAATTCATGACAACGCCTAAGGAAGCCACTGTTGGTCAGCTCCTCGAGAGAATCAGACTCTCGGACGTTGAGCGCGAGGCCATCTCCTACATCTATGTAGTCAATGTGGATAGCCAGACCCTTGTCGGTGTGGTCGATCTGAGGGATCTGCTGCTTACCGCGAACCACATGACGTTGGGAGAGATCATGGTTTCACCCGTTGTCGTGGCAGAGGAGAATGACATACGGGAGGATTTGGCTGAAATGTTCGCTAAGTATCATTATCGAATGATTCCTGTTGTCGATGAACGAGACCACATCCTGGGGGTCATCCATTTCAATGATATCATGAAGGATCTCGTCACCCGGGTAAGGGTCTAAGGAGAATGCAATGCCCCGCGTGAAAATGACTCGCATGACAAAAATCGCACTTTACTTCTTACGGTTCTACCTGGTATTTTTACTTATCTTAATCATTGTGAAGTTTCTGAAAGTCATCTAATGAGAAAAACACGATGAAAAAGGTTCGAATTTAAGGGAAGACCATGAAGACAGTGATGATCGGTCCGGGAGCCATGGGAAGTCTCTTCGGCGGGCTCCTCACCCGTGCGGGAGAGAACCTCTGGCTGGTCGGTTACAAGAAGGAGCAAGTCGAAACTATCTGCTCAGTCGGTCTCACTCTTGAAGGGAGAGAAGGGTCTCAAATCATCCCCATGAAGGCCACTCCCGACGTAACCTCTGTCGGAAAAGCTGACCTGGTCATCTTTTTCGTCAAGACATACGATACTGAAAAGGCGGTTTCAGATTCTCTGACCCTTGAGAAGGAAGATACGATATTTCTTACCTTACAGAATGGCCTTGGGAACGACGAAGTGATTTGTAAAAAGATCGATCGGAAGAAGGTCATGCTGGGAGTCACCGGCCAAGGGGCAACGCTCCTGCAACCGGGCCGCGTTCGCCATGCCGGATGGGGGAAAACGTTTATCGGGGAACTGGATCATCGAATCACCGATCGAGCCAAGCGGATTGCTCAAATGTTTCATAAGGCAGGAATCGAGACGGAGGCCTCCCCGAATATCCATGACCAGGTGTGGGGGAAGCTCTTGGTCAACACAGGGATCAATGCCTTGACCGCTTTGACCGGATTTAAGAATGGTCAACTCCTGGATTATCCTGAAACCGCCAGGTTGATGGAGAAACTGACGCTTGAAGCGACAGAGGTCGCCAGGAAAAAAGGGATCCATATCGAGGAAGATCCGATTGAGAAAGTTCGAAAGGCAGCAGCGGCAACGAGAGAAAACCGGTCTTCAATGGGTCAGGATTTTGATCACAGAAGGAAAACCGAGATCGATGCGATCAATGGGGCCGTAGTGAGAGAAGCTCAACCATTGGGCATCCCTGTTCCTTTTAATCAGGCAGTGACCGATTTGGTGAAGGCCATAGAAAAGAGCTTTTAAAAAACTGGTGGGCGTAAGGGTGATGTTTTTATGCCCATCACTATCACCCATCACTATCATCGAAGGCGGGAGGAAAACATGGACCGAAAAAAAATCACTCCGGTGGACATTCAGACGATGAAGAAGGAAGGAAAGAAGATCAGCATGCTAACGGCCTACGACTATCCCATGGCCCTGCTCGAAGATCGGGCTGGGATTGAGATCATTCTGGTGGGAGACTCCTTGGGGATGACCGTTCTGGGTTATGAAAATACCCTTCCGGTTACGATGGATGAAATGATCCACCACACCAAAGCCGTGACCCGTGGGGCAAAATATGCTCTGATCATCGGCGATATGCCCTTTATGTCCTATAACACTTCTGAGAGGGATGCGATTCTCAATGCTGGACGATTCATGAAGGAGGGAAGAGCCGATGCTGTGAAATTGGAAGGCGGCGCTGGTGTCAAGGATATTGTGAGAGCGATCGTCAAGGCTGGCATCCCGGTGATGGGACATATCGGGCTAACGCCTCAGACCATTTCAATGCTCGGAGGGTTTAAGGTCCAGGGCAAGGATGCTCAGGCTGCACAGAAGATCATTGATGACGCCGTGTCACTTGAAGAGGCTGGTGCTTTCTCTGTCCTCCTTGAAGCTATTCCCGCCCCCATTTCCAAAAGGATTACAGAACGCCTGAAAGTCCCGACCGTCGGAATTGGTGGAGGTGTCCATTGTGACGGGCAGGTATTGGTCGTCCATGATATGCTGGGGCTCTTTGATCGCTTCACGCCCAAATTTGCAAAAAAATATGTCAACCTGAGCGAACTGACGCTCAAAGCCTTTCAATCGTACAGAGAGGAGGTATTGCAAGGGACATTTCCGACGGACCAGCACAGTTTCCACATCGATGAGAAAGAGCTGAGTAAAGTGAAATGAAAGATCCGAGTTTTTTAAGCTTGAAATCGGACGAGGTTTGATATAATCTCTCTTTTCAGAAGGAGGTGGTCGTATGCCGATATCAGCCTATGTCTTTATCGAGTGCACAGCGGGGGCTGCCAGGGACGTGGCGAAGGGAGCCTCGAAAATACAGGGAGTGAAGCGGGCCAATGCCACAACAGGTCCCTATGACGTCATCGTTCTGGTGGAGGCCCCGGACATCAATATTCTAGGGGATTTCATCGTTACCAAGCTGCAGGGACTCTCGGGTGTCCTGAGAACCCAGACCAATGTGATTGTGGATTAATAGTTCACCCCCCCTTTCTCTCCCCCCATCAAGGGGGAGGGATTTTTGAGTGGATTTTCCCAAGGTTCCCACTCCCCCGGCGGGAGAGGGACAGGGTGAGGGGGGAAACGTGCTATTTGGTTTAGAATATGGATAGCGTAGAAAGGAGGCGAGATCATGGGAAGCGTCGTTAAGAAACGCCGGAAGAAGATGCGAAAACACAAGCACAAAAAACAATTAGACCGGGATCGTCATAAGAAAAAGAAATAATCATCTTTAATGCGAAGATATACCCTCCATATTGTTCTTTTCATCTTGACAGTGGCCTCCACGTGTTACGTCGGAGGCCCTGTTTATTCTTTTGCAGTGCTCCTCATCCTCTTTGGACACGAAATGGGTCATTATTTGATGTCTCGAAGATATGGGATAAGGGCGACGTTGCCCTTTTTTTTACCCTTCCCCCTTCCCCCTTTCGGGACTTTGGGTGCAGTGATTCGCATGGAAAGCACGGTCTCTTCTCGAAGGGCGCTTTTCGACACCGGTGTAGCAGGCCCTTTTACCAGTCTTATCCTCAGTCTCCCTGCAATCGTAATCGGTTTAGGACTTTCCAGGGTGGTTCCAGCCTCACACATTAAGGAAGGAGCGCTCCGCCTGGCAGACCCTCTTCTCTTTTCCGCTATCCAGCGTTTGGTTTTGGGCCAGATCCCGGAGAATTACGAGATTGTTTTGCACCCAATTGGATTTGCAGGATGGGTGGGCCTTTTTGTCACTTCACTCAATCTTCTTCCCATCGGACAGTTAGATGGAGGCCACATCGCTTATGGCCTGTTCGGGAAAAGGAGCCGACTTATTTTCCTAATCGCTATTACTGTGATGGCCTTTATCACCGTATTCTACAACCCAGGATGGTTCCTCCTTCTCATCCTCATCATCCTCTTCGGATTCCGGCATCCGCCGCCAATGGATGATCAAACACCCCTTGATTGGAAAAGGAAGTTACTCGGAGGCTTTGTCTTTCTCGCTTTTCTTGTCTCCTTCACTCCTGCTCCATTTCCGGAATATGTCGAGGATATTAAGCAGCTCTTCCACTCGTTCTAACTCGCATTCTTCTTATGCCATGCCCTTCGCGATTTATCCTGTGTGATGGCACCACTTCAGAATTTCTTTCAAGGAAAGCGTATTGAGGACATCTTTTTTTTCAAGCCATCCCCGCTTCGCCACAGCCACTCCAAGGCTCATCATCCACAGCTGGTCCAAATGGTGAGAATCGGTTCCGATCGTCAAATGGATTCCCATCTCTTTTGCTTTACGGCAATGGATATCGTCCAAATCGAGCCGTTCAAAGGTTGCATTTATCTCTATGGCTTTGCCATATCGCTTTGCAGCCTCCATCAACTCATCCATATCGACCTCGTAAGGGTCTCTCGCCCCCAGAAGCCTGCCGGAGGGATGGGCAAGGATACTCAGAAAAGGATTCGACAAAGCTCCGACGATCCTCTTCGTCATCTTTTCCTTATCCTGTTTGAATCCGCTGTGAACGGCCCCCACGACGATGTCAAGTTTTTCCAGAAGCTTGTCAGTCAGGTCTAATTTCCCGTCGGTAAGGATATCGACCTCGGCCCCTTTCAAAATCCGAAACCCTTTGAGTTTTTCATTAACACGATCGATCTCCTCGATCTGTTCCGTCCGCCTCGAATCATCCAGCCCGTGGGCAATCCTGAGGGACTTCGAGTGATCGCAGATCGCTACGTACTGATAGCCCCTCTTCTGGGCCGCTTTGGCGATCTCTTCAATCGAGGATGTACCATCGCTCCACTTTGAGTGGACATGAAGATCTCCCTTGATCTCGGATTCCTGAACCAGCTTAGGTAGCTGGCCTTTCTGCGCAGCTTCAATCTCTCCGCGATCTTCCCGCAGTTCCGGCTCCATCCAATCCATTCCTAAAGCACGATAAATATCCTCTTCGTCCTTTCCGCCAATCTTCTTCTTTCCTTTAAATACCCCGTATTCGTTAATCTTGATTCCTTTGGCCTTGGCGATTCCTCTCAGATGGATGTTGTGCCCCTTCGATCCCGTGAAATACTGAAGCGCCGCACCGTAGGAATCTTCTTCTACCACACGAAGATCAATCTGTGTCCCCCCTTCCACAATGACGGAAACCTTGGTCTCTCCGGAGGCTAAGACCTCTTTAACCTCCGGCAGATGCGTAAAGGTCTGAACGATCTTCTCCTTATCAGGGCCGGTGGCTAAAATGTCAATGTCTCCGATATTCTCTTTCATCCTTCGAAGGGAGCCTGCCCATTCAATCTTTTTCGATCCTGTCTTCTGCCTCAGGGCTTCCACAATCCGTTTGGCCACAGGAAAGGCCACACCTAAATTCATCCTGCCTTTGCTCTGTTTAAGGAGCAAGATTCCCCGTTTGATGTTCTCGATCTTCTTCTCGCCTATCCCGAAAAGGCCTATTAAGGACCCTTCTTCTACAGCCTTTTCCAATTGTGGGAGGCTGCTGATTTCCCTCTCCTTATGAAGCATCGAAAGCGTCTTCGGTCCCATCCCTGGGATATCCATGATGGCGATCAATTCGTCCGATACTCCTTTTCTGGCCTCCTCAAATTTGGAGATCTTTCCTGTCTTAAGATACTCCACAATCTTCTGAGCCATTCCTTCGCCAATCCCGGGGACGTTCTTGAGTTCTCCGCGCTCAGCGATCTCTTCGATGTCTTGCGTGAGATCTCCGATGATCCTTGAAGCCCTTCGGTAGGCACTGATCTTGAAAGGGTTCTCTCCTTTAAACTCCAGAATGTCCGCCATCTTTTCGAAGAGATCGGAGATCTCTTTATTCTTCATTTCTTTCCTCCCTAATACCGTAAGGCACGGCGCAGAGCATACCGAGTAAAAGCACCGAGTCTCAAATAAATTTTACACGATCAATTGATCACCCATGAACCATGAAAATCATAAATCCCCCCTCGTCCTCCTTTAGTAAAGGGAGGTTGGGGGGATTTGAAACAAAATCTGTTTGGTCATTTGAATTTGGAATTTGAGATTCGATGCGTATCGGGTTTCATCATATTTGTACTTTGCACCGCAGATAATGTCTGAGGCAGTACTGGAAGTTTTCCGCAACATCCTTCTTACTGTTGACGACAAAGATATGATTCTGGACATGGAAGAGTTCCTCGATCAGCCTTTCCACTGGGTAGAGTGTTTTCGATCCCCTTCCATATCTTCTTTCCAATTCTTCCTCGAACATCACGACCAGCTTGTCCTTCATCCTTAACTGTGTATCATCGAAGAGGAAGGCCACTTCCGGCAGGATATCCTCCATTCTGGAAAAGAAAGTTGAAATCTCGTTTTGCTCAACCCCTTTGGGAGGAGAGGATTTCACTTCCACATAGACAAGCCTCTGGTTCCAGGAAGCGATGACATCATAGTCGCCGCCGGACGGCGTGTTCTTCACGCGGACTCCATAGATCGCGGGAGAGGCAAATTCTCTTTGAAACACCGTCGCAATGAACCATTCCAACGTGGATCCGAAACTGTAGAGGGGGGAGACGCGCGTCCGATATCTTCCCCTTCCGATTTTCATGACAGCCCCCATTTCACAAAGCACGTTACAATATCCTTGGACCACCTTCGGAGAACAGTAGCGGATCAGATCTTGGATACGAAACCCATCCTGGTATTTGATCATGTCCCTCAGAACCAGACGAAAAGAGTATTTCTTCATCATCTCGTAAAACCGAGTCTTGTGAAAAAGAGAAAGATCCGCAGGGAAGAATAGGCGGTCGGTGGGATTCTTTCGGAATACCTTGATCCCCCTCATCTTGAGCATCCTCTCCACTGGGGAAGGATCTTCCGTAGAAGCCGCTTTGATGGAATCGATCTCTTTGGTGAAGGACCGAACCTTCTTCTTCAGGGACCGGATCTCCCGGAGAGCTTCCTGTAACTTCACTTAGAAACCTCGATGGAGTTGGTAGCGCTTAGCCCATTGAACGGCTTCCATGTATTCCTTATGGGTGGCTCGGCGGTTGATCTCAGGGTATTCATGGGCTCGGTACTCTGGCCGGTATTGGTCCATGATGTTGACGTAAGAATGAACGGAGATCTCCTCGGCGATAAACCTGAGAACGGTTTCCGAAGAAGCCACCCCATTAGGCATTACCAGGTGTCTGATCAAGAGCCCTTTCTCGGCAATGCCTCTGGAATCGATGGTCAGGTCTCCCACCTGGCGGTGCATCTCTCTGAGAACCTTCTTGATCACCTCAGGATAGTCCGGGGCGTTCGAGAATTGCTTTGAATGTTTTTCATCCATAAATTTTACGTCGGGCATGTAGATGTCCACCACCCCTTCCAGGAGCCGAATTACCTCTATGGACTCATATCCGGAGCAGTTATAAACAATGGGAAGCCGAAGACCCCTCTCTATCGCTTCAGAAAGAGAAGCTACGATCTGAGGGGTATAGTGGGTGGGAGTGACAAAGTTGATGTTGTGGCAACCCATTTCCTGGAGCCTCACCATGGCCTGGGCCATCTCTCGGGAGGTGATCCGTTCACCATTTCCCAGATGGCTGATGTCGTAATTTTGGCAAAAAACACACCGAAGATTACAGTGGGTGAGGAAGATGGTCCCTGAACCCTGATATCCAACCAGAGGCGGCTCTTCGCCAAAATGGGGAAAGGCACTTGAGATCGTGGGCTCTGACCCGGCCTGGCAGATCCCCTTCTCCCCATTCAAACGATCGACTCTGCACTCCCTCGGACAAAGCCGGCACTCACTAAGGAATTCCTTCAGGAGCTGGATTCGCCGGATGAGTTCTCCCTTTTCGTACAGACCAACATAGGAAGGAATGAAAGTCACTCCAATGTAACTCCTTGAGAAAACTCTTACTTCTATTAATAGAGTACCACAAAATACTGAGGAATTCTATCCCGGCACCAGGAAGAGCATAAGATTTACTGTGGGTTTATCACCTCTATGAGTGGAGGATATCGATTCCGAAGGGGTATTTGGACCGATACTATGGACCTTCCCATAGGACTCCATTAAGAATGGGATTCCAACCTCCATGCAATACCAGAAGGAATTATCCTTTCAATTCAAAAATCAAATGGCTTGGTAGATACTTAGGAATCTTTGGTAATAGTCGCGTGGGATTCTCTCTTTTTTATCAATGAGGCTCTTCACATACGTGGGACCATAGTTATAGGCCGTCAGAGCAACCTCGACATCCTTGAAGTCAAGGATGAGCTGGGAAAGGTAATAAATTCCCATTCTTATGTTGAGGTACGGATTAAAAAGGGTCCGGTCTCCACTCCATTCAATTCCCAGTTCCTGAGCAAGAGATCGGGCCACATACGGCATTATCTGCATCAGCCCCTTGGCCCCCCTTTCAGACACAGACCAGTTGTAGAACTCGCTCTCTGTCGCGATGAGAGCCAGGATGAATTTGGGGTCCTGATGGTGACGATTGGCCTCTTCGTAGATTACCTCAGCAAGTTCTTCCTTCGTCACGTTGGAAAGATCTGTCGGGTATCTCTCCAGCACCCCCAAGATCTCCCGGATTGCTTGATCCCTTCCGCGGACTTCAGGTGAAAGGAATCCCGACCCATGAGGCACATACTTGATTACGGGGGGGAAAGGGAGGCTAAATGAGAGAATAAAAACCACTGCCAAGAGAAGGAACTTGAGAGAACTACAGGGACCAGGAAGATTTGCCTTATTACAGGTGACGGTTTCGGATATTGTTTCAATCTTTATCCAACCCGGCGGCTTCAAGCGGTCGCTTCCTTTGTCCGAAAAGCTGTGAGGAGGGTGTTCTATCCTTATTATTGATTTTCTAATCTCCACGCCAACCTCCTTGTGACATTCTTTCACAACGCTAGCACGGCGATATGCCTTTGTCAAGCTTTAATTTTTTTCTTTCCATCTATGCCACAAGCTGTAGTAGGTGATTTTGGAGCATAGGCTAGCTGTAGTAGATTCAGACAAGCCTACCAGTCCGAGACTCACTCCGATGGCTATTGCTCGTTCCTCGTGCGGGGTTGCATATTGCCTTATGCCGCGTCATGGGAAAGAAGGAATTAGAGCTAGTGTAGTGCGTCAGAAGTCCCTTTACTTTGAATGTCATTCCGGGCTTGACCGAGCTTGCCCCGTGCTTGACACGAGGGAATCCAATGATTTCAACTGGATTCCTGCCCAGGCTTCGCGGAGGCGAGCTTTTGCAGGAATGACAGCTTCTGAACTTATGTAAAGAAGTGTTGGACGCACTACACTAGGTGGGGGGGTTGCATCACAAGGATGACAAAAATTACTTCACCCGCTTTAGAACGGGATAGTCCCCTGGGGGTTTTCGCTCCCTTTTCCCCTCCCGCTTGAGCAAATTCTCATTGAAGAGGGTATTCTTCAAGCTGACAGCATTGATGATGCAGTAGATGACCACTGACTTCTCCCAGTCCTTCGTTCCATCAAAATGTTCAATTTTCAGACGGTACTTCTCCCTCAGGTTGGACAGGGATGCTTCGTCGAAGGAAAGAATCTGTTCAGCCACTCTCTCAAGAGCTTTTTCCATAAAAACTCCAGTTAAAGATCGAAATGTCAAAATCCCAGGCTACCCGGTCTACCCTACCTACCGGCAGGCAGGAAAATGCCAAGTGGACGCCAAATGACTCAATGATTTCAAGTCCAAAAATATTTTTTTTGACCCTTTGAACCCTCCAAAATATTTAAGGTGCAAACTTCGTAACCTGATGGGGGGCCTCAAAGGTTTCGTGAAGAGCCCTCATGGCATCGTCGGTCTGATCTGCTTGGATGAGGCAGGAACAGCTTGAAATCGAGGTACTAATCGCCAATACATTGATGCCTGCCGTTCCCAGAGCATTGAACATTAAACCGGAGATCATTGGCCTTTCTCTGAAGTGAGGGCCGAAGACACTGATCACCGCCACACTGGGATGATAAGAGATTCCCTTCGCCTCAATTAGAGGTTTAACTCCTTCCAGCGCCCCCAGGGCGGCTTCCAGATCCTTCTGGTCGATGCAAAAAGTCATGTTCCCGTTACCTTCCAGGTCGAGGTTGTGGACAACAAATTCGATATTGATATTCCGTCTCCCCAGCGCCTGGAGGACTGTCCCGGCCACATCAGGACGATTCGGCAACGAAAGGATACTCACTGTCGCCAGCCCCGAACTCGCCATGATACCCCCCACCTTGACCTTTGCCTCGCTGCCCATTCTTTCTACCCCGTTAGAAAGTCCCTTTGTTTGCACCGCAGATCAAAATAAGATTTTCTTAGGGTTTTTAAAGCCCCGCCTGACCCCTTTTAAAAGGGCGAAGGTCTTCTAACGGGGTCTACTCCCAGATCCTCCGATCGTCGATCTTTTTGGCTCGGTCCGGAATGCCCCCTTTTGCGGTAAACACCACCTCACCTCTCACTTTGAGAACTTCCTCCATCTCCTTCTCTACTCTTCTTTTCAAGCTGCCCTGGTCAGCGCCTTCCTCTTTCAATTCGATATAAATCGTCATCTGGTCACGATATTCTTTTCTGGTGATGACGATTTGGTAATTCGCTACCCACGGGAATCTCGCCATCACATCGTCCACCTGCCAGGGATGGATGAAAATCCCCCAAACTTTGGTCACCTGATCTGTGCGCCCCAGTATCTTTCCCAAGCGAGGCGAAGTTCGGCCACAGGGACATGGATCTTCAATCAGATAGGAGAGGTCTCCTGTTGCGAAACGAATCATCGGAAAGATCTTGCTGAAGGTAGTCGCCACGATCTCTCCCGTGGCACCGATCTCTAATTGCCTTCCTGTCTCCGTGTCAATGATCTCCACGATCACGTCTTCGGGAATATGCATCCCCTTCTTTTCCCGGCATTCGTATCCAAGGCAACCCACATCCACCGTGCCATAAGCCTGCCGGACGAAGATTTCAAGTTTCCCTTCCATCTTTTGGCGGAGCGACTCCGGGAACATTTCTGCACCGACAAAGGCGGCCCTCAGGGAAAGATCCTTTTTCAAGTCAAGAGACATTCCTTCGGCGGCCTCCAAAAGGGACATCAGGAAACTCGGTGTTCCCAGGAATCCTGTCACATGGAGTTGTCGCAGAAGTTGAATCTGCATCGAAAGATTTCCCGGACCAACAGGGATGACAGACGCACCCAGCATCTTGAGTGATTCATCGAGCATGAGGGCCAACGGAGTGAGATGATAGTTAAAGGTATTGAGAACAACATCCCCTCTTCTTAACCCGCAGGCGAAAAGCGCTTGAGCCCATCGGACATCCCTGTAATCCCACTCCCCGGGTTCAAACACCGGTCCGGGTGAGATATAAATTCTTCTCGGTCCCTTTTTAGGGATGATCCCAAATCCTCCAAAGGGAGGAGTCTGTTTTTGGAAAGCGACCAAATCTGTTTTTTTGGTAACAGGCAATTTCTCCAGATCCCTAAAATCTTTTACCTTCTCAGGCTTGATCCCCAAGGCATCAAACCTCGACTGAATTGGCTTGGAATAACGATACCCGTAGCGAAGAATCTCAGAGAGGTTTTCCTTGAGGTAGGCCTCTCGTTTTTTCTTCGACATCGTCTCCTTTTCTCTCTGAAAATAGCCATGCGACCGATCGATCATAGTCAACCTCTTTTTCAAAAAATGAAAATTATCTTCTAAACAATTTGACCCATCATTCCAATATTCCATTCTTCCAATGTTCCACCTGGCCGAAGCCCCGGAGGATGTCCCATTATAGGACGAATACCGGATCCACATCAATGTCGAGATTGACTCCTGTTCCCTTTACCTCCCCCTCCATTCTGGACGCTAATCCCTTGGCAAATTGGTGGAGCAGATGATGGCTTTTCCCCTTCGCCATCATCTGCCACCGAAATTTTCCTCTTATTTTGGCGAAAGGCGCAGTGCTCGGCCCTAAGAGTTCAATTCCTTTTCCATATCCCTTTTTCAATAGGGATTGTCCAATCCTCCCCATCTCTTCTGCCATCCCTTTCGTCCTTTTTTCACTGTTTCCAACTAGTCTAAAATTAATGAACCGTGAGAAGGGGGGGTACTCCAGGGCCTTTCGGAATTGAATCTCTTCCTGATAGAATCCGATATAGTCATGATCTTTTGCCCTGAGAATACTATAATGGTCCGGGTTAAAGGTTTGGATCACCACTTCCCCAAGAAACTCACCCCTTCCCGCCCTTCCCGCTACCTGGGTAAGAAGTTGAAAGGTTCTCTCGCTCGATCGAAAGTCGGGAAAGTGAAGGGACGTATCGGCAGAGACCACACCGACAAAGGTCACATTGGGAAAGTCATGGCCTTTAACAATCATCTGCGTTCCTACTAAGATGTCAATACTCCCGGATTCGAGTCCTTTCAGAATCTTCAGATGAGATCTTCGTCGCGAGGTGGTATCCCGATCCATCCTTCCCACTTGCGTCTCCGGGAATAATACTTTGATCTCTTGCTCCAGACGCTCGGTCCCGATCCCCATTCCTTGAAGTCGATGGCCTTGGCATTTCGGACAGTCTCCCGGTGCCTGGATTCGGTAATCACAGTAGTGACACTGGAGAGAGCGATCGCGGAGATGATACGTGAGTGTCACGCTGCAATTCGGGCATTTGAAGGTGTGGCCGCATTCCGGGCAGAGGATAAAATTGGCAAACCCCCTTCGATTGAGAAAAAGCAAACTTTGTTTCTTATCTTCGATATTTCTCTGGAGTGCTACCCTTAATTTTTCCGAGAGGAGAGAGCCTTCCTTCTTCACATCCACCACTTCTATCCTTGGAAGGGGTTTCCCTTCGATCCTCTCCGGAAGATTGAGGAGACGAAACTTTCCTTTCTCGGTGTTATAAAACGATTCCAATGAAGGGGTGGCCGATCCCAGAAGGAGGGTTGCCTCGACCTGTTTTGCCCGGACCACTGCCGCGTCCCTGGCATGATATTTCAGTTTCTCCTCCTGTTTATAAGAAGGATCATGCTCTTCATCCACGATAATGATTCCTACGTTCTTAAAGGGGGCGAAGATGGCAGACCGAGCCCCCATGGCGATCTTCACCTCCGCCCTCCAGACTCTCCTCCATTGATCATAACGTTCTCCTCTTCCAAGCCCGCTGTGAAGGAGCGCAAGGTTCTCCCCGAATCGGTCCTTGAACCTGGAAAGGAGCTGCGGGGTCAAAGATATCTCCGGAACAAGGACAATTGCCTCCTGGCCTTTGACCAACACCTCTTCAATGGCTCGAAGATAAACCTCCGTCTTCCCGCTCCCCGTGACACCGTGAATCAGGAACGGAGAAAATCGTTTTGAACGGATTCCTTTCAGGATCTCGTCGAGAACGGCTTTTTGATCGGGAGTGAGCTCTGGTTTTGGATAAGGCTTTAGTTCCGATCGAACAGAGAGATTACGGCATACCTCTCTCCCGGAGAGCGAGAGAAGCCCTTGGGCTTGAAGGGATTGGATGGATTTGGAAGGAGATTTAAATCGCTCACTCAATTCGGAATAGGAAATGTCTCCTTTTCCTTTTAGCCAATTCAGAATCTCCGCTTGCTTCTTTGAAATCGGCTGAGTCGGCTCAGCCCCTTGATACTGGACTACCTTCTCAAATTTCGGCTTGACCTCTTTTCCTTCTACCCCAGCTTCAATATTGAGAAGTCCTCTTCTCTTCCAGGAAAAAACTTGAGGCCTTGATACCTCGCCGGGAAAATGTTTTAACGTCTTTCTTAAAGAGGCCTTCCCACACCTTGCAATTTCCTTAAAGACCTTCTCCTGAATTGGGTCCAGCCCTCCTCGCCCAAGAGATTCCATCCCGTCCTGAGTGAGTGTCAGAATCAATTCGCTCTTCAACTGAAGCCCTGGCGGAAGACCAGCCTTGATCACCTCCCCTAACGGATAAAAGTAGTAATCGGAGATCCAGCGACAAAAACGGAGCATCTGAGGGTCGATCAGAGGAGCTTCATCAAGGAGATTCTCAACCTCCCGTAACTTCTCTTCCACGCCTTTAGGAGGTTTGTCCACAAGATCGATTGAAAACCCGGTGACTCTTCTCCCTTTGAAAGGAACGAACACCCTCATTCCGATCTGGAGAGAGCCGATCATTTTTTCTGGAATGCGATAGTGGAATGTCTTGAAAACAGGAAGACCGACCGCCACCTCAACAAATTCTTTCATCCTCCCCAAATTATCCCCTTTTGATTCAGTTTGTCAAATCGCTTCAGGTACGCTCCCAATCCTTTAATCTCCTTCCCCACTTGCGGGGGGAAGGCTGGGATGAGGGGAAAAGGGTTGTAGCGCCGTCATTTACTGGCGGCGAAAATCCTAAGAAGTTTAATCTTTACACCCTTTTTCAGAATAACTATAATAGGCTCATTCTCTACGGCAAGCTATTCTAATAGCGATTCTCCTTTCCAGGAAAGGATGAATGGAACTTTTTAAGAAACTATTCTCATCCTTAAATCGGGCATCTATAAAATATATGGTAGCTGGCGGGATTGCTGTAAATCTTTACGGAATTGAGAGGGCAACGGCTGACGTTGACATTGTTTTGGACCTCAAAAAAGGGAACTCACTTAAATTTATCAAGGTTGTCGAAAGACTTGGATTGAAACCAAAGATTCCTGTTAAGCTTGGAGACTTTATTGATCCGGAGAATAGAAAGCGCTGGAGAACGGAAAAGGGCATGCTGGTCTTCAGCCTTTATGACCCGAAGAACCTCTTCTTTCTAATCGATATTTTCACGGACATCCCTTTCGAATTTGATGAGGTGTATAAACAGAGGAAAAGAATAAAGTTTGAAAATATCTTCATACCGGTTGTTCCAATAAAGGAGCTCATAGCGATGAAAGAAGCGTCGAATCGGCCACAGGACAGGGCCGATGTGTTTTACCTCAAGAAGATCATGCGCGAGTGGATGGATGAAAAAAGAAGGGTTGAGTAAACGAGAGGAGTTGCCTCTCCTTTATTACAAGACGAGAGAAGAGATTGAAGCCTATCGTAAGAAGCCGGTGGAGCTGAGGCTTCGCTGGCTTGAGTCTCAAATGGAATTCTTTCATAAGGCCATGTCCCCAAAGGCAAAGAGAATCAGAGAGAAGTTCCGGAATCCGGGCTTGAAATTGTCCATCCGGGATGTCTCCCTTAGCAGGGAAATCCTTAAGGAAAGGAAACAGTCTAAAAGGTGAAAACCTTTTTTGACTCTTCAGCCCTACCCTTTCTTCAACCTTGAGATTGGAAACGATGGAAAATGCTTTAGATAGATATCCGACCTGTTCGGTCGTATGCTGTTAGCATTCTTGGATAAGCCGTAATCGGGGAAAAGAGAATCGCTGAGTAGAGGCTCGCAAGAAAAGCGCTTGAATCTTTTGGCTTAAGGCCATAAAATATTGTCGAATCAAAGACTTAATCTTAAAAGGGAGATATTTTGGCCTCCGAGCACGCAAAACGCGAATCACTCCGTGCCTTCAAACGACAACTTCCGTTGTTTGCCTCCGATAGCTCGGAATCATCTGCTTCCGATTTCTTGATCCGTCTTGGGCAAATCTCCAGTACAAGAGAAAAATTGAAAGCGCTTCTGGAGAGTGATTTAGATTTCCACGGCGAGGATAGTATCTATGCTTCACATAATTTCCACTCCTTTGCGGCAAAATTTCCACCCCAATTGCCTCGTCTTTTCATACATAGCCTAACCAATCCTGGCGATACAGTCCTTGACCCAATGATGGGCTCAGGAACCACTCTTGTAGAAGCATTGCTGGAAAGAAGGAAAGGTATCGGCCTCGATATCGATCCTTTAGCTCTCCGTTTAGGGTATGCGAAAACCATCACCGTAGATCGCAATAAACTGCGGGAGTTCGGAAATAAAGTTCTTAGGAAGGCTTATCATTATCTATCGGACAGAGAAAAGGTGCAGAGAAGCCTTTCTCACTTTTTTGACGAGAAAACCAAGAGGTTTATCGATTACTGGTTTTTGCCAAACACACAACGTGAACTCATGGCTTTAGTGCTGGCTATCCAGGATGTTACAGATAAAATAGCCCGTCAGTTTCTTGAGTTAACACTTTCGTCAATTATTGTTACGAAATCCGGAGGAGTGTCCAGAGCACGCGATTTAGCGCACAGCCGTCCTCATCTCGATGAGACAAAGATTCCAAAGGACGCATTAGACCAGTTCTCTTTTCGGCTGAAGAAGAATCTTAGTGGCATCGAAGAATCCACCGCGGATGGGATCGAGAGACTCGTAATTAAGGCTGACGCCCGGTCCATGCCCATTGCCGATGGAGTTGTCAATCTAATCGTGACTTCGCCTCCCTATGCAAACGCAATTGATTATATGCGGGCGCACAAATTCTCTCTTGTGTGGTTCGGCGGTTCCGTCACAGAGTTGTCCAGGCTGCGGGCGACATACGTCGGCTCCGAGCGCATTGGATCCATGGTAAATGATGTGTTACCTAAGTTTCCGCAAAGAGTCGTGAACGAATTACAGCAGCTTGATCAGAAAAAGGGAATGATCTTGAGAAAATACTTTGCCGAGATGAAGGCAATCTTTTCTGAAATGTTTCGTGTTCTGCGCGAGGGCTCTCCTGCTATTGTTGTCGTGGGCACATCCACCATGCGAGGCATAGATACCCAGACGCATCATTGTCTTGCTGACATCGCTGCAAGAACAGGCTTCGATGTAGTGGGGGTCCCCCGGCGGACCATGGACAGGAACAAGAGAATGATGCCTGCTCGCTTTGGGGCGAAGACTTCGATGATTGAAGACCGTATGCATGAAGAGTATATCATCGGTCTCTTAAAACCAGCGCTGCCTCTACGACATTAGCTGTGATTCCAGCAAAAGAGGATTCTTATGGGTATTTCCAAGCTCCGCGATAATTACCACCGAAATCTTTGCAAGAAAATTCTATTTATAAAAAAAGGAATCCCGAATTTTGCAGATGGAAGCAGCAAAACGAGTGTCGCTGTCGCACTGAAGATCATCACTCGTCTCAATTATCCTCTTGCTAAGCAGGCACCCCCAGGACAGACTGCCGGTGTTCTCTTTGAGCAAATTACAAAAGATTTCCTTAGAGACGCATTTAGACTCCTTAACCATCTTCGTCCTGGTAAATGGCTGTTTGCTCTTAACCAAAACATTTCCTGCTTTGAACAGTATGAGCACGTCGCCAATCTTCATCGGATGCTTCAACAGAAACCGGAATTCGCCGCAGCTTTAGGGGGAGATTATCTGGTCACCCCCGACATTACGGTCGGAAGATACTCAATTTCAGACAGAGAGATTAATCAGGAGACTAGTGTCCTCGGCGTCGGTGAACCTGTCTGTCAATACACTCCGCTACGATCTTCAAACCGCTCTGATTCAAATTTGATCTTACACTCTTCTATTTCTTGCAAATGGACCATGCGCAGCGATAGAGCTCAGAACATCAGGACGGAGGCATTGAATCTCATCCGAAACCGCAAAGGCAATACGCCTCATATTGTGGCGGTTACTGCGGAACCTTTGCCAACAAGAATAGCATCTTTAGCTTTAGGGACGGGAGATCTCGACTGTGTGTATCACTTCGCCCTTCCCGAGCTGAGAAAATCAGTCGAAGAGGTAGGGGGCGACGATCAAGTAGAGATGTTAGTAGGAATGATCAATGGCCGACGCCTCCGCGATATCAGCGATCTTCCTTTTGACCTGGCAGTATAGGAAATACCAAAGCAGTTGGCGGCAGCAAGAACTTTCGACGATAAGACCCGAATCCAACGCCAGATTGACGCCACCGACCAACAGATCGACCAATTGGTTTATGAGTTGTATGGTCTAACAGATAAGGAGACCCAGATCGTTGAGAGGTAAACAAGAAATGGGAAAGAAAGTGGTGACGGTAGGCAGAGGTGCCGGGCCCGTCAACAAAGATTGTTAAGGAGGTAATCATGGCAGTGCGTATTGTTCGTCTCGGGACAGAGAGAGTT
>Ga0187772_10000302_pt1 | contig 21919 bp, 17 predicted proteins | sample 0116_SJ02_MP15_2_FD_133137 | JGI IMG/M metagenome (GOLD analysis project Ga0187772, IMG submission 133137) | Tropical peat soil microbial communities from peatlands in Department of Meta, Colombia - 0116_SJ02_MP15_20_MG | ecosystem: Environmental > Terrestrial > Soil > Wetlands > Peat | place... | reverse complement strand
GTTCCCCGCGAGACTGCCGTTCCTGTGATCCTGGGCACGGCGGCGCTCGTGGGAGCTGGAGTTTGGCTTCTTTCCGCCGCAACAACTGCGGTCTCGGTGACGACGGAGTTGGAGGGAGTTACCGTGGTCCTGCGAACTGCCCGACCATTGGGACGGCGTCGAATCTTCGTTCGATGGTCCGACCTCACCCAGAAGGTGGTCTTCAGCCCGTTCTACGGGTCCGTCGCGCTCGTGTCATCGGGCCCGCCCAAGTTAGTCCTGGGACTTACATTCGCACAAGCGAAGGCGGTGCTCCGGCATCCGATGTGCCCAATCAGGAACCTTCCACCGGTCTTGGATCGCCGGCTTGATGGGTCCTGATTCAGGACTTTGGGCACACCCCCTTGGGGTGAGGGAGTGGGTGTCTATGCAACATACGAGTACGCCGGCCCTCCGGGTCCGTCGTAGGAGGTTTAGCTGCCGGGGCCAGGATTCGAACCTGGGAACTCCTGCGAGAGCAGATCTTGAGTCTGCCGCCTTTGGCCGCTCGGCCACCCCGGCTCGACCCGACCACGGAGGGCAGGGTTATCTCATCGTCCTTCGCGCTCGGGACCGTCTCCGGGGTCATCCTTGGGAGGGCTCGGGGCGCCCGACCGCGACCCTTCCGCGCCTGCGAGCGAGGACGCGCGATGACCTGCCGTTCGGCGCGGCGGTCGACCCCCGGTCGAGTAACGGACCCGACGGCTCCGGCCGCAGCCAAGGCAGGTCCGCACACGGTGACCGGATCGCAGCCGTGTGCGGACGGTCTTTCCCTCGACCCAGAACCGAGAGCAGCCCCGGCAGTAGAGGTCCGACTGGCCCGGCAGGAGCCGTACGTTGTATCGCATCCCGATCCGCCGGGCCAACGCCACATACCGGTCGGCCAGGGGGAGCGAGCCCGCCGAGGCCTCCTCCTCCGCCAGCGAGAACAGGCGCGCGACCCGCTCGGCCGCCACACGAACCATCGCGGTGGTCCGTCGGCCGCGGCGGCCGCCGGACCTCACGCCTGGGGTTGCTGGCATACCGGACAGTAGACGGCGGCCGTGGAGATCAGGGTCCCACAGCGGCGGCAGTACTTCGCGTTCGGCGGCGGAGCGACCGGCCCGACGGCCCCGGGCACCGGACCGGCGGCGACCATGTAGGGACCGGTCGGGGAGGGCGCCGAGACGATCCGCGGGGGAAGCACGGCGGCCGGAGCGACGTACCCTGGCGGTGGAGGGGGAGGCTGGGCAGGGCCGGGCGGCGACCCGGGAACCGCGGTCGGAGGGGTCCCGGACTGGGGGAGGGTGTAGCCGCACTTCGCGCAGAAGAGCGCGCCGTCCGGACCAATCTCCCCGCAATGAAGGCAGACCGGCACGTCCGCCGCAATGTTAATTCGCTAAAGAGCCGTCGGGTCGCATGGTGAGACACCGGTCGGTCGCGCTGGTCACCCGGGACCCTGGGCTCTACCATGAGCTCGCGGGGTTCTTGCGGGAACGGCGTTTTCCGTCGGTGAGCCTGCTTCCGGGCGACCGGATCCCGGAGAGCGTCGCCGTCGTTCTGACCTCGGAGGAGGAGTCGGCCGAGATCGACCACCCCCGTGTCCTCCCGGCAGTGGAAGGGGGCGACCGACGGGCCCTCGGGGCCGCGATCGCTCACGCGCTGACCCTTGGCGACCCGAACGAGCAGCTCGTCGTCGGGATCGATCCCGGCCCACGCCCGGGATACGCCATTCTCTGCGGAGGTGTCTCCCTGGGCGAAGGGGCCCTGGATTCGCCCGAGGGAGCGGGGCCCCTGGCCGCCCAGATCCGACACCGGTTCCCGTCCCAACATGTCGTCTACCGTGTCGGTTCCGGGGACCCGCCGGCGAGGAACCGGATCGTCAACGCGCTCCTCCAGCATCGACGAGCGGTCGAGCTCGTCAACGAGAACGGGACGACCCCGCACGGGCGACGCCCGCCGCGGGACGCCCTCGCCGCCCGGACGATCGGCACGACGCAAGGGACCCCGGTCCACGAGCCCCTCGTCGGGGCGATCACCGCGGGAGAGATCGCGAACGTCCAGCGTCTGAGCCGAGAGGGAAGCGGGGGCCGCCTGACGATCTCCCGGAGCTCTGCCCACCGGGTCCTCCGCGGCGAGGTGACGCTGGCGGAAGCGGTCGACCAGGCGATCGCGCACAGCGGGGCCGCCGACCCGCGCCGTGAGCCGCGGACGTCCCGCGAACCCCTTTAACTGACGCCCGGCTCGTCCGACCGTGTCGATCCCTCCAGAGGTGGAGCGACGGGCCCGTCGGGCGGTGCTCGAGAACGCGCTCGAGCACGACGGCGTCGCCCGGACGGGGCCGGTGGTCTCCCGCCTCCTCGCCACGGACGCCAGCCTGCGGCCACGCGCGGAGGAGCTGCGGACCGCGGTGTCGACGATCGTCGCCGAGCTCGCGGGGCTACCGGCCGCCGAGCTCGCGGACCGCCTCGCGAGCCTCGGGGGTCCGGGGCCGGCCCGGACCGAGGCCCCTCGCGCCCCGGAGGGAGGGTTTCCCGAGCTCCCGGGGGCCGTCGCGGGCAAGGTCGTGCTGCGGCTGGCTCCGTTCCCGAGCGGGGCGCTCCACATCGGCAGCGGCCGGATGCTGTTCGTCAACCAGCACTACCGGGAGCGCTACGACGGGAAGCTCCTGCTGATCTTCGACGACACCGCGGGCTCTGAGGGCAAGCGGGTCGAGAACGAGTTCTTCGACCTGATCCTCGGCGACTGCGAACTCGCGGGCGTCCACCCGGACGCCGTCCTCTACAAGTCCGACCGGATCGCCCACCACTACCCTTGGGCGCGCCGGGTGATCGAGAAGGGAGCGGCCTACGTCTGCCGCTGCCCCGCGGAGCTGCTCCGCGAGAACCGGCAGCGCGGGACCGCGTGCGCGGAACGCTCGCAGACCCCGGGGGAGGCGCTCGACGAGTGGGAGAAGATGCTGGGAGGCGCCTACGGCCCCGGAGAGGCGGTGCTCCGGCTGAGGACGGACCTCGCCGACCCGGACCCGGCGTTCCGGGACCGCGTCCTCTTCCGGATCAGCGACCTCGACCATCCGCGCGTCGGCAGGCGCTACCGGGTCTGGCCCCTGCTCGAGTTCTCGTGGGCCGTGGACGATGTCGAGCTCGGGGTGACGCACGTCCTGCGGGGAAAGGACCTCGTGATGGAGGACCGGATGGAGCAGGCGATCTGGGAGCTCCTGGGCGTCTCCGGCCCGCCGTTCCTGCACTGGGGGATCCTGCGGGTGCGAGAGGCGAAGGTCGCCAAGAGCAAGGCCTACGTCGAGGTGAAATCCGGCGTCTTCGACGGCTGGGCGGATCCCCGCACGTGGTCGCTCCGCTCGTTCGACCGACGGGGGATCTCGATGGACGCGCTCCGGGCGTTCACCCTCTCCTTCGGCCTCTCGCTCACGGACATCGAGGTCCCCGCTGAGACCCTTTACGCGGAGAACCGCAAGCGGATCGACGCGACGACCCCTCGTCGGTCGTTCGTCGCGGAGCCGGTGAAGGTCGAGGTGGAGGGGTACCCGTTCGACCTCCCGGAGGTGACGCTGCCGAACCACCCGGACCGAGCAGAGATGGGGAGCCGGTCGGTCCGCGCGGGCCCCGTGTTCTACCTGGCGCACGCCGACCTCGCGGCGCACCCCGGCGAGGAGATCCGGCTGAAGGACCTGCTCAACGTCCGCCTCCCGGGGGAGGTCCCGGGGCCGGGGGGCACGATCCGAGCGACGTTCACGAGTCGCCCCAACCAGCGTCTGCCCCGGTTCCAGTGGGTCGGTGCGGCCGGCGCGGTCCCGGTCGACGTGTTGTCGGTCGACGGGGCCCATCGGCCCGGGGTCGGGGAGGCGGCGCTCCTCTCCGCTCGACCGCGGGATGTCCTGCAGTTCGAGCGGTTCGGCTTCGTCCGCGTCGACAGCGACTGGACGGCCGGGACCGAGCCGGTGCGGGTCGTCTACGCCCACCCGTAGGCGTCGGCCGACGCGTTTTTCTGGGTCGGGGCCGTGGGCCTGGAGATGCGGTTCCTCCACACGTCGATCACCGTCCGCCGGATGGACGAGAGCCTCCGCTTCTACACGGAGGTCCTCGGGCTGGTCGCCGACGGCCGGCGAGCGATCCCGGAGAACCGGGCCGAGATCGCGTTCGTCCGTGACCCCCTGAGCGGCGCCCGGGTCGAGCTCACGCACTGGGAAGGCAAGGACGCCTTCGAGGCGGGCGAGCAGCTCGACCATCTCGCGTTCGAGGTCGACGACCTTGACGCGGTCCTGAGCCGGGTCCGGGCCCAGGGGGTCCGGGTCGCCAAGGAACCGTACCGCCTCGCCGGCGGGTCGCACCGGATCGCCTTCGTCCTCGACCCGAACGACGTCTGGATCGAGCTGATCGAGCAGCGTCCCCCGAGCCCCTGACGGACGCACGGTGGCGCCCCGTACGCGGCCGATGCGGCCCGGAGGGGCTCGCTCCGAGCTCTCCGCGGTCTTCGCGGCGACGTTCTTCGTCCGGTTCGCCTTCGGGATCACGGTCGCGGTGTTCGCCGCGTACCTGACGCACCGCTCGACCGGGCTCAGCGGGTCCGATGTCGGCACGGCGGGGCTCGTGAGCGCGCTCGCGCCGGTCGGCGAGTTCAGCACGGTGCTGTTCTCCGGGACGGCCGCCGACCGATGGGGGCGGTTCCCCGTGCTGTTCGCCGGGATGGGGGGCGCCGCGCTCCTGTTCGTCTGGATCGCCACGACCCGCGCCGTTCCCACGCTCGGGGCGGCGAACCTCTTGTTCGGCGTCGCGAGCGGAGCGATCCTCGCGGCGAGCCTCGCGGTCGTCGCCGACCGCGCCGGGACGGACGAGCGCGGCTTCGAGATGGGGAGGTTCGACGCCGTGAACCTGTTCGGCTGGATCGCCGGGGTCGCCTTCGGGCTGGGCGTCGAGGGGGTCCTGCCGAACTCGGAGCTCGGCCTCGTCTTCGTGGCGGGGACGGCGACGCTCGCCCTCGGCCTCGCCGCGAGCGGGCTGCTCCTCCGGGGCCGGCCGAAACGACGCGCCCCTCCGTCGTTCGCCTTCCGTCGGGTCGTCCGGGCGGCGTTCCGGCGCCCCGTCCTGGTCGTGACCCTGCCGTGGCTCGCGATCTACAGCCTTCTCGGGACCGCGCTCGCGTTCCTCAGCGACGCCGCCGCGGGGATCGGCATCCGGTCGACGTACCTCGCCGTGGCGATCGCGGCCGGCGGCTCGGTCCTCGTCGTCAGCCAGCCGTACTTCGGGCGGCTCGCCGACCGCGCCGGTCGCACCCGGATGATGACGGTCGGGGCCGGAGGGTTCGTCCTCGTGCTGCTCGGGGCGAGCCTTCTGACGCGCTACGGGGTCAATGCTCCGGCGCTGGTGGTCGTGGGGGTCGGCGTGGCGCTCGCGCTCGCCTACGGCCCCGCAGCGCTCGCGGCGCTCGCCGACCTCGCGGTCGAGCAGGGTCGGGCGACCACGATGGCGATCTACTCGCTGACGATCTCCCTGGGGATGGTCGTGGGCCTCGTCGCCTCGACGGGCCTCTACAGTCGGTTCGGCACGGACGGGCTCTACCCCTACTTCGGCGGGATCGCGGTGGTCCTCGTGGCGTTCACCGCGATCCGCTGGGTCGAGGCGCGCCGGGCTACGATTCCGGCTCGATGACCAGGTGCCGGACGACCGGATAGGCGGTCCGGACCGCGAGGGAGACCTGGTCGATCGTCGCCTCCAGCTGGTCGGTCGTCAAGCCGTCCTGGAAGTTGATCCGGAGCGCCACGAGCGCGTCGTCCGGCCCGAGCTGCATCGACTGGATCGACCGCACGCGGGCCACCCGAGGGTCGCGCTCGACGACCGCGAGGAGGTCCCGGGCCAGCGCAGGGGCGAGCGCCCGACCGACGAGGTACTCCCGGCTCTCCGCCGCCAGGACGAAGCCGGTGCCGACGAGCAGGAGCCCCTCCACGGCGGCGACGGCGCCGTCGATGGCGTCCCGGTGCGTCTCGGCGACGGCGAGGAGCCCGCCGAGGGCCACGATCGCGCCGACGATCGCGACCGAGTCCTGGTAGAAGACCGACTTCAGCCCTTCGTGCGACGACTCCAGCAGGCCTTGGAGCGTCGAGCGGTCGAGCCGGAGCTCCCGCAGGGTGACCGACATCCCGACCGCGCTGGTGGCGAGGGTCGCGGCGACGACCGCGACCCCTTCGACGAGGTGCCCGATCGGTCGGGGGCTGACCCACTGGTCGAGACCGGTGACGAGGGCGACGATGCCGGCGATCGTGAACGTGATCACGATGGAGACGAACGCCCAGAAGAACCGCTCCTTGCCGAAGCCGAACGGATGCTGGAGGTCGGCCGGCCGTCGGGCGAGCCGGAGCCCCCAGAGGAGGAGAGCGCTCCCGACGAGGTCGGTCACGGTGAGGATCGCCTCGGCGAGGACGGTCCGGCTCCCGGAGATGAGCGCGATCCAGAGGTTCGCCGCGAACAGCGTCGCGTTGAGCAGGAGGGTGGTGGTGAGGATGACCTGCGGACGCATTGATCTCGGGGTAGGCCCCCGGGAGGGAGGACGACGCCGGCCCGCCCGATAAAGGTGCGTGCGCTCGGGACGGTGAACACCGCCGGCGGGGACCCACCAATCGTTAAATTTCGCAGCCCGGTCCGGCGCTCGAGGTCGTCATGAGCGAGCCCGCCGTCCGTCCGTCACCCCCCGGGTCCATTGCGAGCCCGGAACCCCCCGCCGGAGCGCGAGCCCGCCGGCCCTCGCTCCACTCCCTCGGCCTTCCGCCGGGCAAGCTGGCCCGGCTCAAGCGGCTGCTCTACACGCACGGCCCCGGCGGGGGAACGCTCCTGGTCCTCCCCATCGACCAAGGGTTGGAGCACGGGCCGGTCGACTTCTTCGCCAACCCGGCATCGCTCGACCCGCGCTACCAGTACGAGCTCGCGCGGGACGGTCGGTTCAGCGCGATCGCGCTTCACATCGGTCTCGCCGAGAAGTACTTCCACGAGTACGCCGGGGAGGTCCCGCTGATCCTCAAGCTCAACGGCAAGACCGGGATCCCCTCGGACGCCCAGGCGTTCAGCGCGCTCACGGGCACCGTCGAGGACGCCGTCCGCCTTGGAGCGGATGCCGTCGGCTACACCGTGTACGTCGGCTCCCCGGCCCAGGACCAGGATTTCGACCAGCTCCGCGAGGTCCGCGCTGAGGCGGACCGGTTCGGGATGCCGCTCATCGTCTGGGCGTACCCCCGCGGAGAGGCCGTGGCGAAGAAGGGCGGGCGGGAGAGCCTCTACGCGATCGACTATGCCGCCCGGGTCGCCCTGGAGCTCGGGGCGGACGTCGTGAAGGTGAACTATCCGGTCGCCTCGGAGAAGGACGCGGAGAGCCCGGCGCCGTACAACGCGCTCCACCTGGGTCCGGAGGAGGCGTTCCGCAAGGTCGTGGAGAGCGCGGGGCGGGCGCTCGTGCTCGTCTCCGGCGGGGAGAAGGTCCCGGACGCCGAGCTCCTGGCCAAGGTCCGGGCGTCGATGCACGCCGGCGCGACCGGGATCATCTTTGGCCGGAACATGTGGCAGCGTCCGCGGGACGAGGCGCTCCGCCTCACGCGGGAGTTGCATGGGATCTTCCGCGAGTACGCGCAGCCTCCCTGAGCGGCCGATCCGGCTCGGCGTCGTCGTCGTGGGGGACGACCATCCTCGCAAGTGCACCGGCCGGCGTCTCGTGCGGCTCGGCCTTGCTTCGGAGGTGGCGACGGCGGCGCCCTCGCGCGAGAAGCCGGTCGTCCTCGACCCCTATGCGGACGTGCCCCTCAGCGCCGCCGACCGGGGCCTCGCCGAGGTCGGTGGGCTCGTCGCGGTCGACTGCTCCTGGAACCGTCTCTCCGAACGGCACGCGAACGGCTTGCCTAGGGCCGCGTCCGTCCGGGGGGCCGCCGCCCGGCGCCTGCCGATGCTCATCGCGACGAACCCCCAGCACTTCGGCCGGCCGGGGGAGCTCAACACGGCGGAGGCGCTCGCCGCGGCGCTGGTCCTGCTCGGCCGTCCGCGGGAGGCCGAAACGCTCCTCGGGAGCTTCGCCGGAGGCCCCGCGTTCCTAGAGGTCAATCGGGAACGCCTGGACCGCTACGCGCGGGCCAGGTCACCGGCGGAGATCACCGTCGCCGAGCGGCTTGCGTTCGCCCCTCGCTAGCTTCGTCGTCCCGGGGGACGATCCCCGGACGGGCCCGACCCCGTTCCGTCGCGAGATGTCGGAGCTCCGCGTCTCCCACGTTCCCGAGCGGGCGGTCGAGCGGCAACACCGCCGCGACGACCCCGCCGTAGCGCTCGTAGAGACGCGTGGTGTGCAGGGTCATCACCCGCCCCCGATAGAGCGGGCGGCCGACGACGTCCGGGTCGTGGCCCCGCCACACGGTCGAGAGGCCGCTCGCGCGGAGGAACCGGTCGAGGTCTCCGGGGCCCCACGGTGCGATCGCCCCACGACGCGTGGTGGAGGCGTCGCACTCGGACCAGACGATCTCCACCAGGCGCTCTAGGTCCGGCTCGGTCAGGACGTCGCTCCATCGGGGCGGCAGCTCCCCCCGAGGGAAGCCGGCGTGGGCAAGATAGGCGCCGCAGGGAGCGGTCGCGACGAGCGGTCCTCGCTCGAGGAGCCCCATGAGCCGGTCGTACCGCTCCACCGCGGGACCCCAGAGCCGCTCGACCTCGGAGGGGAGCGTGTGCGGGACGGCCCCGACCCGTCGCATCGTCTCGTGGTTTCCCTGGAGGAGGTAGACCCGCTCCGGGTACCGCGCGACGAGCCCCAGAAGGTAAACGGCGTTCGCCACCGAGCCGCACGGGCAGTCCGACGGAGCCCGGTCGACGTAGTCCCCGAGCCCGACAAGGACCGAGGACGGACCTGCGGCCTCGAACAGCCGGACCGCCTCGACGGTCGACCGCCAGTCGCCGTGGGTGTCGCCGAAGACGACCGCCGAGCCGCCCTCGGTCCTGGGGATCTCCACGAAGCCGGGCCGTCGCGGCACGGACGCCTCGAGGGTCGCGAGGACGGCGTCAGCGTCCCGGGCCGTCAGAGCAACGACCTCGAGCGGAGAGGACGGCAGCTCCGGGGCGGGCATCGACCGACCTCGACCTAGGCGAAGGGGTAGGATGCGGGGGGCCGGAGTCTCCGACGACCGGCCGGTGCGACCGGGCCGTCGTTTGAACCGGCGTATGCCCTAGGCAACAGGGTCCTAAGCCCTGCCTCGCTGGCCCCCCCGGGTCGCCCCGGGGGATTGGCCGAGCTGGAGCACCCCCGCATCGGCATCGTAACGCGCCCGGAGAAGTAGCCCCGGCAGGAGTCCCGGCCGCGAGGGCGGACGCCCCCCGCGACGTTCGAACCTGCGTCGCGAGATCCAGAGTCTCGCATGATTGGCCACTACACTACGGGGCTACGCGCGTGGCAACTTCGGGCGGTTGATAACCGTTGTCGGGGAGACGAGGTCGCGTTGGTCGCACGGACGCCGCCCGACCGCCCTCGACCCAAACCCTATTCTGGTCCGAGGGCCGACGCGGCTCCACCGCCGGGAGCCGCGAACCATGGGAACGGAGCCCTCCTCCAGTCCGGACCAGGCTTCGGCGGAACGGCCCACCCTCCGCCGGACGCACCGCGGGACGCAACCTCCGGCGCCCTACCACCGCCGCTCCTGGACACGGTCGGCGCTCCTCTACGTCGCCGTGCCGGTCGCGTTCGGGGTCTACGCGTCGGTCGGGGGCCACCTCTCGGGCGCGGATCTGGCGTCCTACCTCCCGCTCGCCGGGGTCGACGTCTTCTACTCGCTGCTCCGGATGGTCGCGGCGTACGTCCTCTCCTTGGGGTTCGCCCTCGGCTACGGCTACTACGCCGCGACACGGCGGACCGGCGAGCGGGTGATGATCCCGGTACTCGACATCCTCCAGTCGGTGCCGATCCTCGGGTTCTTCCCGTTCGCGGTCGCGATCCTCGCGGCCGCCACCCCGGGCAGCTTCGTCGGGCCGAACTTTGCCTCGGTGTTCCTGATCTTCACCTCGATGGCCTGGAACATGGTCTTCGGCGTCTACGAGTCGCTCAAGACCCTGCCCGCCGAGCTCAAAGAGGCGGCCGAGACGTTCCGGCTCCGCGGCCTGCTGCTGTTCCGGAGGGTCCTCTTCCCAGCGACCGTCAACCGCCTGGTCTACAACACGGTCCTCTCCTGGACCGCCGGTTGGTTCTTCCTGGTCGAGGCCGAGATCTTCACGACCAACACCTCGAACGCCCTCGCCGGCATCGGGAGCTACCTTTCGTTCGCCGCGAGCGCGGGCAACTTCGACAAGTTCCTCGCCGGCATCCTGGTCCTCGTCGCCCTCATCGCCGCGCTCGACTTCGCCGTCTGGCGCCCGCTCAGCCGCTGGGCCGAGAGGTTCCGCTACGACCAGGCCCCCTCGGGCGAGGGGGGAGGGGTCACGACCCCGAGCGACCGGCCCGGTCGCATCCGTCGCGCGACCTCGTTCGTGACCCGGGGGGTCCGCTCCGGGGTCTCCCGGATCAGCACCCCCCTCGTTCAGCTCGCCGCCATCAGCACCCGGCCGGGTCGGACCCCCCGGGGGCCTCGCCGTCCGGTCGCCTACTACGCGGCCCTCGGCGCGGTCCTCGTCTTCTGCTGGCTGATGCTCATCGCGATCGTCGTGGCGGTCTTCAACGTCTTCACCTCACCGATCGCCTCCCCGGTCCGGCACGAGATCTCGCTCGTGCCGCTGGCGATGGGAGAGTCGATCGTGCGGGTCGTGGCCGCCTACCTGATCTGCCTCGCGGTCTCGTTGCCCCTCGCGATCCACGTCGCCCGCAGCTCACGGGCCGAGCGGCTCGGGATGCCGATCATCGAGGTCGTGGCATCGTTCCCGGCGACCGCGCTGTTCCCGGTGATCATCTTCGTGCTGATCCCCTACCTTACGCCGAACGGCGCGGCGGTCCTGATGCTGCTCACCGGCATGATGTGGTACCTGTTCTTCAACATCCTCTCGGGGGTCCGCGGGCTCCCTCCCGACCTCGTGGAGGCTGCGCGCTCCTACGGGCTCCGGAACCGGCAGTTCTTCCGTCGGGTGCTGCTCCCGGGGATCTTTCCCGCGCTGATCACCGGGTCGATCACCGCCTTCGGGGGCGGCTGGAACACCCTGATCGTCGCGGAGTACCTGAGCCTCGGGAAGAGCCAGCTCTCCGTCCTCGGCATCGGGCAGCTGATCGACCTCGGCAACGCGTTGGGGTCCGCCGGCGACGCCCTGATGGCGGCCGCGTTGCTCACGCTCGTCGGGACCGTGATCGCCATCAACGAGCTCTTATGGAAACCCCTCTACCGCCGGGCGGTCGAGCGGTACCGCTACGACTGACCGGGGGAGGGCGCGGTGGCGATCATCCGGGTCGACCACGTCGACAAGTCGTTCCCGACCCGCCACGGCACGATCGCCATCATGCAGGACATCACGTTCGACGTGAAGGACTCGGACTTCCTGGCGATCGTCGGCCCCTCCGGATGCGGGAAGTCGACGCTCCTGCGCCTGATCCAAGGCCTCGACCACCCAACCGCCGGCTCGATCACGTTCCGCGACCAGAAGATCGACGGGGTCGCCAAGGGGATGGCGATGGTCTTCCAGAACTTCGCGCTCTTCCCGTGGCTGACCGTCAGCCAGAACGTCGCCTTCGGCCTCGAGGCGCTCGGCTGGGAACCCGGGCGCATCACCTCGCAAGTGGAGCGGTACATCAACGTCACGGGGCTCGACGGCTTCGAGGAGGCCTACCCGCGGGAGATCTCGGGCGGGATGCGCCAGCGGGTGGGCCTCGCGCGCGCCCTCGCGGTCGAGCCGACGGTGCTGCTCATGGACGAGCCGTTCAGCGCGCTCGACGCGCTCACGGCCGAGGGGCTCCGGGAGGAGGTCCTCCAGCTCTGGAGGGACCCGGCCCTGCCCCCGGAGGCGGTCGTTCTGGTCACGCACAACATCGAGGAGGCGATCCAGCTGGCGGACCGGGTCGTCGTCCTCTCGCGCCGCCCCGGCCACGTCCTCGCGGAGGTGCCGATCGACCTTCCCCGTCCCCGGGACCGGAAGTCGACCCCGTTCTACGACCTGACCGACCGCGTGTACTCCCTCATCACCGAGGGTGGGGTTCGGGTCGGTCCCCCCCTCGGCACGGGCACCCCCCCTTCGGGTTGAGAAGGATATATCCCCCTTCCCGTTGTCTAAGAGCGGAGCTTACCTCACCCCCGTGGCGACCACCTACCCGAAGTGCAGCCCGACCGAGATGCTCGGCCTGCTCGTCCTCCTGAACGACCACAAGGGGGCCGAGGACATCGCTCGCCTCGCGGACGACCTCGACCTCGAGATCGACGAGATCTTCCCGGCGCTCGAGTACGCTGAGCTGCTGCAGTTCGTCAAGGTCTCCGACGGCCGCGCGACGTTCACCGACCTCGGGCGCAAGCTCGTCGCCGCCTCGATCCGCGACCGCAAGGCGATCGTGAAGGATCAGCTGACGAAGACCCCCCTGTTCCGGACGATCGTCCGGGCGCTGGAGGCGAACCCCGAGCATCGCCTGACGGAAGAGGAGTTCAGCCACATCGTCGCGTTCACGACGGCGAAGGCGGACGGAGGGGAGCAGAACATCGTCAACTGGGGCCGGTACGCCGACCTGTTCCGCTACGACTCCGACGCTCGGGTGATCTGCCCGGCCCGCCGGTCGAGCACCTCCAAGGGCGGGAGCGGACGGAGCCCTCCGCCGTCCCCGGGCTCCCCCAGCGGTCCTGCGCCAGCCGCGAAGCCTAAGGCCACCCCGACCGACACGCCCCAGGGCCCGGGAACGGCGAGCGCGATCGCGTAGCGCCCCCAGCGCGCCTTCCGCTGACGCCGGATACCGTTATTCCCCCGTCCTGGTCGACCCCGACGATGGCCGACCTGACGATCCTCGGAGTGCCCGGCAGCCTTCGGAAGAACGCCTACTCGACGGGTCTGCTCCACGCCGCGGTCGAGCTCGCGCCGCCCGGCGCCCGGATCGAGATCGCCGACGTGCGAGGGTTCCCGGTCTTCAACCAGGACGAGGAGGCTCCCATCCCGGAGCCCGTGCGCAGGTTCAAAGAGAGGGTCCGCGCCGCGGACGCCGTCCTGTTCTCGCTGAACGAGCACAACTACGGCCTCTCGGCCGCCGAGAAGAACGCTCTCGACTGGGCCTCACGGCCGTACCCCGACAACTCCTGGAACGCCAAGCCCGCCGGGATCATGAGCGCCAGTATCGGGATGATCGGTGGCGCGCGAGCGCAGTACGAGCTCCGTCAAGCGATGGTCTACCTGAACATGTTCCCGATCAACCGACCCGAGGTCATCGTGCCGATGGCCGCTCAGAAGTTCGACGCGACCGGCCGGCTCGTGGACGAGACGGCCCGCAAGTTCATTCGGGAGCACCTGGTCGAGCTCGCCCGCCACACACGCCAGCTCCAGTCAAGGGCGTAGGTCGGATTCGCCTGCCTCGCCCGAATGGCAGGGCGGTCGAAGGCCTCCGGAACCGCTCGACCCACGTACGGGGCGCCGGTTTCGGGGACGGCACGCCCCTCGCCCGCCGGGAACCACCGCCGGGACCTCGGCGTAGTTCCAAATCCTTAAACTCGGCTGTAGCTCGCCCGCTCCACCGGGCACGTAGATCAGCGGAAGATCGCTGCTTTCGCAAAGCAGAGGTCGGGGGTTCAAATCCCCCCGTGTCCATTAGTGTCTGAACCCTTTCGGGGGGATCCCCCGGCGCGTAGCAGGAGCACCGCCCACAAAGGGTGGGATTCCCGCAAACCACCTGCCTCCCCTGGGAAGGGTCTGGGAGGGATTCCCGCAGCATGCCAACCCGTTCACTGGTGTGCGGCTGCCTCGGGTGTCCGAACTTCCCCGAGAACGCGGGTTCGGCGGTTCCTGCGGCCTCAGAGGAGAAAGGAGGCCCGCGCTAAGTGCGCGGGTCACGGGCCGTCAGCGGGAAGGATTGGAGGGGCCGGTCGAGCGTGAGTGGGAGGTTCGCCCGTCGCAGGATAGCGATGAACCTGGGGTCGTTCCGGACCGGGTCGAACCCCGGGGAGAGGTAGTGGAACCACAATGTTCGGTCGCCCTCGGTCTCCTCCCGTTCGAGCAACTCGAACGCATGATCGACTTGACCGAGGAGACCGTAGTGTTCCGCAGCGATGGGCAAAGAAACGTACTCCTTCACCGACCCCGCCTCCCACGCTTGCAGCCACGCCCGCAGGGGTTCGGGATCGCCCAGCCATGCCTGAACAATCGCTCGGATATGCCGCCCGCGCGAAGCATCCACCGTGAGCACGTGGTAGCTCGCACGGTCCATCTCCTCGAATCGGCGCTGACCTAAGTACAAGAAGACGAGGCGGGCCCAGACCGAGGTACTCTCCGGGTAGCTCCGGGAGAGATTCTCCAGCATTCCAATCGCCCCCGTCGGACTTCCGGAGAACCACTCTACGTCGGCGAGCGTGAGTTGGGGTTGCAGCCACAGGGGGTCCACTTCGAGAGCCGCGCGAAGCCGCCCCTTCGCGTCCCCCCAGCGCTGCAGGGTGCAAAGCAGGAACCCGAACCAGGAGTGCGCGTAGGAGCTGCTCGGATTCAACTGAATCGCTTTCGTGAGCTCGGCTTCGGCAAGGGACCAGTCCAGGTCCCCTTGCATCGCCAGGTTGCCCATCGCCGTGTGGGCGTCGGAGGACGAGGGTGAGAGTTCGAGAGCTCGGCCGATAAGGGTCCGCGCCTTGGGGATCGTTTCCTTGCTGGTGCGGCTCTGCCCCATCACCGCGATCAGGTAGTTGCCCAAGTGCGAGTACGGCGCGGCGAATTCGGGATCCAGCCGGATAGCCTTCTCGAAGTACCCGATGATCTCGTCATCAGCGACTGGCCCGCGGTCGAGGTTCCTCCGGGCGCGATCCACACCTTGCAGGTAGGCCTGGTAAGCGTCCATGCTGGCCGTGGGGCGCTCGAGCAGGGCCTGGCGTTCCGACTCCACGAGCTCGACTCGAAGCGCGTGGGCGGTCTGTTGGGCGACGTCGGCTTGGATGGCAAAAACATCATCTAAGTTCCGGTCGAAGGACTGACTCCAACGGTGTTCGTCCGTCGCCACATCGATCAGCTGCATCGTGATACGCAAGCGGGGGCCGGCTTTCCGAACGCTCCCTTCAAGCACCGAGGAGGCTCCCAGCTCCCGCCCCACTTGACCGACGGTCTTGGGACTGGCCTTGTAGCTGGTGACCGACGTACGCGAAATGACCCGAAGTCCGCGTATCTGTGATAGGACTGAGATCAGTTCTTCGGTCAATCCCTGGGCAAAGTATTCGTCCTGTGGATCCGGGCTGATGTTGCTCAGCGGAAGAACGGCCAGACGGGGCGGCTGGGTTCCCGTGGTGGGGGATGCCTCCATACTCCAGGGCAGCACAAAGCGATAGACCACCAGGGGGCTCGCAAGCCCTTTGAGCGATTTCGGTCCCAAGCACTCCCACCGGAGCGCCCGCTGATCCCGGAGGTGAAGATAGGCCGGTTCCGATACACAGATCCCCCCGGGCTCCGCGAGAGGCTCGATCCGGGACGCGACGTTGACTGCGTCACCCAAGATGTCGCCTCCGACGTCGTTAACGTCGCCGACGTGGAGCCCGACTCTCACGCGGAGGAGTCCGGTAGTTTCACGAGCATTTCGCTCATGAATGTGGCGCTGAAAATCAGCCGCAAACTCGAGAGCGTCCAGAACGTTGGAGAACTCCAAAAGAAGCCCATCGCCTATCGACTTGACCTGTCGCCCACGATGGAGCTCCAGCATGGGACCCACGATTCTCGCCTGCTCCTTCAGGAGCCGGAGGGCACCGGCCTCGTCCGAATGGGACAGGGCAGTGTAGCCTTCGATGTCCGTGAACACAATCGCAGCGAGCCGACGGGTAGTGTCCACGCGACCCGATGAACGATGTGCGGATTAAACCGTGGGTTATCCCCGTGGGAGTGTGCTCGAGTTCTTGAGATTGAGGCCACGCAAGCCTAGCGGTGAGGTCCCGAGGGGCCGACAGTTTCCATTAGACTCTGGTCGATCCCGGCCTTCCCTTCGCGCCCCGAAGCCTCGTTGTAACGCATCAGAAACGCACGGGGCCGGCCGACGCAGTTGACCAAGACCTCCGGCCCCAGTGCGGTCATGATCTCGCGGGCCATCCCGTAACCGACCGGGTGAGCTAGACCCCGTGCCCGCCTCCGAAGCCCCGACAGCTCCGAGGGCGCCATTGTGCCGGTCGACCACGCGGCTCTGAACAGGCCCAGCGTCTCGGTGAGCAGTCCGGAGTATTCGGCGATCTGTCGGCGACGCTCAGCCGCGGCTTGACGCAGCGCCGGAACGTCGGTCTGGGTCATGTTCGAGGCGCAGTCGGCGATGCCTTCAGCTTCCAGCCATTCGGCCCACTCTCCGAACGTGCCCCGGACGTCGGAAGGGACGATCTCGGAATCTGGACGCATGAGGGTCAGGTTCTCTCCAGTGAGACGGAACCGCGCCACGTGATGCAGTTCATGGGCGAGCGTCGTCTGAATGCCTGCCCGGCCTAGGCTGAGAGCCGCCAGGGGATCCATGTACACGGTCTCCCTGTCGGTCCGGAAGTCAAAGCCGAGCGGGAGCACGACCAGCCGAGGGCTGCCGACGGTAGCGCCTCGAGGAAGGTACTCCCGGGCCGTCTCGAACGCAGCATCCACGAGCGCCGGCCCTTCCCGGTCAAGCTCTTGGATCAGGGTCCTAAGACGGTCTAGGTTGGCGAGCAGGTCGGCGAAGTAAGAGACCACAGCGCGACCCGTTTCATCGAGGTGCGAGCGGCGGGAGCCACCACAGACCTCGAGAAGGTACTCGATCCCTTGTGGGAGTGCAAGTCCCACCGCAGGCAGCATGCGGTCTAGGTCCGGCCTGGTCAGCATATCCTGCAACTCGGCCCTGGACGTTCCCGACCGGAGCGCGTCAGTGAGTCGAAGGGTCCCCGTTGCGTCGATCATCGGTCCTGGTCCCTCGTACGAACGCCCACCCATTGAGGAGAACTCACTCATCGTGGTCACCGAGGGTTCGGTGTAATCTCTCCGTACGGCAAGTAGCGAACCCAGCGGCGCAGCTACGTCTGGACCCACCCCGTCAGGGTCCGGCCTGCGAAACGTGGGGAAGGCCTGGGGGCACGGTTGAGAGAGGCCCCTTTCGTACCCGGTGACCCCCCGGACCAGATGGTACCGATTCCCGCGCTCGGGGCTCTTCGCGACACGGCAGGGGGCAGCGAACTCCGCCGGTGGGCGGAGCGGGGCCGGTTTGCCCGCCACGGACCCCGTTGTAAGCGCCTACATCACTGGAACCGATGGCTCCAGACCCCTCATAGTTCAAACACACCGTGGCCACTGTGACAGAACCCTCTCCGGTTATCCGCGGTCCGGCTTAGAGGAGGGGCTCGGCTGGAAATGGGCAACCCGCTCACGCGAGGCTCCCCACGGTTCGAGACTCTGCGCACGTGACCCCTTTGCGCCGGACATCAAGGCATCCGGTGCCTGCGTCGGGGGTACCACCCAAGGCGAGTGGGCCAGCTCCGCAGCGGTGCGCTCGAAGTCCCTCGTTTCAGAGCAGCTGACCGGGGTAGGCTAACCGTGTCCGGTTCGACTGAGCGTGACCGAGGCGACGAAGAGCCTAGAGGTGGGCTGGTGGACCATGCTCCGCTCGAGGTCACCGGCTCGCGCCTGGGACGCTCTGTTTACAAGGTTATATGACACGCTACACCGTAGTCGCGCCGGGGGGGGGCAGGTTTGAATCTTGCTCTCCGACTGGCCACAGTTGGCTTTGTGGTGGTGATGGCTTTCGCCGGCGGCTTGTCGGCGACCCCGGCAGCCCACGGTCCTAAGGACCCCGGTTCGTCGCCGCACGCTTCGATCTCGACGAACGTGCGACCGTGGGCTGATGCGCCACCTTCAGCGGTGTTGATAGGTGCGAGACCCGAGCAGGCGCCAGTCCCGGTCGGCCTGTCCCCCGTGGGGGTCGCGTACGACTCAGGGCAGCACGAGGTGTTCGTCACGAACCAGGGCTCGAACAACGTGAGCGTCATCTCGGACGTCAGTGACAAGGTCGTGGCAACGATCCCTATCGGGGGTAACCCGTGGGCCGCAGCGTACGACTCGGGGCAGCACGAGGTGTTCATTGCGAATTGGAACGCGGGCGATGTGAGTGTGATTTCGGACTCCACCGATACGGTCGTGACGACCGTGGCGGTGGGCTCGAATCCTAACTCAGTCGCGTACGACTCGGGGAAGCAGGAACTCTTCGTCGCGAATCACGGCTCGGACAACGTGAGCGTGATCTCGGACACGACGGACAAGGTGGTGGCTACCGTGGCCGTCGGCTCCGCCGCCGGCGCCGTGACCTACGACCCGGGGAAGCACGAGGTGTTCGTCGAGAACACGGGCTCGAACAACGTGAACGTGATCTCCGACGCGACGAACACGGTCATCGCGACGATCGCGGTGGGTTCGACCCCCTACGGTGACGTCTACGATTCGGCAAGGCACGAGGTGTTCGTCACAAACGGCGTCTCGGACAACGTGAGCGTGATCTCGGACTCGACGGACAAGGTGGTCGCCTCGGTGGAGGTCGGCTCGACCCCCGTCGGGGTGGCGTACGACTCCCGGAAGCACGAGGTGGTCGTCGCGAATCAAGGCTCGAACAACGTGAGCGTGATCTCGGACTCGACGAACAAGGTGGTGGCGACCCTAGGGGTCGGGTCGCTCCCCGATGGTGTAGCCTATGACTCGGGGAAGCACGAGGTGTTCGTCGCGAACGACGGCTCGGACGACGTGAGCGTGATCTCCAGCGTGACCGCCGGCGTGGAGGGGACTGTAACGGTGGGGTCAGCCCCCGTCGGGATAGCGTACGATCCCGGGAAGCACGAGATGTTCGTCACCAACGACGGCTCGACCAACGTGAGCGTGGTCTCGGACGTCACCGACAAGGTGGTCGCGACGGTGGCGGTCGGGTTGGACCTCAGCGGGGTGGCCTATGACCCGGGAAAGCACGAGGCGTACGTCGCTAACGCGGGCTCGAACAACGTGAGCGTGATCTCGGAGACTACCGACCAGGTGGTGGCGACCGTGGCCGTCGGGTCGGCCCCCACGGGGGTGACGTACGACTCAGGGCAGCACGAGGTGTTTGTCACGAACTGGAACTCAGGCAACGTGAGCGTGGTTTCGGACGGGACGGACAAGGTGGTGGCGACCGTGGCGGTCGGGTCGGGCCCTGTTGCGGCCGCGTACGACTCGGGGAAGCACGGGGTCTTCGTCGCGAACGATCTTTCGAACAATGTGAGCGTGATCTCGGACAGGACGGACAAGGTCGTGGCGACGGTGGCAGTCGGGTCGGACCCCGTTGCGGTCGCGTACGACTCCGGGAAGCACGAGGTCTTCGTCGCGAACGATCGCTCGGACAATGTGAGCGTAGTCTCGGACAGGACGGACAAGGTCGTGGCGACGGTCGCGGTCGGGTCGGTCCCGATCGGGGTCGCGTACGCCTCGGGGAAGCACGAGATGTTCGTAACGAACTGGTACTCGGACAACGTGAGCGCCATCTCGGACGTTGGGAACAAGGTCGTGGCAACGACTCCGGTCGGCTCGGGCCCTGCCGCGGCGGCGTACGACTTGGGGAAGCGCGAGATGTTCGTCGCGAACCAGGAATCGGACACCGTGAGCGTGGTCTCGGTCGTGACGCCCGTTTGACCTTGGTGCCTAAGACGCAGGGTCGGGGCGCCCGCGCGTCTGTTCGGGCCCGGCGTCGGGGATGCTAGGGGGTCGACCTTGGGAGGCCTGTCGGGAAGGCCGTCCCGGCCTTTTCGCCTTGGTAATCGCCCGCTTGGGAGGCCCTTCCCCCGTAGGTGACTTCCCGGATCAGGTGGCACCGATCGTGGGGCCCAGGGATCTGCACGGGAGGGGGCGAGGCGTTGGGACCCAGAGGCGGGCACTGGGGCTCGGGGTGACCCGCAGCGGAGGATGCGAACATGGCCCTGAACCTGGTGCGTCTAGCCTCCTGACGTGTTAGCCACCATCCTGCCCGCCCCTGGTTCTCCCAACCATCCGGCGTACGGGCCCGATCCGTTTCTCGGATGAGCCCGAGGGACTGACAGGAGACCGGGGAAACGGGTCCCGATGGCGTGTAGCCGGCCGGGGCTCCGTAGCCGCAACGCACGACCCCGGATCCTACGACGTGAGCCGTTACATAGCCGGGGATGGTCTCGACCGGAATGAGCGCGAACAAGAAGCTCGTTGAGACCTGCCTGGCGACGACGGACAAGTCGAAGCTCCGCCCCCTGCTCGCGGACGACGTGGAGTGGGTCGAGTGGGGAGACGGAGTCCCTCCCTCAGGCGCCATCACTCGGGGGAAGGAAGCCTTCATCAAGAACTACGGCGACGGCGAACTTCGGAGCGAGGTCGCCCGGCTCACCGAGGAGAACAACGTGGTGGTCGCTGAGGGCACGGCACACGTGACCAAGAAGGACGGCCACTCCTTTTCCGTCAAGTTCGTCAACATCTTCGAGCTAGAGAACGGCAAGATCAAGCGGAAATCCTCCTTCGGCGCCCTGATCAACGACTCGGCGTAAGGAGAATGTTGGGGGCCGGGGGTCCAGGCGGCCGGTGCGTCCAGGACGCTCCGTTCGTTCCCTGCGTAGGCGGTCGAACGGTCCGGTCCATCAATCCCAGGGTGGGCTCGCCCCACATCGGTAGGTTCGCCGGCCTACCGGGGCCCGGCGACGGTCCGTTGGACGTCGTCGGCCGCATCTCGAGGGACCCCGATGTGCCCCGACCCGGGAGGCTGGCCGGACGATGCCTTGCCCTCCGGGTCCGCCGCGTGGAGCTCGTGGATGTAGCGGCCGCCGCGTAGCAATGAAACGACCGCCGCGACCCCCGTCAAGGCCGCCGAGATGACGAACGCGGTGTCCATTCCCTTCAGGAACGCGGGGGCCACCGCGTCAGGGAAGAACGACTTGGAGACGAGCGTCGCCTGGACCGAGGCCGGGATCTGCGACTGGAGCGAGGCCGGGAGATAGGCGAGGTAGAGGCCCATCGGGTTCTGGCCTAGGAACGCTCCGAAGAGGGCTCCGGTGGGGTCCGCGGAGACGAGACCAGAGAGCGCCGAGCTTGGCGGACCGTTCACCCCGGCGGCACTCAGGGCGTGCGAGACCGACCCCGACAACCCCGTCGAGAGTCCCACGATGACGATCGTGAAGAAGACCGCGAGCGAGAGCTGCATCCCAGCGTTCTGCAGCGTCGCCCACATCCCCGACGCGGCCCCCCGGTGCTCCGCCGGGACGGCGTTCATGATCGCCGCGGTGTTGGGCGCGGCGAACATCCCCATGCCGCAGCCTTGGGCGAAGAGCAGGGCGCCCACCTGCCAATACACGAAGTTGTACGGCACGAAGAGGAAGGCGACGAACGTCACGCACCCGATCGCCATGCCGGCGCTCGCGAGGTAGCGGGCACCCAGGCGATCGGAGACCCATCCGCTCAGTGGGCCCATCAGGACGAAACCGGCGAGCAGGGGCAGTAAGTAGATCCCCGCCCAGAACGGGGTCTGTGCGAACGAGTAGCCGTGGAGGGGGAGCCATATCCCCTGGAACCAGATGATCATCAGGAACATCACCCCGCCACGGGCGATCGACCCGAGCAGGCCCGCCAGGTTACCGGCAGCGAACGCCCGTATCCGGAACAGCTCGAGTCGGAACATCGGCTCCCGGACCCGTGTTTCGACGAAGAGGAAGGCGACGAGGAGGGCGACACCGCCGACGACCCCGGTCCAGACCCAAGGGTTCGACCAGCCCATGCTCTGGCCTCCGTACGGCAGGAGGCCGTAGGTCACCGCCACGAGCAGGACGGTAAGCCCCACCCCAAAGGTGGCGTTG
>Ga0187772_10000301_pt1 | contig 21934 bp, 18 predicted proteins | sample 0116_SJ02_MP15_2_FD_133137 | JGI IMG/M metagenome (GOLD analysis project Ga0187772, IMG submission 133137) | Tropical peat soil microbial communities from peatlands in Department of Meta, Colombia - 0116_SJ02_MP15_20_MG | ecosystem: Environmental > Terrestrial > Soil > Wetlands > Peat | place... | reverse complement strand
GATCACTTATGAGGATGAAGAACCCCCTGACCCCGTGGAATACGCTTCCACCATTCTTGAAGAGATTCGGGGATTCGGCTGTAAGCTCATCTTAGAGCCAGGTCGCGTCATCGTCGGGAATGCGGGGATTTTGGTATCAAAGGTCCTCTACACGAAAGAGAATGAAGAAAAGCGGTTCGTGATCGTGGATGCAGGCATGAACGATCTTGTTCGGCCCAGTTACTATGGGTCCTATCACCAAATTCTCCCCGTAAAGGAGGAGGCCCGGGAGGAAATCGTAGCCGATATGGTAGGTCCCATTTGCGAGTCGAGCGACTTTTTTGCAAAGGGACGAAGGATGCCGGGTCTGCGTGCCGGTGAATTGGTTGCTGTGATGAGTGCGGGTGCCTATGGATTTTCCATGTCCACCAACTATAACGCAAGGCCCAGGATCGCCGAGGTTCTTGTTCGGGACGATCAGATGTTTGTCATCCGTCGTCGAGAGCGCTACGAGGACCTTATCCGGGGAGAAGAAATTCCCGAATTCCTGATAAAAGAATAATTTCTAAATCCGAAGCACGAAATACGAAATCCGAAACGAGCACGAATGTTCAAAATACGAATGTTCCAAACGAAAAGTGTAGGATTTTGAAATTTGAATCTGAAATTTGTTTCGAGCTTCGATATTCGAATTTCGGATTTTCAAAATCGGAGGTTTTGATGAGGATTCCTTTTACAAAGATGAGCGGAAGCGGTAACGACTTCATCCTCGTCGATCATCGGGAACCCTTCCTGAAAGATGATCGCCTGAAAGACTTCGTCCGGAAGGTCTGTCGGAGGAGAGTCTCTGTCGGAGCAGACGGTCTCATCCTGATCGAGCGATCGAGGAAGGCCGATTTTAAATGGCGGTTCTACAATGCCGATGGAAGCGAACCCGAGATGTGCGGCAACGGAGGACGTTGTGCCGCCCGCTTTGCCTCTTTGAAAGGGATTGCGGGTCCCTCTCTGAAATTTGAGACATTAGCTGGAATCCTTTCCGCCACGGTGGATGGAAAAAAGGTGAAGCTTGAGATGACAAAACCGTTTGGTCTCAAGCTCGATGAGACCCTTCTTGTTGATGGGGAAAAAGAAGTTTTTTCGTTCATTAATACAGGTGTTCCCCACGCCGTGCTTCTCAGGGAAGACCTTGAGAAGGTAGATATCGTCAAAATCGGCAGGGCGATTCGGCGCCATTCCCATTTTGCACCTGCTGGAACCAATGTGAATTTTGTCAGGGTAGAGAAAGGGGCTTCGTTGTCCGTCCGGACTTATGAGCGCGGCGTGGAGGATGAAACCCTGGCCTGCGGCACCGGGGTGGTGGCGTCGGCATTGATTGCAGCCTTCAAGGGAATGGTCAAATCTCCAGCATCGATTAGGACAAGAGGAGGCGAGGTGTTGACAGTCCATTTTGAGATCGGAGGCAAGGAGATAAAAAAAGTCTTTTTTGAGGGAGAAGTCCATATCATCTATGAAGCCGAGATGTGGGAGGAGGCGTATCAATGAAAGAGATCAAAGCCATTGTCGTTGGTGCGGCGGGGAAGATGGGAAGCCGCATTATTCATATGATTCACGAGACCCCTTCCATTTCCCTCTTCCGTGCCGTCGAGAGGCCGGATCACCCGTCCATCGGGAAAGATATTGGAGAGGTGGTCGGATTGGGGAAAATGAATATCCCATTAGAGGGGGGGTTGAAAAAGGCTGAAGGGGATGTGATCATAAACTTTACCAATCCTAAGACCTCCATAGAGAGTTTGGAGTTTGCTAAAGAAACGGGTTTGGCCATTGTCATCGGTACAACCGGGTTGGGCCCGGAACAATTGGAGCGGATCAAGGATCTTGCGAAAAGCGTCCGGTGTGTCTTCTCTCCCAATATGAGTGTAGGGGTCAACGTCATGTTCAGGATTGTCCAAGAGGTCGCTCGGGTCTTGGGTCCGGATTATGACATAGAGATTTTTGAGGCGCACCACCGTCTGAAAAAAGATTCACCCAGCGGTACGGCCGTGAAACTAGGAGAGTTGGTGGCCAAGGCGGTGGGGCGAGATTTTGCTAAGGTAGGAGTCTATGGCAGGAAGGGGATGGTGGGCGAGAGGACGAGAGAAGAGATCGGGATGCAGGTGATCCGGGCAGGAGATATTGTGGGAGAACACACCGTGCTCTTCGGTGGGATCGGTGAGAGATTAGAGATTATCCACCGCGCACACAGTCGGGATAACTTTGCCCGTGGAGCAATCCGGGCAGCCCTCTGGGTGGTCAACCAGCCCAACGGGCTTTACGACATGCAGGATGTGTTGGGGTTCAAAAGAATTGGGGAGTGATCGAGGGAGAGGCCGTTCGTGAGATGGATGGAGTTCCATTCGCGCACTTCCATCTGACCTCCAAGGCAAAAAAGATGGAGGAGGTGAGGAATGTGATCGCCACGGGCACGCCTTCCGGAATTGGACCGATGACCGTTGGCGATAAGGTTGATGTGGTGATCGGAGGAATCGGTACTCTAAGCAATACTGTGGTCGCGGGAGGAGGATGAGGAGATTGGAGATGAGTAGAAAAAAATCGATCGGATTTTATCATCGAGCGTGGGAGATCATCCCGGGTGGGGTGAACAGCCCGGTCAGAGCCTTCAAGGCCGTCGGCGTTCCACCCGCATTTATCGAGCGGGCGAAGGGATCGAAGATTTTCGATGTGGACGGTAATGAATATGTGGACTACGTGGGGTCTTGGGGACCGATGATCGTAGGCCATGCCCACCCCAGGATTGTTGCAGCACTCAAAAAAGCAGTCTCAAAGGGAACAAGTTACGGTGCCCCCACGCCTCTTGAAGTGGAGCTTGCAATTAAAGTGAAGAAGGCTTTTCCCTCCATGGAATTGGTGAGAATGGTGAGTTCTGGTACCGAAGCCGTGATGAGTGCGGTTCGATTGGCACGAGGTCACACGGGAAAGGTGAAAATTATTAAGTTCGAAGGATGCTACCATGGCCACGGTGATAGTCTCCTGGTCAAAGCAGGCTCCGGTGCGACCACTTTCGGTATTCCCGATAGCCTGGGTATTCCAGAGGATTTGGCAAAACATACGTTGACCGCCATCTATAATGACCTGGAAAGTGTAAAGGCCCTGATCGGTCAAAATCCGGAGCAGATCGCCTGCATTATTGTGGAACCCATTGCGGGAAATATGGGAGTCGTCCTGCCTGAGAGAGGATTCTTAGAGGGGTTGAGAAAGATTTGCGACGAGAAAGGAATCCTTCTCGTTTTTGACGAAGTGATTACCGGATTCCGGGTGGCCTATGGAGGTGCCCAAGAGCTGTACAAGATCGAAGCCGATATGACTTGTCTCGGAAAGATTATCGGGGGCGGTCTTCCGGTAGGGGCCTATGGCGGGAAGAGTGCGGTGATGGAGAAGGTATCTCCCCTTGGAGGGGTCTATCAGGCCGGGACACTTTCGGGGAACCCTCTGGCCATGACCGCAGGGATCGAGACTCTGGGGCTTTTAAAGTCAAGAAAGGTTTATCGGGAGTTGGATGAGAAGACTTCCTATTTGACTGAAAATATTTCTGAACGGGCGGAGATAAACGGAATTCCCGTTTCCATCAACGGAGCCACGGGGCTGTTCACCCTCTTTTTTACGGAGGGCCCGGTCAAGGACTATCACACTGCTAAGTTGAGCGATACGAAGCGATTTGCCCGGTTCTTTGTCGAGATGATGGGGCAGGGTATTTATCTCCCCCCCTCTCAATTCGAAGCTTGGTTCGTTTCATTAGCCCATACGCAGAAGGATCTGGATAAAACGATCGAAGCTTGCGATAACGCCTTCAGGAGGATTTAAGTTTTGAAAGGATCAGATGATTGAAGGAGGGCTCGCATTGTGGATGACGCGTTGAGAAAGAAGACTCAGGAGACTGCTAGTCGCCTGTTCGGCAAAGGGATCAAGATGGATCCCCCTTACCTGACGTGGAAAGAATTTGACAGGGACCTTGCGAATGATTTTTCCCTGTTCATCACCGGCAAGCTCTATTCCAGAACGGTCTTAACTCTGTCCGAAAGGCAAATGGTCGCGTGTGCCATGCTGGCGGCGCTGCGGGCCACGGATGAATTGAAACTCCATGTGAATGCAGCCTTGAATGTCGGCTGCGATCCAAAAAAGCTTGCCGAGGTCTTTTTCCAATTAGCTCCCTATGCGGGAATGCCTGCTGTGAATGAGGCCCTTCATGTTTACCGAAATGTCCTGAAGGAGAGAGGCGAGTGGCCCATCAAATAAAGGTCCCTCAGCGGGCGTAAATTGCTCACTGAATTCCTTAATCTCGATTTAATGTATTTGCTTTCTCTCTATTTGATTGTTGAGACAAAGTCCTTGTCTCATGGCCTCAGCCTGTTGCGTACAAATGTGATATGTCCGCGTAGGTCGTAGAATTGGTCTGCGAACGAGGCCGGCACTTTCATCCTGTTCACCGCTTCCTCGATGCTGTCGAGCCTTTCCATCAGCGCATTGCGCTGATCCGATGCCAATTGTGCTATAAGATCCTGCTCTATCATCAACAATGCACGGTACCATCTGGAGACGCGCGACTTGAACCGCCACCTGTATATGGCAGGTATGAGCCGTAGCGCGGGTAGAAGCAGCACGATCATGGGCACGAACACTACGATGATGCGATTCACAAGGCTGGCGAACCGGAACGGAAGGGTGCGGTAAAGGAAGCTCTTGCCCGATTTATAGAAACGACTTGCCTCAGCGCTTATGCGGATCTCCTGCTCGATTGGTGCGGGGAATTCCCCCTTGCGCCTGAGAAGCCCGGCGCCGGAGTGAACTTCCTGGGCAGCCTCGATCAATAAATCAGAGAGCGCCGGATGCAGGCGATTCCGAGCAATCAGTTCAACCGTCGGGGCGATCAGAAAGGCATCGTGAGCGGGGATGTCCTTCCCGAAATCTATTGACCCCCGAGGGAGGGTGATCTTATTCAGGTAGGTAATGCGGCGCGTATAAGCGTCAGCCTGGATAAAGTTGTAGAGCTTGATCCCAGGCGTATGCAGAAGCTGGCGGATCAGCGTTATTGAGACAGAATCACCCATCAGAAACACTGCATCCACCGTGCCGTTTAGGATTGCCTCCGCCGCTCTGTCGGAGTCCATCTCAAGCACCTTTGTGGGGCCTCCCGGCTCTATGCCGTTGCCTGCGAGCAGCGCGAGCGAGAGGCTATGTGTTCCGCTGCCCACCTCACCCACCGCTACCCGTTTGCCAGTAAACTGTGACAGGAGCTCAATGGTGGAGCCGCTCCTGTAAAAGACAAGGAGTGGTTGGTATGAGATGCTGCCCAGCGAAACCAGCTTGTCAGTTTTTACCCCTTGGTTCACTCCCGCTTGCACGAATCCAATGTCCACCTTTGACGAAGGATCAGCCAGCCTCTTGATGTTGTCAACTGACCCCTCGGACGGAAGTATCCTGAGTGTTACCCCGCTCTGCTGGAGTATCTTGGCATATTTTTCCGCTGTCAAACGAAACGTGCTACCCTCGGGCCCGCTTGTGATGGTGATAGTGTTGGGCGGCGCAAGATAAAAAAACAGGAATAGAGCGACCGCAAGAACTACAAATATCGATATAATCGCGCTAAATACGGCGGCGCGCCCAAGCCCGAAGACCTCCGTGAACATAGACTGGAATTTGATAAGACCTAATTTTTCTTTTATTCTCATCGCTTATACCTCGTAATATTGAAATTAATTATTCCGTCGAAACCGGGGTGTATCCCCTCGCCCAATTTCGGTTTGTAATATACATCTTTCTCAAACTTTTTGGAAGTCGAAATTCCCCTCATTGACCCGTCCTGCTTATTTTAGTAAAATCTCAAGAAATTTACGAATGTTAGCGAATTCTCTGGAAGTGATGGAGGGAAATATGAAACCCACCTACCTCGGATTATTTTTGGCCATTTTTCTATTCATCGGCCTTGATGTTTATGCAGAGGAGAGGCCGCAGGTTGAGTTCTTTTCGCCACATGGGACGGTGAAAACCGTTCGGCAGGTGACCGCCCGATTTTCAGAGCAGATGGTACCCTCCGGTGACCACGAGGTGTTATCGAACCCTTTGAAATTGCTGGCCCTAAAAAAGGAACCGGCCGCTGGGCGGATGGGAAGAATTGGGTCTTCGATTTTGGCAAAGAGCTTCGAGCGGGGATTCGGTGTGAGTTCAAATCGCCCGGTCAATGACGCTCTCGGGAAAGGAGGTGGCAGCAATTCTATGGACCCAGAAGTGGCAAAATATTCCCTCGCTCTTGCGGATGGAGACGAAAAAATTTTAGATTATGTCTACTTTGAAGTCGGGGGTCCGGAGGCGGATCGAAACTTGATGTCTGAAGATGGGGAAGGAACTTTCACGAATTGATTAGGATTTACATTGCGCGGCATGGAGAGACGATGTGGAATGTGGAAGGAAGGATTCAGGGCCGAAGTGACCCCGGCTTGAGTCCCGATGGCTATGCCCAGAGCCGGGCATTGCTTGAGCAACTGAAAGACCGTCCCCTCTCAGCCATTTACACCAGTACTCTGCGGAGATCCATTCTCACCGCTCAACCGATTGCCAGCCACTTCGGCCTTCCTGTTCGAGAGCAGCCGGAATTGGATGAAATCGCCTTCGGTATTCTGGAAGGGAAGCAGATCCTTGGTTCTGACGGAGAGGTGAAGAGCGAATGGGAGAGGTTCAAGGAGAACCGTTTTACCTACCGTATCCCCGGGGGTGAAAATTATACGGATGTCATGAACCGAGTCGGACCATTTATGGAGATGATCCTTCAGAACCGCAAAGGAGAGGAAATTCTGATCGTCGGTCACCGGGTTGTCAATCAAATGCTGATCGGGGTCTTGATGGATTATTTTCCGGAGGAAATGTTAAAGATCCAGCAAAGCAACGGCTGCTTTTATCTGGTTCAAAAGAATGGTGAACCGAGGATCTTTTACCCCGTGAATGGTGAAATGAGGGAAGGGTTCCTTTCCGGAAGCCCGGTCAGCGTGGCTTGAGGAGGCAGGGGAGATGGGTGTTCAGGGGGTTCTGCCGAAAATCCGCTGTGCGATCTACGACTGTGACGGCGTGCTCTTCGATTCCTTTGAGGCCAACACAAAGTTGTATAATGATCTGTGTGCTTGGGTGGGAAGAGGCCCTCTCAGCCAAGAAGAGATGGAATATGTTCACATCCACACCGTCTTTGAAGCCATCCATTTCATTTTCGGGAAAGAAAACGACTTGGAAAAGAAGGCGTTAGAAACATTGAAAGAGAGACAGGTCGATTTAAGAAATTACGTCGAATACTTGAAGATGGAACCTCATCTGTTTCAAACGCTGGAGAAACTGAGAGAAAAGGGGATCCTTCGGGCCATCAATACCAACCGGACGACATCCATGAAACATGTCATGGAAAGGTTCGGTCTCGGGCCGTATTTCGAGATGGTTGTGACCGCCCTCGACGTCAAAAACCCTAAGCCTCACCCGGAATCGATCGAGAAGATTATCGATGCATTGAAGCTGAAGAAAGAGGAGGCTGTTTTTATCGGGGATTCTGAAGTAGATAAACAGACGGCTGAGTCTTCAGGCGTGAGATTTATCGCGTACAAGAACAAGGAGATTGCCAACGACCTTTACATAGAGGACCACCTCGACCTCTTAAATCTGATTTTGAATCATAAAGCCTCCTGAAGAATACCTCCGTTACACAATACGCTATCATAAATAGCTTTTCCGGCTTTTGCATAAGTGGCACCCCTTATCGTAACCCCCTCTTTTATTCCGCCTTGTACCCCCCTTCAGCCCATATTAACTTAAGGCTAACCCCCCTCATCCCCCTTAACTTAAGTGGAGAATAAGAGGGGGGGGTAAAAGGAGATAACACACAAAAGAGCCGTACAAGCCATCCTTCCGTCCTTAGCCTAAATAAGCCTAAATACATTTTTTTCGGCCTAAAAATACTGGTTTTGCAGTATTTAGATTTGAGCCTCAATTGAAGAGAATAGATAAGTAAGCCGAATCTAATAGTTTCTATTCTCTTGGAGTATCGAAGATTTGCAATTCGGTATTACTTGTTTTAATCTACCTACGGGAAATTTGGCATAAGGAGTTCTAACAAGCAGAGCGACCATGAGACACTGCAAACCTTTTCTACTCTTATCCATCCTGCTGCTTTTGCCCGGATGCGTCAAAGTCGGACCAAATTTCACTCGTCCTCCGGTTGCAGTTTCACAAGCTTGGCTGGATGCAGGTGATCAGCGTGTGAAACCAGAGCCGACGGAATATCGTAACTGGTGGCAGATATTCAACGACCCAGTCCTCGACCGGCTGATTGAGCGGGCTTACCGGGAGAACCTTTCTCTCAGGATCGCGGGTGTCCGGGTACTGGAGGCTCGAGCCCAGCTCGGCATCGCCGTTGGAGGACTTTTCCCTCAGACTCAGCAGGCATTCGGTTCCTTGCAGTATAACCGGACGAGCGAAGGTGCCCCCAACTTTACTTCTTCTATTTTGAGCTATTGGCAATCCGAGATTGGGCTTCAAGCTGCCTGGGAGATCGATTTTTGGGGGAAATTCAGACGTGCCGTCGAGTCAGGCAATGCGAACTGGCTTTCCTCAATTGCGAACTATGATAACGCCCTGGTGAGCCTGACGGCGGGTGCGGCAAATGCCTATATCCAGATCAGGACCCTTGAGAAGCGGATCGCGATTGCCCGCGAAAATGTGGAAACGCAAAAGGAGAGCCTAAAAATCGCAGAGGCCCGTTACCAGTACGGTACCGCGTCTCAATTAGACGTCGACCAGGCCAAGACCGTGCTCTATAACACGGAGGCCTCCATTCCTCCTCTTGAAGCCCAGCTGCGGCAAGCCAAAGATGCCCTTAGCGTGTTACTCGGTTTGCCGCCGAGTCATCTGGCAGACGAATTGGCGGGCTCGTCAGATATTCCGGCTTCTCCGACGGAGGTCATCGTGGGCATCCCTGCTGACTTGCTGCGACGGAGACCGGATGTTCGGAGTGCTGAGCTACAGGCGGCGGCGCAATGTGCTCAGATTGGTGTGGCCAAGGCAGACCTTTATCCTGCTTTCTCCCTCACCGGAAGTTTCGGTGTTCTGTCAACGAACATCGGGAAAGTCAGCCTCAGTGATATGTTCAAATGGAGTAGTCGCAATATCCAGGCTGGACCCTCGGTCCAATGGAGTATCCTCAACTATGGTCAGATTACAAACAATGTGCGGGTTCAGGATGCCCGGTTCCAGGAATCGCTCATGACGTATCAAAATGCGGTTCTCACAGCACAGCAGGAAGTGGAGGACAACCTGATCGCCTTTCTCAAAGCTCAGGAGCAAGCCGGATCTCTGGCCCGGAGCGCGACGGCAGCTAGGGGGGCTCTTGATCTTGCGGTCCAGCAGTATCGGGAAGGCATCGTTGATTTTACCACGGTCCTTGTCACGCAACAATCCCTGTTGAGTGTGCAGGACAATCTTGCCGCTACCGTGGGTAACATCGCGAGCAATCTGGTGGGGGTATATAAAGCTCTGGGCGGCGGCTGGGAAGTCCGAGAAGGAAAGGATCTAATACCCTCTGAGATCAGGGAAGAGATGGCGAAGCGCACCAACTGGGGAAAACTGCTTGCCCCAGCATCCTATAATCCGCTCCCTCCGGAGGAGCCCAAGTCTCTGATCCGGCTTCCCGATTGGTAATGGATTGAGAAATCGCATGGAGCATCGCGCATAGGGCAAAGCGTAAAAGATTTTTAGGAAGGTGGAGGGTTGGGGATGGCATTCGGAAAAGGATATCTCTTTCGGAGATCGCAAGTTAATTCAGCCTGGATCATCTGTTTGATCTTTTTTATTCTCCTGACGGCGTGCAAAGAAAAGGTTCCCCCTCCCCCTCCTCCGCCCACTGTTGCGGTGGCCCAGCCTGTCCAGCAGACAGTCACGGACTATCTGGAGCTGACAGGCAATACTCAAGCCATTAAGACGGTGCAACTGGTTGCCCGGGTTTCGGGTTACCTGGAAAAAGTCTTTTTCCAGGACGGTCAATTTGTAAAAGAGGGGCAATTGCTCTTTCTCATTCAACAAAACACCTACCTGGACGCACTTCGGCAGAACGAAGCGCAAATATTACTGCAAAAGGCCCAGCTGGACTATGCCGAGAAACAATTGATCCGGTACTCCAGCCTTTTGGAACAGAAGGCTACCTCCAAGGAAAACGTGGACAACTGGCGGTACCAGCGGGATTCAGCCCAGGCGAATCTGAAAGCGGCAGAAGCAAACCGCGATCTGGCCAAACTCAATCTGGACTACACGGAGGTCAGAGCTCCTTTCGATGGGAGGATCGACCGTAGGTTGAAAGACCCCGGGAACCTGGTGGGCTCAGGGGAAAATACGGTTTTGGCTGAAGTCAACCAAATCAATCCCATCTATGTGTATTTCAACATTAGCGATGCTGATCTGGCACGCCTGATGGGAGAAGCCCATTGGACCCCCGGCAAAATCCCAGCCAAACAATGGCCGGTTTCTGTAGGCTTGACCAATGAAACAGGTTACCCTCACAAGGGCCACATCGATTTTGCGTCCATCAGTCTCACCCCTACAACCGGTACCCTGCTGCTTAGGGGAATTTTCCAAAACCCTGACGGTAAGATCTTGCCAGGTCTCTATGCCCGGGTGCATGTGCCTACTAAGGAAGGACCTGCTTTTTTGGTGCCCCAGGAGGCCATCGGTAATGATCAGCGCGGAGCATATGTGTTGGTGGTGGACGAAAATAACATGGTGCGACGTTCCAGCGTCAGAACTGGCGCATTGGTAAACCGTCTGCGTGTCGTTGAAGAAGGTCTAACGGGAAAGGAATGGGTTGTTATAAGAGGCGTTCAGAAAGCCATTCCAGGCCGACCCGTGACCCCCGAGAGGCAGGATTTACGGACCTTCGGCGCAACCTCCGATCAATCCGTTAGTCAGAGGAAGGAAGGATCATGATTTCCCGGTTCTTCATCGAGCGGCCGATCCTTGCTAATGTCGTTGCCTTCATCACTATCGTTATCGGGTTTGTAAGCTATTATCGCCTGGCAGTAGAGCAGTATCCTCCAATTACGCCACCGACGATTCAGGTGCTCGCGACGTATCCGGGAGCGAGTGCCTCGGTTATCGCAGCAACAGTAGGAGTGCCCATCGAGCAGGCGGTCAACGGTGTTGAACATTCGATTTACTTGTCCTCCAAAAGTAGTAACGATGGCTCCTACACGCTGACCATTACCTTTGACGTGGGAACCGATCTTAATAAATCTCTCACACTCGTCCAAAATCAGGTCAATACCGCATTGGCACAACTGCCGCCGGCCGTTTCGCAGCAAGGGATTACCGTGAGGAAAGTCTCTACTAACATTTTGCTGATTGTCAGTTTATATTCCGATGACAACCGGTTTAGTGAAGCCTTTCTCTCCAACTACGCCATCATCAATATGCAGAATCCACTGGCTCGGCTGGAAGGCATCGGCCAGGTAAGGGTCTTTGGTGCAGGCCCTTACAGCATGCGAGTCTGGTTGGACCCGGACAGACTTCACTATTTCAACCTTACCACCCAGGATGTCCTGAATGCCATCGGAAACCAGAATATACAGGTCACCGCCGGCCAACTGGGTGCTCCTCCTGTACCACGGGACCAGATCTTTCAGATTCCCATTAACACGCTTGGCCGGCTGTCTGATGCCGAACAGTTTGAGGACATTATTGTCAAAAACAGCCATGGTGTGACCACCCAGATTGTGCGCTTGCGCGACATTGCCCGTGTTGATCTGGGTCAACAATATTACTCGAATTTTGCCAATATGCGCGGACTCAGATCAGCCCAAATCCCCATCTTCGCCCTTCCCGAAGCTAACGCCATCGCCGTGGCTAACAATGTTTACAAGGCTGTGGAGGAAATGCGGAAGGATTTTCCCGAAGGCCTGAAATACACCATCCGCTTCGATACCACCACCTTTGTCCGCCAGGCAATATCCAAGGTGTACGAAACGCTTTTTGAGGCCGGCATCCTCGTGCTCATCGTGATCATGGTATTTTTGCAGAGTTTCAGGGGAATGCTCGTTCCTGCCACCACTGTCCCAGTCACCATTATCGGCGGTTTTGCCGCTATGAGTGCGCTCGGATTCACCATTAATCTCATGACCTTGTTCGCTTTGATTCTGGCCATTGGCATCGTGGTGGACGACGCCATCGTCATTGTGGAAAACAGTGCCTATTATATCGAGAGGGGTCTACCCCCAAAAGAGGCCGCTATTAAGGCAATGAGCGAGTTGACCGGTCCGATTATGGGCATTACCATGGCCCTGGTCTCGGTCTTCTTACCTGCGGCCTTTTTGCCGGGCATCACAGGGCAGATCTTTCGCCAATTCGCCCTAGTCATTGCTTCGACAGCGGTGATCAGCGCCATTAATGCCCTGACCTTAAAACCGGCCCAGTGCGCCCTGTGGCTCCGGCCCAGAGGGGAGAAGAAGTTAAACTGGTTTTATCGCGGCTTCAATAAAATTTACGAGGATATGAAGGCCCCTTATATGGGAATGGTCCGTTGGATGGTAAACCGGGCGGGACTGATGGTTGTGGTTTTTCTTGTTATCATCATCACTTCCGGCTGGTTGTTTGTTCGTCGTCCCACGGGCTTTCTCCCTATCGAGGATCAAGGCTATGGTATTCTATTCACCCGTTTGCCGGACGGGGCTGCGCAGCCGAGGGCACGGGAAATATCAGAGAAAATCGATGCTATCCTCAAGAAAACCCCCGGTGTCTACAACTGGATTACGATCGGAGGCTATTCCTTTTTAGATGGGGCCAACGTCTCAACGATTGCGAGTACTTTTATCACTTACAGCGACTGGAGTGAACGCGGCTCCGCGCTAACTCAGGATAAGATCATCGCCCGTCTTAACCGGGACCTTTCAAAAATCCAGGAAGCGGTGGCGTTCGTGCTGATTCCCCCATCCATCAGGGGATTGGGCCAAACGGGTGGCTTTCAGATGATGGTGGAGGACAAGAAAGATATCGGCCTTCAGGAACTCCAGAGGGCCACCAATGACGTTATCAAGGTGGGCAACTCTCAGAAGAGTTTACAGGACCTCACCACGACCTTTAACATCAGCAGTCCCCAACTCTACTTGGATATAGACAGGACAAAGGCCCAATCCTTTCAGGTCCCGATGAATAATGTGTTTGACACGCTCGGGGCGTACTTAGGTTCTTCATTCGTCAATCTCTTCAATAAGTTCAACCAGGTGTTCCAGGTCTATATCCAGGCAAACAGCAGCTACCGGGTGAAACCTGAGGACATTAAGAATCTATATACTCGAAACACCAATGGAGAAATGGTTCCACTCGGGAGCCTTGTAGAGGTCAGGCACTCCCAAGGCCCCGAATTGATCACCCGTTACAACCTCTATCCGGCAGCCCCGATCTTTGGTATGGCTGCTCCGGGATCCAGCTCGGGACAAGCTCTCAAACAGATGGAAAAAATAGCGGCGGATGTTCTGCCACGAGGAGCCAGCTACGAGTGGACCGCTACGAGCTATCAGGAAAAGAAGGTTGGCCATCAGGCATACTTCATTTACGCCCTTTCCATTATTCTGGTCTTCATGGTGCTGGCCGCACTGTATGAGAGCTGGACGTCTCCCGCGGCGGTCATTTTCGCAGTACCCATAGCATTGGTCGGAGTTCTCCTCGGTCTCATGATTCGAGGGCTGGACAACAACCTCTACACACAGATAGGACTGGTGCTCATGATTGCATTGGCCAGCAAGAACGCCATCCTCATTGTGGAGTTTGCGCGTGATTTGGGGCGGGGAGGGATGTCTTTGACAGAAGCGGCCGTCGAAGCGACGAGCCGCCGCTTTCGCCCCATCGTCATGACTTCCTTCGCGTTCATTCTGGGGGTTCTCCCCCTGCTGATCGCAAGAGGCGCTGGTGCTGCCAGTCAGCGAGCCATTGGCACCGTCGTTTTCGGCGGCATGCTCTCTTCGACGCTCCTGGCCATCCCCTTTGTGCCGGTTTTCTACGTGGTCACGGAACGTCTGACCGAAAAGCTTGTTCGCTCGAAGAAGGAAAGCTCGACTGAAGGCAAAAAATGAGCGGAGAAAATGCCTCAAAAGGCCTGAAAGAATCCCTTTCCCGGAGTCTGTCCTGCGAGACGCGGATTTCAGGCCCGTAAGGATAGGCGAATTGGAGAAGCTTTAGGGGGGAACCTCTAAAAGCAAACTACAAACCATGATCCCGGATACTTACTCTGTCTTACTGAAGAGAGAAGTTACCCATCATATTAATGACCCGCAATCCTAAAGGTTCGACAAGACGTCTATTCTTATGGGCCGAGGCACAGGCAGGCATGTTTTCGTGCCATCTTAGGCATTACAAACGGAGGGGGTGCCATGGCTCAGGATCTCTATGATGCTGTCGTCATCGGAGGAGGACCTGCCGGAGCAGCGGCGGCGGTCTATGCTGCGAGGAAGAAGCTGAAGACGCTGGTCGTCACGGAAGCGTTCGGCGGGCAATCCATGGCCTCCAGTGATATTGAAAATTGGATCGGCGAAGTCACCCTTTCGGGCTTGGACCTTGCTGAAAAGCTCAAAAAGCACGTGGAGGCTCAAAAAGGGGTTGAGATCAAAACTCCGGAGCGAGTGGTTGCTGTGAGCCAAGGGACAGACTGTGCTTTCGGGGTCAAAACGGATAGCGGCAATGTCTACTGGTCCAAAACATTGATCGTTTGCTCCGGAGGTCGACACAGACGCCTCGACATTCCGGGAGAGGAAAAGTTTGAAGGCAGAGGTCTTGCTTTTTGTTCGACCTGTGATGCTCCTTTGTACAACGGGCTCGACGTAGCCGTGGTTGGAGGTGGGAACTCGGCGCTTGAGGGAGTGGTCGATTTAATTCCCTACGCACGCAAGATCTATCTTCTCATTCGAGGCGAGAAGCTTAAGGGCGATCCTGTCACTGAAGAGAAGGTAAAAGGGTCAGCCAAACTGCAAGTAATTAGCAATGCACAAGTCGTGGAAATACTGGGGGATAAAAGCGTCAGCGGACTGCGGTATAGGGACAAGAGGACCGGGGAAGTCACGGAGCTGGCGATCAGTGGGGTGTTCGTCCAGATCGGCTTATCCGCGAACTCGGATTTTATCCGGGACCTAATCGACACCAACCAGGCGGGAGAAATCATCGTGGAACATCGGACGGGCCAAACCTCGAAGAAGGGAATCTTCGCCGCGGGCGATGTGACCGACGACCCGTTCAAGCAGAATAATATTTCGGCAGGGGACGGGGTAAGGGCTGCCCTCTCCGCCTACCAGTTCATCCTCAATATTCAAAAGTACAGTCCTTGCGCAGATAAAGAGGAGTAAGCCCCGCTAGAGAGGGCAGAGCTTTAATGCTGGGGTTTCTAACGGGGTAAAGAGCGGAGGAGCAAATGGTGAGCGAAACGAAGATCGAAGAGATAAGGAAAATAGCTGCCTTGATTCGTTACTACATCCTTTTTATGACCACCGAGGCCGGTTCCGGGCATCCCACCTCCTCACTGTCGGCGACGGAGTTGATGGCCTGTCTCCTTTTCGGTGGGATTTTTCGATTCGACGTCGACCATCCCAAATGCCCAAACAATGATCGACTCATTTTTTCCAAAGGACATGCCTCTCCTCTTTTTTACGCCTTATGGGCTGCCGCAGGCGAGTTGACTGAAAAGGACATCCTGACGTACAGGAAATTCGGCAGCCCTTTGGAGGGCCACCCCACGGTTGCCTTTCCTTATGTTGAAGCGGCAACGGGCTCCCTGGGGCAGGGCCTATCGATTGGCCTGGGGATGGCGTTGAATGCCAAGCTTCTTGATAAGCTTCCATACAGGACGTATGTTCTCCTCGGGGACAGTGAGATGGCCGAAGGCTCTCAATGGGAATCGATGGAAATTGCCTCCCATTATAAACTGAACAACCTGATCGGGGTTCTTGACGTGAATCGGCTGGGGCAGCGGGGAGAGACAATGTACGGGTGGGACCTCGAGGCCTACGAGAAAAGGGTTTCATCTTTCGGGTGGAAGACGCGGACCTTCGACGGCCATTCTATCCCTGAAATCCTTGCCGCCTATGAAGAAGCCGTCCGCGCGACCGACCAGCCCGTCATGTTGATCGGGAAGACCATTAAAGGCAAAGGAGTGTCTTTCATTGAGAATAAGAACGGCTGGCACGGAAGAGCGCTTAAGAGAGAGGAGTACAATCGGGCGCTCAAGGAGTTAGGAGAGATCGATAAGTCTGTTCGAGGAGAGGTTTCCCTTCCAGAAGACCTGAAGCCGAAGGAACAGGTTGCCGGAGGGCCGGTCAAGAAACTGGATTATCCGGCCGACAAACCTGTTGCCACCCGAAAAGCCTATGGGAATGCCCTGGCAAGAATTTTTCAGCAATTCCCAAATCTGGTGAGTTTGGACGGCGAGGTCAGCAACTCGACGTACGCAGAAATATTTAAGGAGGCTTTTCCGGAGCGTTTTTTTGAGATGTATATTGCAGAGCAGAACATGGTCGGTGCTGCCTTGGGCCTGTCACGTCGGGGCAAGATTCCTTTCGTCTCTACCTTCGGGGCATTTCTCAGCCGCGCTTTCGATCAGGTCAGGCTGAGCCAGTATTCCGATGCGAACATCAAGTTTGTTGGATCCCATGCCGGCGTATCGATCGGGGAAGATGGACCTTCTCAGATGGCGCTTGAAGACATAGCGATGTTCAGGGCGATCTTAGGCAGCGTCGTCTTATACCCATCCGATGCGGTGTCCACGGAGAGGTTGGTCGAGGAAGCCGCAAGACATGATGGCATCGTTTTCATTCGGACCACGAGAATGGAGACACCTATCCTGTATGGTCCAGAGGAAAAGTTTGCCATCGGTGGAAGCAAAACCCTAAGAAAGAGCGAAAAGGACAGAGCCACCGTAATCGGGGCAGGAGTGACGCTCCATGAAGCACTGGCAGCCTATGAGGCTTTGAAAAAAGAAGGCGTTTTCATCCGTGTCATCGATCTCTACAGCATCAAACCGATTGACGAAGCAACCTTACGCCAGGCGGCCGGTGCGACCCGGACGATCATTACGGTCGAAGATCACTACCCTGAAGGAGGGATGGGGGAAGCCGTGAGAAGTGGTCTGTCCAATTCGCCGGTTCCCATCCATTCTTTGGCCGTAAGGAAAAAGCCGAAGAGCGGCAAGCCCGGGGAGCTCCTCGACTATGAGGAAATCTCGCGAGTCGCCATTATCAAAAAAGTGAAAGAGGTCGTCTAAAATTTGGGGTTCAATGGGTATTGAATCCCCTTATCGGCAAAGAGGAGAAATACGATGAGCGCTGTGAGAAGAATCAAAAAAGTCTGGAAGAGCAAGCCGACCATCGAAGGAGCGGGAGTCCATCTCAAGAGAGCCTTTGGCTTCTACCAGGTGCCACAGCTTGACCCGTTTCTCCTTCTCGATGATTTCCGGTCGGGCAATCCTGCTCATTACCTGAAGGGTTTTCCGTGGCATCCCCACCGCGGGATCGAAACGATCACCTATGTCCTTCAAGGTGTCGTCGAGCACGGCGACAGTATGGGAAATCGCGGGCTGATCTCTTCGGGTGACGTGCAGTGGATGACCGCAGGAAACGGCATCATCCATCAGGAGATGCCGAAGGGTGACAAGAAGCGGGTGATGTCAGGATTCCAACTCTGGGCGAACCTTCCTGCCTCCCATAAGATGATGGACCCCCGTTACCGCGACGTGAAGAATCAGCAGATCCCCGAAATTTCTCTCAAGAGCGGGGTGAAGGTGAAGATCATCTGCGGAAAGTTAGACAAGGTGGAAGGGCCGGTGCGAGACATCGTGACCGACCCTGAGTATCTGGACGTAACGGTTCCGGTCGGGTCAACTTTTACCCACCCCTTAAGGAAAGGCAAAAACGCCTTTGCCTACGTGATTGAAGGGGAGGGTTACTTCGATCCGAATCGTGACTCGTACGGCCATGAGGTGATCGGAGACAACTACTTCGATTTCAAGCGGAGCTGTATCTGTAAAGACGAGACACTTGTCCTTTATGGCGACGGCGACGAGGTCTCCGTGACTTCTGAGACAAAAGGGGTCCGCTTCCTGCTAATTTCCGGCAGGCCCATCGCAGAGCCGGTAGCCTGGTACGGCCCTATTGTCATGAACACGCAGGAGGAGCTTAAGCTTGCCTTCGAGGAATACCAGAACGGGACATTCATCAAGCATGGCAAGGCCTAAAGGGGCCGTGAGAAGAGGGCTCAGGAGGTTGAGCATGTCCGCACTGCGCTCGGACGCGTTCGTTTTTTTTGGTGCCACCGGTGACCTGGCATACAAGAAGATTTTTCCTGCGCTCCAGGGGATGATGAGGCACGGCCACCTCGACATGCCGATCATCGGGATGGCGAGGCGCAATTGGACTTCCGATCAGCTCCGGGCCCGCGCCCGCGACAGTCTTGAGAAGCACGGCGGCTTCGATCCGGATGCCTTCGCCAAGCTTTCGGCGCGTCTCCAGTACCTCTCGGGCGATTACGGGGACGAAGGAACGTATGAGCGTTTGCGCAAGGTCCTGGGCAGCTCCGTGCGGCCTCTTCATTACTTAGCCGTCCCGCCGAGCGAGTTTGAGATTGTGGCAAAGGGGCTGGAAAAGTGCGGTTGTGCAAAGGACGGCCGGGTGATCGTTGAAAAACCCTTTGGCCGCGACCTCGCCTCGGCACAGGAACTCAACCGAGCGCTTCGGCAGTTCTTCCCCGAGTCGGCGATCTTCCGGATCGACCACTACCTCGGCAAGGAGGCGGTCCAGAATCTGCTTTACTTCCGCTTTGCCAACTCTTTTCTGGAGCCGATCTGGAATCGTAATTACGTCGAAAGCGTTCAGATTACCCTTTGCGAGAGCTTCGGGGTGGAAAGCCGTGGCCGCTTCTATGAAGAGGTGGGGGCGGTTCGGGACGTGGTACAGAACCACATGCTTCAGGTGATGGTGCTGCTCGCCATGGAGGCCCCGACCGTCAACGATCCGGAGGCGACGCGGGACGAAAAGATTCGCGTCTTTCGAGCGATCAAACCCCTTTCTCCCGAGGACGCGGTGCGAGGTCAGTTCCACGGGTACCGTGACGAGGGCGGTGTGGCCCCTGATTCACAGGTGGAGACGTTTGCGGCCGTACGGCTTCATATCGATACCTGGCGCTGGGCAGGCGTGCCCTTCTACATACGGGCGGGTAAACGATTGCCGTTCACGTCCACCGAAGTAATGGTTAAACTGAAGCGTCCGCCTCAAACGGTCTTCGATGAGATCAAGCTGGGCCAGTCGAACTACCTCCACTTCCGCCTCAGTCCGAATGTTTTTATCGCTCTTGGGGCGCGGACCAAGGTGCCCGGGGAATCGATGGCCGGCAAAGGGGTGGAGTTGGTCGCTTGCCAGCATTTCGGCGAAGAGTTGTCGCCCTACGAACGGCTTCTCAGCGACGCTATACGGGGCGATGCTACTCTCTTCGCACGAGAGGACAGCGTTGAAGCTGCCTGGCAGATTGTCGATCCGATCCTGAAATATCCGACACCGGTCCATCAGTACGAACCGAATACCTGGGGCCCGGCCGAGGCCGACCGGATCATTGCGGGCGATGGCGGCTGGCACAACCCGACGTCCATGGAACCATTGGATGACGCCGTGCGGGGAATTTGTGATTCCTCTTGAATGGGGAGGTGAAGAGTCACTTTATTTGTTGTCATTCCGGACCTGATCCGGAATCCAGTTTTTCCAACAGGATTTCCGCTGGAGTCTACCCCGTACTTGTCGGAGCGACTCCTGGTGGAGACCCGCTTCAGCGACGAAGGACCAGCCTCGGGAGAAGGCGAGAGATAAACGGAGAAAAAACATGACCATCAAAGTGAGTCCCCTTGCAGGAAAGCCTGCAGAGCCGTCCATGCTCGTTGACGTGTCCAAGCTGATTGCAGCTTACTACACCGAGACTCCTGATCCCTCCGTGCCTGAGCAACGGGTGATGTTCGGCACCTCGGGGCACCGTGGTTCGGCTCTCAAGAAGTCTTTTAACGAATGGCATATTCTCGCCATCACTCAGGCCATTTGTCTATACCGTAAGCAGCAAAAGACGAACGGCCCCCTTTTTCTCGGCATCGACACTCACGCAATCTCCGTCCCGGCCTTCCGGAGCGCTGTCGAGGTGCTTGCAGCGAATGATGTAGAGGTCATGATCTCGGAGATGGATGAATATACTCCCACCCCTGTGGTCTCCCACGCCATTCTTGCTTATAACCGGGGCCTGAAGGCAGGGCTTGCTGACGGCATCGTGATCACGCCGTCTCACAACCCCCCCGAGGATGGCGGTTTCAAGTATAATCCACCGGAGGGCGGGCCTGCCGAGCCCGTGGTCACCGGCTGGATCGAAACGAAAGCGAATGAGTTCATCAGAAAAAGCCTCTCGGGCGTCAAAAGGGCCTCATTTGAGAAGGCGCTTCATGCCTCCACGACGCACCGGCACGACTATCTCCAAGCCTATGTCAGCGACCTAGGCAGCGTGATCGACATGGCCGCCATTCATGGCTCGAAGATCAGTCTGGGAGTCGATCCGCTCGGGGGCGCCGGTGTGCGCTATTGGGGACCGATTGCGGAGCGCTATGGCCTGAACCTAACGGTCGTCAATGACGCGGTCGATCCCACCTTCCGCTTTATGACGGTTGATTGGGACGGTCGGATTCGCATGGACCCTTCGTCGCCCTACGCGATGAAGCGGTTGATCAACCTGAAGGATCGGTTCGACATCGCCTTTGCGTGCGATACGGATCACGACCGGCACGGGGTGATTACCCGGAGCGCCGGGCTGCTCCAGCCGAATCACTACCTTTCTGCTGCCATCGACTACCTTTTTCAACATCGGCCGGGGTGGCGGCCAGACGCGGCCGTGGGAAAAACCCTGGTGAGCAGCCAGATGATTGATCGTGTGACCGCAAGGCTCGGCAGAAAACTCTACGAGGTGCCGGTCGGCTTCAAGTGGTTTGTTGACGGCCTCCTCGATGGGTCGCTCGGCTTCTGCGGGGAGGAGAGCGCAGGCGCATCGTTTCTGCGCCGGGATGGCACGGTCTGGGTGACGGACAAAGATGGAATCGTTCCGGCCCTGCTCTCGGCGGAGATCACGGCACGGATGGGCCGAGACCCCGGCGAAATCTACCAGGAGCTCGCGCGCGAGTTCGGTGAGCCTTTCTACGATCGGGTGGAGGCACCCGCCACCCCGGAGCAAAAGAAGACACTGGGAAGGCTTTCGCCGGACCAGGTTCGATTCACCGCCCTGGCTGGTGAAAAGATCAAGACCCTCTTGACTCGTGCACCGGGCAACGGGGCCGCAATCGGTGGAATCAAGGTGGTTGCCGAGAACGGATGGTTTGCCGCGCGTCCATCCGGGACGGAGAATATCTACAAGATCTACGCTGAGAGCTTCCGGGGGCAAGACCATCTGCGACGCATCCTCGACGAAGCGCAGACGATCGTTGATGAGGCTTTGAAGGCCGCCGCATCGCAGAATAAAAGTGCAGCATAATGAAGACCCGGAGCGTAAAGTGGAGGAGCCCATGAACAAGCCGAAAAGAGCCGGCAGTCCGATTTACACTTTCTTGCCAACCGAAGTCGAGGGGTTCGAACCCCTTGCCGAGCTGGCCCTGGATATGCGCTGGTCATGGAATCATTCTGCCGATGAAGTGTGGAAGCAGCTTGATCCGGCACTTTGGGATCTTACCGGAAACCCGTGGGTTGTTTTGCAAACGGTCTCGCGGGACTGGCTTGAGCGGACGCTTGCTGATCCCGCCTTCCGCGAGAAGGTAGATGGCCTGATCCAAACGAAGCGTCGGGAAGCGGAGTCGCCCGCATGGTTTCAGGAGAATTATCCGCGGTCGCCTCTGACTTCT
>Ga0187772_10000300_pt1 | contig 21956 bp, 31 predicted proteins | sample 0116_SJ02_MP15_2_FD_133137 | JGI IMG/M metagenome (GOLD analysis project Ga0187772, IMG submission 133137) | Tropical peat soil microbial communities from peatlands in Department of Meta, Colombia - 0116_SJ02_MP15_20_MG | ecosystem: Environmental > Terrestrial > Soil > Wetlands > Peat | place... | reverse complement strand
GGCCTGGAATTCGTTGGTACTCTCCATTTGGTCCCATCCATATCGATTTGGGGTTTAACCTCAACCGCAAAGCAGGGGAGAAAAGGCAGGTGATCGACTTCACAGGCGGATCGGTTTTTTAAAAAATTTCTCCGCCCAACTGCCCACAACCACCACCTGAGCCTCTACCGGGCAGTCTTCAGTGAAACCCTTCCGGCGTCCTCCATTGTCTCCTTCAGAATAAGAGCCACTTCATCCTTCACTTCAATAGGAGCTTCCGGTGGAATTTCATCATGGACGCAAAGACTCCTCTCCATCGCCCAAAATGCAGAGCATCCGCAAAGAGGATGTTCAAATGTCACAAATTAGTCACAGTAGCCAGGCAGAGCATATAACAACTGGTTGATTTGACTTTGATATATGAAAACTTCTACAATTTTGTTGAAATTGGGATGGAAAAGGAATATCCTTTGTTTTGATGTCGGGCGGCAGAAATTTTAGGGGTGGGCGTTGCCTAGGGCTGGACAAATTGGGAAACCCCGTCTACCGCAGGCAGGCCCAAGGATACTCGCCTGCGGTTTTTTCGGTCAAAGTCTTAAAGGATGTCGAGGTGGAAAAGGAAAGAATTTTAGTGGTGGATGATGAAGAGGCCATCCGGGAGATGGTCTCGAAAATCATCAGCCTTATTGGCCATGAGGCGGTTACTGCTGGAAACGGAAGAGAGGCATTAGAAATTCTGAAGAGCCAGCCCGTCAGCATCGTGATCACGGATATTAAGATGCCGGAGATAGACGGATTTGAGTTGATGAAATTGGTGCGAGATCAATTTCCGGGTACCCCTATCATCTGTATGACCGCCCACGGAGGTTCCTACACTTATACGGATGTGGTCGGCGTGGGAGCCGCAGACTACATCGCTAAACCATTCACCATCGACGAGATGAGAGCGAAGTTGAGTCGGGTGATCCGCGAGAAGGATCTCATTGCAGATCTCACTCAGAAATCGACCGAATTGGAGAGAGCCAATGAGGAGCTGAAACGGCTCGACCAATTGAAATCCACTTTCATCTCCAGCGTTTCCCATGAACTACGAACCCCTCTTACAGTCATTAAGGAATTTATCTCCCTGATGCTGGAAGGGCATGTGGGACCCCTGACCGAGGATCAGAAGGAGTATTTGGGCATTGCCAATAAGAACATTATACGCCTGACCAATCTGATCGAAACCCTCCTTGATTTTTCCAGAATCGAGTCGGGAAAGGGGTTGAAGCTGAGGTTTGAACCGGTTCGTCTGACCGAGGCGATCGAGGATGCCGTCATGACTTTTTCTCAACAGCTGGAGGAGAGGAGGATCGCCCTGGAAAATCGGCTCGATCCGGATACCCCACTGGCCATGATCGACCGTAATCGATTGGTAGAAGTCTTCATCAACCTGATCGGCAACGGAATCAAATTCACCCCTCCGGGAGGCAAGATCACGATCGATTCGAGAGGGCTCACCGAAAAGCGGGATTATTTGAAGATTGTGGTGACAGATACCGGGGTGGGAATTTCCCCGGAAGACTTGCCCAGAGTATTTGACCGTTTCTATCAAGGGGGAAGAACTCAGACAGGACTCGTGACCGGGACGGGGCTGGGACTTGCCATTTCCAAAGAAATCATCGAAGCCCATAGGGGTTATATCCTCGCGGAGAGCAAGTCTGAAGGGGGGGCCTCCTTTATCTTCACGGTCCCAGTTTTTGGAACAGAGACCATCTACAACCTCATTCTCAACCCTATGCTCGAAGAGGCGGAAAAGGATAGAGCTCCCGTTTCCATGATTCGAGTGGATTTTTGGGACCAAAGGACCAAACGGGAGTCTGTGCTCAGCCACGAATCTTGGGAAGGGGTGATGTACGCGCTTCAAAAGATGGTCCGTTCTGTCGATACGGTCATTCCTTTTCGACAGACCGCGGTTTACATTTTTTCTTTCAACGACAAGAAGCTGGCGAAAGAGATTGGTGATAGGGTTCAAGTAAAACTGACCCAGGGAAACTATATCCCAAAAGGGATAGACGTTCAGTCCAGATCTTATTCCTATCCTAAAGATGCCCGTTCCAAGGAGGAATTCCTGAAAGGGTGCCGGCTGTTCCTAAGAGAGGATTAACCCCTTGGCGGAGGGGCTTAAAGAGGATGAAGAAAATATTGGCCGCATGGATCGTGTTGATTTTTTGCCTCATTACCTGCGAGAAGAAATCGCTCCCTCCAGAAAGCAGGTCGGAGACTCCGTCTGTCCCGAAGGTCACTGTAGAAAGAGAAAAGGTCGAAAAGGAACATCCTCTTCCTCCGGAAGTGAAAATCAAACTGAAGAAAGACGGTAAAGATAGCTATTCCTGGGAACTGGCCGGCTCGGATGTGGATCAAATATTGAAAGTCAATGAGAAACTGAGAAAACAATTGGGAGCCGAGCGGATCCGATAGGTACAGCATAGCGCATAGAGCATGGCGTTAAAACCCTTTGCGCTTTGCGATTCATGATTGCGAGGGATGGTTAAAGGAGGTACGGATGGGAATGGAATCTTATATCGAACAGATCTTTAAGGAGCTTCCTTTTGGGATCGCCGTTGCTATGGTGATCTTTTTGAGCATTCTTTTGATTATCTGGCTTCTTCTTCCACTCTGGGTTTTGTTCATTCAGTGGAATACGAGCAAGATTAAGGATGAAATTCGAAACCTCGCCGATCAACTTGAGAGAAGGGATTGGGATGAAAAAGGAGAGGAGATGGCCGAACCGGAGGACTGAAGAATCCTTTTCATCCTAATTTTCCTCTCTGTGTCCCTTGCCCATTCTCCTCCTATGGCATCAAGGCAGGGGATGTCGTGAGGTTTTCGAAATAGTTAAGGTTACGGTTACGAAGCCTAGGGGAGAGAATCAAGACGAGACTATTCTCCTGACAACGGCAGTACCCGTTCCATGATCAGAGCGTCCTCAGTTCTGTAGTAGTTCGGAACGATGCCGGTGATTTGAAATCCCATCTTAAAATAAAAGTTTTGGGCTCCTTGATTGCTTCTTCTCACCTCTGCCCATACTTTCTTAGAACGCGAGGTTTTCAACGCTCTTTGGAGAAGCTGGGCCCCAATCCTTTTTTTTCGGTGCTGAGGATGAACGGCGATCGAGATGATATGTCCGTCTTCGGAGAAGATGATATATCCTAAAATCTTCTCTTTTTTTTGGCCGTGATTTGTATTGAGACAAACCAAAAAAGTATCGGGATAGAGATAGTGAAGACTGAGAAAGGTTGTCCAATCGTAGGGCGACTTGGGGAAGGATTGGCTTTCAATTTGGAGAATGGATTCTAAATCGGGGAGAGAGAAGGGCCGGATCATGAGCACTTTTTTGTTCCCGAGATAATGGAGGCAACCCCGCCCGTCAAGGCCCGGGAACTCACTTTTTCCAACCCAACTTTCCACATGATCCCCTCATAGTGTTCGGCGGATGCGAAATGGAAGACCGATTCCGGAAGATAGGCGTATGCGCCCCGGTCACCGGAGATCAGGCCTCCTACCCGAGGAAGAATCCTCTGAAAATAGATCGGGTATATTCTTCTCATCAATCCCTTCTGAGGAAAAGTGAATTCCAAGATAATCACTTTTCCGCCCCTTTTGATCACTCGGACCATTTCGGAGAGTGCGCGTTCTTTTTCCACGATATTCCTCAAACCAAAGGCGATCATCGTAGCGCTAAAGATATTTTCTCGGAAAGGAAGGGAGATGGCGTCTCCGAGGCTTAATCGAATCGTTTGTGAGAGGCCTTTTTGGAAGACTTTTTGTCTGGCCCTTTTAATCATGGGCTCGGAGAAATCCAATCCAAAGACCTTCCTCTGGTGGTCATACTGACGAACCATCTCGATAGCGACGTCCCCTGTTCCGGTAGCAATATCTAATATCCAGCCTTCGAGACCTTTCAACTCATGGACTGCCATTTTCCGCCAATAAATATCCTTTCCCAGGCTGAGAAGATGGTTGAGGAGATCGTAAGTGGGGGCAATGTTGTCGAAGAGGCTACGGACCGATTCAGGATGGAGAAAGTAGGTCTTCATATCTTAGAAAAAAAGGATGGCTCGTTTGCAGACAGACTAGGGAGATAAGAAGATAGGGAGGTGAGGAGAAAGTTTTTGGACGCCTCATCCCCTCATCCCCCCAACTGGATCATGATCAGGCAATCTTAATGAAATTTTTTCCTGGAGCACCACAAATCGGGCATCTCTCAGGTGGCGCTTTTTCCACAGTATTGCCGCAAACAGGACAGACATAATAATCTAAGGCTTCATTTTTCCCCAGGTTCTCTAACGCCTTTGAGTAGAGTGAGGCGTGGATCTTCTCCACCTGATTGGCGAAGTTAAATGTCTGGAAGGCGGCATCATTCTTCTCCGACTTGGCAGCTTCAATCATCCCGGGATACATGCTCTTGAACTCATGCGTTTCCCCACCGATGGCCTCCTGAAGGTTTTCCTTTGTCGATTTGATTCCTTTCAAAACCCGAAGATGGCTATGGGCGTGGACGGTTTCGGCTTCAGCAGCCGCCCTGAAAAGTTTGGCCACTTGTGAGAATCCTTCCTCATCCGCTTTCTTAGCAAAGGCAAGATATTTCCGATTGGCCTGAGATTCCCCCGCAAATGCCTCTTTTAAATTTCCTTCCGTTTTCGTTCCCATAAAGCCCTCCTTCCTATCTTTCAGACAGATAGGAAAAATTATAACAGAGTGAATCCGAAACAGCAATTGACATCCTTAAGTGGAATGAGCAGAATGGGTGCATTTCGGAGCAAGGGAATGGAAAAAATGAGATTGATCATTCCTTTGGTCATTATAATATTAGCCATCTTGGTGCCCAGCGGTTATGGAGAGATGTATAGATGGGTCGATGGGAAAGGAACGGTTCATTTTACCGATGATCTCTCGAGCATTCCAGAAAAATACCGCCCCGATGTCGAAATTCGAAAACCGACCTTCTCTCCGGAAATAAAAGACAGAATAATTCCTTCCCTCTCGTCTGAAGCACCTGCGCCTTCTGAAACTGAAGGAGCCAGGAAATGATGAGAAAGTTAAGAAAAAATTATGAGGGTCGTGGGACAGGGTCGGCAAAAATCAAATTCCAAACACCAAATTTCAAATTCCAAACAAATTCCAAATCACAATCTGGCATGACCAATACGCCCTGTTTGGAATTTTGGGCATTAGAATTTATTTGGAATTTGGGGCTTGGGATTTGGTGCTTATTTAAGCTGTTAAGTTTCCCGACGCATCGGTAGTTAGGGGGTATAGATCACCACCAGAAGTTTGGCTTCCTCATCGCCGACGTTACGGAGTTTGTGTGTGATGCCTGAATCAAAGTGAAGCGTTTCCGCTTTTTTCAAATGATGCTGACTTTCTCCTGTCATCACCTCGACGTAACCTTTTAGCACATAAAGAAACTCCTCCCCCTCATGCCTGTACTCGACCATCTTATGTTCTTGCTTGGGATCGATGGTGACGAGGAAAGCCTTCATATGTTTTGTTTCCGCATCCGGAGTAAGCGTCTTGTAGGAATAGGCCTGAGTTCGTTTATAAAAGCTTTCCTTCCTCCTCTTCTCCGAAGCCTCCAGCTCTTCCGCAGAGAGGAAGGACCCTGAATCGATGGCAAGGGCTTTTGCGACACGGATCACCGCGGAAACCGGGGGGACGGCAATCCCTTCCTCAATTTCTTTTAAATACCGCTGTGAGAATCCGGTTCTGTTGGCAAGTTGCTCGAAGGATACCTTTCTCGATTGCCGAAGTTGTTTCATCTTCGCCCCAAACGATTTTTCGTCTATCATCCTATTTGTCATGACTCCTCCTTGGGCTTCACTCTTGTTACGCCACTTCATTATATTCCTAATTCTCTATTTTTCAACTTAATTTTTGGGGCCTCCGATAGATCGACTAATTCTGCCCCCCTGTTCTCGGCGGGCGTCTGTGACCGGACTGTGCGCCGCAAGCGCCGCTTTGCCTATCCCGTCTTGACGGATGGGTGGGGAGCTTCACTCGAAATTTATTGTTTGGCTTATGCTAAATTCATTATATAATGGAAAAATGGAAGCGATGGACCACTGGGTGAAAGCGGGAACGGTTGAAAATCGATTTGAAGGAGATAGGATTTCCCAAGCCCTTGAGGAAGCTGGGATTCGATTTCTTATCAAGTCCTTTCTGGATACGGCTTATGACGGTCTTTATATCCCTCAGAAGGGATGGGGGGTGGTCATGGTTTCCGAAAAGAACAAGGAAGAGGCAGAAAGGCTCATTTCCGAGATTAAGAAAACTTTTGTAAAGGAGGAAGATGATGAAATTGGACAGCTTGGATGAAATTCTGAGGTTTGCCATTCGGAAAGAGGCGGATGCAGCAGCTTTCTATAAAATGGCAGCAGAGCGTTCTAACCCGGGCGTGAAGGAGACCTTTAAAGAATTGGCCCGAATGGAAGAGGGACACAAGAAGAAACTGGAAGGATTTGATCTTAAGAAGATCGGTCAGATGAAATTGGAGGAAACCAAAGGGTTGGGGATGAGTGAGTTGATGAAGGATGTGCCATATAGCTCAGACATGAGCTACGCGGATCTTCTTCGAATGGCGATCAAGAACGAAGAGAAATCCCAACGCCTTTATCTTGCCACGGAAAAGATGGCGACAGAGCCGAATTTGAAAAAACTGCTTTTAATCCTCGCCCAAGAAGAATCGACCCATAAAGAGAAGCTGGAGAAGATTTACGATGAGGAAGTCTTGACAGAGTTCTAAGTCCTTCACTCCATACGACGCCGGGGGCGATCCCGAACCCCGTGCGGTTTTCGGCGGAAATAAAGGAAAGGTGGGGCGGCATGGTACCCGGATTGACTGGAAAATCTGAGATGATCGTCAAGGATGAAGATCTGGTCAGCCATTTGGGCGATGTTCCAGTAGAGGTTCTCTCCACTCCGAGACTCATCCAACTTTTGGAGACGGCTGCCATCGAGGCGATTCATGATTTTATTCCCCCGGATCAAGTAAGCCTTGGGACAGAGCTGAAGATCAAACACTTGTCGGCAACACCTCTCGGCATGAAGGTGACTGCCAACGCCCTTCTTCGAGGAATAGAAAAGAACCGGCTTTTATTCCTGGTAGACGCTTATGACGAGAAGGAAAAGGTGGCGGAAGGAGAACACGAGAGGGTCCTCGTGTCCAGGGAGCGGTTTCTCCGGAAGGTGAAAGAGAAGAGGGCGGGATGATCCCGATTTCGTTAAACTGGGATACTCGAGAAAAGTTGTTTTTGCTTAGATGGAATGGATTTATTTCCTCAGGGTGGCAGAATGGAAAGATGTCCATGAGGGTTCTCAGATTTCCCATTCCGTTCCCTTTGAAGAAGAAAAGGATCCGGTTCCCCCTGAGACTCCCTATACGGGGGATTTATTTGAGGGGTATCCTCTCCTTCCTCATAGGATGGAAACTTAAGAAGGTGGAGGGGACTCTTTCTTTTCCGGCCCCGATGGTTAACGGCGTACTTTACGGGTGGATGAGTGTATTCCAAACGCAGAAACCAGGCCGAAAGATCCACCTGACTGTCAATTTCTCAGGCGAGAATTGGTGCAGAGGTGAAGCCACCCTCTCTCTCAAAGTATTGTTCCATCATATTAGACGCTGGATCTTCCCTTTCATCTGTGAGATGAGGAGAGGGAAGCCAAGAAACGGAGGTGGATGACATCATGGAGGCCACTGATTTGATCAAGACACTTTTGGAAGGGTTTAAAGCAGTAGCGAAGACAGAGACCATCATCGGAGCAGGAATGAAGGCTGGAGAATTTACCATTCTGCCTGTCTCCAAAATCGCTTTAGGCATCGGTGCAGGCGCTGGAACCGAACAAATCAAGACCTCGGGCGGAAGTGGGGGTGCAGGAGGTGGAGGGATCTGCGTGGAACCCATTGCCTTTCTGGTGGTTAAGGATGGGGAGGTCTCCATTCTCAACCTGAGGAGAGGTCCTGCGATGATCGAGTCTTTCTTCGGCAAGATACCCGACATGGTGGAGAAGGCAGTTAATATTGTCAAAGGGAAGAAAAAGACCGAGTAAACTGAAATTAGAGACAGGCCGGAGAGTGGCGAAGCGCTTTGAGATCTTTGATCACACGGCGGATATCGGCGTCATCGTTTATGGTGAAAATCTCAAAGCCCTTTTCGAGAACGCTGGAGAAGCTTTTTTCCGTCTCATCACTGATGTGAGAAAGGTGAGATATCGGGTTGAGAAACGGATTGAGATTGGAGGAGAGACTCTGGATCGCCTGATGGTTGACTGGTTGAGTGAACTTCTCTATCTTCATGACGTCGAAAACCTTCTCTTCAGAGGGTTTAAGGTTGAGTCCGTTGGAGAGGGAGGGTTGAAGGCAGTTGTGAAAGGGGAACCGTTTCAGCAGGGAGTGCATGTAATTAAGACAGAGGTGAAAGCCGTGACCTATCATCGGATGGAGGTCCGGCAGGAGAATGGGCGTTGGAGAGTTCAAATCATTTTTGATCTTTAACCCATCAAATCATTCAGTACTATTAGTTTTTGATTGCCTGGAACTCCATCAACTATATGGAGTTTTTCAAGTAAAGAGGTGCTAGAGATGCCTGACGAAGGAAAAATTAAGATTCAAAAGATTGATGATTGTCGGTGGAGAATCCCTCGTGAAGGAAAGATGAGGACCGACGGCATCGTCTATGCTGATGAGCGATTGTTCAACGATATTCGGAAGGACCAGAGTCTGGTTCAAGTGGCCAATGTCGCATGGCTTCCGGGAATTGTGGGCCACTCCCTAGCCATGCCGGATATCCATTGGGGCTATGGTTTCCCCATTGGAGGTGTGGCGGGCTTTGACATCGATGAAGGCATCGTCTCTCCCGGAGGGGTGGGCTACGATATCAACTGAGGTGTCCGGTTGATGCGCTCAGGTTTGAGCCGCATGGATATCGAAAGCAAAGTAAGGGAATTAGTGGAGGCGCTCTTCACCAATATCCCTTCGGGCGTAGGGTCCCACCGAAAAGACCTCAAACTGAACAGGGAAGAGGAACGACGGGTTTTGAAAAGGGGGGCCAGGTGGGCTGTGGAGAAAGGTTTCGGTTCATCAGAGGATCTTGATCACATCGAGGAGCATGGGTGCATCGAGGGAGGCGACCCGGACCGCGTCTCTGAAAGGGCAATGGAAAGGGGCAGGGCACAATTAGGGACAGTGGGATCCGGAAATCATTTTGTTGAGGTGGGGTATGTGGCCGAGGTCTTTGACGAGGCGACCGCTCGGGCATTGGGGTTGTGGAAGGACCAGGCGACGGTTATTGTCCATACTGGCTCAAGAGGTTTGGGTCACCAGGTCTGCGATGATTACATCCGTGTCATGCTCGATGCCGCCAGAAAATACAAGATTGAGCTTCCAGATCCCCAACTGTGTTGTGCCCCCATTTCATCGCCACAAGGGCAGGGATACCTCGAGGCGATGGCCTGTGCAGCCAACTTTGCTTTCACCAATCGGCAGATGATCACCCATTGGGTGAGGGAAACCTTTGAGCAGGTTTTCCAAAAGAGTCCGAGAGATTTGCGGCTGGATTTGGTCTACGATGTCTGCCACAATATTGCAAAGATTGAAACCCATACGGTGAACGGAAAGAAGAAGAAACTCTGTGTCCACCGGAAGGGGGCAACCAGAGCTTTTCCACCAAACCATCCGGACATTCCAGCCGATTACCAATCCACCGGGCAGCCCGTCCTCATTCCGGGAGACATGGGCAGATACTCCTACGTGTTGGTGGGCGCGGAAAAAGCCATGGAAGAGACCTTCGGAAGCACCTGCCATGGGGCGGGGCGGGTGATGAGCCGGCACCAAGCCATGAAAGCGGCGAAGGGGAGGGCGATCGTAAGGGAATTGGAAGATAAAGGCATTATTGTAAAGGGGGCAAGTCGAGGAACCATCGTGGAAGAAATCCCTGAGGCGTATAAAGATGTCGATGATGTGGTCAATGTAGTCCACCATGCCGGCATCAGCCGAAAAGTGGCAAAGCTCGTCCCGATGGGAGTGATCAAAGGATAGAAGAAACAATGAACTATGAACCATGGACTGTGAACGTATGAACTGTTCATCGTTTATAGTTTATCGTTCATCGTCAACGAGGGACATGAAGATTCTTGCCATCGATATCGGCGCCGGTACTCAGGATATTCTTCTTTTCGATTCGCAAAAGAAAGTCGAGAATTGTATCAGCTTCGTCCTTCCGACACCCTCCAGATTTTTTGCAGAAAAAGTGAAGACAATTGAAAGCCACGTCTACATCCATGGCGATACGATTGGTGGAGGAGCCATAGGGAGGGCAATTTTTCGTCACCTTCAAAAGGGATATCGTGTGGTGATGGAGGAGTCTGCTGCTTATTCCATTCGCAATGATTTGGACGACGTCAAAGCATTGGGAATTGAAGTAGGAGAAAAGCCGGAGCCCGGTCAATTTGAAGAGCTTGAAATACGGGAAGTGGATCTTCCCCTATTTGAAAAATTTCTTTTAAATTTTGGAGAGGACCTTAAGGTTGATGTGATTGCGATTGCTGTCCAAGATCATGGCGTCTCTCCCAAAGGGGTTTCAGACCGAGCCTTTCGTTTTTCGAATATGGAAAGAATGCTCCGAAGAGACAACCGACCTGAAACTTTCCATTTCTTAGAAGGCTCGATTCCTTTCCATTGTCTCCGGATGAAGTCAGCCGTAGCGGCGGTGAGAAGAGCTTCTTCAGTTCAAGTGCTGGTCATGGATACGGCCTTCTCGGCCATTTTGGGTTGCCTGGAAGAAACCAACGGCCCCTCTCTGATCGTTAATGTGGGAAACGGCCATACGATTGCCGCTTTGCTTTGGGAGAATAGGGTTGAAGGACTCTATGAGCACCATACTCATGAGTTGACTCCTGAAAAAATGGAGCATGATCTGCGGCTCTTCGTCCGGGGAGAATTGGACGGGAAAAGAGTCTTTAGAGAAAACGGCCATGGTGCCGTCACTCTGAAATCTCTCCCCGGCGTATTTTCAGTGATCGTCACCGGTCCCAACAGAGACCTTTTCAGAAAGACATCATTCAAATTCATCTACGCTGCCCCAGGGGGAAATACGATGATGACAGGACCAATGGGCTTGATCAGGGCAGTCCAATACCGATTCGCCTCCAGCGAATCGTAATTTCGAGTTTGAAAATCCGAGTGTCAAATCAAGCCTAAAGGCCAAATACTTCTCCCACGGCTGTGGTTTTGAGTATGGTTTGACGTTGAAGGGATTTGGATTGAAAGATTTTGAACTTTGTCATTCATTTGACATTCGAACCTTGGCATTTGACATTCAACTAAGGAAAAGAGCCTAAGATGGAAAATATTATATACTATTCTTCTTTTGACTCGCCTTTTTTAGGAAAGGTTTTTGTGGCCTCTACAGAGAGAGGGATCTGTATGGTGGATTTTCTCAAAGGAGAAAAGGCCTTTTTGGATGAATTGAGAGAAAGTTTTCCTGGAAAGATTGTTAGGGATGATCGGAAGAATAGGAATGTCCTGGACCAGCTCAAAAAATACCTGAAGGGTGAGCTGCGACGTTTCGACTGTAAGTTGGATTTTAGAGGAACCCCGTTTCAGAAGAAAGTTTGGTCGGCACTGAAGAAAATTCCCTATGGCCGGACACGGTCCTACGGTGAAATTGCGCGGGACATTGGCCATCCGAAAGCCTTTCGGGCCGTAGGAAATGCGAATGGCCGAAATTACATTCCATTGATCGTTCCCTGCCACAGAGTAATTGAGAATAGCGGGGGATTAGGCGGGTTTGGACACGGACTAAAGGTGAAGAAACAGTTGTTAGATTTGGAAAAGGCCAATAGATATTGATGAATTGATCAAAACAACTGCTTCCCTCTTCGATCCTAAACGGCGGCGAAGATTACTTCTTGGCTTTCTTTTTCTTTGACATCTCGAAGAATAATTCCAGGTCCCTTTCTCCGAACCACATCCGATACGGTGTGTCTTCGGACTCCAAAACAAACGTACCATCTTTTACGGTCTTCAACTCGTATAACTGTCCGCTTAATCTATGCTTCAATCTGTCTCCTTCCACAATTCTCATTGAACCCTACACCCCTTTCATTTTCTCGAAAAAGGATCCCAGCTGTTCTCTTGGAAACCATATGCGCACGAGTCCCTTTTCACCCTCGAGGATGAAAACTTTTTCATTTTCAATTCTTTCTATCCTAAACAGGTCCTGGGTAGATTTATTCTTCAGTCTTTCTCCCTTCACTGTATTTCTTGTAGTAATATATGTCGGTAATGAGAAGTGAAGGACTCCTCTCATTTAGCAATATTGATGCCAATGACTCCATCCTTCTAAGCCTTTGATATTAAAAATTTTTATAAGGAAGTGATTTTTTGATGACACTAACGAGGCGACTTTTTGCCGTAGAGGGACGATCCATGTCATATGAAATTTCACCCCCATCCTTCCCTCCCTTTTAGTGGGAGGAAAGGATGGGGAAAGGGGGATAAAGAGGAGGGCAGGAGCTTGAAGTCGGACATCTAAAAAACATCAAGAAATATGCCAAATCCCAATCTGGATTCTCGGTTGTGCTAAAAGTTAGGTCGGGTCAAATAAAGAAAGATCGAGTCAAATGTTGCACAACGATGACTTTGTTGAGGAGGGGGATTTTCGTGCCCACTTTTGTTTGTAGCGTGACAGATTTGTAATGGGCGGGTTGAAACATCAAAACGATTTTTGCTTATGATTGGCGCCGGACTTACAGAGATGCAGTGCGAAATCAAAAAAAGGGACCTGAAAGCTGGCCGAGAGTTTCGGATGAGGTGAATGCGATTAAGAATAAATCATAGGCATTATCTTTTCGGCTTACCAGTTTGTTTGGTCAAATGGGGAAAATGGCTCTTGGCAAACCAAGGAACTTATTGTTTTTATTTGGAATGTAATATTGCCTGAGAAAGATTTAAGAATCCCAATTCTAAAAGGGAGGTTTGAAAACAGGGGGAACTGATTTTGGGCTCAATTGCAAAATTTGAACAAAAACTAACCCCCGGTCATAAATTTCGGAGAGAGGTTTTGGCTGCAAATCGTAAGAGCCCATAAGTCTTAGATCATTCCAAAGTTTCAGAATTTGGGAATACTTGGCATTAATATTGCTGGATTCACTCATGCCAGCCGCTCGATTCACGGTTAGATTGCTTTTTCCAAGATAGAATCGGGACTCATTTCCATCACCATGAAGGAAAACTTAGAAGAGATCAGCGTTTTTTTGGGTAAGAATTGCCTCTTTAAAGGGAACATGACCTTTGAAGGGGTATTTCGCCTCGACGGGAAAGTTGAGGGAGAAATCTTTCGTAGCGGGACACTCATTATTAGTGAGACGGCGGTCATCAAGGGGAAAGTGGAAGTTGATGCTCTTATCCTCAACGGCATGGTGGAAGGAGAAGTAATTGCCAGAGAGCGAGTGGAAATCCATTCAAGAGGGAGACTGCACGGAAGTGTATCTACTCCTGCCCTTGTTATCCAGGATGGCGGGATTCTTGAGGGAAATTGCAAAATGGCGTCGAAACCCGAAAATGAGAGCAATCCGGAAGGAATGGGAAAAACAGCAGCGGAATAAAGAATTCTTAATGAATCTGTTTCAGAGCGTATCCATGATTCACGCGAGCGAAGTCCACCTCATAGACCTCACGACAATCCTCACTAATTGAAATTCCTCCCCCTCCCTAGGTAAATTTATGGCGGAACAGACAATTTTTGACATATCAGATAGATCTTTGGGTCAAGCCATAATTTTGATAATGCTAAATGTTTTAATTGGTTATAAGCTTGCCGAGAAGGCTGGCACCATCCTTGCTGTTACCTCCGTAGGCACCAGCGCTCAAAGGCGCAGGCGGGCACGGCTGTACAAGAGCACGGGCTTGGCCGCACGCTTCTTATTCGAAAAAGGACAAGAATCGATGCGTCGGGGACGAAAACCATCAAAGGAACTGAGCTACAGAGATAAAAAAATAATAGACAGGCTCAACTCCAGTTTTGACACGATGCCGCGGCTAGCCAAGAAGTACAGGATTTCCAAACAGCGAGTTCATCAAATTTTAATAAGAGCTAAAGAACTCGGTTATGTTATCAATAGGCCTAGACTGCTAGCCCGTTATCATGAAATACCTCAATGTGAGGTTTGTAGCAGAATTTTACAAGTTCCCGACAAGGATAGTTTGATCACAAGAAAGCAGCTGTCTCAAATGCTAAATATTGACTACCGGACCTGTGGCTGGCATCTGAATCAGCTGAAAGCTTCTGGCATTATTTCAAAGAAATTTGCAACATTGAGAAGCGATCGCTTAGCCAAGGCCCTCCAATACTACAGATACAGTTCTCTCTCCCCGAGTGCCGTGGGCAGAAAATTTGGATATAAGAACTTTTACTCACTTCTAAGTTATCAAAAGAAGCGCGGTATAGACATCGAGAGAATGCTAAATTTCCCCGTGGTCACTGTAGTGAAACAAGAAGACCAGATTACGTTGCCGCCATCCATCAGCCAAAGCCAATCCTGATTTATGTCGAATAAAGGGAATGATTATAACTCCTGGCGAACCCTGTAGGTTCGATCAAGATTCCAGATGCTTTCTGAAAGGTGGTTGCTGCGATCTTAACTGTAACTCTGCCCAAGATGAAGATCGTACTCAGTCTCATGATCAGATGGATGCGTCGATTGAATGGCGGACAGAGAAAACGCTGGAGAGAGAGGGAAGCTTGCGATCGAAACCAAGTTAAGCTTGTTTATCGTTCACCGAGGTCTTACAATAAATACGAAAAAGGAATGACGAGGAGACAATGGATAAGAGACCTGATGGATTCATAACGGATAGGGACCTCGATTTTCTCATCGAGGCTGTCCATCCTGAAGTGATCGACAAGCTCAAACTTAAAGAAATTATCGGAGAGGACGAACGTCTCAGGAGTACGTTTATTGCCGACACGAAGGTTTTTGGAAGGCTGATGGACGACGACGAAATCTTCCTCAAAATTTCTCCGCATCTTTTCTTTGAGATCCTTCTCCGGAGAGTAATCAATGACTTCAAAGGAGTAAGCTATACTCTTGAAAAGACAACCACCATGAAGATTCCGGTGTTTGATACGAGTGAAGTTGTGGAGCTTTTGACAAAGGATTTTCTCGTCGGTTACCTGGCGCACATGCTCTCGTCGTTCACCAGAATCGAGAATTATATGGTTTGGTATAAGACGAAATCGGGGGTATTGGAAAGGGTTCAATTCAATGACATCGATATTTTCAGCCTTATGGGTTTATGCGAGGTGGTTGAGGATGAGTACAGGCTTGGGTTTTATAAGAGGATCGCAGACATCTGCCTTTTTATCTTAGGCATATACCCGGACTACGCGGAGAGTGAATATCGCTATCCCTCCTCGGGTCACGTGAGACCCCGGTTTCGGGGAAAAGTCAGGATCAGCTCGGAAGAGTACGAAAAAGAGGGCCGCAGATTCTACAAGTTGGCTGCGGAACACCAGTCAGCCAAAGGATTGGATTTATCAGACACCTTCTTGACCCTCCATGAGAATTTCAAAAAGGCGAAGAAGCCGTTGAATTTCATTGCCGAGGTCTATCTCCAATACAAGAGACATAAGTTGTTTGCATAACCATGGGGCGTCCTTTCAAAAGTCTTCACCCGTTCGGCGCAAAGCTCAGTCCTTTAAGGCAGAGGGAAACGCGCCGCTCAGGGTGAACCCAGAGCGAGATCTAGTCCCTCAGGCCGAGGCGGCGAAGGGTTCACCCCGTTTCACAGGATTCCTTGTGTTCTCTTGTGGCTAATCCTGCATCTTCAAGACACCCGCCCCTTGAATTTTTGCTTGCTTTAGTAAAAGGAGGGCCTGGTTTGCCTCCTGCAGCTTGAATTCTTGAACTTCGGGAATAATCAGTATTTCAGCAGCAAGGGGCAGAAATTCTTGAACGTCCTTTCGGGTGACATTGGCGACACTCTTTATTTCTTTTTCGTCCCAAAGGAGTCGAGCGTAGTCAAGGGGTGGAATTGGATTTCGCTTGCGAATGACCGCTAAAACTAACCTTCCACCTTTTTCTAAGACGCTCAAGGCCTGAGGCACTGTTTCCCCGACCGGAGTAAAGTCAATTGCACAGTGAAGTTTCTTGGGAGGTTCGTCTTCCGGCCCGCCTGTCCAGGAAGCTCCCAGTCTTTTTGCCAGGATTCGATGTTCTCCACCCCTTGTAAAGACAAAAACTTCGCAACCCCAATAATTTGCCGTCTGGATAACGATATGGGCAGAGGCTCCAAATCCAAAAAGTCCCAAGGTCTGGCCTTTCTTAATACCGGAAATGACTAAATCCCGATATCCTACGGCCCCGGCGCATAAAAGCGGAGTCGCCTCGACATCGGAAAATCTCTCAGGAATCGGATAGGCAAATTCCTCTGACACGACGGTGTATTGGGCATACCCCCCGGGGACATGGCATCCGGTGGCCCGGAACTCTAAACATAGGTTTTCATGTCCTTCATTGCAAAAGTGGCACTTTCCGCAAGCTGAATGGATCCACGCAATTCCCACCCGATCTCTCAGACTAAATCTGGTTGCCCCTGCCCCCAACCCTTCTACTCTTCCAACGATCTGGTGTCCCAAGACGATTGGAAGTTTTGGGGGAAGTCTTCCTTCGATTTCATCCAGTTCCGTATGGCAGATTCCGCAGGCCGAGATCCTTACCAAAATTTGTTTTGGCCCGGGGACGGGGTCGGGTAACTCCTCCATCTTCAGCGGTTCTCTTTCTATAGAAGAAATCTTCCTGAGTACCATGGCCTTCATTTTTTTGTCCTCCATCTCCATTCTCCTGTTAGCATAGCAAACCCCAATGGATTGGGAAATACAAAAATCAGATTCGTTTGAAAGGGGGAATAGAAAGCGCGGGAGGAGTGAATGACCGAAAAGCAGGTTTTACAAATTCTGCAGGGGCCAGAAAAGGCCGGGTTTAAACCCCGCCTTGGAGTGATTGATTTAACTAGTACAAACGAATTTCATAAATTGACATCCGCCCCTCACCCTTCCCCTCTCCCCCGATGGGGAGAGGGCAGGGTGAGGGGGCAATCAAGGGTATGGAAAAAGAATTACCGCGTCCGTATTAGTAAGGTCTGTAATATCCTTCGACCCAGACCCTTCTCTCTTCGTAGTATCCTGAGGTTTGTCGATTCTCATAATGTCCCGGCACCCAGCGTCCCCACCGGTCACGAAAATGGTGGGTATGAAGAAGGGCAAAGACGTTCAATCAGAAGTTCGCAGAGACGGCATAGATCACGACGCCCTCCCCGTGCCTTGGACCACCGACGATGACCGTCCTTCCGGAGAAAAGCCTGACCTGAGTGTTAAGAATTTCTGTCCCTTCACGAACAACCCTTAATCTTAATTCAGCCACATTCTTATGCTGCCCCACTAAAGTGGCCTCGAGGAATGCTTTTCCCGTGCGACCTATGATTCTGGCAGGCTGGTGAAGGGAGAGATTGAGACTTTCATCCCTGATGAGACGGTAGGAAGTAAAGCTAAAAAGGGATCCCAGTTCCTTGTGAACATCCCTTAAGGATGGTTCAATGTCCGGTCCGGCATTGGAAGCCAGGATCACCCTCATTCGAACGTGGACCTGAGCAAAAGCTGTTGGAAGAGAAAAGAAAGAAAGAATAAAAAAGGCGGTGAGAAGGAGAGTTGTTCTTTTCACGTTGTAGTCTGTTCCTTCTCCGGTCCCTCGAATAGCCATATCACTGTTACGTCTGGCTTTTCTGACTGATAGACCATGACATTATTGGTCTGACTTTCGACGTATTCTACAACAGATGCCTCTGAATAGGAAGGGGTTTTCTTAAGAATAATTTGGGCTGTAATGAGCAGGAGGACGACGAGGGTGGCCGCCGCAGGAATCCAGACCTTCCTTTTGAAGAGAGGGGAAACATCGAGCCAGGAATGAAGGGATTGCCACCAGGTCACCTTCTCCTGCGCCCTGCGTATCTCCCTCTCGATTTTCTGCCACACCCAAGGAAAGTCTTCCTTCTGGACTGCCTCCTCAGCAGGAAATCTCATTAAGGTCCTGAGTTCCTCCATGGACCTCAGAGCACTCCGGCAGTCTGGACAATCCTGGAGATGACCCTCTGCAAGGAGTCTTTCGTCGTCCGTCACCTCCCGGTCAAAATATTTTTCTAAAAGTCTTGATATCGACAGACAGGAATCTTTCATCTACCTTTCACCTCTTTTCACCCGCCTTTGCTAAACCTTTGGCGAGCCTCGCCCTCCTTGGCCTTGGGCTCGGAGGCCCACATAGTCCTTGAGCAACTCTTGCATCCCCTTTCTCCCATAATGTAGACGGGACATCACCGTCCCAATAGAACATCCCATTGCTTCCGCCATCTCCTGGTAGGACAAACCTTCTACATCCCTAAAGATGAGGGCTGCCTTCTGCTCGGCAGGGAGTTTGCTCATCGCCCACTTTACCTTTTCTTCCAACTCTTTTTGGAGGAGAACCCTTTCGGGCCCCTTTTCCAATTCGTCAGGTGGTTCGAAACTTCCGTCCTCATCAAGACTCGAGAAAAATTGCTTTCCCGCTTTTCTTGCATGATCAATAGCCGTGTTCATCGTCATTCGATAGAGATACGTGTAGAAATGGGACCTCCCTTTAAAATTCTTTATAGAACGAAATAGCTTAATAAAAACTTCCTGAACAATATCAAGAGCTTCCTCCCTTCGCCTCACCACGCCATAGGAGATTCGGTAAACCTTCTTGTGATATTTATCGAAAATCTCCTTCAATGCTTCCTGATCTCCTTGTTGACATCTGGAGATCATTTCAAATTCTTCATCATTCACTATCTCTTACCTTTAGACGACAAGTAATTTAGAATATTCAAATAGATATGATTATATTCATTGTAACCCAATTGTCCATTATTATTATTTTAATTGAAAGGCACTGGTTTTCAGTGCAATAATAGGTATCCTTCTCCACGGAGTTCGCAGGAACTCCTTGAGAAGAGGAAAGGTTTGGATGCTTTTGACCCACTTCAGCTGGGAGGAGTCGGTCATTGGGTGCTATTAAGAGAATTGGGCTCCTGATCATCGGTTGGTTTTTCATTGTTTTGGGGGTCCTCGGCCTATTTCTCCCCATCCTGCAGGGCATTCTATTTATCCTAATTGGCCTGGCCATCCTTTCTTCTCGTAGTGAAGCAATAAAGCGGTTTTTGAAATTTCTCGAGGAACGTTACCCTCATTGCCATGAGCGGGTAGAGATCTGGAAGGAGAAGATGAGAAATTGGTTCAAATGGGGTTGAAAAGGAAAAGCGGCCTCCAATTTCTTAATTGACAAAGAGAATAAAATTGGTTAACCCGGTGAATGGGAAGTAAGGGAGAGTGAAGGATGTCGATTGAAGAGATTATCGAATCCTGGAAGCGGTCGCGCGCCATCTCGCCTTGTATTACCGATCTGCGAGTCTTTAAAAAGAGGGAGGGAGAATATCGCCCCTTCCCGGAGTTCATCCACCCCGTCATCCGGAAAGCTTTGGGAACAGAAGGAATTGACCAGCTCTATTCTCATCAGGTCGAAGCCATCCAGGCGGTTCATGAAGGAAAAGATATCGTTGTCGTTAGTCCGACCGCATCCGGGAAGACACTCTGTTATAACCTTCCGGTGTTGAACGCGAAGCTGGAGGCGCCTGCCTCAAAGGCCTTTTATCTCTTCCCCACCAAGGCCCTCTCCCAAGATCAGATGTTTGAACTCCAGAGTTTCATCCAGCGGATCGGCAGATCGGTCACCACTTTCACCTATGATGGAGACACCCCTCAGGACGCCCGGCAGGCCATTCGCACCCGGGGAGACGTTGTCATCACAAACCCTGATATGCTTCACACGGGTATCCTCCCCCATCATACCAAGTGGATGAACTTCTTTCAGAATCTGAAATTTGTGGTGATCGATGAACTCCATACCTATCGGGGGGTCTTCGGGGCTCATATGACCAATGTCCTGAGGCGGTTGGATCGTATCTGCCGTTTCTATGGATCGAGACCTCAATTCGTCTGCTGCTCGGCAACGATTGCCAATCCCAAAGAATTGGCCGAAAAGCTTCTTGAAAGGGATGTCCTCCTCATCGATCAAAACGGTGCTCCGTCGGCTGAGAAGATTTTTATCTTTTATAACCCGCCTATTGTCAATAAAGAACTTGGAATTCGCGGCAGCCATATTCATGCAGCCAGAAGGCTTGCTACGCCTTTCATCGAGCAGGGGATTCAAACAATTCTTTTTGCCACTAGCCGGCTCTCCGTAGAGGTATTGACAAAGTATTTAAAAGACCGCTTTGAGAAGAAACTGAAGGATAAAGGAAAGGTTAGAGGATATCGCGGAGGTTATCTGCCGAAGATGCGCAGGGAGATTGAAAAGGGATTGAGGGAAAAAGAGGTCAAAGCGGTTGTCTCCACCAATGCCCTTGAGCTTGGGATTGACATTGGAGATCTTGAGGTCTGCTTGATCGCAGGTTATCCCGGGACCATTGCTAGCACCTACCAGCAGGCAGGGCGGGTGGGAAGGCGATCAGAAAAATCATTGGCGGTTCTCATCGCAAAGAGCCAGCCTCTGGATCAATTCATCGTCGAAAACCCGGACTATTTCTTTGGACGATCTCCCGAGCATGGTTTGATCAACCCGGATAACCTCCTCATCCTCCTGAGCCATATTCAGTGCGCCGCATTCGAGCTTCCCTTCAGGGACGGAGAACGTTTCGGGCGTGAAGATTTGAATGAGATGTTGAAGTACCTGGAAGAGAAGGGAGCACTTCATCATGTCGATCAAAATTGGCATTGGACGCAGGACGCCTATCCCGCGGAAAAGGTCAGCCTCCGATCCGCCTCAGAAGAAAACTTTGTGGTGGTTGATACCACGAAGAAGAAGGAAGAGGTGATTGCAGAGGTCGACTTTACCGGGGCCCATACCACGCTTTATGAGGGGGCGGTCTATCTCTGTGAATCAGAGCTCTATACGGTGGGGAAGCTCGATTACCGCAATCGCAGAGCTTATGTCAAGAAAACCGAAGGGGACTACTATACCGATGCGATTGACTATACCGACGTCTCCATCTTGGAGGGGTTTGAGAGAAAGCAGGGAGAGGGTTCGATCTTTGAGCATGGTGAGGTGAAAATAGCCACCCGAGTGGTGGGATATAAGAAGATCAAATTTTATACACTGGAAAATTTAGGTTATGGAAAGATCGAACTTCCGGATCTTCAGTTCCATACCACCTCCTACTGGATTACCTTTAGGAAAAGTCTGGTGGAACGACTTCCTTACCCCCGCCTGGACGTGATCGACGGAGTGTTAGGACTCGGCTATGCCCTTCATTCCGTGTCAGCCCTTCACCTGATGTGCGACCCCCACGACCTCGACCGCTGTATTGGAGATCGAGGAGCGAAATGGTTCCTGAGACTTTCGAGGGATTCAAAAGGGATTTATTCCTCCTTCAGCGCCCCGAATGAAATTCCTCTGGAGGGGATGGACCCCTTTGAACCGACGCTCTTCCTGTATGATAACTATCCGGGGGGAATGGGCTTCAGCCCTCAGCTGTTCGATGACACGCGGATGCTTCTTGAGAAAACGGCGAAGCTCATTTCCAGGTGCGAATGCCGCTACGGCTGTCCGTCCTGCGTAGGGCCTACGAAGGAGGTCGGTGAAAAATCAAAGGAAGTGGCGCTGGGGTTGCTAACAGAAATTTTGAAATAAGGGTTCTAGTGTACTGCGTCAGAAGTCCCTTTACTTTGAATGTCATTCCGGGCTTGACCAAGCTTGCCCCGCGCTTGACACGGGGGAATCCAATGATTTCAACTGGATTCCTGCTTTTGCAGGAATGACAGCTTCTGAACTTATGTAAAGAAGTGTTGGACGCACTACACTAGGATTCGAGG
>Ga0187772_10000299_pt1 | contig 21985 bp, 22 predicted proteins | sample 0116_SJ02_MP15_2_FD_133137 | JGI IMG/M metagenome (GOLD analysis project Ga0187772, IMG submission 133137) | Tropical peat soil microbial communities from peatlands in Department of Meta, Colombia - 0116_SJ02_MP15_20_MG | ecosystem: Environmental > Terrestrial > Soil > Wetlands > Peat | place... | reverse complement strand
TCAATCATTCTCATGGACCTGGGGATTCTCAATACGCCGCTGGGGACCACCGTCCTCACCGCAGGGGTCATAGACGACCAGGTTTCCTTGGTGTTGCTCGGGATAATACTGCAACTCCCTGCAAACGCGACCCGGTCGCAGTCAACTACGGGTCGCTCCTACTCTCCATAGGCGAGGTCCTGCTCTTCGTTGGTTCGGTTCTGGTCGCAGCTACGTTGCTGGCCAGGCACCCCTCCTGGGTCCGTCTCCGTCTCCCGAAGTTGAATTCGAAACTGATTGCCCGCGAGTCGAGCCTCTCCTTGCTGCTGATCTTCGGGATCGGTGTCTCGCTCTTGGCAGAGGCCATGGGGCTCCATTTCATCATCGGCGCTTACTTCGCCGGCATAGTCGCAAAGCAGGCGATTGGGGACGCCGGGCTCACGAGGGACCTCGACGTCCTATCAGGGATCACCTTTGCCGTCTTCGCGCCGTTGCTCTTCGCATACATAGGGATACAGCTCAACCCCTACGCCCTAGGGGGGGTCCTAACTCTGTTCTTGGTGCTGCTCCTCGTCGGAATCGCGGGGAAGATGGTCGGTGGATTCGCGGGCGCGAGCGTGGGTCGGTTCTCAACCAACGATTCCCTTCTTGTGGGGGCTCTGCTCAACTCCAGGGGGATGGTCGAACTCGTGATCGCCTCGTTAATCTACCAGGAGGGCCTGATCAGCTTGACCATCTTTACCGTGGTGGTCGCGATTGGTATCATTACCACGACGATGTCGGCTGTACTTTCCCGGGCTTTCGTGCGCACCAGTCCCGACCAGACTCTTACGGTCGCGGAGACTCCCAGCAAAGCGACCAATCAGCATTGAGGGATGATTCTCTCGCGCAGGTCGCCGAACCTCAGAAATAAAAGAAAAAAAATAGAATAGGCGTCTTGGTTGTGGAGGTTGCTTTCGTGGTGGAAGAGCTAGGCGCTCCCTCCGCGTGATACCAACTGCAGGAAGAGCCGAAGTCCCCTGTCGGTTTCCGAATCCTGGCTTTTCGTCCTACGCATAAGAACGGTAAGACAAGAGGCTCGAGAAGTCCGCCCTACTTGGAGCGCAAAATCAAGTGGGCGCGGAGGTGGGGGTTCGGGGGCATGCTGGCTCCGCTCCCGTGCACCTCCGCTTGTGAACTATGGAGTGGCTTGTGTTCAGAGAGCCGCCAGTCCAGTCGCCGAGGCCGGCAGGCCGCCCACGGTAATGAACTGGGAGATGCTTCCGTCATCGTAGACTCGGAAGCTGGTGATTGAGTTGCCGTTCAAGACATAGAGGAATTGGTCGTGGAAGCTATCGCTTCCCCCAAAGGCTAGGTCGAGGGTTGGTGTTAGGGTCTTCGACGCAACCGAGCTAAAGAGACTTATCGTCCCTGTCCCAGACACATCGTACCCCGAAATTGTCCCTCCGTGGGCATTGGATGTATACACGAGGTCTCCGTTTGGCGAAACGGCGACCCAGCAGGGTGCTATCCCAAAGTCGGGTATTGATCCACTGAGTGTCCTCAGGGTGCCGTCGTCAGAAACGGCGTATGAAGACAGCGTCCCAGTGGCCGCTTCGCTCAGGATTAGGTATCCCTGTGATGTGAAGGCGAATCCGTAGGGCCCCGCCGAATTGGATGGGATAGTCGCTGGTGGGTTCGCGACGCCTCCGTCTCCGACGATGTAGGTGTCTATGACTCCGGCTGCCTTCTCGGTAACCACCAGCACGTTGCCATCGTTGCTGAATCCTATCTGTTCGGGGGAGGTGTTGGGCGCGCCGCTCAGCGGTTGAACCGATCCTGGTAGGAAGGTCAATTGGCCGCTTTGGGCGAGGGAGAAGCCTGCGATGTTTCCTGGAGTAGTCCTCGTCCCATTATCAAGAACGTACACCAGGCCATCATGCTCGGTTATGCTTATGGGCGCTGTTCCCCGACTGGATACCACGCTGGCAAATGTGAGGCTCCCGTCATTGTTCACCTGGAAGGTGGTTATCTGGTTGCTTCCTGCGTCGACAACAAGCAGCCACCTGCCGTCATTGGTGAGCGTTACTGCGCCCTGGCTTGCAAGTTTCGCTCCGGTGCCACTGCCATGGGCAGAGAACGTTCCGACCAGGTTCAAGGAGGGACCGGCCCCCGTCTGGAACTCCAGCACTGAGTTGGACGCTTTGTTGTCAATGGTGTATGCTATTCCGGGCTTTGGAGGCTGAGCCGCCGTGCTGAGAAGAACGGGACTCGCTAAGAGAAGTAGTAATGTGATGCTGAGACTAGCCATGATTGTTTTCTTCAACGTATTCTTCAGGGCTTCGGCGAATCTATTTCTTCATTGTTCGAGGTTAGGGTTGAATGTGTTGTAATTCTCTTGATAATCTTGCGGAGTTAGAGTTTAAGCTCTTTCGCCACCAGCTCGAAGACGTCGTAGTGAGCTACAAGCCAGGGACTGAGGAAGTAGGTCTGTCCGTAGTGTTCCCCGACGACCGAGACCAGAGAGTTCCTCTTCAGAACGCCTACATGGTGCTGGACAAGTGTGTATTGAAAACCCAGGTCATTGGCGAGTTGGTTCAAGTTCCTCGGGCGTTCCTTTATTGCCCGGATTATCCTGGCCCTGTTCTCCGCCCCACGCGTTCCGCCCAACAGATACCACAGTAGCCGCCGGAGCTCCGGGTCATCGGTCAACCCAGGTGGCTATCATCTACGTTGAGTTAAGAGATTTCCAAGAAGAGTTAAACGATGAAAGGTCGGGTTTTGGTCCTGTCTGCCATGGAAGTGCTCATGGACGTCGCCATTGGAATCGCCGCTGTCAACTCGGTCATTCTTCTTAGCCTAGTGTACCTCTACGTCAAGATAGCGATAAGATCCCGGGCCGCCTACTCCTTCGGCCTCTGTTTCTTTGCAGTCATGCTGCTCCTTCAGAACCTGATGACGGCACTCGCCTATGGGACGATGTCCCCCCTCTTCGGCACCGACGCTCTCCCGTACCTGTCTGTCATCGGGGGCACCGAACTCGCTGGGCTTTTGGGTCTGCTAAGGATGACATTCTAAGGGGTTTGTACAGAATGATTACGGGAAAAGCTCCTGAACTCAGAAACATAAGCGACTGGATAAACTCGGGACCACTCACCCTGAGCAGCCTTAGAGGCAAGATCGTGTTCCTGGACTTTTGGACCTATGGCTGCTACAATTGCCTGAACACCCTCCCCGAGATGAAAAGGCTGCAGAACAAGTATGTCAAGGAGGGCCTAATCATAATAGGCGTGCACACCCCCGAGTTTTCCTATGAAAGGAGGCGTGAAAACGTTGAGAGAGCTGTTGCGTCCGCGGGGTTGACCTACCCAATCGCACTCGACAACAGCAATACGACCTGGAAGCTGTATGGGAACCACTACTGGCCGCGCCAGACGATCATTGATGAGAGGGGCGAAGTAGCATACGAGCATGTGGGAGAAGGAGGGTACAGGGAGATTGAGGCGAAGGTGCTCGAACTTTTGAACACGGCGAGGACCGGTGCCGGGACAACCATCGAGGTTGCGTGACCGGTAGAATTGTCGGCTCAAGCAGAAAGATCGAGGGAGGAGGTCTTCCTGAACTCAGCCTTCTTCGTTCTGGGCTTCACACTGGTCTTCTCCATCATGGGGGTGCTCCTTCAGACCGTCCTGTCGAGAGCATCTCTTGAAGCCATTAACACCGTCAGACTTGTCGGCGGCTCGGTCATAGTAGCCTTCGGCTTGCTCATGATCGCATCCACCAGGTATGCGATACCCTTCTTCAGCGTCGAGCACAAGATACACGTCGCAAGATTCAGCAACAACTACGCGACATCGTCGGCATTCGGTATCGCATTCGCGCTTGGATGGACTCCCTGCGTCGGGGCAATTCTTGGTTCCGTGTACACGCTCGCGGCTGTTTCTCCGGGGCTGGGGTTCCTTTACTTGATGGCGTTCTCCCTCGGTCTCGGTATCCCCTTCCTCATCGCCGGGGCGTTCATCTCAAGGGTGTCAGTGTTCATGCGGCGGTCGGGCCGGTTCCTGCGCTATTTCGGCATCGTGAGCGGCCTGTTCCTGATTGGGGTGGGACTGCTCGTGGTCACCAACTACATCGGTATGTTACAGATATTCCTCAATGGTGTAGGTCCCTTGGGTTCCCTCGCGAACCCACTCGGCCAATCGCAGTTGAGCTTCCTGATAGCCCTAGCGGCGGGATTCCTTACATTCATCTCGCCCTGCATACTCCCTCTCGTACCCGCGTTCCTAGCGTACGTCTCCGGCACTTCGGTGGAGGCGGTTAAACGATGAAGGTGAACGCGTACCTGATAGTGTTCGGAATCGTCGCCATCGTCGTCGTGGCCGCTGCCGTCTCCACTCTATTCAATTCGCAGGGCTCGAGCCAGGCAATTGGGAACCCTTCGACCCTGCCCAACTACGGACCAGCCCCAGACTTCCAGGGGATTGCCGCTTGGATAAACTCGCCGGCCCTACACATCTCGCAGCTCCGAGGCAAGGTCGTCCTGATTGACTTCTGGACCTACTCCTGCATCAACTGCATCAGAACCATCCCGTACCTGAACGCCTGGTACAACGAATACGGCAACAACGGCTTGGTAATCATCGGGGTCCACACCCCGGAGTTCACGTTCGAGAAGAATTACAGCAACGTCCTTACGGCAGTCAACAACTTCGGAATCAAGTATCCGGTAGCCCTTGACAGCAGCTACGGGACCTGGAACGCATACGGCAACCAATACTGGCCTGCGGACTACGTGATCGACGCTAATGGTACAATCCGATACAAGCAGCTCGGCGAAGGGGACTACAACGGTACCGAGGCCGTGATCCGCGAGCTCCTGCAGAGCGCTCACTACAGCGTCCCTTCAATCCCGGTGTACAGTACCGTTAGCGGCACAAGCGTGGATTTCTCGCAGATTGGCACACCTGAATTGTATGTCGGATATGCGACCGCAAGGCAGCCAATCGGAAACGAGCAGGGTTTCTCGCCCGGGGAGGTCGTCGACTATACGATTCAGGGAGAGCTCCAGAGGAATTACGTGTACTTCACCGGAGACTGGTACAACGCCAACGACAGCATGATTGCGGCCGGAAAAGATGCCAAGGTCTACCTGTTATACGACGCCAAGGCTGTTAACATCGTTGCACAGGGGAACAACACATTGATTACTGTGGGCCTAGATGGTAACGCTCCTCAGGAGTCCTTCCTCGGGAAAGACCTGTCGCTGGCGGGAGGCTCCGCCACTGCGTACCTCGGAATGGCAAGGCTCTACAATATCATCGACGGGCCCTCCTACGGGGACCATGAAGTTGTGATTACGGCTAACCCTGGTTTCAGGCTTTACACGTTCACCTTCGGATAAGAGTTCCAGTCGGCCGCCGAAAAACACTGGCGACCCGCCACGAAGGGTCGAACGTGCACTACAGCATCACCGACCGCGGAATCGTTGAGGCGTGCGAACTCTTACGGGCCTGTATTGCGGAAAGACTAAGGAAATCGCAGTCGGTACTTGCGGTAGCCCCCTAGGGGCGCGGAGATTGAGTGAATTGGAGTTTGGGATCGTCATCTCAATCACCGAACCCGAACTCGGGCAACGAACACAAGACTCCCCGAGATTAGGGACACACCGTAAGTAAGCTGGGTGCAGTCGGCCTCCACGGGAACTTGGCTCGGCAAGGACGGTGGCAACGCACCGGAGCCATGCTGCTGCTCCTGATACTAACCGTCTCCGCTGTTGCTGCGATGGTCATGACAGCCTGTCCCGCTCGGGCGGTTTCAGGCGCTTCGCCCAGTTCGTCGCTTTACGACGACTTCACCCATGACACGACCCTCAATTCGAGTCTGTGGCAGATTAACGGACCTGTGGGGACCGTGTTCGGGCCGATGGATGTGGGGTTCAACATCATCACCCTTGTGCCGAGCTTCTCTTTGACCGGCATGGAAATCTCCCAAGTCAACGGGAGTCAGGAGGTCGGTACAATCCAGAGCGTCCAAAACTTCACACCCCCGTTTACAGTGAGCGCCACCGTAGAAGGAACCATCTCGAATGGGCATACGTTCGGCTTCGCCATTACGAGCGCAAACGCCAGCAGGGGCGTGCTGATGTATGGCAACCTGAACCCGACGAACTGCAGCCACCTGGGTGACTGCAACGATACGTCGATCTGCGGCATCCCGGCTAACTCCGCCATCCCTCCAAACCAATGCTACTATGGCATTGACGCGAAGGTCGGGAATGGAACAGCTTGGCCGCACCAAGCAAAACTCTACCTGTCGCCGAGTACGAATGTGACCTACACTCTTGAAATCTCCGTCGACGCCTCAGGAAGTGCCCAGTATGTCATTAGCCTAGGAGGCCAGGTTCTGGGGCAGGACACTGCTCAAGTTGGGACGGGTCCCTTCTACGTCATAATGGAACAGGGCGAAGGCTCGCCCGTTGCCCACCCTGGATCCAATCAAGCGTACTGGAAATCCGTCTCCCTGAATCCCGTGGCAACGACGCTAATCACTTCAACACTGACCACCTCCACGCAGCCCGGTCCTGCACCCGCCCCAGCAGGTCTTCCATGGTTTGTCTGGGTGATCATAATACTGTTTGTCGTTCTGTTCTTCTTCATCATTCTATGGTATCGCAGACGGGGCTTAACAGTCAGTGTGTTGGACTCGCGAACACGATCACCGATTCAGGGAGCCGGTGTTGTGGCCAAAGGTCCGGAGAAACTATCGGGCATAACCGCCAAGGACGGGAAAGCAAACTTCGGGAGCGTTGACGAAGGCGAGTACACGCTCGAAGTCACAGCTTCAGGATACATCCCTTCGAGTCCAACTACGATCAAGGTCAAGAAGAAGACCGAGTATACGGTGAAACTAGAGCGGACCGGATCTGGGGCACAGGGTGAAGTGAAAAGGATAGCGCCTCCAGAGGGACCGAGGCTAGAGGCTCCCGTGGTGGCTCCGCCAAGTCTTCTGACGCAGCAACCCCAAACGGGATCCACCAGTCCTTCTCAAGAGGGCGCACCTGCCGTCACAACGCAACCTGGGCCTTCTCTTCCTCCCGAACAACAGGTACTCGACCTGGAAGGCTTCGGCGGGCCGAGGATGAGACAGATCATCAGAACGTTTCAAGAAAAGGGAGCCGTTAGCCCCGAAACAGCCCTGACCGCAGATGAGCTAGGTTTGTCAAGACTCTTCGTAAGGATTATGAAGCGTCGGCAGGGCAAGACCATGGTTTTCATCGAAATCAATGGGAGATACTATCTCAACCAAAAGGCCCTAGAGGAAATGCAGTAGGCGGCTCAAGACACAATCCAGGAATGGAATGAAATGTCTTGATAGCCTTCGCCCTGCTACGGTACAAGACTCTCAGCACCAAGAGCCCTTAATGGTGGTCGTCGGCCAAGTTCTGCGAATGGTTACCTGACACGATTGAGACGAAGGACCTCACCAAAAAGTTCGGCGACCTGGTCGCCGTCGATTCCGTATCGTTCGGCGTAGGCGAGGGGGAGGTCTTCGGTTTCCTTGGACCGAACACGGTCCGGCTTTTGCAACTGACGCGACAGCTGTCAGATGTCGAATGGTTATGAGCTTTCACGCTTCGCAGCACGGAGGAATTTTTTCTCTGCATCCACACGGACGCGCGCCACCGCCTGCCATGCGACGAGCACTGCGACAACGCCAATCGCGAAGACTATCGCCTCGAAGATGACGTTGCCAATCGCGCTGGCGAAAGGGACCAGGAAATCGACGAATCCCATGGGCAGTGCAATAATGAACAGGCGCCGCTTGCTGTATGCGGCAGCCATCATGCAGAGGTATCCCCAGGCGAAATGTATCATTACTGACGAAAAGCGCTCGAGGGTGCCAAGTGCTACCGAGCCGAGAGCCTGCGAAACTGGGGCAAAGAGTCCCGGCGAATCCTGCTGCAGCAAGTCGTAGACGGTCTGCGCAAGAGAGGTGTTTGACGAGAGGATGGCGTAATATGCAACGTAATTGATGAGCGGGAGAACCCCGAGAAGGACGGCGTTCTCCCAGAATGCCAGTCCCGCGCCGTAACCTTCGGCGTCCTTCATTCCAAGTTTTCTGTTCCTTATGGCATATGACGCCACAAGGTATGCCATGCCCACCTCGAAGAGCACGGTCTGGACTCCGTAGTAGACGCCTAGCCCTACGCTCTGTTGCCCGGAGTATTCGGTCACTGCATCAATTGTGGGCAGTTGCACGGCGTACTTCAGTGCGATAGCAACAAAGTAAGCAACGAAGGAGTAGCCGAGAACAATCAGGGCGAATCTTCGTCGTCTGTGCCAGTACACAAGCAGGAGGGTGCAGACAACCATCACTACGACAGGTTGAAGGATGAAAATGAGGTCGATGTTCTGCAAGAACGAGACACGCCGCGCTGAGGTCGCAAATAAGGCCTGCACGGTGAGCCGGTTGCTGACTCCAGAGGCCTGCGCATTCTCCCTTGGTTAGAGGTTCTGAGGCGTCGTCAGAATCTTGCCGAACTGCTCTCCGCGGAGCATCCTGACATGCCCCTGAACCATGTCGGAGAAGGGGAGAACAGAATCAACGACTGCCCTGACCTTCCCTCTGCTTACGCACCGCATCAGAGACTGAGTTTCAGCTGAAGTCCCCTGAGTGGCCCCCATCAGGTTGGTCCCCTTGTAAAAGAGGAACCTCAGGTCTATCTTGCTGTCGTACCCAGTTGTCGCCCCGCTTGTCACCAGAGTCCCTCCCATCTTCAGAAGCCCCACCTCTTGCGGGAAGTGCGTCCTCCCCACGTGCTCGAAAATAACATCAACTCCCTTCTTCTTCGTATACTCTCTAATCTTCAGGAACCAGTCCTCCTTCCTGTGGTTGACGACGAAGTCCGCCCCGAGCGCCCTGCATCTCTCTTCCTGGTCGTCGCTTCCAACCGTTGTGATGACATCGCAGCCGTACAGCTTCGCGATCTGTATCCCCAGGGTGCCGACTCCGCTCCTCCCCCCCATGATCAGCACTGCTTGGCCCGGGTGTATCCCTGCTCTCCCCACGAGTGCGTGCCAGGCGGTCATGCCTGCCATCGACACCGCCGCGGCATCGTTGTAAGAGACGTTGTCCTGAAGCTTGACAACATTGACCTCCGGGAGGTGGGTGTACTGGGCGAAGCCGCCCCACAGCGGTCCCGACTCGAACCCCCAAATCTTCCTCTCGGGGCAGTCGAACTCCCGCCCTGAGGTGCACATCTCACAGGTGCGGCAGCTCATATTCGAGTGCGAGACGACCCTGTCCCCCACCTTCAGCTTCCTTACGTTCTCTCCCACCTCTGTGACTTCGCCCGCGGCGTCGCTTCCAGAGATGTGCGGCAGGGGCACCCTGGTCGGTTCGCCCCGGAGCGCCCACAGGTCGTTGTAATTGTACGACGCGGCTTCGATCCTGAAGATGACTTCATCCCCTCCTGCTTTAGGCATCTCGACGTCCTCGATCCTGACGACCTTCGTCGGATCCTGTGAGTAATCCCGGAAGACTGCCGCCTTCAACTCGTTCGACTTCTCCTCTCAGGCTCGCTCAAAGCGTCCTTGTCATTAGGGAAATCGCACGAATAGGAGCTTTCCCTAACAGGTGTCCTGATGAGGACCGCCCAGGAGTATAAGGAGAGCCTCCGGAGGATGAGGCCCAACGTCTACAAGTTCGGGGAGCTGATAAAGGACGTCACCACACACCCAGCAACCAGGAGGGCCGTCGAGGGCCACGCTCAGATCTTCGACGCCGCCCAGAGGGAGGAATACAGGGAGATTCTGAGCGCAATCTCTTCACTCAGGGGGGAACGGGTCTCCCGCTATCTGTCTGTCACAGGCTCGGCCGAGGACATGATCATGAACGTTCGCATGAAGAGACTCATGTTCAACTTCACCGGCACATGCACCGGGGGCAGGTGCGTCGGCTTCAACGCCATAAACTCAATGTGGGCCGCGACGTACGACATGGACAAGGAGCTGGGGACTGACTATCACGTCAGGATCAGGGAGTGGCTCACGGATGCCCAAGGCGTGGACATCGCCCTGGCCGGGGCGCTCACAGACCCGAAGGGGGACCGGTCGAAGAGGCCCCTTGAACAGAAAGACCCAGACATGTCCCTCAGGATGATATCGAAGGAGTCAGACGGAGGAATCGTTGTCGAGGGCGCCAAGGTGATGATCGCAGGTGCAGCCGAGGCCAACGAGGTATTCGTCCTCCCCGGGACAGGATACAAAGAGGGGGAGAGAGACTACGCCATTTCGTTCGTCATACCCAGAGACATCGAGGGGCTCACCGTTGTGGAGGCGAGGCATCCGTCAGACGGCCGAGATATGGAATCAGGTATTGACAACCCTGTGGAACTCGGCGGAATCACACAGGGTTATCTTCTATTCCAGAAAGTCCGTGTGCCCAGGGAGAGGGTCTTCATGGCGGGGGAGTGGAGGTACTCCCTCGAAGCGGTGCAGAACTTCATCGCCCCCTACAGGTCTGCAATCGGAGGGTGCGTCGCCGGGCAAGGGGACGTGATGGTGGGGGCGGCGGCGTTGATGGCGAGGGCCAACGGGCTGTCCGAGAGAATCTTCAGGGACAAGCTCGTCCAGATGACAGTCAACAACGAGACCACCTTCGGCATCGGAGTGGCCGCTTCGGTGATGGGCAAGCTTCACCCGTCTGGGGTATGGGTTCCAGACTCAAAGCTGGCTAACGTCAACAAGGTCCACGTGGCCACCCTCCCCTACGAGACGAAAAGGCTGGCCCAGGAGATCGCAGGAGGGATAGCTGAAACGGGTTGCCTCCCTTCTTCGCAGGACATCAATTCTCCGGTCTATGGCGATCTCCTTCAGAAGTATCTGAAGGCCGGGACCGACGGTGAGACCAGGGCGAAAGCTGCCAGGCTGGTAGAGTGGCTGACCATAGGGGAAGGGGTCCCAGGATGTATGCACGGCGGGGGTTCCCCGGACGGGGCGAAGCTCATGATCAACGCGATGGCAGAGATCGAAGCCAACATCAAGCTCGCCAGGAAGGTGGCCAACCTCAAAGAAGTGCCGGCCCCCGAGAAGTGACGGGGGTGCGACGTCGGTCAGAGGATTCTACCCTGAACGGATGCCTGGTCACGGGGGATTGGTGCTTCAGGGGCCGCGCGACGTTGAGCTGAGAAGTGGCGCCGCCGCAAACACTTTCGTGTCGTTGATCAGATTGGCGATCCTGGAGTATTCGTTGGGCTCGTGAGGGACGTCGTCAATGGTGCTCCACACGGCCGTCGGAATTCCATCCCTCCTGAACAGGTTTCCCACCGTCTGCCCCCCGATCCCTACGAACCGGGGTTTCACCCTGGAGATCTTGGAGACCGCCCTGCCGAGCGTGAACGCAACATCGCTGTCCACGGCTGTCGCTGAGCCAGCGGGCTCCTTCTCCACCTCCTCGAATTTTATCGAGGCGTGATACTTCCTTTCGAACTGTCGGATCTTCTTCTTGATGTCCGTCTCGACATCGTCCAGACTGTACACAGGCAGGACCCTGCAGTCGAAGTAGAACACGTCCACCCCTGGGATGGTGTTCACGTTCCCAACGTTCGCTTCCTTCTTGGTCGGCTCAAAGGATGAAACCGGATAATCGAAGAGCTTGTTCCGCTTCTTGTACTTGCCGTTGAGCATGTCATCCAGCTCTATTGCCAGCCTCATTCCGATTCTATTCGCGTTCAGGCCCTTCTTTGGAAGGCTTGCGTGGACCTGCTTCCCCTCGGTCGTGACCTTCAGCCACAGGAGACTCTTCTCCGCTATCTCGATGTCGGTCCCCTTCGGTGACCCCGCGTCCGGCACGACGATGAGGTCGCTCTCCTTGAAGAGGCGGCGCTTCAGAAGCTGTTTGATTCCGTAGTTGCTGGCGAACTCCTCATCGGAGACGAACCACACCCCAACGTTGTATGGTAGCGGCAGCCCGAGTTTATTCAGTGTCAGAAGGGCAAAAAGAGAAGCGACCAACGACTGACCGTCGTCCTCGGCGCCTCTGGCGAAAATCTTTCCGTCCTTGATCGTGGGCTCGAACGGGTCTGTCTTCCAGAGATCCCTGCTTCCCTCGGGGACGGTGTCCATGTGCGAGATGTACCATAGGTTGCGCTTTGCATCCTTGCCCTCTAGCCTTGTGGACAGGTTAGGGCGTACCCCCCCTGGCACACCCGAATCCTCGACATCCACACGAGTCACCGGGAGTCCTTTGTCCTTCATGAATCTCTCTAGAAAGTCGGCCCTCTCTTTTTCTCCCGGTCCGCCCATCCTTGGATTAACCGCATTGATTCTCAGCATCCGAACGAAGAAGTCCTGAATCTCCTGCGCGTCTTCGTCCACACTCGATGTCAGCCTCGCAACGGATTCTTCTGGCGCCATCTCAATCCCAGGCGGCTTTCCTGAGGCTAATTATGTGATGCGCATGCCTCTAAGTCAACGGGCATTGAACTGGACAACGGGGCGCCTCTCTATTGGGGTTGCGACCCAAACAATACGAGGCTGTGAGCCCCTGACAATCGAATGCTTATCTTGGAGGCGCAGCTCGCCTCCCCGGGCTTCCTTCTATGGCTACAAAGACTGATCAGGGCGGGAAGATGGACCAGGACAGGCGTTTTGTCCTCGGTGCCGGGAGGTACGTCGACGACCTCAAAATGGATGGGATGCTGCACCTCCACATAGTCAGGAGCCCCTACGCCCGCGCTCGAGTCCTCTCCGTGAGTGGTGGGATAACCGGACACGAGTTCAAGGCAGACATGGCGTCTGTGGGTGAAGACGCAGGGGGAGAGGGCACGGTTCCATTCCCCGCCCTTGCAACCGAATCGGTGAACTACGTTGGGCAGCCAGTGGCCGCCGTTCTAGGGAAAGACAGGTACGAGGCAGAAGACAAAGCAGAGGAAATTGACGTCCAGTACGAGCCTCTAAAGCCGGTGATGGACCCGGAGCAGGCGATCACAGCGGGGCCCATCCATCCATCCATGTCAAGCAACATCGCCTCAGAAAGCACCCTCGGCGGAGATTTTGCAATCAGGACTCCCATCGAAATTGAGGAAACACTAAACATGGCGCGGGTCGTCCCCAATCCCCTCGAGACAAGAGCGCTGGTGGCAGCGTACGGCGGCTCGGTCCTGACGATTTACGCCTCCACTCAGTCGGTGTTCTCCTGGAAGGAAGGATTTGAGCAGTCTCTCGGCTTGAAGGGGGACCAGGTGAGGGTCATTCAGATGGACACGGGGGGAGCGTTCGGGTCGAAGGGAGGCATCTACCCAGAGTATCTCGTGGCCGCATATGCCTCGATGAAGACGAAACGTCCGGTTAAGTGGATCGAAAGCAGGTTCGAGCACCTGATGGCGACCGATCAGGGGCGCGGCTCCAGAGCGAAAATGAAGCTCTACGCCGACCGCCGGGGGAGGGTCAGGGGGTTGAAGGCCGACCTCCTCGTGGACGGAGGAGCCTACCCGATGGGAGGCGTCATGTGGTCTCCTTCGTGGATGGCTTTCCAGCTCACTGGTACGTACGCCATCTCTAAAGCACGCGCCGTCGTCAGAGGGGTCCTGACGAACAAGGTAGTCATGGGTCCCTACAGAGGAGCCGGGAGGCCAGAGGCGGCCTACTTTATAGAAAGGATGATGGACAAACTTGCAGACGAGACTGGGCTGGACCTGGCCGAAGTCAGGCTCAGAAACGCCGCGATACGCCCCAACAGGTCTCCCTTAGGCCTAAGAATCCCCGCGTCGAGGCCTTTCCTAAAGGAAGCGTTCTCAGCCCTCGGGTACTCCAAGAGAATGAAGAGGGAGAAAGTCGGCCTGTCGTGCTTTGTCCTGGTCCCGGCGGCACAAGGCGGGGAGTCCGCGAGGGTGGCAGTGCGAGGTGGCAGGGTGAAAGTCTGGGTGGGAGGCAACCCGCAGGGACAAGGGCACGATGTATTCGCCAAGCGCCTTGTCAAAGAGGAACTTGGTGTGAGCGAAGGTCTCGTCGATTACGAGAACGCAGACACGAGGATACTCACTGAGGGCGTGGGAAGCTGGGGAAGCAGGACCGCCATGCTGGGGGGAGGGGCAATAGTCGAAGCATGCAGGAAGTTGAAAGCGCAGGCGAAGAAGAAGCTCGGTCGCGGCTACTCGGCAGCCGCCCTTCTAAGGGGAGAGTATGAAGTGGAGGTCCACTTCGAGACGAAGGAACGTCTGATCTCATTTGGCGCCAACTTGGTCACTGCCGAGATCAGCGAGATGGGCTTGGCTTCCATCGCCGAAGTCGTCTCCTACTACGATGTGGGGAAGGTGCTGAATCCAAGCATGGTGAGAAGCCAGATAATTGGGGGTTCGGCCCAGGCCCTCGGCGAGGTTCTATACGAGAAGGCTGTTTACGGCGAAGACGGACAGCCTTTGACCGCCACTCTTGCAGATTCAGGGGTCCCCCACTCAACTGAGATGCCAAAGTTCGTCGTTATGACAGCGAACCACAGGTCCTCCCTTCCTCACGGAGCGAAGGGCGTGGGAGAGAGCCCAACCATCGGTGTCCCCCCAGCTGCGGTACGAGCTCTCGAGCTTGCCCTGGGGAGGAAGCTCGCGAACCTGCCAATCGAGAGCGCTCAGCTCTGGGGTATTCCCTGACCCGGTCAGCGACTAGGGACGGTCAAGTTTCTGGCCGAAACAGTCGAAGAATTCCCTTATGATTCTCTCCGCTTGGGCTTCCATCAGCCGCTGCCCTAGAGAGGCAATTTTCCCGTTCACCTTCACGTCCGCCTGCCACTTCATGGAAGCCCCGCCGTCCATCCCGCCGGATATCGCCAGGACGATCTCCATGTCCACAGCACTACCCATTCCCATCCCATGGACCGCAAACTTGGCGCCGGACACGGGCTCCTTCTCCACCGACCTGAAATGCAGAACGAAATCGCCTCTAATGAAGGACACACCTACCTTGACGATTACATCGAACTCGTCAGGGGACTTGACGTCGACCTTCTGAAGGCCGGGCATACAGCCTGCGACTTCCATGGGGTCGGTGACTAGAGCAAAGACTCGCGAATCTGAAGCGCGAGTATCAAACAGGCCTTCGAAGTGCAATTCTTCAGAGACTTGCCTCTACAATAATATAAAACCAAGGCTCCCTGAACGTCGCGCCGTTGATACCGCCCGCTTTCGATTATGCCTCCCCGAAGACCCTGTCGGATGCCATCGACCTGCTCGCCAGCCGAGGTGGAGAGGCAAAAGTGATTGCGGGAGGGCAGAGCCTCATACCTCTTCTGAAGTTGCGGCTCGCTTCCCCTTCCCTCCTAGTCGACATCAACAGGATCCCAGGCCTGAACGAAATCGAGGAGTCAGGAGACTGGCTCAGAATTGGGGCACTGACACGGATGGCCGAAGTCGAGGCGTCAACCCTCATCAAGGACGGCTACCCTATCATACACGACGCCTCGGAGGTAATCGGAGACCCACTGGTCAGGAATCTCGGCACCGTGGGCGGGAATTTATCGCACGGCGACCCTAACAATGACATGCCCGCGGTCATGCTCGCGCTGGGCGCGGAATTCGTAGCAGCTGGGCGGGCCGGCCAAAGGACAATCAGGGCGCGAGACTTCTTCACAGACACTTTCACAGTCGCGCTTGATCTCGACGAGATTCTCACTGAGATCCGTGTTCCAAGGCACCTCCCGCGGACCGGCGGGTGCTACATCAAGCTGGAGCAGAAAGTGGCGGACTTCGCAACTGCCGGCGTGGCCGTACAGGTGAGGCTGGCCAAAGGCGGCGAATGCGAGGAAATCGGGGTCGGACTTACAGCTGTTGGCCCAACAGCAATCGAGGCGGCAAGCTCGGAAGATTGGATGAGGGGGAAAAAGCCCACTGACAGCGCTGCCATTCGGGAACTCGCCCGGCTCGCTTCTGAGGAGACTAACCCTTCGACAGACTTACGCGGCTCGTCCGCGTACAAGAAACAGGTGGTCGCTCGTCTGGTGAGTCGGGCATTCAGGAAGGCGTGCGAGAGAGCGAGAGGTGCCTCCTAGGTTGGCAGGGAGGGTCCCGATTACTGTGACGGTGAACGGTGCCAAGAAGGAGGCCGAAGTGGAGCCTCGCCTTCTCCTCGTCCATTTCATCAGGGAAGACCTTGGGCTCACCGGTACCCATGTTGGCTGCGATACTTCGAACTGTAGTGCTTGCGCGGTCCTGATGGACGGGAGGGTGGTGAAGGCTTGTACGGTCCTCGCGGTCCAAGCGGATGGCAGAGAGATAATGACGGTGGAGGGTCTTGCAAAGGGCGACAGGCTTCACCCGCTTCAGGAAGCCTTCCTTGCCAAGCATGGGCTTCAGTGCGGCTTCTGTACCCCGGGGATGCTGATGTCCGCCTACGCGTTACTAATGGAGAATCGTCACCCGACGGAAGACGAGATCCGGAAAGGGATCTCTGGAAACATCTGCAGGTGTACCGGATATGCGCAGATAATTGAATCTGTGCAGCAGGCCGCCCACAGCAACAAGTGGTAACTCTAGAAGTCGGGTTTGGCTTGCCGGTCAACATGGTCGAGAATCGGATTCTGCCCCCGGCGGCTCCGATGTGACCCTAGTCTTCCGCATATCGAGGGTCGACCATTCCTTGCAAAGTGGATGCTGAAAGCGGTCCGTCCGCGCCCAGTCGAAATTGCTGAAAATGATGCCGGAGGCACCCAGTCGTAGGCAAGGGCCCCCCGCAGTGTAGGGACGTCAGCAAAGATACGGGGTGGTGACTCGTTCGCATCACGATGACGTGGACGACCAGGATTGCTACAGCAACCGCCGATAAAAAGCAGAACTTGTGCCGAGACCCGTTAGCTGAGGGGACTCCTCTTACAAGTTTGCCCGACAGACGCCACCCCGCCGCAGAGGTAGGTTCCGGTTCCTCTCTGGGCTTCTCAATCTTGGGAATCGTCGCCACGGCTTTTATTTCGAAACTTATCATTAAGACTGATGTCGGGCGTCGGGGAAAGGCGGAAGGGGAACGCAGTGGTCTTGTTCGCAACGAGGTTTGGTACAACGGAGATCGTGGCCAGGGCCTTCGAACGGGGGCTGATCGAAGCGGGGATGGAAACCATTTGTGCCAGAACCAGCGACATCTCCCCCGGGTCGCTGCAGGACTACGACCTTATCTGCCTGGGTGGACCCACGGAAGTGTTCACAGCAACGAGAGAGGTTAAGGAATTCCTGAATGCAATGCGTGAAATTGACTTGGACGGCAGGTTCGGGTTCGCATTCGACACTAAGCTTGATTCCTTGATGTCAGGCAGCGCCGCCAAGTACATTGAGCACGCACTCGATGACAGAGGCATTCACGTAATCGCCGATAGGCAATCTGCGATTGTTACCTCGCGGAAGGTTGGAGGCAAGATAGTTGGCGCGGACCTAAGGGAGGGGGAGGAGACGAGGTTCGAGGAGCTGGGGGTACGGATAGGAAAGGCCACAGAGGAGGCCCTCGAAAGGACTAAAGTGAATGCCTAGCGGCAGAGATAAGACTCTCCGGTCGAGGAGGCCGCCCGCATTGGTCACACAAAAAGCACCCAAAATCGGGGGGCTATTCACGGCGCTCATCACCCCCTTTGACAGCAAGGGCTGGGTCGATGCCGACTGCCTCGCGGGACTCGTCAAGTTCCAAATCTCCAAAGGAGTGGATGGAATCTACCCCTGCGGTAGCACGGGTCTGGGGCCTATGCTTGCTCTTCCGGAGAGAAAGCTGGTGGCGGAGACGGTGGTCAATGCCTCTAGGGGAAAAGTGACTGTGGTGGTTCAGGTGGGGTGCGCCGACACAAGGTCCACGATTGAGCTGGCGAAACACGCAGAGAAAATCGGAGCACACGCTGTCGCGAGCCTCACGCCGTTCTACTACAAGCCAGGAGACAAGGCAGTCTTCAAGCATTTCGAGGCAATCAAGAAGGCGGTCGGGATCCCTCTCCTAGCATACAACATCCCTCAGTTCACGGGGAACAATCTCCTCCCCGCCACGGTCGCATTGATGGCGAGGGATGGGACCATCCAGGGGATCAAGGACTCATCCCAGAACCTCCTGCAACTTGAAGACCTAATCGGAACTGTTCCCGAAGGTTTCGTTGTGATGAATGGTACAGAGGAGTATGGCCTTTTCGCGATCATGGCAGGTGCCGATGGTCTGGTCTCGGGCGGAGCAAGCGCGCTTCCTGAGCTTTTCAAGTCCATGGTCACTGCAGAAAAGAACGGGGACCACAGGGCAGCAATAGCAGCGCAGAAGACGGTGCTGAAGGTCAAGGAACTGACAAGGCCAAGCCCCATCGCAGCCTACTACGCGATCCTTCGTGAACGGGGGATAGACTGCGGCGTTCCCCGGCCTCCTTTCCTTCCTTTGGAGGGAGACAACGCAGAAAGGACGATCAGGGGCCTGAAAGACCTGGGGTTGATCCGGGGCTAGACCCCTGACAGCTCTCTGTACCGAAAGCAAGAGACAAGGTGATCGTTCACCATTCCGGTGGCCTGCATGTGTGCGTAGCAGATGGTCGGGCCGACGAACCTGAACCCTCGGCGAATGAGGTCCTTGCTCATTGCCTCCGACTCTGGCGTCGCTGCCGGTATATCTTCTGGTGTCTTCCACCTGTTCACCCTAGGCTTACCTCCCACGAACGTCCAGATGTAATAGTCGAAGGTCCCGAACTCTCTCTGCACCTCGAGGAATGCCCTCGCGTTCTGGACAGCGGAATCGATTTTCAACCTGTTCCTGATGATGCCTGGGTTCTGGAGAAGCTCCCGAACCGTACGGCCGTCGAAGCGGGCGACCTTTGCTGGGTCGAACTCCTTGAATGCTCGCCTGAAGTTCTCCCGCTTCCTCAGAATTGTCCTCCAACTGAGCCCTGCTTGGGCACCCTCGAGCACTAGGAATTCGAAGATGGTCCTGTCATCGTGGACTGGGACCCCCCACTCCCTGTCGTGGTATTCTCTGTATATTGGATCCTGAAGGCTCGCCCAGTCGCATCTCTTGAGTTCGCTCACCCTGTGCACGAATGGGGTCCTATGATCGAGGTCAAATGCGTATCTACCCGAAGGCTCCTCGCTGCCCACCTGCCCGAAACGCTGGAAACTCATCAGCCCAAAGAAGGACAGGTGCCATCTGGGCAGGACAACTACTGTATGCGCATGTGATTGCTTAAAACACCCTAGAGTTCCGGTTATTACAGGTGCCCTGGTCGTATAGCGGGTCACGCCCGTACAAAGGTCAGTATGCTGCCCTGTCAACAAACCGCATATTGGCAGAACGGCAGCGACCCGGGTTCGAAATCGCGCCGACGAAAATCCCGGCCAGGGCGCCTCTTATAGAAGTAGGCCGACCGTCGAGTCCCTTCACGGTCAATTGAAATATCAGCGGGTTTGTCCTCGATTTGGAGCCATCAAGATTCCTTGCTTCTGGAAGCAGTTTCGTGAGAATGTCAGCCGAAACCAAGCATTTCGAGCAACGATTCCGCGTCGGCTGGAGCGATCTGGACGGCAACGCACACATGGGCAACGCGTCATATCTTGGCTACGCTTCCGATACCCGCATGCATTACTTCACAGAAAACGGGTTCTCCCTTGCTCGCTTTGCGTCGGAAAGATTCGGTCCTGTCGTGGTACGCGACGAGCTCACTTACCGCAGAGAGCTAAGGCTAATGGACGAATTCGTGGTCGACTTCGAGCTTGTGGGCCTTTCCGAGAATGGAACTCGATTCAAGGTCAGAAATACCTTCAGGACCCCATCTGACGATGTCGCGGCCTCCGTTGCATCCGAAGGGGTCTGGTTTGATCTGGAGCGTCGTAGACCCCGCATCCCACCTCTTGACCTAGACAAACTGATGCGTGCGCTTTGGCGTGCCGGAGACTTCGCTGAAATTCCAGACAAGACACAATCGTAGTCCGAGTGACCGTCATATCCCCTATTGCCGCGAGGATCGCCATACGGAGGATGAACGTCCGGGCCACGAAAAACCCTGCAAATGAGCCGGAGCATGCCTAATAGTTCATCGTCCTCCTGTAAAGCAAGAAACCGGCGAGTAGGAGGGCTCCTGAAAGGGCGCTCAGAGGGACAAACAATCCCAGGTTCACCGACCCCATCTGCAGAGCCCTGAACGATTGCACTGCCCAGGTCATCGGGTTGAAGGCTGAGACTGCAGCCACCGCGGGCGGAAGTATGCTCGACGGGTAGAACTGGGTGCTGAAGAATGACAGGTAAACCTGGACTGTGCTCCTCACAGTCGCAAAGAGCTCTAGGCTGTTGGCCAGGGAAGCTGCTGCGATAGAAAGGCCTGCAACGGCGCCTGAGTAGACGAACATTATCAGGATGCCCACTAGGAAGAAGGGGAAGGAGAGCCCATAGAGGAGCGCTATCACGACTGTCCCTGGGAGGACGGTCAAGACCGACCTCATCATACCTGAGAAGAGCCTTGACAGCGCGAAGACGTTCTTCCTTACTGGCAGGGTGAGGAGGTACTGCTGGGTGTCCTGGATGATCCTCTCTCGCCACACGTCCCTCCCCGACTGGAACGCGGCGACGGTAGCGGTGATCAGGTTTGCTCCCGGAGCTATGTAGAGGAAATAGCTGAAACCGAGGTTTCTAATCATCGCCCCGAGGCTTAGACCAGAAACTCCTAGGTCGATCATGAAGTTGACGAACATTATCACGAGCATGTACTTGTCTGCGAAGAAGATTCGGAAGTCCCTCTCGACAACGTCAGTCGCCTTACTCAAACCTGCCTCCCTCTATCTTCCTGAACAGGAACGCGCTCCCCAGCCCGAAGAAAACCAGGAGGAAAAGGACGAGGATCAGAGTCTCATAGGGGGCCGACGCGTACCCTGGCAGAAAAATCGCCCTGACTATGTCTGACGCAGACGTCACTGGAGAATATGTCGCCACCGGTTGGATGACCACCGGCATGTAGACCAGGGGGTAGATTGCCGCGCTCACCCTGACAGTCGCGAGTTCGGCCAGGGCGATGGTGATGTCGAACCTGTTGGCGTTCCTGATAAGCATCGCAAGCGTGATCGAAAGCCCTGAGATGCCGGTCGCCAAGACGAAGATGACCGCCAGGGACCCGGCTATCCCGATCGGAGAAAAGTAGCCGTCCAGGTACGCCACCAGGATCATCATGGGGGTCACATAGATCAGCCCCCTCACTGCCCCGCCCAGGGCTCTCCCAATCACAAATAGGGAGTGGCCGAAGGGGAGGCTCAGTAGATAGTCGAGGAGTCCAAGCTCCTCCTCCTCGAAGAGGTCCTCACCGATTATGAAGGCGATGGAGGTTATCGTGGAGACCACGGCGCCGACCGAGTAGAAGTCGAAATAGTTGAAGCCGAGGGATGTCGCAAGCTTGTTGATTAGAACGGCGAAGACGAAGAGCTGGATTAGGAAGAACGCGGACCTGTTGATGAGGATCCAAGGGGACTTGAGTAGGGTCCTCAGGTCCCTTTCGATCAGTACCCAGAGTACAAAGAGCGGAGAAGGCTTGAGGCTCACGTCAGCTTCATTCCGGTATAGAAGAGAAACACATCCTCGAGAGATGGCTCCTTTAGGTTGACACTCTGCACCTTTCCGCCTTTCGCCGTGACCACGTTGAGAAGGAGCGGTAGGAGTCCCCTGCCGTTGCTCAGCATTATCTTCAGCACATCTCCCTCGAATCTCGCCTCTTTGACTTCCTCCGCTTTGGTGACCTCTCCCACGAGCTCGGGGACCGGCGACTCGAGCTTCAGCTCGATCACATCCCTTCCTCTGAGGCTCCCCTTCAGCCTCTCCGGCTCCCCTACCTGGACCATCTCCCCTCTGCTCATTATGCCCACCCTGTCGGACATCCTGTCAGCTTCGTCCATCATGTTGGTCGCGAGCACGACGGTGGACCCGTTGTCCCTCAGCTCGTCGATCATGTCCCACACCATCAGCCTCGACGGGACATCGAGGAATGCCGTCGGCTCGTCGAACACGGCGATTTTCGGCCTCTGGACGAAGACCTTCGCATTCTCTATCTTCTTCTT
>Ga0187772_10000298_pt1 | contig 22038 bp, 19 predicted proteins | sample 0116_SJ02_MP15_2_FD_133137 | JGI IMG/M metagenome (GOLD analysis project Ga0187772, IMG submission 133137) | Tropical peat soil microbial communities from peatlands in Department of Meta, Colombia - 0116_SJ02_MP15_20_MG | ecosystem: Environmental > Terrestrial > Soil > Wetlands > Peat | place... | reverse complement strand
GCCGCTCAAGATGTACAGTCCGGAGACATCCTTTACAGAACGTTCCTGAGACATAGTTTACACTTTTGGGCCGAACGTATTTTCGAGTGGTTCGAGCGCCCGCGTCTCCAGATCGAAGTATCCCAAATCATAATCCATAAAACTAACCAGCCAGATGTCGTCGTGGACTTCCTTGAAGAGCTAAGCCGTATTCATAGAGACCGTTGAGGGAGCGAAAAAAAGGCGCGTTCGGCCGCCTCGTTCGGAGACGTGCCAAGCGAATCTGAAGTCAATCGTTTTGGGCGTGTCCAGAATCAAAACCGCCGCTATGCGGAAGGTGATCCGAAAGATATGGTCCTAAGAAAACGCAGGAAGAAAGGTAGGAAGCAGAAGCTGAGCCTCAAGAAGGCTGCGCAGGCTATTGCCAAGATGGTCTACAAGCACTTGGTGAAGCTGCCGGAGGAAGAACGCGAAAGAGACATTGCCATGTTTGAGAGAGAGGTGTCTAAGAAGCTCAAGAAATTGGCGGGAAGAAAGCGATCACGTTGAAATGAAACGGGCGGAGTCAAGGACTGCTGAGGTTTGACTCCGCCCTGTGCTGTTTTCTTATGTGAATCCGCGGGTTATGCCGATGCGCCGGCAGCGCGCTCGGCAAGCTTGGCCTCGACCACATGGCGAATCAAGCGCCGGTTGCGTTCTGCGAAGGCGAGTTTGTCAGCGAGGCAGGTCTCCAGCAACACACCGACTCCATGATGGCCTGCTACGTCAGCCGCGGCAGTGAGGGCGGCAAACTCGCCCATGCGCAGGTGCGCGAGGTGGTTGAGCTTTGCGAGTATGTAAAGGTGCCTTGCGGCCGGTGTTTGGATCTCGCCAAGCTCCTTGCGAAAATCCTCCACAAAAGTTTCCTGCAAACGTCCACTAGGCTTTACGGGCTTCTCGCCAATAAGACGGAAGCACTCATCAAGTTTCGCTAGGGTCTGTTGGGTAGCGAATGCACGGGCTTGTAGCGCCTCCTTGATCTGTGGGTCCTGAGCATGCTGCCCCATTTCCTGATATATATTCGTCGCTCTCTCCGCGTTGTGCCTCACATCATTAAGTAGAACCAGAAAAACTTCCTTCGGGTTTTTAACTGGCATGTCTTCCTCCAGCACTGGACTTAGGTGAAAGGTGATACTCCACCCAAGTACGCGATTGTTGCGCCCGGAGCGAAGCTGGCAAGCTGTCAAAACTGACTAGAAGCTGTGACAAAGTGTGGAAAAGCTTGGGAGTGTTGCAGAAGTCCCACAGTAAGAATTACCGGTAAATAGTTTCCATCGGCTGAGCTCTTTGTTCAGAGTTCGGTTGTTTTGTTATGCTACGGCGCGTGAAGCGACCTTTCCTAATCGATACCGATACGGCTTCGGACGACGCTGTCGCACTCATCATGGCGCTGCGGAATCCGCAGGTGGAAGTGCTGGCCATCACAACCGTCGCGGGCAATGTGACGGTACAACAAGCCAGCCGGAATGTGCTTTACACTGCGGAACTGTGTGGATCGAACGTTTCCGTCTTCACTGGGGCAGAAAAGCCCTTGAAGCGTGAGCATCGCAGCGCGGCGTGGTTCCACGGACGCGACGGACTGGGCGATCGCGGATATCCAGCTCCGCGGCGCGGACCGGAGAAGAAACCGGCGGTGGATGCCATCCTTGACGCGGTCGAATCGCACCCTGGCCTCACGATGGTTACGCTCGGCCCTCTGACGAACGTTGCGCTGGCTTTGCAGAGGCGGCCGGAAATCGCTTCGAGAATTGGACGCTGCGTCATCATGGGAGGCGCTCCGTGCTGTGAAGGAAACGTCACGCCGGCGGCCGAATACAACATCTGGTGCGACCCGGAAGCGGCACGCATCGTTGCCCGGAGCGGCCTCCCGATCGAGCTCGTTGGATGGCATCTCTGCCGTGGCGAAGCAGTCTTGAATCCCACTGACATTGCGCATGTTCTGAGCTTCGATAATCCCGTCGCGAGATTCGCCATCGAGTGCAACAGCCGCGCGCAAGAAGCATTCTTCGAACAAACCGGAGAACACGGTATCTCCTTGCCCGACCCGGTGGCCATGGCGGTGGCGTTAGATCCGTTGATTGTCAGGGCGCAGTCTGATCATTTCCTCGATATAGAAACGGTTAGCGAACTGACGCGCGGCATGACTGTTGTCGACCGGCTGAACGTGGCTGCCGACGAGCGCAACCGCGATGTGTGGGTCGAATCTCTCGGGCTGGGCCACAAAGCGAGAATTGTCTGGACGATCGACAACACTGGCTGGAAACAGGCACTGTATGAGGCGCTTGGAGGAAGTGGCCAGTAATCAGTAATGGGCAATCCGTTATCAGATCGATGAAGCATACTTCATGTATCTCGCCTACCGTCTCTGTGCTCTCGTTCTTTCTTTGCGCTCCTTGCGGTAACCTCTTTCTCTGTTCGCGTCCTTTGCTGTTTCCAGTCATGTGGTACACCTAGTACGCTAGGAGTCAACAAATTGGTTGTCAGCCGCCCTAGAAAGTGGCATCGTCTCCACTCCAGGGGAACGAAACAGATTCCCGAGTTGTTACGGAGACCTACGGTCGGGTGCGCACCCGGAAATTGCAATTGAAGCAAATGAAGCAAATGAAGCAGGGAACTCGGCCATACGCAGAGCTTTTGCTACGACTGCAACTCGAGAGTAACCCGGAGGCGCTCTGCATGGTACGAGCGACGTTGCAATGCGCTACCGAGGTGGCACATTTTCATGAGGCCGAGTCTCGCGCCATCGTGCGCTCCGTGGATGAAGCGTTGGCCAACGTGATCCGCCATGCATATAAAGGCCAAAACGGGCTGCCCATCGAAGTCATTTGCCGCCGTCTGTTTTCCGACCCGCAAAAGACGAATCTGAGTGGTTTGGAGATCGTCCTTACCGATTCCGGCGCACCGCCAGACCCCAAGAAGCTTTGCGGCCGTCCTCTTGATGAGATTCGCCCCGGTGGTTTGGGGCTTCACTTTATTAAACAGAGTATGGACGTAGTAGAATTTCGCCGCGAGAATGGCAAGAACTTGCTGCGTATGGTGAAATATCTGGTTCCGTCCAAGCCTGAAGAAAAGCGAGAAGGAGAATAGACCGTGCAGATTGCCGCTCGACCTTCCGAAGGAAGGGTGATCCTCGATCTTTCAGGTGATATCGATCTGGCCAATTCGCCAGCGATGCGCAAGGCGCTGCTGGGCGAGATCAAGGATAAACGCATCCCCAAAGTGTTCCTCAACCTCAAAAATGTGCGCTACATCGATAGCTCAGGAATTGCTTCGCTGGTAGAAGGCCTGAAGGCTTCTCGCGATAACGGCGGGCGCCTGATTCTCTACGGCCTCAATCCTTCCGTCCGGGAAGTGATGGAACTCTCACGCTTGCAGAAGATATTCGAGATTTACGACAACGAAGAGCAAGCTCTGGCTACTTGAGGGCCCTGGGACTCCCGCGGACAGGTCAGCTCATTTGGAACTTTTTCGAAAAGTCGGAGCATCTGTTCTTGATGGCCTCGCTTACGTCGGTTCATTGACAACGCTCGCGGGTCGGGCCGCGTATTTCACATTCATTGCACCGTTTCAGGGGAAGCCAGCACGCATCCAACGGTCGGTCTCTCAAGCCATGGAGGCGGGTGTTCGCGCTCTTCCCATTCTGTCGTTGATCACATTTTTTATTGGCTTAATCCTGGCGCTGCAGGCGGCGTACGAATTGCGCCGCTTCGGGGCCATGAGTTTCGTCGCCAGCGCGGTCGCGCTCTCCATGACCCGTGAATTGGGACCGCTCATCACCGCCGTGATCGTGATCGGCCGCTCCGGTTCTGCCTTCGCTGCGGAAATTGGAACGATGAAGGTGACCGAAGAGATCGACGCACTGGAAACCATGGCCATCGACCCGGTTGGCTTTCTGGTGGCGCCGAAGTTTGTCGCCATGATTGTGATGTTGCCTTGCCTGACAATCTGGGCCAACTTCATGGGCATTCTGGGCGGCTCACTTTTTGGAGTGCTGAAGGCGGACTTCACCTTTCAGCGGTACATTCTCGCTTCCCTTGATGCGCTCTATTTGCGGGACGTACTCACCGGGTTGGTCAAGAGCTTCATGTTCGGCATTACGATCACGGCCGTAGGCTGCCAGGAAGGCTTCAATACCGGAGGGGGCGCGGAGCAGGTTGGCCGGTCCACGACGAAAGCTGTGGTTGTCTCTATTTTCCTTGTGATTTTGGTCGATCTCGTCTTTACAATGCTGTTCTTTGTGATGGCACAGGATTAAAGAGCGATGGCGGAAAAACCTTCAACTCATCCGGGCGGCGCCGAATTGTCCGGACCCATGATCTCCATCCGTGACCTGCGGGTGAGCTACGATGGCGGCCGGGAAATCCTGCATGGCATCTCGTTTGACGTACAGCGCGGGGAAACGATGGTCATTCTGGGTGGTTCCGGCTCCGGCAAGAGTACGTTGCTTCGGACGCTCGTCGGGCTACAAGAACCGAGCTCGGGTGAGGTTTGGATTCGCGGGAAGAATTTCGCGGCAATCTCGAATGAGGAGCGGGACGAGATTCGCACGCGGTTGGGAATGTCGTTTCAAGGAGGGGCGCTGTTTGGGTCGATGACTGTCGGTGAAAATGTGGCATTGCCGCTCCAGGAGCACACGAAGCTTGAACCATCCACGGTTGAGATCATGGTCCGCCTGAAACTGGACCAGGTGGGGCTTTCCGGGTTCGAAGACTTTCTTCCTTCGCAGCTCAGCGGCGGCATGAAGAAAAGAGCGGCGGTAGCACGCGCTCTGGCGATGGATCCGGAGATATTGTTCTTTGACGAGCCCTCTGCGGGGCTCGACCCAATCATCGCGGCCGGCATCGATCAGCTGATTCTGGAGTTGAAAAAGGCGTTTCACATGACGATCATCGTGGTCACTCATGAACTCGCCAGCGCCTATCTCATTGCCGATCGGATGGTCTTGATTAACAAAGGAGATTTGATAGCGATGGGCACGGTTCAGGAAATGCGGAACAGCAAGCATCCCAAAGTCCGGCAATTTCTGGACCGTGTTCCCGAACCGGCCGTGGCGCAAGAACTCGATTATCTGCAAATGCTGACGGAACCTTCCAGCAAGCGAGGCGAAGGCGGTCAGGGGAAGGGCAGGTAGAGATGGAAGCAAGGCGTGAACAGGTCTTTGTCGGGCTCTTTGTGGTGATTGCCGCGGTGCTCCTTGTGGTGACGGTATTCTCCTTGACCGGTGTGCTCGCCAGCGCGACGCGGACATTCCACGCAAAGTTCCACAATGCTGCGGGTCTGGAGCCTGGCGCTACGGTGCGTTTCGAAGGTGGACCCAAGGTCGGGCGCGTGGAAAAGCTAAAGATCGATCCTAACGATCCTTCATTGATGGACATGGAATTCAGCGTCAAGAGCGATATTCCGGTAAAGACCGACAGCCACGTTTCCATCCTGAGCTTCAGCCCGCTCGGTGACAATCACCTGGAGATAAGGGCGGGCTCTCCGAATGCTCCCCGCGCTGCGGACGGCGCCTTGCTGCCGGCCGACGCTTACGTAGGTTTCAATGATCTCACCGCGCAGATCAATAAGCTTGCACCACAGGCTCAGGAGCTGCTGGCGAACCTCAACGATCGGGTTACGCAGTTAAAAGTCACCATCGATCGGGTGAATGATCTGCTCAATGACAAGAACCGCCAGAACGTTTCGGCGACTCTATCGGACCTGCATGGGATGCTCGCGGAAAACCGCCCGCAGATCAAAAGCACAATCAACAACGTGAACGCGGCTACAGAAAAGCTGAGCCCGCTTCTGGACAAAATCCAGAAGACCGTAGACCAAGCCAACGGAACGTTACAGAAAGTGGACGGCCTCGTGGACGAGAACAAGGCAGACATCCGTGCCTCCGTGATCAAGCTCCGGCAATCGCTCGAGAATGTCTCCGCCCTTACGGCTCAGCTTCAGCGCTTGCTGGACAACAACGACTACAATATCGAGGAACTCCTGAACAACTTGCGCATTGTTTCGGAGAACTTGAAGGAGTTCACTGATACGATCAAAACTCGTCCTTCAAGTCTCGTGAATACGCGCGAGCATTCCGACCGCAAACCCGGAGACAAGCCATGAACCTTTCTCCATTTTTCCAGAAGGACAGCGAAATCTCTCCGCGAACGCGCACCGGATCAGACCGGCTTCTTGCTAAGTCTGCCGCTTGCGCGCTTCTCGTCTTTGGTCTAGCAAGCTGCGGCAGCCAGCGACCGATCAGATATTACCAGGTGACGTATCCCACAAAGTCGTTTACGGCGCCGGACGCCGTCAACACCGCGCTTCTGGTGCGTGCTTTCCAAGCTCCCCACCTCTACCTGGACGACAAGATCGTTTATGGCTTTGATTCTCCCGAAATGGGAACGTACGAATTTCACCGGTGGTCCGAACCACCCGTGGAAATTCTACAGAACACATTGGTGCGTGGCCTCCGCGCTACGGGGCGCTTCAAGGCTGTCTACACCATGCGCGCCGATCCGGATGCGCGCTTCATTCTTACTGGACAGTTGTACGATTTTAGAGAGGTAGACGGATCTGCCATTCTCGCCCGCCTCAACTACGAGGTCCGTCTGCGCGACCGAAAGACCGCAACGACGGTATGGGAGCATTCCTACAGCTACGACGAGCCGGCTTCGGAGAAGAGCGTATCGGCCTTTGTCCTTGCGATGGACAAGAATCTGCAACGTAGCGTCCAAGAGGTCCAAGCGGGCTTGGATGAGTACTTCAAGGCGAACCCGGTGCAGTGAAGTTCATTCGAAGAGCAAAAGCTGGTCTCTATTTCCGCGCGATTAGCCTTACACTATCAACAGGGCGTCATTTTGGGCACAGTGCCACTCATTTAGCTTAAGAGAGATTCCTCGCTCCGACGACCCGGCTCGGAATGACAAAGGGCGGTTGGGGAATCATTGAGAGAAGACTCGGGAATCTTGTCCGCTAGGGAAGATACATGACGTCAACGGCGGTAAATCAGCAATCCCGTGAGAACCCCGCGCAAACGGTAAAGCTGGCGTTTCCGTTTCTGGACCTGAAAGCGCAATTCGCCACTATCCGCGAAGAGGTGATGGCAGCGGTTACGAGTGTTCTGGAAAGCCAGCAATTCATCCTCGGCCCGGAAGTGAATCAACTTGAGGACGAAATCACTGCAAAGCTCGAGGCAAGATATGCGATTGGCTGCGCTTCGGGAACAGATGCTCTGATTCTTTCCCTGATGGCAGCGGAGATTGGCCCTGGAGATGAGGTCATCACCACGCCATTCAGCTTTATCGCTACGGCCGGATCGATCGTTCAAGTTGGCGCAAAGCCGGTCTTTGTCGATATCGAAGCGGTCAGCTTCAATCTCGATCCACAGAAGATCGAAGCGGCAATCACTCCTAAGACCAGAGCCATCATGCCCGTTCATCTCTTCGGCCTTCCAGCGGATATGAATCCCATCCTGGCCATTGCAAAAGAGAGGAAGCTTCTAGTCATCGAGGATGCAGCGCAAGCGATCGGCTCGCGTTATAAAGGCAAATATGCCGGCACACTTGGTGATTTCGGATGCTTCAGCTTTTTTCCTTCAAAGAATCTGGGAGCGGCGGGTGACGGGGGAATTATCACTACGAATGATCCCGCTCTGGCCGAGCGCCTACGGATGATTCGCATGCACGGCAGCAAGGAGAAGTATTTTCACGAAGTGCAGGGAATCAACAGCCGGCTGGACGCATTGCAAGCTGCCATTCTGCGCGTCAAGCTTCGATACCTGGATGTTTGGGCGAAGGGTCGAACGAGCCGGGCGGACCGTTACAGGCGCCTCTTCGAAGAAAAGCACCTTACGCGCTTAGTAAATTACCCGGCTGCTCCTCCCTCGTCGTTTACCCATGTGTATAACCAGTTCACGATTCGAGCCCAGCGTCGGGATGAACTGAGAGAGTTCCTGACCCAGGCGGGCATTCCGACGGAGATCTACTATCCTTTGTGCCTGCACCTGCAGAAGGCTTTTTCTTTTCTCGGATATCGCGCCGGACAGATGCCGGTTGCGGAGAAGGCCAGCAAAGAGGTTCTGTCCGTGCCTGTCTTTCCCGAGCTGACCGACGAGCAACAGGACACGGTGGTTTGCGGGATCGAGAATTTCTACCTGCGCAGAAAATAGTCGGCGGGACAGCCGCGACAAAGAACAACGGGAAATAGTCGCTGAATCTTTTTACTGTGACGTTGTTTTTTGCAACGTCGCAATCGCACGTTCTATCTTCTTGATCCTCAGTTGCTTGACGAGCTTTGCTATATTCCTAGTCCTTTCGCCATAGAGAAATACAACGACTCTCTTGCTCCAATTTTCCACGGGGAAACTCTAATTCTGCTTCTGACGAATGCTAAGCCCTCTGTTCGCAACGCATTGTGATCGACGAAGCAGAAGCCCCCCGAATTGGCCAAGGGATTGCCATTTCTAAAATTGGAAATTGGGAGTCCAGGCCAAAAGAGGAGGCCCTTATGACAGTCATTTTGATGATCGCGATGTTCGCCATCTTTCTCACGATCGATTATTTGAGGAAGGGCAAAGAAGCACGAGAAACAGCAGCGGCCCGTGAAGAGGCCGCATCGGCCGCGCCGCGCGTGCTCCCGACGATTGTGGCTGGATTCGAGCTCCCCGACAATCTCCGCTACCACCAGGGGCACACTTGGGCACTGCAAGAGAGCCCGACGCTCGTTCGCGTAGGCTTGGATGACTTCGGCGCGCGCCTGGCGGGAAAAATCGACGAGATTAGCTTGCCAAAGCGCGGCCAGTGGATCCGGCAAGGACAGAAATTCGCCACGCTGGTACGCGATGGCCTGAAGTCCGAACTGGTTTCGCCCGTGGAAGGGGAAGTGACCAACGTCAACGAAGCCCTTCTCTCTGACCTTACCGTTCTGAACAATGATCCTTATGGACAGGGATGGTTTGTCTCTGTGCTTTCACCCGATCTCGCGATCAGCTTCCGGAACCTGCTGAACGGCACACTGGCGCGCAAGTGGATGGCGGAAGCCTCCAGCCGCTTGCAGATGCGAATTCCTGTGCTGGCCGGCGCTGTTGCCCAGGACGGTGGCGTGGCGGTGCACGACTTGACCGTGCAGATGCCCACTACCAAATGGGCGGAAATTACACGCGAATTCTTCCTAACGTGATTGGGTCACCCTCTTTCCCAATCGACGTAAGCCAAACTCGGGCCCCGGCCGAAAGTGACCGGGGCCTGAGCCTTTTTGGCACACTTATGCTTCCAAAAGTGCTGCAGCTTAAAGTCGTTACAGTGCACCGTGACGCCTGTCACTTTTGGCGGTGCCTGGTCTCACAGGAATCCCTTTGTTTCTCGGGCAAACTTAACGTGGGCCAACGAGTATGCGGAAGGATTCATCTCTGGCGCGGTCATCGCTGCTGAACTTCTACACGGTTCACGGACTCCCAAATTCAGTAAGTTGGCCTGGATGTCCGGATAGCTCTCCGCCAGTGTTCCGACCTGTTCGCAGCAAGGCAAAGGAGCCGTTCGCTCCAGTTCGGTCCTGGCCAGCAATGAGCTCGACGATCCATTCCCCGGTCCCGCGCACGTCCTTCCAACGGGGAGAAGGTCGCTCCAGGGAGCATCTCCACTATGAGCAAGGGCATTCTTTACGATGCAACTCTGTGCATCGATTGCAAGATGTGTGAAAGGGCCTGCGCGGAACACCACGGCCTTCCTTACGATGACAATATTGCAGGGGAAGAAAAGCAGTCGGACCACAAGCTAACGGTCGTCCTGAACAAGAATGACAAGTACATGAGGCGCTTGTGCATGAATTGCCAGGATCCGACTTGCGCATCGGTCTGCCCAGTTTCGGCGCTTCGCAAGACCACTCTTGGCCCGGTCACTTATGAAGCCTCGCGCTGCATTGGTTGCCGCTACTGCATGATGGCTTGCCCGTTTTCCGTTCCCAAATACGAGTGGGGAAAGGCCCTGCCTCTCGTTCGCAAGTGCGATATGTGCGCGGACCGGGTGGCCAATGGGCTGCCAACGGCTTGTGCCGAGGCCTGCCCCACGGGCGCCACGAAGTTTGGAGAGCGTGACGATCTAATTGCGGAAGCGAAAGAACGCATCGCCAAAGGACAAGGGCAGTACGTGGACCATATATACGGGCTGCAGGAAGTAGGCGGAACGTCGGTTCTGCTGCTTTCAAGTGTTCCGTTTGAAACGTTTGGCTACCGCACCGATCTGAGCAGCGAGGCACTCCCTTCGCTCACAGGTCATGTCCTCTCTCATCTGCCTGATGTCGTTGCCGTCGGCGCTGTGGCCCTCGGGGGCATCTGGTGGCTCTGTAACCGGAAGGAAGAAGTGGCGGCGGCAGAAGGGCGCACGGCGCCAAGCAAGGCCTAGGAGGAAGGGACATGTTCAAGGTGAAAATCACGTTCTGGCGAGTGGTCCTTGCCGTTCTCCTGGTTGCCGGCGCCTACGCCACGTTCCTGCGCTTCTTTCGCGGCCTGGGCGCCTCCACAAACCTGACCGATGCGTTTCCCTGGGGACTGTGGATCGGCTTTGACGTGATGTGCGGCGTGATGCTGGCGGCGGGTGGGTTTACGCTGACGGCCGCCGTCTATTTGTTCAATTTGAAGAGATTCAAGCCGATCGTTCGGCCAACGGTGCTGACGGCTTTCCTGGGCTACTTGCTGGTGGTGGTCGCGCTCCTGTTTGACCTGGGGCGTGGTTACCGCATCTGGCATCCGCTCGTGATGTGGAATCCTCGCTCAGTAATGTTTGAAGTGGCCTGGTGCGTCACCTTGTATTCGACAGTGCTTTCACTTGAATTTGGCGGCGTGCTCTTTGAGCGCTTTCATCTGTACAAACTCCTCCGCATCCAGAAAATGCTTTTGATTCCGCTGGTGATTGCGGGGGTTCTTCTTTCCACCTTGCACCAATCTTCCCTCGGCAGTCTCTATCTGATCGTGCCGAACAAGCTTCACCCCTTCTGGTACACGCCAAGTCTTCCCATTCTTTTCTTCCTATCGGCGATTTGTGTCGGGCTGGCCATGACGATTTTTGAGTCGTCCATGAGCGCCAGACACTTCGGAAAGCAACTGGAGCTTCCGTTGATCCAGTCCCTCGGCCGCACGCTTCTGGTGATGCTGAGCGTTTACAGCGTGGTGCGTTTCGAGGATCTCCTGCATCGAGGAGCGCTATCACTGCTTCGAAAGCCAGGTTGGGAAACGAGCCTTTTCCTTGTCGAAGTATTTCTTGTTTCCGTTGCTCCAATCGGTCTGTTGCTGATTCCCAAAGTCCGAGAAAGCGCAAGTGGCTTGTACTTGGCCGCTGTTCTTTCCTTGCTTGGGTTCGTCACTAACCGCATGAACGTGGCCATCACCGGAATGGAAGCCTCTTCGGGGCAACACTACTTTCCGAAGTGGACGGAAATCTCAGTGACATTGGCCATCATCGGGCTTGGATTTTTTGTGTTTGCTGTGGCCGTGAAGTATTTGCCCATCTTCTCGCATCAGACCGTGCAGGAATCTGCAGCTGAGATTTACACGGCCCAGGGAGAAGTGCCAGAGATGTTGCATGTTGGAGACTGAAGACAAGCCGGTCGTAGCCGCGCGCTGGACCAGGCTGGCTACCAGCCTAAGCACCAAATTGCTGGTCTTGCTTGTTTCGTCCATGGCCCTGATCTTTGGCGTTCTGGGTTACCTGAACATTCAGCTCCATCGCCGCCATCTGGAACGAGACGCCCTGGCCGATGCCGCCCGCACCAGCAGCGTGATCAAACGCAATACTTCCTACTACATGTTGCGCAATCAGCGCGATGGCCTCTACCACAGTATTACTGAGATGGCCGACGAGCCGGGCATGCTGCGTATCCGCATCATTAACGACCAAAGCCGCATCAGTTTTTCCTCGGATCCCAGCGAAATCGGTAAGTATGTGGATCGAAACATGAAGGCCCAGGACACTCCTCCGACGGGCCCGGACGCCATTGAGTTGGCAAACCTGGTGGAGAGCTTCCGCACTTACCGCTTACCCAATAAAGAGCGCGCCCTCGGCGTTGTAGATCCTATTGAGAATTCGTCCGCCTGCAGCAGCGCCGAATGCCATGCCCATCCCGCGGAAGCGAAAACACTGGGCATTCTGGACACGAACATTTCGCTCGCCAGCAGCCAGCAAAATGTCGCCGAAAGTACGCGCCAGGTTCTCATCTATACGATCCTGGCGATTCTCGGTGTCGCTATTCTTATCTCCGAGTTTGTTCGGCGCATGTTGGGAGGACCGTTACGTGCGCTGATGGAAGGCACGCACCGGCTGGGCTCCGGGGACCTGGGTTATCAGATTCCCCAACAGCCTAGCGGGGAATTGCAAGATCTTGCCAACTCCTTCAACACCATGAGCCGCCAGATTCAGGAGGCGCATGATGAGATTAACGCATGGAATCGCACGCTGGAGGAGCGCGTCGAGCAGAAAACTCGCGAATTGAGCGGCGCTCAGGAAGAAATGCTGCGGGTGGAGCGGATGGCCTCCATCGGCAAACTCGCCGCTGTGGTTGCTCACGAGATCAATAATCCTCTAGCCGGAATTCTCACTTACGCCAAACTGCTCAAGAAGCGCCTTAATAAGGAGCTCCAGCCGAACGTGGAAAACATCGGCATGCTCGACTTGATGGAATCCGAGAGCCGGCGTTGTGGCGAAATCGTGAAGAACCTGATGACCTTTGCCCGCCCGACCTCCATGAACATGGAGCCCTCTAACGTCAACGCTGTGATTGATCGCTGCGTGCGGCTGGTTCAGCACCAGCTCACGTTAAAGAACATTGAGCTGCATTTGGAACTCGATAAGGAACTGCCACCAGTCCGCTGCGATCCGGGCCAAATCGAGCAGGTAATCCTGGCGCTGGTGATGAATGCCATCGATGCGTTGCCGAATGGCGGGAATCTGTCGCTTGCCTCTCGAAAATCGGCCAAGTCCGAAGCGGTTCAGGTGGAGGTTCGCGACGACGGCGTCGGCATGCCCCGCGATGTGCTGGCCAAGATGTTCGAGCCGTTCTTCACTACCAAGGAGCACGGCCGCGGTCTTGGATTAGGGCTTGCCATCAGCCGCAATATTGTCGACCGTCACGGCGGCCGGATTGAAGTTGCTTCGGAGCCCGGCCGTGGGACGACCTTCACAATCACTTTGCCACTGCAGTCCGGCGCTGCGTTGAAAACCAGTCCCGTCGGTGTGGTGGGACGAGGAGTATAACCATGGCTACCAAGGGCAATCTGCTTGTCGTTGATGATGAATTGATCGTCCGGGATTCACTCGATAAATGGTTCCGCGAAGAAGGATACGACGTCACCGTCGCCGAGAGCGCGCACGACGCCCTGGCCAAGATGGCGGCGAAGCACTTCGATCTCTCCCTGGTCGATATCAAGATGCCCGGCACGGATGGAGTCGAACTTCAGCGCAGGATGCACGAGATCGACCCGGACATGCTGGTAATTATCATGACCGGGTATGCCTCGGTGGAGACGGCGGTTGCCGCGCTGAAAAATGGCGCCTACGACTACGTCTCGAAGCCGTTCGATCCGGACGATATAGCCCACACGGTCCATAACGCCCTGTCTCACAAGCGCGCGCAGATGGAGAATGCGCGCCTGCGGGAAACGGTCGCGTCTGTGGTTCGCCCGCAGGAGATTGTGGGGCAGAGTTCCGCGATGATGCGTGTTTATGAGGCCATCCAGACTGTCGGCCCTACGGACGCAACGGTGCTTATCACTGGCGAAAGCGGCACCGGCAAGGAACTTTGCGCGCGGGCCATTCATGCAGCCAGCCCGCGGCATTACAACCCACTGGTGGTCATCCATTGCGGCGCGCTGACGGAAACATTGCTCGAAAGCGAGCTGTTTGGCCACGAAAAGGGAGCGTTTACCGGCGCACAATACCGCAAGAAGGGAAGTTTCGAAGTTGCCGATGGCGGCACGGTTTTTCTCGATGAGATTGGCGACATTAGCCTGAAAACGCAAACGGACCTTCTGCGCGTGCTGCAGGAGCGGGAAATCACACGCGTCGGGAGCACACATCCGATCCACGTGGACTTCCGTTGCATCGCCGCGACCAACAAGGACTTGCAAAAACTTGTGGACGAAGGCAAGTTCCGCCCCGACCTCTTCTACCGCCTCAATGTGTTCCAGATTCAGTTGCCGCCCCTGCGGGAGCGCAAGGGGGATATCCCCATTTTGGTCGAGCACTTCATCCGTAAATTCTCGGCGTCGATGAACAAACGCATCATCCGCGTCGCGCCCGCGGCCATGGCGCTGCTGGACCACTACCAGTGGCCCGGAAATGTCCGTGAACTCGAAAATGCCATCGAACGTGCCATGGTTGTGGCGCAGGAGCCGGAAATCCGCGAGGAAGACTTTGCGCTGCGACTGCCTGTTACGGAACACGCCCCGCGCACCCTCGAAGACGTTGAACGCGAGCACATTCTGGCTGTCCTGCAGGAGTGTAAAGGCAATCAGACACTTGCTGCCGAGGTTCTCGATATCGACCGCGTGACCCTGCACAATAAACTGAAGAAATATGGGTGGAAACGAGAGGCGGCGTCCGCGCTGTGAAGCGAATTCAACTCTTGCCGTTTGGTTCGGTTCCGACTGAACTTCTGGCGGAACTACGAAACGGTCTGAGCCGTGGTTTTCAGGTCCCTTGCGAAATTCTTCCGCCAGAGCCTGAACCGCGTTTCGCCTACAACGTTACACGTCAACAGTACCTTTCGACGGAAATTCTTGCGGGGATGGTGAAGTACGAGGTGCCTGACGCGTCGCGTCTTCTGGGCATCACTCTCGTCGATCTGTACGTCCCGATCCTGACGTTCGTTTTTGGCGAAGCCCAGCTCAAAGGAAGTTGTGCCCTGGTGTCCGCACACCGGTTGCGGCAAGAGTTTTATGGCCTGCCCGGGAATACAGGCCTGTTTCACGAGAGGTTGCTTAAAGAGGCCACGCACGAACTGGGGCACACGCTCACGCTCTCTCATTGTGAGGACTATCAGTGTGTCATGGCGCCGTCACACGGCGTGGAATGGATAGACCTGAAGACGAGTAATTTCTGCACGTCCTGCGACTCGCTCGTGCGCAGCCGTAAACCCATCGAAGCTTCTCTCTAAGAGCTGGGCGTAGCACGCGCCATCAACCCGCGCGGGAAGATTGCTCTGACCACTACGTACAGGATGGGAATGAAAATCAGGTTCAGCGTCGTCGCCGCGATCATGCCGCCAAATACCGTGGTCCCAACGGACACCCGTCCTGCAGCTCCGGCTCCCTTTGCCAGCATGAGCGGCACAACACCGAGAATGAAGGCCAGTGAAGTCATCAGGATAGGCCGCAACCGGATGCGAGCCGCTTCCACAGCGGCATCGAGCGTACCTAATCCGTCCTCTTGTAACTGCTCTGCAAATTCCACGATCAGAATGGCGTTCTTGCTCGCCAGGCCGATCAGCATCACCAATCCAATCTGGCAATAGACATCGTTGGTGAGGCCGCGGAGGGCCATCGCCCCCAAAGCGCCGAGCAGAGCCACGGGTACGCCCAGCAAAATAATGAAGGGAAGCACATAGCTTTCATATTGGGCGGCGAGTGTAAGGTAGACGAAGACCAATCCCAGCGCGAACAGGACCACGGCTTTCCCGCTGGAGCGAATTTCTTCGAAAGAGAGCCCGCTCCATTCATAAGCCATTCCGCGCGGCATAGTTTTGTTGGCCACCGCTTCCATAGCCTGCAAGCTCTGCCCGGTGCTCACGCCCGGAGCAGCGCTTCCCGAGATCTCCGCCGAACGGAACAAGTTAAAGTGCGTTATGACCTGCGGGTTCGCTTCTTGTTGAATGTCGACGACATTGTCCAGGGGAATCATCTTCCCGCTATCGGAGCGCAAATAGTAAGCGCCGATGTCCTTCGGATCGGATCGAAAACGCTGGTCGGCCTGCAGGTAAACGCGGTAGGAGCGGTTGTTGAAGTCAAAGTCATTCACGTAAACCGATCCCATGAATACTTGCAGCGCGTCGGTGACCTGAGAGATTGGAATTTGCAGGCTCTTGGCCTTGTCGCGATCGATTTTGACGAGAATCTGCGGGTCGTTGGCGGTGAAGCCTGTGAAAAGGCCGGCCATCTTTGGATTGGAGTTTCCCGCGGCCACCAACCGATTGGCCGTGTCGGCCAAGGTCTGCAGAGTGTTTCTTCCGAGGTCTTCCAGTTCGAAAGTGAAACCGCCTACGTCGCTGGCCCCCTGGATGGCTGGTGGGTTGAACGGCACAACCAGGCCTCCCGGGATGGCCATCATCTCGCCCCGCAACTTTTCGACCACCGTTGCGCCGGAATGCTCCGGTCCTTTTCGTTCGCTGAAATCCTTTAGGTCAGCAAACAGCATGGCCCGGTTCGGGGCGGTTCCGGAAAAGCCAAAGCCCACGACCGTAAATGCGCCTCGGATTTCGGGAGTTTTGCCGAGTATCGTTTCCGCCTGTGCGCAAAGATCTTTCGTATAGTCGAGCGAAGCTCCTTGCGGCGCTTGGACCAGGACGATGATGTATCCCTGATCTTCTTCCGGAATGAACCCCTGCGGAATGTGCGTGTAGAGCGCATATACGCAAAGAAGGGTGAAGGCAAAGACGGCCAGGGTGGCCACTTTCCACCGGGCTGCGGCATGAACCGCCGTTTTATAGAAATCCGAACCCGCTTTGAAGGCGGAATTAAAGGCGCGGAAGAACGCTCCCTGGGCCCGTTCGCGGTGATGCCCCAGGAAAATGGCGGAGAGCGCCGGCGTGAGCGTTAGCGCATTGAAAGCGGAAATCGACACGGAAAATGCGATGGTCAGAGCGAACTGGCGGAAGAGAATTCCCGTTGACCCGGGAAACAGCGCCACGGGCACGAACACCGAGACGAGTACCAAGGAGGTGGCGATCACCGCGCCAGCCACTTCCTTCATCGCTACGCTCGCGGCGCTGTGAGGCTCGGTAATGCCTTCCACAATGTGCCGTTCGACGTTTTCGATGACCACAATCGCGTCATCCACCACAAGGCCGGTGGCGAGCGTGATCCCAAACAGAGTCAGGGTGTTGATGGAAAAACCCAGCGCCTTGACGAAAATAAACGTCCCGATCAGAGAAACCGGGATGGTAATGGCCGGAATAAACGTGGTGCGCCAGTCCTGAAGGAATATGTAAATCACTAGTACGACGAGGACGATCGCTTCGAGCAGTGTGAACAGGACGTCTTTGATGGACTCGCCGATGACCTCGGTGGTGTCAAAGGCGATGGCGTACTTCAGTCCCGGTGGAAAATTCTTTGAGAGCCGCTGCAATTCCTCCCTGACACCACGGTCCACGTCCAGCGCATTCGCACCTGGAAGTTGCGAGATACCGATGCCCATGGATTCATGGCCGTTGAAGCGCAGAATGGTTCCGTAGTCCTCGGCGCCCAATTCGGCGCGGCCTATGTCTTTCAAGCGCACGAGCGTGCCGTCGGTTCCGGTCTTCAGGATGATGTTGTCGAACTCTTTCGGTTCCGAAAGCCGGCCAATGGCGCGAACGCTGATCTGATAGGTCTGGCCGGTTCGGGCAGGCGGCTGGCCCACTTGGCCTGCTGCCACTTGTACGTTCTGTTCTTGCAAAGCGGCGAGCACGTTCGTCGCGGTCAGACCGCGCTCTGCCAGCCGCGACGGATCGAGCCACAGGCGCATCGCGTATTTGCGCTCGCCGAAGATCATGGCGTCGCCTACGCCCGGGACGCGCTTGATCGCGTCTTTCACATACACATCCAGATAGTTGCTGATGAACAGGCTGTCGTACTGGTTGTTCTCCGCGTACATGCCGGCGGCGAGCACGAACCCGGTGAACTGCTTTGTGATGATGATTCCCGTGTTTTTTACTTCGTTGGGGAGCCGCCCGAGAGCTTGATTGACCCGGTTTTGCACGTCGACGGCTGCCAGATCGACGTCCCGCGTGGAGTCAAAGGTGACCGTGATCATGCTGGTCCCGTCGTTTCCGCTGGAGGAACTGATATACCTCATTCCCGGCGCTCCGTTGATCGCCTGTTCCAGGGGGATGGTGACCGCGCTTTCCACGGTGCGCGCATTGGCTCCAATATAGCTGCTGGTGACCAACACCTGTGGCGGCGCCAGTTCCGGGAACTGCTCGACCGGCAGAGTGGGAATCGCGATTGCCCCGCCGAGAATAATCAGAAGGGCGCAAACCGTAGCGAACACGGGTCGACGGATGAAGAAATCTACAAACAAGTCCCCTCGCAGCCTTTCTCTCGAATGAGTGGGAATTCTTGCTCTGCAGACCAGGGAAAAAGCCCCAAGCTGTCATTCCAAACGGAGTCTGCGGAGTGAGGAATCTCCTTCTCTCCTCACTTCAATCGAATCGAAGAGGTTCCTCGCTTTGCTCGGAATGACGAGAACGGCGCTTCCACCATCAGTCTACCAGTGCCGATTACTTTTGTTGCTGCTCCGCGCCGGCGTTTTTTGCAGGGGCGGTCTTCGTGTCGCTGATCTGTTCGGTCACCGGGGCTCCGTCCTGGAGGAATTGCAACCCAGAAACAATGATATGATCCCCGGAATTCATCCCTTCCTGGACCGTGTAGTCATTCCCGACAATATCGCCCAATTTCAGAGGTCTTTGCCTTGCCACGGTTCCGTTGCCCTCCTTCACTGCGGCAAATGCAAAGAACTCCCCGTTGATCCGCTGCACGGCGAGTACCGGAATCGATTGGCCTTCTCGGATTCCCCAGGTGATCTGCGTGCGCACCTGCTGGGAAATCCGGAAACTGCCTTTCGTGTTGGGAACCGCCGCTTTGGCCAAAACTGTTTGTGTATCCGGATCCACTTGCGGCGAAACAAAGGTGATCTCCGTGTCGGTCAGCACACCGCCGTTTTCATCCAGCAACTTCACAGGAAGACCCACGCGCAACGCCCGGGCGCGCGATGACGGGACATAGATGTAGGCCTCGAGGGCCCCCGGTTCATCAACGGTCGTCAGCAGCGTGGAGACCGTCACGCGGTCGCCCATTCGCACCGGGATGTCTCCCACAATTCCATCCATTGGTGCGCTCACGCGGTAGTAGTGCAACTCAACGTCCTGCTGTTGCACCTGATGTTCTAGCGAGTTCAGCTGAGCGACGGCAGAATCGTAGTTCGTTTGCGCGTTGTCGAAATCCTGTTTGGAGATGACTCCTGCCTCAAACAGTTTCTGCGCGCGCTCCAGCGAGACTTTCGCCAGTCGAACATTCGCTTCCTGCGCCGCCCGCGATGCTTCCTGGCTGCGTACGGTCGCCTCCTGCTTCAGCGGATCGATCTGCAGGAGGGAATCGCCCGCTTTAACCTTATCTCCGGACTTCACGAAGATTTTCGTCACCTGCCCTTCTACTTGCGGATTGATCGTCGCGGAGTGCCGGGACTTAAGCGCGGACAGGAATTCCGTCGTGTCGGCTATTTTTCGTGGCTGTGCCACATAGACTTGCACAGGCATTGCCGGTGGGGGGGCACTGTCTGGCCCGCCGGCATTGGATTTCGCGCCGCACCCGCCCAACAACAAGGGAAGGAGGCACACGGCAAGCGCCGTCACAAGCCAGTGCTGCGGCTCAACCTTTGTTGCGAAGGAGTTCAGGCGCCTATTGGGTTGTCCTGAGGGCATATCCGAGCACCCTATATTACGACAACGGGCACCGCTCTGCATATGACGTGTAACGATGTTGAAAGTTGCCGGTCTTTGATCGGAGAGGGGGGGGAGGTTTCAGTACATATCCGAGGGATCGATCTTCTTCCCGGTAAGGCCCAGTTGCAGAACCTCTATGTTTTCGGGCCGGTCAAACACTTTGCCGGGCCACCAGTGCTTAATCAGGACACGGAATCCGCCGAAAGCAATCCCGACCAAAGTGGCCACCACCATGAACAGGCTGGTGAACAGGAAGATTTTGTAGAGCATTTGGACTAGAGGAGGGTCGGTATACGATTGGTGCGGCTCGTTCCAGGTCACCTGCGTTTCGTAGTTGACCTCGTCCCGAATGGCCTCGGCGTGCATCTGGGACGTGGGCGCGAAGATGAGCGAGAGAAGCGATGCCTTTCGCTCCACCGTGACGCCGGATTGTTTAGCAGCGAGGGGCAGCGCAGTTTCGAGGTGGTGCTTATGGTTCTCCGCGACCTGAGGCGTAGGGTATTCCAGCAAAAGCAGAATTCCGCTTCCGTGCTCGCCTTGGTACCGTGCAAAAATCGCTTCGGCTCCATTCTGAAAGCCAACTTCCTTGGCCAAATCCGCATAGGCTCCCTGATTCAGCGAGTTCATTGCCGCCCGGAAGCCTTCCGGCCCCAATGCATATTTTTCAGAGCCAAAGATACGCCATTCCGTAGGCAGATAGCTCTTAAGCGGAGGAAAGGGGGAGAGATCCGCTTTCGGTTTCAGCGCGGCCGGAAGGTCGCTGAGGCTTTCGGGTTTCGTGTTTGGAGAGAGTGTGGCTTGCACAACGACGTTACCGATCAGAATGCGGCCGTCATATTGGCTGAGCGCGGAATCGTTGCCCACACCCATATTCTTCATGCCCTGGGCCAATAGGAAAGTGTAAAACTCGTACGCGCTGCTCGGGTCTTTTAGTTGGAAGGCGCGGAGGGTGATTTCATCCGGGCCGTTGCGGTACGAGCGCTGCTCGATGACTTTCAAGCCGGACTCTGCCAACACCTGGTCTGCGTTGGTTCCCTGCGCCCAATTGGCGCCCAAATCCTTTGTCGTTAGGGTTTTTGCGGGGCCTGAGGGATCCCAGGGTCCAAAATGCTCGGGGAGGATAGTGGTCTGCGCGGAAACACCGGCGCAGAGGCAAGCAGCCAACACAAAACCTACGATCAGCTTTGGCATGACAACCTTTTAATTAGACGTTAACAGACTACTTCTGGTTCCTCGATTGTTCAACTGTGGGGACGACAGGCGCGCGCGCCGGCCGCGAGGAACTGTCCACGGCCATGCTATTCAAGCTCTGGAGGTAAGCAGAAACGCCTTGATAGACACCTTCCGCAATGTGTTGGCGATATTCCGGTTTCTTCAGGAGTTGCTCGTCGGACGGATTACTGAGGAACGAAATCTCCGTCAGGATCGAGGGCATATCTGCGCCAATGAGCACGACGAATGGCGCCTTGCGTACGCCGCGGTTCTTCACCGGCTTGGCGGTCTTCTGGATGTGCTTCGCGAGGGAATCCTGGACGTCTTCTGCCAGTTCCTTCGACTCGTCGATCTTCTCGGTGCGCGCAATCTTCTTCACCAGGTCTTCCAGGTCGTGCACGCTCTCCTGCGAAACAGCGTTTTCTCTGGCGGCCACTTCCATGGCCTCGGGTGAGCCCTTCAAGTTCAGGTAATACGTTTCCACGCCGCGCGCTCCCTGATTCGGGCTGGAGTTCGCGTGGATGGAAATGAACAGGTCGGCTTTGGCATCATTCGCGATGCGTGTGCGCTCTTCGAGCGGTATGAACGTGTCATCGGAACGCGTGAAAACCACATCCGCTCCGGGCAGCTTCTGCTCGATTATCTTTCCCAGGCGCAGCGCCACGTCCAGGCAAAGGTCCTTTTCCATGAGGCCCGTTGGACCGATCGTTCCTGTGTCGTGCCCTCCATGCCCTGCGTCGATGACGATACGGCCGATCTTCAGGCCCAACGTGCGCGTAAGGGTGGATTCGCCATCGCGCGTCGGCACGGCGGCCGAGACAGGTTGCACCAATTCCGGCTTGCTCTTCGAGCGCGAACTCGTGTTGTGAGTAAGGGAAGTCTTGCTAGGTTCCGGGATGGTCTTGCCAGCAGGAGCGGGAGGCTGCTCGTCCTTCAACGCGATAGTGTCATTGAGCTGGGCCTGTTTAGAGGCAGTGACAACCGGAGGCGCGTCCGGCGTGGCATCGTCATTGGGTGGTTGCGCCTGGCGCACAGTGGGTTTGCTCTTGGCGTTCCGCGCGGTTTCCGTCGTATTCGGCTTCGCGGGATTGGTCGATGAATACAGTTCAATCACGAGGCGCGTTGGCTTTTTCGTCAGCGATGCGG
>Ga0187772_10000297_pt1 | contig 22077 bp, 22 predicted proteins | sample 0116_SJ02_MP15_2_FD_133137 | JGI IMG/M metagenome (GOLD analysis project Ga0187772, IMG submission 133137) | Tropical peat soil microbial communities from peatlands in Department of Meta, Colombia - 0116_SJ02_MP15_20_MG | ecosystem: Environmental > Terrestrial > Soil > Wetlands > Peat | place... | reverse complement strand
CGCGACACTCGCGTGAAGTTCTACAGAAACGACTCGACAAGGGAGGAGCTCTATACTTCGGACGAGCTCTTTTTCAGCGGGACCGCCGCCGGCATAGCCAAGGTCAGGGAGGTCGACGGCAGGAAGATTGGGAATGGCGTTTACCCAATGACGGACAGGCTAAGGAAGCTGTATGACCAGGTTGTCCACGGCAAGGTCAAGCGCTATTCGAAGTGGCTTACGACGGTGAAGGCCTGAATCACGCCTTCACGAATCCCTCCACATCGAGCAGCGTACCCTTCCGTTTCCCTTGTGGCTTGAACACTGGGAGCACCTTTGTGCCGATCTCGAGGCCGGGCACGGACGCGGTGTGTATGAGGCCACCGGTGACACCCTTGAAGGCGACGAAGAGAAATGTCTTTGGCTTCGCAAGTCGCTCCCCGCCAAAGCCTACGCTGCTATGCGCGACCGCTGCGACCACTCCTTCCGGGCCTACTTCCCTGTATCTGTTGATTTCGAGATAGCAGTCGACGCAGTACACCTTGGGCGGGACATATCTCTTCCCGCACTTTGAACACTCTGCGGCGAGTATCTTCCCTGCCTGAAGGCCTCGCAGGAAGCGCTCTCCGGCCAGCCCCGCAGTGTATTCGTAGTGGAATGGAATCTGGTCTTTCCATGACCTGAGCCCTTCGATGCTCGTAATCCTTTCCTTTAGTGGCAAGCTCATCTCCTCGGTCTGAAGTACCTTATGTCCGTGATTGCTCCCTCCCGCTTCGCCTTCGGCTTCCAGACCGCTTCTACCTTCATCCCGATTTGAACCTTTCGTGGTTCGATTTGGTCAAGCAGGTGAAGAATGCCCATCCCCTGTGAGGCGCCGTCGATATCAACGACAGCGACGATTATCGGCCTTTTCCGCCTGCTTGCGTCATTGTTGACATAGCTGACGGAGAAGGTGTTCACGACACCCGTGTCCTTTACCCTGACCCATTCATCCGTCGGAACGAAGTCCTCCTCGCAGTACGCGCGGGGTGGGACAAGAATGCGACGGCACTTCGCGCACTTCAGTCCCCAGATCTCTCCCTCCCTGAGGCCGTCCAGGAATCTGCTTATTGCGACGCCAGATGTCCACGAGTACCGCAGCACCGTCTCGTATCGCATGACTAGGAAGCGTTCCGCTTCTATGTCGCTCAGGCTCAGCTCGGTCCCCGGATATGCCCGTATCTTGGAACTCAATCTCACTTCAGCGCTCTGGGAGGACCTGATTTCAAACTTTCCTAACGACCCCCATCCGCCTCGCGAGCTCCACGTAGTACTCAAGGGCCGCAGGATCGGCGAGCGCGCCAGCACTCACAGCCTTCGTCGGGTCGGCACCCATGAATATCTTCTTGACAGGGACTTCAAGCTTCTTTCCGTTAAGGGTCCGTGGGACTGACGGTACTTCGATTATTTCGTCGGGGACGTACCTTGGCGATATGTCCGCCTTCACTTTCGCCCTTATCTTCGAGACCAGGGCTTGATCAAGTTCTCGCCCCGGCGAGGGGACTACAAACAGCAGCAGCCTAGGCGGTCCGTCAGGTGTCTCGACGTCTACCGCCACGCAGTCAGATACTTCAGGCATTGACTCGACTGCGCGGTAGATCTCGCTGGTTCCGATTCTCACGCCCATCCTCTTTATGGTGGCATCAGACCGGCCGTAGATTATGCAGCTCCCTCTTCCAGTCAGTTCAATCCAGTCGCCGTGGCGCCACACTCCGGGAAAGACCTCGAAGTAACTCTCGCGATATCGGCTCCCGTCGGAGTCGCCCCACAGATACAAAGGCATGCTCGGCATGGGCCTCGTGATAACTAGCTCGCCGACCTCGCCGGTGACAGGCTTCCCCGCTTCGTTGAACGCGTGAACCGCCGCACCTAGGCATCTGCACTGAATCTCTCCGGCGTAGACAGGTAAGGTTGGGGATCCACCGACGAAAGCCGTGCATACGTCTGTCCCACCGCTTATCGAGGCGAGCCAAAGGTCTTCCTTTACACCCGCGTAGACCCACCTTGACGCTTCAGGGGAGAGCGGAGACCCCGTGGACCCCACGCCCTTGAGCTTCTCCAGTCTGTGCGTGCTGCGAGGCTGGATTCCTGACTTCATGCACGCGCCGAGATGGGCAGCGCTCGTGCCCAAGAAGGTCACGCCATTCTTCTCTGCGAGGCTCCACAATGAATTGTGGTCAGGGTACGTTGGGTTCCCGTCGTAGAGAACGACCGTCGTCCCGAGCATCAGCGCGGAAACGAGGTAGTTCCACATCATCCAGCCGGTAGTAGTGAACCAGAAGAATCTGTCACCTGACCCGAGATCGTTGTGGAGAGAAAGGACCTTCAGGTGTTCGAGGAGGATTCCTCCATGCCCGTGCACAATCGGCTTGGGGAGCCCGGTAGTGCCAGAAGAGTACAGAATCCAGAGTGGATGCCCGAACGGAACCCTTACGAACTCCAGCTTCTCCTTTCCCCGTGTGATCTCTTCCCATTCGACTGTCCTCCCAACGCCCTCTGGCCTAGCGGATCCTGAAGTCAGAACCGTCGCCTCGAGAGACGGCAGGGCGGATACGACGTCCTTCACGGTGTCTCTCTTGTCGAACTCCTTCCCGCCGTATCTGTAGCCCGTTGAGGCAACCAGAACCTTCGGGCGAATTTGCTTGAACCTGTCTTTAACGCTCGGTGCCCCAAAGTCAGGCGAGCAGCCCGACCAGATTGCACCGACACTTGCGGCGGCCAGCATCGAGACAACGCTTTCAGGGACGTTAAGGATGTAACCAGCGACCCTGTCTCCCTTACTTACGCCCAGACGTTCGAATGCGGCGGCAGCCGAGGCCACTTGTCGCCTCAGCTCCGTCCAGCTGATCTCCCTAGTCTCTCCGGACTCGTCGGCATGGATTATGGCGGGACCAGAGGAGCCGTTCGGTCTGAGTGCGTGTTCCGCGTAGTTCAGCGCTGTTCCATCGAACCAAGTTGCCCCGGGCATTCTTGTGTCAGAGATCGCACTCGTATAATCTCCACTCGACACCACCTTCCCGTTTTCCCACACGGCCCTCCAGAAAGGGTCAAGGCTGTCAACCGACCATCTCCACACCGCTTCGTAATCGGCTCGAGCGTGAGGCTTACCCGGGAAATGTGCGTCGATGAACTTCGTTATGTTCGAGTCCTTTATCCGGCGCGCATCAGGCTCCCATAGCGGTGAAGGATGCCCCAGAGAGGACATGAGCCTTCTACCTTCTCATTGTTATTACTGTCCCGACTTGTAGGAGGTCTCCCCATGCCTGCGCAAGTCCCCTGTTGACGTCCTTCTTCACTTGCCTCTTGCCGGCCTCCCCTCGCAACTGCCAGAACAACTCACAGGCTTTCATCGTACCCGCTGCGGCGATAGGGTTCCCTACGCCGAGGAGGCCTCCTGACGGGTTGATTGGAAGGTCGCCGTCGCGCTGGGTGACGCCCTCACGGGTTAGCTTGGGGGCCTCCCCCTTGTCAGCGAGGAGGACGCCCTCCATATGATGGAGTTCCTTGTAGTCGAATGGGTCGTAGACCTCCGCGAAGTCAATTTGCTTCTTCGGATTGTCTATCTTTGCCATCCGATACGCCATGCGAGCGGCGGCCTCGACGTACCTAGGATAGTAGAGGTCTCGGTTGGTCCAATACTGTGTATCGACGTTCCAACCCACGCCGTCTATCCAGACCGGGTCGTCGGTATACTTCTTGACCACGTCTTCAGACACAAGCATCAGTGCGGCCGCTCCGTCCGAAGTGGGTGAAACATCTAGTCGTTTCACGGGAAGGCAAATCGGTTCGCTTTTCATCACGTCTTCCACCGTGATCCTGGCAGGCAGCTGCGCGCATGGGTGGTCCATCGCATTTCCCTTGTTCTTGACAGACACAAGAGCGATGTCCTCCTCTTTCACGTTGTGGACCGCCATGTATCGTCTCATCTCAAGGGAGAAGATCCAGAGTAGGGTCACACCTAACGGCCTCTCCAGTGTATGGTCGAATATGCTCCAGAAAGCGTACTGAGGATGCGGATGAAGCGGGGACATCTTTTCTTCGGCCACTACGAGGCATGTGTCGAAGAGTCCTGAGGCCACGTGCCACCAGCCCGCAACCGGTACGAACACCCCCGTCCCTCCTCCGACGTACACCCGGCTGTACGGTCTGTTGGTCCCTCCAGCGCCGTCCATGAGGTACTCCCCCTTCATGTGGATCCCGTCAAAAGCGTCAGGAGCTGTTCCCAAGACCACAGATTCGACGTCCTTGATTTCCATCTTCGCAGAGTCGAGTGCCATTCTACTTGCCTCGAAGGCCAGCTCCCTCCCGGTCTCCAGCATCCTGCGTCTGAACTTCGTCATCCCTGCGCCGACTACTGCAACTCTCTTCATGATCTCAACTCCCGAAAGACATGGCGATTACAGCTCCCGTCGCTGTCGGGTTTCCTCTCCACGACATCGCTAGGGTCCTGTCCACCTTGTTTACTTGATTGCTCCCCGCCTCCCCCCTCATCTGGAGAACGCACTCCAACACCTTGTGTGAGCCGTTCGCCTCGATTAGATACCCTGTTCCCAGGGAGCCTCCACTTGGGTTGAGCCTGTGATCCTTTCCACTGAGCATCTCTAGCGCGCGCCTCTTATCTACGCCGATTGAAATCAGGTGTTGAAGAAGCTTGAATGAATAGGTATCGTCGATCTCAAGCACATCGAATCCTTCCGTGTCCTTGATCTTTCCCTGTTTCATCGCGGATTCGAAGGAGTCTCTCGCGTACCTTGCCTCTAGCACATCCCCTCCCTCATACCACGGAGTGGACGAGCGCCACGCCAGCCCGTCTACGAACACCGCCTCCCTACCGTTTCTCTTGATCCAGTGTTCGCTTGCCAGCACGAGGACTACCCCACATTCGGCGTAGTCGGGCCTGTCAAACTTTCTCAGCGGGTCGACGATGGGTTCTGCCTCACCGATCTCTGACAGGCTCATTGTACCCCCATAGCTCGCTCTTGGGTTTCGAATCGCCTTCGTCTTCTCCCTCTTGACCACTAAACTCACATCGTCCCGGCTCAAGCCCGCTCCGTCCATGAACGCGCTCATTTCGAGTCCAGCCAGAACGTCCGCGTTTGCCCCGGCAACTCTGTGAAACTGGGGGTCGAGCGCGAGGTTTTCGACCTGTGTCTTCTCCAGGACATCGGCAACCTTGCTATGTGCCTCAACCGAGACCACATCCGCAACTCCAGACTTGATATGCATGATCGCGTGTCCGAGTCCAATTATCCCGTCGGCAGGGACCGTGCAAAGAGGCCTGCGTGCCCCTCCTACCTGATCGGGAACCATTTCATCCGTTATGCTCCATCCCTCCCAGAGGTCTTCAGTGCAGCAGATGAACGAACCGACGTCCTTCCTTGGATCCAGATTTGCGTCGGCATACGCCTTAGATGCCGCTTGGTACATCATTTCCCTGGTGCTGAGGTCCGTTACTGCGGGGCGGAATCCTTCGTATCCGACCCCAATGATTCCGACGCGATCTGTCACAGCACGCTCCCCTTAGCAGGCGATATTATTCGTTTGCCCGCTACCGTACAGGGCGAATTATGAAAATGGCGATGTCCCAAAGGAAGTGACTTGTTACGCTGGCCGAGAGGTCCTTGCCATAGTAGCACGTCAGCCCCCACACTGAATCAGCAACGAAGGTTGTCGCTACCCAGAGTAGGTTCCCGGTTACAAGATGCAAGACGGCATCCACGAGGGCGACAAGTGGGGCCGACGACGCCCCGAGCCTTGGCTGCAGCCTGCTCTGCAGCGTACCCCTGAAGTATGACTCGTATCCAACTGCATCGAATGCGAGGACACTGACCTGCAATGCAAGGGGGTTGGATGGTGCTGAAATCAGTGCGTAAATCGATGCGCCCGTCGGTCCAGATGCGCCCGGAAAACCGAATCGAACGATCGCCAAGTTCCCACAGTAGAAGATGAGATACAGCACAACGGCCGACAGGACCCCCGCCACAAGTGCGCGAGTTCCAGGCTTCGGCCAGGAAGCACCGCCTGTGAGCAGTGCAGCCATGACCATGACTCCTGTGGAGCCGAATGTCGCAGCGACGAAGAGTCGGGAAGGGACAACGAAGAGGACAACCATTGATAGGGCCACAGCGGCAAATCCAGGAATGACCCCGACTCGCCGTCTCAGTTCGTTCTACCAGCCCAACATGGTCCGTTGGTAACTGCCGGACTTGCGATGGCTTCTGATGTGCCCACGAGTTCCAGTCTTTGCTTCTTCCTTGAGGCGCTCGGTGCCTTTTCTTGTCTTTGCCGCGCGAATACCGAGAGCGGATGACGATGCGATCGCAGGCTTCGGCACTCGCCGAGGCAGGCCGCGTGACTGGGAGAAGTGGGTTCTCTTGTTCCGTGGTCGTTCATGCCAGTTCGCCTCACTTGGCTGTCAGCGAATTCATGGCATAGCCCACATTGCCAATCGGCATCAGTATCGGAAGGGTGACTCCTGCCTTCCTATACTCCTCGACCCTGTCTAAGGCATGATCGGCGCTCCCCGCAAGTGTGAGCGCTTCGATGGCTTCTTCTGGCACCAGGCGCCCTGCCTGAGGAATGTCTCCTTTCTTCCAAGCTTCTTTCATCGGGGACAGTTTCTCCTCCGTCACCCCGTATTCTCGGAGCGTTTCAGAGTGTACGACTTCGGCGAGCTGGTAGAGAAAGAAGTAGAATCCTCTAACAGCCTGTACTGCGTTTTCACGGCTTGGATCCACAGAGGTCATCATGTACGACGCTCTCTCAACTGACCGCCCGCTCCTTGCCTCTCCTTTCGCCACATTCCTGACCATCCTGGCGGTCACTCCTGCTGTGCTCAACGCAGGCGAGAGGATGACCCCATCAGCCACAGCCGCCGCGTGTGCCTGTGTCTTCGGCGACAACGAGGCTATAAATATCGGAATCTCGGTCGAGGGCTTGAAACCGAGGGACAGGTTGTGTACCTTGAAGAATTCTCCATCGAAGTCGACTTTATCGCCCTTCCACAACGACCTCACTATCTTCACATATTCCACGATTCTTACGAGAGGCCTTGTCCGTTCTACTGGGAAGATTTCATATCCTATCAATGGGATAGTGGGGAAACTTCCCAGACCCACTCCTAGCACTACCCTCCCTTGAGAAAGTTCGGCCAGAGTCGCGAAGGTGGCAGCGGCAGCGACAGGGTGCCTCGTGAAAGTGTTAATCACCCCAGAGCCTATTCTGATTCTGCTCGTTGCCCCGATCATTGTCGCGATGCAGGTGACCACGTCACGCTGGTAGAGGCTTTCGTGCATCCAAATGGAATCATATCCGAGCTTCTCTGCCTCTGAAGCCACTCTTGTTGACTCCCCTGCGCTCATGACAGGGTTGAAGCCTAGTGCAAGCTTCACACTTTGGCTCCTTTTCAGTTTCGTAATAAGCCTTTGAGATGCATCATCGTACTCTGAGGGAACCGATAAGTCCGGTCAAGTCGTCGGCCTTCTCCAGCTCCCAGAGACGGAAAAGCACCTCAGCAGCTCTCTTCTTGCCGAGTTTTCTGCTCGTCAGACCAAGGAATTTTGACTCGATCTCTCGTTTGTTCATCGGGTTTCCCGGATGCCCCTTTGGCAGTATAGACTCGGTGGACACCTTCTCCCCGCCGATGAGCGTGACTGATATCCGATTCGGCATCCCTCTTGACGGGTAGAGGGAGGTGAACTTGCCGTCTTCCACAACTCGCACCTTCCTAACGAGTCGGAGAGTAGGGGGGTCGTTAAGACTCTTCGAAGTGTATGATGCGTTGTCGATTTTCCCCTTCGCCAGGACTGCCCCTACGATATACGGGAGGCTATGATCGGCCGTTTCCTTGGTGGAAGGTCTCCACTTCTCTTTGTCTTTGCCAAGGATTGAATATCCCGCCTCGTGAGTCTGAATGAGAATCGAACTGATCCTTCCAAAATCTCTTACCCTCTTCCTGAGCTCGATGGCGGCCCAAACGGCAGTCTGCGCGTGATATTCCACTGGCCAATACTTCATGCAAGTCTCGCTCAACTTGAAGCCTCGCGACCTTCCGCGGCCGCTTCCGTCCTCCTTTTTACCGCCGAACCCTTCGACGTCCAGTTCGAAGGGACCCGAAACCTGTCTGAAGAATCCCATTTCGCCTTCAAAGATTGGAGAGGGACCTTTCATCCCTTGTCTAGCGAGGAGGGCTGAGAAGACGGCGTTCCTTGCTGCGTTGGAGAACGAGGCACCTTTCCACATCGTGAGGCTCCCTGCTCTCACCTGCCGCATCGCGATGTGACTGTTGAGAGCTATGTTGACCGCTTCGGCCAGCTCACTCCGGCTCAGCCCAAGGAGCTTTCCGGCTGCGAGGGCGCTGGAAACGAGACCGTAACAGACGTGATCCCAGCCTCGGTGCCTTATGTCCGCGGCGTCGCAGAGCCTGCACTGAATCTCATATGCGATGACAGTCGATAGTATTAGCTTCCGCCCATTTACGCCAACGCTCTCCGCGACTGACAGAGTGGCGCCTATGTTGTCACTTGGATGGGCAGGCTCTTTTGAGAGATAGGTGTCATTGAAGTCGAAGTACCTTATCATCAAGCCGTTTACGAAAGTCGCCAAATCCGGTGTCGTCCTATCTCTCGTGCCGAGGACGGTGGACGGCCCGTCATGAACGGAAGACGTCGCCACTCTACGAGCTATCCTTACCGGTGCCTCGTCGAATGCGCCTATGGCACAGCCGAGGGCGTCGACGATCCTCTTCTTGGCTTCCGACACGACTTCAGCGCCAATGTCAGAATACGAGATACGGTAGGTATAGTCGGCGAGCCGCTCGGCGAGATTCAAGGAGTCGCCGTTCTATAACTGGCGATTTAGGCATACCGTTGCACGAGAACCGTTAAATCGGCCTTGAAGAGGTGCGAGGACGGCTCTCGCTTTGCCTCTGTTCAGCGCCGAGCACAAGACCTTACTGAAGACATTCCATCCTGCAGTTCACGAAGAGTATGCCGAGATACTGAACTCACTGGCTGGGTTCATGGAGAAAGAGCTGATGCCCCTCTCATCGAAGTTCGATGCAGGGCTGGAGCCCATCGGCCCATCCAGAAAGAGATTGCTGGAGAACGGTATCTCCCAGATTCCGTTTCCGACGACCTATGGCGGTCTGGGCCTCCCGTTCTCGGTGTACGCGAGCGCCATAGAGCTGCTTGGAACAGCCGATGCTTCCACCGCACTCAGCGTGGAGATACACAACGCCGTAGCCGAAGGCATCTTCAGATTCGGGAGCGAAGAGCAGAAGTCCAACCTTATCCCTCATCTGGTTACCGGGAAGAGGCTCGCTTCTTTCGCCCTTACCGAACCCGGGTCTGGTTCAGACGCAAGGACCGTCAGGACGACAGCCAAGCCCACGAAAGATGGGTATGTACTGAACGGCACTAAGACTTTCATAACGAACGCGGGAGAAGCAGACCTCTACATGGTGTTCGCCCGGAGCGAAAAGGGTCCCTCTTGCTTCTTGGTGGATTCTCCAAGTCCGGGCCTAAAGTTCGGGACACCGATGTCGAAACTGGGGATGAGGGGTTCTCGCACTTGCGAAGTCACGTTCGAGAACTGTCATGTCCCAGGCAGGAACCTCGTCGGCGTCGAAGGGGAGGGAATCGACTATGCGACGCAGATTCTCCACGCGGCGCGCATAATTGTCGCGGCCCTTAACGTCGGCATATCCAGACTTGCCTACGACAAGGCGCTGGACTATGCGAAGCAGAGAACCGCCTTCGGAAGACCCATATCTGAATTCCAGCTCACACGAGAGAAAATTGCAGACATGAAGACAGGAATCAACGCTGGCCGACTCTTGTACTACTACGCGTCTCACCTGAAGGAGGAGGGTCTGGACTATTCCTCGGAGGCTGCGCAGGCGAAGGTATTCGCGACAGAGATGTCTCTACGCGTCTGTGACGCCGCCATCCAGGTATTCGGTGGCTACGGTTACACGACCGATGAAGTCCACAGGCCCTGGAGGGACGCTCGCCTCTTGACGATAGGAGAGGGGACTTCTGAAGTGCTAAGGCTACTCATAGCGAGCCGGGAGCTGGCTAGGTCGTCATGAAGATCGCGGTCTGCGTGAAGCACGCCGTAGACGAAAGCGAGCTGAAGATCGATCCCAGCGGGAAGCCGCAGCTAGACGGCGCTGCCACCAAGATGGGGACTTTCGACAAGAACGCCGTCGAGGAGGCTCTTCGCGTCAAGGCTGCCGCAGGAGGTGAGGCGACTGCAATAACCGTTGGCAAGGCAGAAGCGAAAAAGTCCTTGAAAGAAGCGCTTGCAATGGGCGCAGACAGGGGAGTGCACGTCGTTGTCGACCCAGGTGCACTGGACCCCCGCAGAACGTCGGAGCTGCTTGCCGCCGCGCTGACCAAGACCGGCCCCTATGATATCATCATGTGTTCCGAGGGTTCGTCCGACACCTACACGGGGCTAGTCCCTCCCATGCTGGCGGAACGGCTTGTTCTCCCTTACATTGGCTACGTGAGGAAGCTCGAAGTGTCTGCATCGGGAGTAAGGGCTGAAAGGTCACTTGAAGAGAGCTTGGAGATGGTCGAGTCTAGTATCCCCTTGGTAGTTTCTGTGGTCAGCGAAATTAACGAGCCGCGCTATCCGACTCTCATCCAAATCATGCAGGCCTCAAAGAAACCTGTGCAGGAGTTGGGAGCCGATCAGCTTGGAACGCCGGATTCGCCTCCTGCCACGACGGTTCTTTCGATGTCCGCCCAGTCGTCGAATAGGAAGCGTATCATCATCGAGGGTTCCCCTGACGAAGCCGCCGCAAAACTCCTCGATGCACTCGTGAAGGAGGGCGTCATCCAGGCTTGAGCGGCGAAATATGGTCTCTCTCCGAGAGCACGTCTGTTGCCTCAGAGGTGGCAGCGGGGGCGCAGGCTCTTGCGAACTCGATGCAGGGGTTCGTCGCGGTCATCATCGACATGAAGGAGATAAGGGACGATGTCCACGGTGCGAAGAAGAGGCTCCTGCTGAAGGGGGGCGAGAATGCGAGCGGGCCTCCGGAGGTTGTCGCCGAATCCATCTTCAGGGCCGCGACCAAGCTCATGCCTTCCGTAATCCTCGTGGGCGCGACTCGAAACGGCAGGGAGGTCGCTTCAAGGCTCGCGATAAAGTTGAGGACGGGCTGTCTGGCAGAGGCATCACGCCTGTCACTGGAGGATGGTCGTCTCGTTGCCGACAGGAGTGTCTACGCCGGCAAAGTTACCGCCAGGATAAGTTCCTCCCTGCCATGTGTTTCTACCGTGAGGGCCGGGTCCTATTCGAGGACCGACGACATACCTGGAGAAACCCAGGAGTACGAAGTTGGAGAGATTGCCGCGAAAACAAAGACACTTAGTTCTTCCAAGAAGGAGTCGGGAACCGTTGACCTGAAGTCCGCCAAGGTCATCATCTCAGCTGGGAGAGGAGTCAAGAAGAAGGAAGACCTGTCGATGCTGGAGGATTTAGCGAAAGACATGAAGGGCGCTCTCGGCTGCTCGAGACCCCTGTCTTCCGACCTTGGCTGGCTCCCCGAGGAGCATCATATCGGGCTGACAGGGGTCAATGTAAAGCCTGACCTGTATCTTGCACTGGGGATATCTGGGCAGCTGCAACACATAGCAGGCATGAAGGACTCGAAGGTGGTGGCCGCGGTGAACACTGACAAGGACGCGCCGATTTTCCAGGCCTCTGACTACGGCATTGTTGGCGATCTGTATCTTCTCGTGCCTGCTCTTCGTAGAGCGCTCACTGCCCGTCGCGGCACGAGGTAGTACTGGCGAGGCAGAGCAGGGGGTCGCCCCCATCACGCCCTGAGCCACACCTGGAATCCTCGTCACGGAAAGGGACGCCTCGAGGGAACCCTTAAGCTGACAACCGCCGGCCCTCGTCCCATGGGGGGCGCAGACCTCGCGTACCTGCTCCTCTACCTACTGTCGCTGGGCAGCATCTGCACAGTTCTTTATTTCGTCTTTGGGCACTCACGTGAGTCGTCGACCAGAGTGGGGCCGGACAGACTAATCGGTCTGGCCAAAGATGAGGCGGACAGGCTGAGGACTGGGGACCCTGTCTTCTTGATGCACCTTGCCATCGCTTTGGGAGTCGGGCTCTCGATCGCGGTGTCAATCATCGAGCCAGCCCTCGGATACGTCCCCCTGCTCAGGGATCTGATACTCGTCGTGTCGGTCCCCCTGATCGTTGGCCTGGTGGCCGCGTTCGTCTGGCGAATCCAGCGCCTCATCGAGAGCAAGCAAGTCGAAATGGACGTACTGAATTCCGACCATGACTTCTCGTATCCCTCCACCGTGCTACAGCTCATATTGATGCTTGCCATTGGTTTGACAACCACCGAGCTAATCGCGGTGTGGTTCCCTTCGCTCTTGCTTGAGGGAATCGTTGTGGGAATCGCACGCAATCTTCTCGTCGCCTTGTACTATAGCAGGCCCAGCGTGAATCTGATTGGCTTCTTCGATCGGCCGCTCTCCTCTATCAGCACCCCATTCAAGCTCGAAGATGTGATGTCAGGAAAGACCGATGCAGCCCAGCTCAAAGTCGGCGCCAGCAGGCTTTCAGAGTTCGGAACGGGTGAGCGGCTGTCGTATGATTCATGCGTCGAGATCGGCGCATGCGAGGCGGCCTGCCCTGCGACAGCCTCCGGGCGGCCACTCTCCCCACGCGCTCTGGTAAGGAAGCTCAGCCTCCTCTCTCGAGGAAACCAAGGGGAAGACGCAGACCCCCTTACGAAGATAGGCGAGGACGAGCTCTGGTCGTGCACGACCTGTGGGGCCTGTGTCAGCAGCTGCCCGGTCAGCGTCAAGCATCTTGACATAGTATATGACCTCAGGAGGGAGCTGGTCGGCAGAGGAAAGCTCGACAAAGAGAAATCTGGAATGCTCGAAAGCCTGGCGCAGAACCAGAACCCATACGGACTCAAGTCAAGCACACGGAGTGACTGGGCGGCCGGACTAGGAATTGACACCCTGGAAGCCAAGCCTGACGCCGAGTACGTCTACTGGGTCGGATGCGTTTCTTCTTTCGACCAGAGGGCTCAGCGGATTTCGAGGTCGCTCTCTAAGATATTGAAGCAGGCGGGGGTCTCATTCGCAATCCTGGGGAACGAAGAGCTCTGCACCGGAGACCCGGCACGGAGGCTCGGTGAAGAGGGGAGGTTCCAAGAGCTCGCATATCAGAACATAGAGAAGCTCAATTCCATAGGCGTCAAGAAGATTGTAGCGGCCTGCCCTCACTGCTTCAACACGCTGAAGAACGAGTATCCCTCTTTCGGAGGCAGGTATGAAGTGGTATACTATACCCAACTCATCTCGGACCTTCTCAAGGCAGGGAAGGTTCGGATTCCTGCAGAGAAAGTTCAGGAGATTTCCGTCACTCTCCACGACGCATGTTACGCCTCGAGATACAACAGCGTCTTCGACGAGCCGAGGCATGCCCTTAACGCATCTGTCTCTGAGATGCGGGAAATGAGGAGAAGAAAGGAGAAGACATTCTGCTGCGGAGCAGGCGGATCCAACTATTGGTTCAAGGTTCCTCAACAGCGATCGATTGCCGGAATCAGAACTGAGGAGGCCAAGGAGACTGGGGCGGGAGTCGTCGCGACCGAGTGCCCCTACTGCCTTTCCATGTTGGATGACGCCACGAAAGTCATGAATACTGGCTTGGCTGTAAAAGACGTAGCTGAGATCGTCGCAGACTCTTTGAGTTAGCTAGCAGCCGTGCCCCTTCCGTCCCTCGTGGACGGTCCTCCGTCACCGTCAGAACCAGATCTGAGGCTTACAGTGGGACCCTCCTTCGAGGATACCTTCCTCACAATCTTCCCTCCCCCGGATGGAAGGGCTCTAACGACATCGTCCAGGCTCAAGCTCGGTCTAGCGACCTCCTCTGTGACAAGCGTCAGGTCTCTAAGAACACGCTTCGCAGTCTCTGATGCCTTCTCCCTCTGAGGCTTCAACACCAGGTAGTGTCTCACGCGTCTTGCTAGGGCAGATTCAGGGCCGGATACTATCTTACCCTCGCCGTCTAGCCCTACTGCTATTTCTACCAAGTTCCTGTTGACGAAGTTCTTCTTGCCGCGAATGGCGTAACTCCCGCGTGGGAGATATTCTCCGCTCGGTGCCGCGCTGCTCACCTGCTCCGGATTGACCCAATACGCGTCCGCCGAACCGAGGCCGGTCTTCCAGGCGCTGCTGAAGGCAACGGTCGCCTGGGCAACCTCGCGAATTTCAGAGTCAGTCTGCGCCTTCCCCCCTTTGATCAGAAAGAAAGGGGATCCGAACAGGTCAGCGTGGAAAACGGTGTCGTCTTGCTCCAAGTGCCGCCTGATAAGGAGGGCATTTGAGTGCGCATCTCTACCTCCGAGAGCGAGTCTTCCCTCGCTCGTTATGAACCATCTGAACTTCTCGTACCACTCCGTCTTCCGCCGTGCGAGCTGCCTTGTCTGTTTATTCCCGTGAGGTGCGGTCATCTTCGGAATTCTCTTCGAAAGTCGAATTGCGGCAGATCTGGCCTGAGACGCTCTCTCCTCGAGCTCCTTCGCCTTGTCGTACAGCAACGAAGCCGCAGCCGCCTGTGACGTAGGCACAGTCCTTGGCATCATTCCCGCCTCCGACACTATCTTTCCGGCTTCAGCCGCAGACGACGAACCAGCCGCCTCGGCCGCCAAAGCTCTGAATCTCGACCCTTGTGAGCGGAGGTCTGCTTCCTGTGACCTCAGTTTCGACAGGGTCCCTTCGAGCTCTCGACGTTCCTTGTCTCTAGGATCATCAATAGAGGCGGCACCTTCGACTACCGCCTCGAGAAGCAGTTCGTCGCACAGGGTGGAAAGCGTCTCGTACTCCGCCTTCGTCCTCAGGCCGCGTGGAGCTAGCACAAACACCTGATCGCCCCCCGTGGTCTCGCAAACACGTGGGGTCGGATTCGTCTCTGCCTCCCTGATCATCTCCCGCATGACCATGGTCACGGCTTCCTCCTTGCCAATCAGGGCAGACGACGGTGCATCCTCGGAGAGATTGAGCCTCGACAACGCTTCGGTGACGTACTTCCTAGGAAGAGCCACGTGTCTCCCTATTGCACCGCCCGCAGTCTCCTCCGCTCTAGCCATGTCGGCAACTCCCTCAGGGGTGACGCTCAACGGGCTGAGCCTTCTTTGGGACGGTGCGGAGTAGTATCCGCCTCTGACGAGTCTGCGTGACTTGGACCTGACCTCTTCCTTCAGCTGTAAGATCCTCCCGCTGCCGTCTGTGAGAATTATGTTCCCCGGGGGCATCATCTCCACGATCACCTTCCGCGCAAACTCGCCGTCTCCAAAGGTGAGCTCGAATACACGGTCAAGGTCTGCTTGTGAGGCACCACCGAAGCGGGCCCTCTCCAGGTCACGCCGAATCTTCGACGTGAAATCAGAGGTCTCTCCCCTTTCTGCAACTTTTCTAGAAATCCAGACCCCTAACTTTGGGGCCACGACCAACCACGCGTCGTCGGCGCCCTGTCTCCTTAAACGAAACAGTTGTGCTTCTCCGAGCGTGTAAATGTTATTAACGTAGGCGCCTCGGAGCGTCGAGCAAATCTCCTTAATGAGCACCATGACCTCGAAGCCTGATAGCTCTGGCACAAGAACAACCATCCCTCGCCCATTTGATAAGTTATATTGGATGAGAATCGGAATGGCAGTGCTGGGCGGCCTGACCGCCTACCAGGTATTCGGCACAGACTACTTGAATGGGATGCTGGTGGCCATTATCTTCTATCTGGCTTCGTACTATCTTGCGAGGTATCTCTGGTTCAGGGAGCTCAACAGAGATGACGTCAGCAAAATCTACAGCACGGGAATCGGCGGTTTCGTCCTCGTCTTCCTGTTTACCTGGATACTTCTCTTCACGCTGGCTTCTGCATGATGTCAGCGTAAGCCTTTAGCGTTTCTGCAAACCCATGATCGAAGTCGTCTGCCATCTGGCTCGACTGCACGGTTCTTGCTGCCCTCCGTATCCTCTCTGCGTCCCATGACTGAATGCCGCTGTCTTTCCCCTTCAGCATCCCGGTATAGATCCCTGTGGCTGCCATTATGCTACCTCTCTCCCTTTCTCCCTTCACTTCGGGAGACAGCTCATCAAGTTTCCTCTTTGCCCCCTCGAGGTCAGAGTTCCTAAGAGATTCCAGAATTGACGAGATTCCTTCGTACACGATCTTGCTCGTAAGCACGAGAATTCTAAGGTATATAATCTTCCATAAAGGTGAAGTGCAACATCGCCTGACAAGAGTATCAACGACTTTCCAGTGTCGCACCCCCGCCGTACAACACCTGGAGCTCTATTCTGTCTTAGCCCGTAAAGGACCTGGTCCTCATCCGTTGCCAGTTCTCCTTAACTCTCTGGATGGGTTCCGAGAAAAGTGAAACAAGTGTGCGATGCAGCTGCAATCGGATGAGCCGAAGCCGCTGACTATTGGTTTGCTTCCGGGGAGCCTTTCGACCTTCCCATTGAGCTCGCACTCTGACTTATCACCTGGATATCGTTTCACATCCAAGATTCCCGCGTGCTTGAGCAGGTAGTCGACATGCCATTTCAGCTTCTTCCCCCTCCGCCTGTGTCTCGAAATTCTCGCCTCCAGACCGGCCTTCGCACTCCCAGTGTAGACATAGGTGCCAGCTGGGAACCGAAACCTCCCGAGACGCCCCACCCTGATGGTGCGGTCCTCTCGAAGTCGGATGACTAGCTGATAGAGGCCGGAGTCCACGTTCCTTGTCCTCCATCTCGCTCAGGGATCGTTGTCCCATCTGGCTCCCCGCTACCAAGAGATTGGACGACTGCGCAACCAAGGCAGTGATGCAGAGCTTACTCAACCCCCGCCTTCCCAACGCGTGCCATTGCACTCCCGCCGTCTGGTAGACGGGTAGCCTTGAGGGAACTCCCATCTCTTTCGAGAAGCAGAGATTCGTGCACCATTTGTTCAACGGTCTTCCCCCCAATGGCGATGTCGTGCGTTGGGCCAAACGTGACTCGATTGGTAAGGAGGTAGGCCCTGTTATTGATGTAGGCGTCTCGAGAGGCCACACTGAGGTACCGTCCAAGTGCTCCTTGCCTTTCCGCCAGATTCGATCTGCCCGGGAAGCCGACAGTGAAATTCCTTGTTAGTGTGTCCACTACGACGAGAGATGCCGTGGCTGTATGCGCCCTCATGTTCATCCCTTCGACGATTTCGATTTGTTCCGCATAGGAATCGGTCCTGACGCAGACGATTCTTTTCAATATCCCGCTCGGATCCCATCCTCTGTCAACCGCCATTTCCTCGATTCTTTCGGGCCTGAAAGACCCTTCGGAGTCGACAAACAGCGCGAGCTTGCCGGCTCGGGAAACACAGAGGGCGGCCTGCATCGCAAGTTGCGTCTTGCCGCTGTTGCTGCTCCCAAGAAGTTCCACAAGGTGCCCTTCCCGATAGCCTCCTCCCAGGAGCCGGTCGATAGCGGCTGAACCTGAAGAGAAGATCTTGAAGGTCCGCGTCCTTTCAATGGCTTCATCCCCCGTCATCTCTAGCGGAGTCACCGCACCTCATCGACCTCGTCGAATTTCGTCCTCACACCGATGTCTTTTTAACTCTCACACGGTGCCCTGAGAAAAACCCGATTGAATTCTCAGCCACCACCGCCAGCCAAACGCCCATTGAATGTGCTTCAGAAGGCAGCAAACAAGCAGGTTTCAGTCCGCCTGAAGAATGAACTAGAGTACAAGGGGAAGATGTCCAACGTTGATCCCTACATGAACGTCATACTCACCGATGCAGAAGAACTCGAAAACGGTTCGAAGAAAGCAAACTACGGAAAGGTCGTTATAAGGGGAAACAACGTCCTCTACATCAGGATAGAGGACAGAATCTAGGAGGTCCCCGCTGTGGTGCGGTCCCTCCACGTGGAGGAGATCCGTGGCGGCGCAGTTCAGGATCTGGAAGTCGAGATAGTAGAGCGGAAGGGCAAGGGGCACCCTGACACCCTGATAGACGGAGCGTCCGAAGCCGTCTCCCTCGCGCTATGCAGGTATTACATGGAGAATTTTGGGGCAATATTGCATCACAACGTGGACAAGGGGATATTGGTCGGAGGAAAGGCGCAGGCAAGGTTCGGCGGCGGCGAGATTCTCGAGCCAATCTACATGATGGTTGCGGGAAGAGCGACAATCACCGTCCCCCGCCCGGGCCGAAACGTCGAGGTCCCCGTTGCCAGGATTGCCCGCGAATCGATCTCTGATTTCATCAGGGAGACGATGCGGTTCTTGGATCCAAAGAAGCACGTCCGAATCGATACCAAGATCAGGCCGGGCTCCCCTGACCTCGTCTCGGTGTTCATGGCCAAACGAAGAATGCCGGTCTCAAATGACACCTCCATCGGAGTCGGTTACGCTCCCCTCACGCCCACCGAAGAGCTGGTCCTCGCGACTGAGCGGCGGATGAATTCCGCAGAATTCAAGAAGAAATATCCAGAAGTCGGCGAAGACATCAAAGTCATGGCGCTTAGGCGGGGCAGCAAGCTAGAGATGACCGTCGCTGCGGCGATGATTGGCCCGAAGATCCCCACCGCGGGCCACTACGTCGGTGTCATCGACGCCGTCTCGGCTGAACTCGAGCGGCTGGCTTCTTCCAGCGGGTTAGATGTCGGCTACAGAATCAACGCGGCCGACGATATGAAGCATGGTTCGTACTATCTCACAGTCACGGGCACTTCCGCGGAGCAGGGAGACGACGGGAATACAGGGAGAGGGAATAGGGTAAACGGCCTGATTTCGCCAATGCGCCAATACTCGATGGAGGCAACCGCAGGGAAGAACCCGGTCAATCACACTGGGAAGATTCTCAACGCAGTGGCCTTGATGGCCGCTAGAGAGGTCGTGAAGGAAGTCCCCGGCATCAGGGAAGCATATGTGAGGATGCTCAGCAGGATTGGTTCTCCCATTGACGAGCCACAGATCGCAAGCGCGGCGCTTGTCCTAGAGAAGGGGACGAGGGCTTCAAGCGTTGAGGAGGATGTCAAGTCGGTCCTCAACGAGAACTTAGACGGAGTGAGAAAGGCAACGGGCCTGATTCTCGAGAAGAAGCTGGAGCTATTCTAGGGATTCGCGCACGCCCTTCACGTATGCCAGGGCCACACCCTCGTCAAGTTTCACCCCGTATGCCCTATTGAAGAACCTTACCACTGTCGAGACATCGTGCCGAAGGAGGTCTTCACAATTGGGGTGTTCGACACTCACAGCCTGCGGCCAGTCTATGAGCCAAATCGACTCCCCTGTGGTGAGTATGTTATACTCGCTGAGGTCCGCGTTGACAAGTCGAGCCTTAAGGAAGGCCAGCCTCATCGAATCAAGCACGGTACGGACCATGGCGTGCGGGTCAGTGAGCTCCGGACGCTGGGATAATCTCACTCCGGCAAGTTCCTCGAGGAGAACGGTGCTTCTGCTAAAGGCGATGGCCCGCGGAAATACAGAGGAAAGTCCCTGCAGCTTCTTCAGGGCGGTGTATTCCCTCTTCGCTGCTTCATAGTTCGCGGTCATCCAACTTCGCATCTCCGCTCCTTCCCTGAAACGCTTCTTGCGCACTCTGGTGAAACTCGTCCTTCCGAGCTTGTAGAACTTGAGGGCCAGCGGGGCGCCTTCTTCTGTGAGGGTTTCATACACGTCAGACTCTTTCCCTTTGGCGATGACCGCCCCCAATGCGAAGATCAGGTCCCGTTTTACGTAGTCCCTGAGGGCCATCGCTTCCACCGCTTCTCTCGTAAGACCGTATCCTGCGCCCCTCCGAGTGACGATTTCCCTGCGTTCGAGCTGCTCTACGGCGAACCTTACTCTCTCGGCAGGGAGCCGGCTCATTCTAGAAAGCCTGCCGACATCGGCAGTTCCATGTCCCGAAGCGGCCTCTTCCAGTCCGACGAGGGTCCTCCACTCCTCTTCCTTCAGAGACTTCAGGAGGCGCGCAGCTCTTTCTGTAGTCGACATCCCACTGCTAGCCTTTCAACTCGGTTCGGTGATAAAGGAGATGTTTGCCTTGTCCGAACACATGCCTCCAAGCTACCGCAGCCCACATTCGGAGGCTTCGCGATACACGTCCCAGTAACGGTCCTTCCCGACTTTCAAGCGACTTGGCTTCCCGCTCCTGTCATCCGACCACAATCCTTCTCCGCGCTTCACAGTTCCGATTCTCGCCACGGGGATGTCCGCGTCCAACAGCTCTTCCGTCAGGTCACCGACTCTGCTGTGGTTACAGGTGATAAGGAGAGTCCCCTCGCTCAGTGACCTCAAGGGGTCGAGTCCGAAGGCGCCGCAGACCGCTGCTGCTACTCTCGAAACTGGGATGCTCTTGGTCAAGACGCTGAAGGCGGTTCCAGAAGCGAAGGCCATCTCTGAGAGCCCCCCGATCACCCCTCCTTCCGTCGCGTCGTGCATCGATGTCACTCCCTTAGGTCCCAGTCCTATTCTTGAGGCGGCAACCGAGTCAGCGACAGTTGAGCACCTCCCTCCCAACTTTCTTGCGCGAGAGGCAAGTCTGCGACCTACCTGGGCCTCAACCCAGCGGGGGAAAGACGACGCGAGCGAGGCTGTCGTCTCAATTGCAGCCTCCTTGGTCATCATTATCGCATCCCCGGGCCTTGCCATCGAGGTTTCGACGAACTCCCCCCGATTGGCGAATCCGAACATCGAACATGCGCCGATTACGGTGAAGTCCGACCCAGGATAACTCCCTGTGTGTCCCGCCGCAATAGTGATGCCTAGCTCTCGACACTCCGCTCCGATGGATGCGATGTAGTGCCTCCGCTCCCTCAAGCCGAGTCTAGGCGGGAAGTTGAAACTGAAGGTTGCATATTGGGGGAGCATCCCGGAGGTGGCATAGTCGGAGGCTACGAGATGGACACTCATCCACGCCGACTGCTCGATGCCCACGGCAGGGATAATAGAAACTGGGTCCACCGTCAGTATCATTACGCGGTCTCCCCCCAGAGAGATGACCGCGTTGTCTTCGCCTTTCTTGGGGCCTACGAGGATTGCCCTGGAACTGCTACCCAAATTCGAGTAGACCACCTTTTCCATAAACGTTGGCCCAGCCTTGCCGAGGTCTGGCAACTCTAACTTGCCACTACTGGAACCCGAGCCTTCTAAAGTATGGTTTCGCTGCCTTGACGATAAGGAAAGCCACAGGGATAAATGCCAAATCGGCTAGCGTCCCGAAGTCATATGCCGCTGTCCAGAAGGCTGGCCAGACCCCTCCCTGGGCCGCGTATTGGAAGAGGGCGTAGTTGTAGAAGAGCCAGTCTGGGAAGAAGAAGGCCAGTGTTTCGAAGACGGTCGCGCCCACCATGGCGAAGACCATCGCCCTACTTCCTTTGGTCCTCGACCACCCAATGATGAAAGCTTCGGGGGCTCTCGCCCAAATCATGCCGAACGGATAGATCGGAGATCCCCCACCCTTGTAGGCAACGTTGAAGGCCTCTCCTATGAATGACCCGAGCCCAGTCGCCGAAGCCGCTGTCCAAGGATCTACCATGAGGCTCAGGGCCATATAGATAGGAGGGGACCAGGTAATCTCGTAAAGCGGAGGCGGCAGGGGTATGGAGAGGATTGTGCCCACCGCTATCAGAGCCGAGAAGTAGATGATCACAGCCAGGACGGTCGAACGCCGCCTGGGCCGATTCTTCCCTCCGCTCTCCTCTCCGCTCACGCCAGGCAGCGCGGCGGTCGCTTTTATAAGTTGGTAAATAAATGGCTTATGGATGTTACCCCCTGACGAATTGATGATTCAGGAGTTTCTCCCCGCCATCAGACAGCTCGTGTCGAAGGAGCTGCGCTCGCAGGGCTTCTCTCAGAACAGGATATCCTCGCTCCTCGGAGTAACTCAGGCGTCAGTGAGCCTCTACTTGGCATCGGCAAGCGACAGATCGTATTCTGCGCTTTCTGCCCTTTCACTTTCGACAGAGGAGGCAGACAGGTACGCATCGCTGTTGGCAGAAGACGTGAAGAGGAACGCGGTCGACGCAGTCGGCACCCTTTCCACAGT
>Ga0187772_10000296_pt1 | contig 22105 bp, 16 predicted proteins | sample 0116_SJ02_MP15_2_FD_133137 | JGI IMG/M metagenome (GOLD analysis project Ga0187772, IMG submission 133137) | Tropical peat soil microbial communities from peatlands in Department of Meta, Colombia - 0116_SJ02_MP15_20_MG | ecosystem: Environmental > Terrestrial > Soil > Wetlands > Peat | place... | reverse complement strand
TACGGGCGGCGGAGTTATAAACGCGATGGAAGGCGGAAAGATTGCCGGCGACGTAGCGAGGAAGGCCGTGCGCGAAAACGACACTTCAACAAAAGTTCTGTCAGAATACGAAGCCACGTGGCGCGCCTCATTTGGCCAAAGGCTAAAGCGTAACTATAAAGTCAAAGAGCTCTTCGTAAACCTACCTAACGATGAATTAAATAAGCTTGCACGTTCAATCCAAGGTTCCAAAATTGAAGAGATGACCTCAGCTGGTTTCTTAAAGCACTTAATTAAAGCGAATCCAAAACTCCTACTCGACATTCGCCACTTGCTGTAACAGTTCTTGCGTCACAAGATGCATAGGATAAGGACCTAGCAGACGAGGCGGATGCGCCGTAAAATCTCCTACGGACGATAGTTTCATAGATTATTCAGTTTGGAGATTTAAGGTGACATTGTGAAGACGTTCGGATGCTAGTTCTGTCCCCTCTCTCACGAGCGACTAAGACATTAGGCTGACCATCATGCTTTATGATCGGAAGCACCATAATGGGAGAATGGAACGGACAGCTGGTGTTTGGTGAGATCTTATGTTGAAATCTATCATAATAATCGGAGCTGGGATATCTGGTTTATCCGCTGGATGTTATGCTCAGATGAACGGATATTTTACGCAGATTTTTGAACAACACATCAAGCCTGGTGGAGTATGTACCTCGTGGAAGCGTAAGGGGTATACGTTTGACTGTTGTATTCACAACCTGGCAGGATCAAGTGAAGCAACTAAGCTTAATCGTATTTGGCGTGAGCTCGGTGCTGTCCCCACAAGATCAATGATCGCTTACGATGAGTTCGTACAAATAGAAGACGGACCAAATGTCTTTACAGTTAGCGCGAATATCGACCTGCTTGAAAGCCACATGAAAGCGCTCTCTCCTCGTGATGCCGATGTTATTGAAGAACTTACCAATGCTGCACGACGGTTTACTGGTTTTGAGCTTTTTTCGCTGCCGCTCGCTGACAAATGGGAGATCGTTCGGGCTCTCAAGTTCGTCCCTGCTTTACTAAAGTGGACGAGAATAAGCTTGCGAGATTATGCCACGCGTTTCACAGGCCCTTTCCTGCGAAAAGTCTTTCCGTTCGTTGTATATGATAATGAGAATGTTCCAATGCTATTTTTTTTAAATTCTCTCGCGATGATGCACAATCGCGATTTTGGCTGGCCTATAGGTGGCTCTCTAGAGTTCTCGGCCGCGATTGCAGCGCGATACCACGAGCTTGGAGGAACACTTCATTACCAATCCCGCGTCACTAAAATTCTCGTGGAAGATGATACAGCGGTGGGAGTTGTCTTGGCTGACGGCACAAAACATCAGGCAGATATCGTGATTTCCAACGCGGACGGACGTACCACTATTTTTGACATGCTTGAGGGCAAGTACACCAACGATCGCGTCCGAACATTTTATGCAAAGCCTGTCGAACGGCAAGATATGACCGTTCACGTTTCGTTTGGCTTAAACAGAGATATATCGGATGAACCGCATGCCCTGGTTCTTTTCTTGCAAAAGCCAATCACCATAATGGATCAAGAAGTTGACCGACTTGATGTGGAGCTTACAAGTCATGATCCTATCATGGCACCAGTGGGTAAGGGGGTAATCAAAGTGGTGCTGAATTCAAGTTACGCGTATTGGAAGAAACTTTATCTGACCTATGAGTTATACGAAGCTGAAAAGGAACGTATAGCGGGCGTCATTGCTGACCAGCTAGAGATGCGTTTTTCAGGTTTTAAGAAACAGATTGAAGTAATAGATGTCGCAACGCCTATGACGTTTGAGCGCTATACTGGAACGTGGCAGGGATTTCAGGCATCGGTTCCAGGACCTAAATTTAGAGTATTTTTGAACATTTTACGAGGAAAAGGGTGGTGTAGAACGCTGCCCGGGCTCAAAAATTTCTATATGATCGGACAATGGGCTGGCGATATCGGCCTTACAGCTGCCGCGATAGGTGGCAGAAATGTAATACAACAAATCTGTAAATCTAATGGAAAACATTTTAGGGTTGAATGACACTTCAGGAAAAATAAACTATTTTATATCTGTTTGATGACTTGTGGGAATTTGACTACTCCATACATATGACACATTTGCATAAGCATTTGCTAGTGATTTACAAAATAAAAAAATATCGAACGAATAGAATACACCTGAATCGAAATATAATTTTATTATTGACCGCAAACTAATCGCAATGCGAAACACTATGCTTCGATGTAGTCAAATATTTTTTTATAGTCTTATGAAAAGTGGACAAGAATTTCAAGGGTTGTAAATGGCATTTAGAGCCTTTGAAGATAAACTAAAATTACAAAACGACGATGACTATCGGTAACTCTGAAGCCCGTTTTTTTTGGAACGAGTCGGATGGATTTGGGCATCAATACTTATTCATGTGTCTATGGAATGCGTAATTACCAGCAAGGAAAGGGGAAATGGATTATTTTTCAAACGAGAGAAGCGGACACTGCTATTAGTCTCTCTGTGGCGCCATGTTACTAGAGATATAAAAATAGGCAGGCATGTCCAAACGTCGGGCCACCCTGCTGCATCGTAGTCTACACAAATTGCTACTGTCACACAGTTACTTGGTGACAGTTACCATTACATCATTACTTACAGACGGTGCATACTGGCTATCGCCATCGTAAATGACCCTGAATGTATAACTTGCTGGAAAGTAAATAAAAACGGGTACAGAAAATTGGCCACTCTCACCAGTCTTGCCGTCTGAAAAGGTCGTCCAGTTCCCGGTTGTAAGGTCAATCCATTGAAGGTGCACCACCGCGCTGGCTATGCCTTTAGCGCCTGTAGAGAGTGTTCCATTGACGTATATCGAATCGTTAGTCTTTACCTGTGTAGGAGCATTGATAGCGATTGTTGTTTGTTGTGGCGCTGCTGCGTTTGGCATATATGCATCACTAGCAGCGATCGTTGGTGTGCCAGTCGATGCTGCAGCAACATTGAGCACGCCGAGCACTAATATCGCAATGATCGGCACACCAATAATTTTTATTTTTTTATTCATATTCTATAACACCTCATCGTTGAAAGGGTGGTTTATTTATTGTCAGAATAGAAATCGCCCGGTCAACTTAATTTTTTGTACTTACAATAGTGGTAATAGTCAAAATATAAACGTTGCCCTCCCTCCCAGATTTTTATATAGTTCTAAAATTGTTTCGGAAAATGAATAAGAGAAAAGAAAAATAAATCTTTTTAACATCTTTTGCAATCTATGAAGTCTGCAATAGTCATACTGTTTCGGCATATTATATTCGGAAAGTGTTGGTCTGTATCGTTGATAATTCTCAAGAGCATTCTGCAACCAAATGCTTACCTACATAGCGATCAGCTTAGGTGTGTCACATAGAAATAGGGCTGAAAATTTGGAGGTGTAAATAATTGACGTATCATCAGTAGAACTACTCTATATTGTGCTCTGGGATCTTAAAATGCAGTTAGAACAAGTTTATGTGTCAAGCGGTCATGCACCATCGGTATTATCCGATTCAGTAAGTAGCGTGATCATACAGATGGCGACTGGACTGCGTGAATATCTGATAAAAGCTGGTGTTATTACGATTTCGTAGAAAAAATGCTAGAAAAGGTAAAATGCGAATATAACACCGGAAAAAATGTTAAATATAAGAACATTAAACTGTAGAACAATTTATAGACGGCTTATAGATCAAATTTTAACTAAAGACTAATAAATGAAACGTTTGAGAGACGATCTAACAGTTGACACTTGAACACGGGTTGCCACATGAGATGCACTTCATAATCAAAATGTTGATTGCAGTTGCAAAGGGAAATTAGGAAAGGCGTGGTGGTAGATCTACAAGCGATAGACAATAGGGACTTAAAACAGGTAAGAGAAAAAGTATAAACAGATTAATTTCTTATTTGAGTCGGGTTTACTCGTTGAAAACATTCTCCAAATAGTGAAAAAGGTAGCATGTCGATATCAGCAATATTTGGCTAGGGATGATCAAACGCGAGCGACGATCTATCTCAAAGAGCTAGATTATACAGTTACAATCAGTTAGCTTAACTTCATTATCGTATTCGCTATGGATATCTGAACTTAATTTATAGTTAAAGGAATGGGAGCTTTATTGGCGGTATTGCCGCTAGGATGGGATAAGGTATGCTCTGAATGATCGTATCGGCTAATTGCAAAAAAATAACAGTGATTGTTGTAAGTACAGAATCTATTATCAGGTTTACCACATTCTTTAATTTCTTTTCGTGAGCTGGTGATTTTTAAATGTTGATTTTTAAAACCACCATTTATCTATTCGCTTAGGCTTAAATATTATGGTCATTTAAATCTTTAAAAAGGTCAAAGAACAATTTTAGTACTACTTGCAAACAGCTTGCGTTTCACCTATGGGGTGGTGGCAGTCTGTATTAAGATGTTCTGCGCTCAGACTGACGAACCGACGCGGTTATCAAATAGTAGTGTGTGAGTGTTGGCTCAAGTGTGTATTGCACGCCTCAAAACACACTGCATTATTTTAGGCATGAAGACAGCGATATAATGGAGGTCCTAATCAAAATAAACAGTCATGTAGCATTCACGAACTAAGATAGGCACGTTAGATTTTCAACTTCATGTTCCTTCAGGATCATAAGATGGTACAGGTTGTATGTTTGTTCAAGTCCATATCATAATGTAAGGGATGTGTATGAACCAATTTAAAACAAAAATAATTTAAAACAAAAATCGAGTTAAGCGACGAATCGGCGGCGCCGTTAGGCTGCTTGTTAGGCCGGGCACTACTGAGTAGGGAATACAACTCACTTTTTTATGACGCTAAAGCTGTCGAACTTGTTCAAAAAATTGACTATGATTTTTCGACGAGTGAGGTACCGTTTAGAGGCGTCATGTTTGATATTTTCCTTAAAGGCTATCTGCCAGAGTTCGATCTATTTACGCTCAGAGCTAAACAATCGACGAAAAGGCAAAAGTGTACATAGCAGAACACCCTAATGCATCAGTCGTGAACATAGGAGCAGGACTAGACACGCCCTTCTACCGCGTCGATAACGGACAGATCCAGTGGTACGACCTCTACCTTCCTGCTGTCATTGATGTCAGAAGACAGTTACTGCCGGAACCTGACCGGGTAACGTACATCGCAAAATCCCTCCTCGACCCGAGCTGGTGTAAGGACATAGAACGTACCGCAGGTGAAGTGTTCATGATAGGTGGCGGGGTATTATCGTGGTTTAATGAATTAGAAGTAAAACGGTTCTTTTCTATGCTAGCAGATAACTTCCCTAGTGGTGAAATTGTGTTTGATGCTGTGGCACGATCAGATAACGGTGTCGGGGCATGGATGGACGTGTTTCCATCAGAGCAACGGGAAGCTATGAGAGCAGCGTGGTTTCAGGCATTGAAAGACTGGTGGGAAAAAGCGCCACAGGACCAGAAAGATAAGCTGCTCGCTCAACTATCTACGCTTAAGACTCCGATAAAGCCGAAAGGTAAGCAGTGGGCTGATCTCAAATCGTGGTTGCACTTACTCAACGCTGAAGAAAAGGAGGAGGCATTACATGATTTTATAGCGTCCTCTCGCAGCAGCGCAGGTGGATCGACGTTAAAAGATGCGAATGAAATTACAAAGTGGGGCTTCCGTATCACAGTATTAGACCAGTTTTCGTTGTTCAAGAACATTGCGCGTGACTCGTTGACTGCAGACATCCGAAGATTAATGGATTACAGCGATAAAAGTAAGAAGTCAAATATTTACCACTTGCGACTTTGATATCAGAGATTTGTAATGACTTAATTTAATTAACACACGGCTGTCACTATGAAAAGGATGTACGCTTTGGCAGCTCATAAACCAACACCTACTGCTACGAATTCTACGAAGACTGAACTGATGCGCCTCTAAGTGACATAAATAAGCCGTGTTGTCGAGACGTTAAAGTTAAATCATAACAACTGATTTTAGATTTCAGACTTCAATCGTTTAATGAATCAACTTCTTTAATTGCACTTTTATTAATTGTAAGATACACCAATGATTGCACTGCTAAACGATATTCTTGTATTCGTCCTAGTATCTCAACAAGTTAACAAACACTTGTTGCCAAAAACCTGATAATCATCATTGGTGACTATTACGGTACTTCTACGACTACTGAAGTCCTCAAATAATCTGTAGTGCTGTAAAGTCAGAAATTCCCCCTACCAGAAAGTATACACCCACTAAAAGAAATACGTCAGAAATGAGTTGGTCCCTATGTTGTCTTAGCTAATGGGAAATTGGATTAAGGTACCTTTCAAAATTCTTTCGTGATGTGATGTAAATGATAAAAGGCATCCAAGATCTTGCTCTCTCACTTCAGGTTATTTTTTTGTCGATTATAGGTTTGGCTATTAGTGGGGAACATAATCTTTTTTGCTAGACTTGTCCGACGCTGATTGAATCTGTTTGGATTATGATATTACGATGTTGGTAATAAGTTCTTTTTTTCTAATTCACGACACGACAAATCGAGGTGCAGGTGTATGAGCACAATTTCGGCTTGCTTTTGCTTTTTCATGAATAATGAAGCAGAACAGTTACATTATTTTATGTAGCTTTTTTGAACTCTATGATTCCTTTTTAATCAAATGAGGACGACCACCGAAACGAAATGAAAGAGGTTATAAAGGTGAGTTCCCGAAATAAAATAAAAGAGGTATTTGCATGACGACGGTACGTCCAACTTCAACTTTTCACACTCTAACGCGTTTCGAGAAGATAGTTGATCACAACGAATTATTAGATCCTATTTCATTAAAAATACTTAATATGCTCTCATTTTCTAAGCGCGGAATGACAATAAAAGAGCTTGCAAATGATGAGCAGTTCAAAGATAAGTACAAACAAAAATCTATTATGAAGCGGTTGCGTTACATGACGCATATCGGTCTCATTCGAGTGGAAAAATCATCGCACATCACAGCGATGGGGATTAAAACTTACACACCAGCTTACCATGCGGTGCCATTAGAAGAAATTCAGAAAAAAGCAATGTTACAGGTGCAACAAACAATTATGAGATGAACTAAGCAATCCAAATAATTCAGGAGATAACTTTTCTTTTTCTTTAGGCGATTTGTTAAAACTCTATCCCTCATGCGTTTCAAATAAATCCGTTCTTTGAACTGCAGATATACTTGGATAGTATTGAGAATGCTATTGTCCAAGAGCAGTTGCACCGTCGAAGGTCTATGCCCTCACAAACCAAGTGAATAACTCAGGAGTGTTTAAGTCTGCACGGGTGAACGTCTAAACAAGCGATAACACAAAAGAACTCTACGTGTTGAATGCTGTTGTGTTATTGCTGAATATGAGGACGAGAATTGGACGCTCCTTGACTGGTGCATCCATTGGACAGCTGCTACGGATATCGATCGTCTATTTGTTCGCTGATGCATCAGCGATATTCAGTATAGAAAGAAAGTCAATATTGCTATTATGATGAACATATCATTCTCTTTTTCATATCCATATATGAGAGGCGTTAAAATAGTGATAGCATCTGTCTCTTCATGGAAATTTACCACCATGATGATGGCTCTTATTGGATCAAAATGACATCTACTGTTAGCTTTTAAAATGCGTAATAGTTGGTGTTTATAGAATAAAACAAACCCTGTTTGTTACTGTTGAATGTGCAGTAGAGAGTCGTCATTAATGATAACAAACGACCATTCCCTTGTAAATACGCCTCAAAACGCGCAAAGCTTTATTTTCGGTGAGAATCTCTTACTACTGGAAAAATTCCCTAAGAAAGAAGTGATGACTATGAAAGAACAGTTTTTAATCATAATGATGGTTACTGTTTTGTTAGCGACGGTGCTTGTCGCGGGTTGCACAGGAGGCACTAAAAACACAACTAGCACCTCTACTGCAACATCAAGTGCTACGACGTCCAGAGTAACGAGTGCCCTCAATTCCACGGCTGCTGCATCTGTACCTACTGCAAGTGAATTTAGTGATATGTGGGTACGTTCCCATCTTAATGATACTTTAGTAATGCCGTTCACAAAGTCAGTAAATGAGAGAGATCACGTTGCATTCGCGGGGGTTACTAGGGGGCCTTACAGCCACGGTGATGAAACCAACATTTTTGAATTGTGCACGGATAGGATGGATGCTCAACAGACATATCTACAATTAGTAAATAAAGCGTTACAATTGGGTTATATGTTCGATAGCCGAGATATGAATACGATCCAAGGTAAAAGTAGCATGGTTGGTTGGATCCCCAGTGACAAGGCTTTCGTAAATACTATAATAATAGGCTGGAACGTTCCTGACGATTATGGTTTCGGTTATTACGTTCAAACAATTAAGATGCTTTCACCAAACACTTAAAACAAATTACAGGCTTGGATGCACATTTTGATGTTATCGTGATCACCATATTTGGAAACAATGGGCAATGCGTAGGCAGGTAGTATGAATGTAATGTCGTGAACAGCAGCTCGAAAAAGTCGCACTGTATGTGAAAAAACATCTTGAACAGTTTTAAATATTTTATAGGTGGCAAATTCATCAGGTCGTCTAAGACTCTGTTGATTTAAAAGTCCTTGAAGTTCTTGTTTTGACATTTCCATCTCGTGACGTTCACCCTCAAAATTTTCAAATGTGGCATCGAGAGAAGTTCCAAGCTCTTCAGCAGTATAAACAGTTGGCGCCTTTAGTGAACACTTCACAACGCCCTTATCCACGAGGCCAGCGAGCGTGAGGTAGACGTCTTCCTTGTACGTTTTGAGCGATTTTGCCAGCATGGAAAGGGATTTACTCCCATATTTAAATAAGTGAAAGTATAATTGTGCCTCTTTTTCATTGAGGCAGTCAGTGAGCTGAATAATGAATTCGCTGTCGTCAGCCATAGTTATTAATCACAATGTAGGTGTTTCGGATAATTATAGGTTTACCTCACCCTCCAAGTCCAGACGCGTTGGCTCTTTATATTCCAGCGGAACATAATTTACCCCAAATCAGAGTACCTCAAAGATATGATTACGTTATCGGAAAGACTGCTCATGTATTTAAAATGGAATATGATGGAAAAAGAGCATTGTTATTCTAATGGAGAATTACGTATAAGAAAAGGGCAAATTTTTCAAAGGGTAAAAATAGAATTTTAAAATACGAGCAAAAATTTTAAAACCAAATTTTGAAAAATGAAGTCGAATCCAGCTTCTTATCTCTGGAATCTCCAATAAATGAAATAAAAATCTTGATTTTACAAATAACGCTCTTTGACTCCTAATCAAAAAAGAAGTCGAAGGAAACGCTGATGTTGGAATTTAAACCCGATCTGTCGTCCTGTGCAGGACGTGTTCTTCTGACAATTAAGCCTCGATTTGGCCTTCTTTATATTGTGACATTGTCAGTAATTATCTGTGACGTTCAACTTACTGTTAGAGAATTACGTGTTCAATTCCAGTTTTAAATCTTATTTTTATAGCAATAGCAACCTCTCGCTTCTCAATTTACAATTGGAACGACGTCTGTTGGGTTCAATAACACTTACGTCTATCTCTTAAACGTTCGGCGGCCCTTCTTTCAGTAGCTCCTCTATCCGCTGAGCCGCGGGAATTGCTTGTTCCCACGCTATTTTGAAAGTGGACAACAGGTACTCGGCGTAGGTAGAGTCGTCACTCCAGAGTGCTACTAGAGGTGTATCGATCGAAAGACTCTCGATGTCGATACTCATCGAGCTGATACTTTCTTGTCTGTCTCCCACTAGCATAAATATGCCTTGATACTGAGAGACGTGGCGGGCATCTATGCCTATATCAAGAAGTTCTCGCATCTCTTCGATATATTGATACGAGAAATCAGCAATGCCTCGCACAATTGCTTCTTTGCGCATAAGCATTTTGATATTCTCGCGCAGGCCAAATTGGGAGCCAAGGACTAATAGCGAAGGAGGCGAGAGGTAGACAACTTCAGTGTTCACAGATTCTATAATATTCGAACAGACAGCGAGGGCGTCAGTAATGCTTGTTATAATTGTTCCGTTAGCCATTGCTAGTAACTCGCCAATAGGGCTTATAAAGCTACGTGATTACACTTTTGTGTGACAGTACTTTTTTGGTGTTGTTATATTATTTGATTAAAAATCACATTTAAGTTCAATTGGCAGAAATATCTCTACTGTTAAAAAACATCAACAGGAAGAGAACTGATTAAATTAAAATAATGTCCTGATCATTTTAGATTTTAAGAGAAACGGTATGGCAGCTTATTATCCTAATGAGAGTAAATTAAAAGAGGGGCGAGAAAAACGGTCGTTTTGCTTACGTAGTTGATACGGTCGTCCACTCGATTTCCTCGGATTGGAAACCATGTTCAAGCAGCTGTCGCCAGTGATAGTTTACTCATGTTGATGTAACAGCAGATCGACAACAGTTTGCATCCCGCCAGTGAGGAGGCTCACGGTCGATTCGTCTACAAAAAGACAATGTTAACCTAAAGAACTCTAAATTAATAATTTTTTCAACAAATCTCTTCTTGTGCCGTCACAAAATAACAAATTCTTGTTTAGTTTCTTTTTTAGCGCCATAAACACTTACAGCGCATCCCATAAAACCTGCGGAGGCTTCTCCTTTAACAGCTCTTCTATCCGTCGTGTTGACGGGATTGATTGTTGCCACAACAACTCAAAGGTGGGCATAAGATACTCAACGTCAGCTAGTCATCGGGCCAGAATGTTGAAAGAGACGCCAAGTGATTTGTGCTTGACATCAACATTAATTGCACTAGTACAAATTTTCTTATCAAAAACTCGCAATGCTATCTCTAGATATTAATCTTAGTGATGCAACGAACACTAAATAAGGAACGCTATTATACTAAACCCACACTAACTCTACGTGCATGGATGTAAGAAATTTGAAAGCATTCATAAGGCTAATAAGACTTCCTTATTGGCTTATGGAGGGGATCTTATGTGTTCTATTTATGATAACATTCCAACGAGGTTTCTATAGACCAGTTTTAATGGGCTTAGCTGTGCTTACGATGGCTTTTGTAGGTGCAGGAGGTGCCGCCATTAACGATTACTTCAACCGTGACTCAGATGCAATAACACACCCAGATAGGCCTATTCCGTCACAACAAATTTCTCCTGCTAGGGCTTTGCAATTTTCCGCATTGACGTTTCTTGCAGGATTGGGAGTATCTATCGTGATCAATCCCGTTGTCCTTGGAATTGTTTGGTTAAATGTCATCCTCTTCACACTATATCCGCATTTTATAAAGAGACTCTCAGGTTTTTTGAGCAATCTTGTCATGGGATATTTAGGGGCATCAATAGCTCTTTTTGCGGAAGCGGTAGTAGCCCAAACAATTAGCATCTCTTCTCTCTCATTTGTAGGGATGATTGCAGGGGGGTCAGTTGGTTTTAATGTGCTAAAGGACGTGCTAACCTTAGACGGAGACGTAAAGGTAGGGTACTACACACTTGCTGCAACCCGTGGTATAAGCATCGCGGCTATAGTCGGCGCCGTGTTTCTTTTTTTATCGGTCTTGACTTCACCCCTCCCATATCTTCTTGGTGTGGTAAGTGTAGTCTACTTATTTCCCGTTGTTGTGTGGGGAAGTGCAGTTGTCTATTCGGCCGTGGGGCTGCTTAAGAAACCTACCGCGCAAAATGTAAAAAAGCAGCTAAAGATGTTTACTACCGCTGCTGTCGTTTATCCTGTCGCTTTAATAATGAATATAATTCTTTAAATTATTAATAAAAAGGTGAAATATAAACAGAAGACACTTTTTCATTAATTATATCAATATATGTTAACGAGATATTAGAGACACCCTTTTGTATTCTCCCTGTTGTATAAGCAATTCAATTTAGTGTTAAACCGAGTTCAGAGGCATAAACTAATCTCTCCGGGACAAGTCATGCGTTTCGCTCTCTGTGGATTCTATAAATGTAATATTTGAACTACTGGCCGAAATATTTTCAACTCTTTAACAATCAGCCTGTTCGTCATTATGACCATGACATTGAATGAGTGCGATATGCTTTTTCTTTAGATACATATAAGCAGTTAAAAATGTAAACCCTCATTAATTTCTTTAAGTTTTGTAAAATTGGGGTTACAGAACTTATTAATGGAATGACATCTAACGTGATAACTGATTCAACTATGAGGGATCAAACAACTGAATATACTGATAATCTTGAACAATACCTTATACAGGTTGCTAGATTATTTGATATACAGCGCATAATAAATGAACCACAAAAGAATCCGCAAATAATCAACTACTACCATAGCAATGCCTTTTTTATTTACAGACTCTTCCATAACTGGGGCGGCTTTATGCACTGTGGGATTAGCTATGATGGGAGACACAAAAAGGACGATTTCAAAGAGCAAGCAAGAATAGTTGAACGATACATTCACGATAGAAATGCCAAGAAGGTGTTGGAACTTGCATATGGAATGGGTGCTAATAGCGCATTTCTCGCCGGTCGAAACCCCGAGGTTATGTTTGATGCAGTAGACTTATCGATGAAGCCGTTAAAAAAGTTTACTAAGATCCCAAACCTACGCTTTCAATTTGGTGACTATCATGATCTGAGCGGGCTTAAAGATGATTCATATGAGATCATATTTATAATAGAAGCATTGTGCCATTCGACTAATAAAGCACTAGTCCTTCGCGAAGTAAAGAAAAAGCTGAAACAAGGGGGTCTCTTTATCGTTATAGACGCATATCGGAGAGATTGTGCGCGCCCACTAAGCCAATCTGAAGACGTTATGGCGCAACTTATTGAAAAATGTTTTTCAGTTGATAAATTCGAGTGTCTTGAAGATGTTGAGGGCTGTATGCGAGAAAACTATTCAATAGTTGAATCAAAGGATATTACACAATGTGTTCTTCCGTGCATGGCGAAAGGCAAGTATGTTAGTTACTACTTTTCGCATCCTATTTTTGCGAGAGTTGCTAATAAACTTCTTCCTTTCGACGTAATGAAAAATACTATAATAGCATTGCTTATAGAAATAAGTATAAAAAGGCAGATTGCTTGCTATTATATTCATGTAATAAAAAATGATCAATTATGAGTTATCGTTTACTATTGTTACATCAGTTCAATCATTACTACGAAACGGACGAAATTACGAGAGTATGTAGATATCGCAAGCGAGTAGTGAAAGGCGGTTCTTTACCGCACCACTGTAGGTAGTATACTCTTTAGATTCGCAATTGTTTTAACTGGTGAGGGTTAAACAATATGCCGCCAAAAAATAGAAAATAATTAAAACCTAGATTTATCCTTTAAAATCAAATTGTATGTAATAAAAACTGAAATAAAATATCAATTAAACGATACCAAAGTCAGTAAGTGACGAATAATGGAAGACCGAATCGTTAAGGATACTGATAATCTTGACTTAATCATGAAACATGCTAGCCAGATATTTGACATAACTAGCGTGATTAACAATCCGCAAGGAAAGCAGCAGGTCATAAACTACTATATGACAAACAAAATTACCTACAGACTTCTCAACAGCTGGGAAGGTTTTTTGCACTGTGGACTCAGTTACGATGGCAAACATAAACGGGAGGACTTTAAGGAACAAGTGAAAATAGTAGAGGGGTACATCCGCGACACTAAAGCAAAAAAAGTGCTGGAACTCGCGTACGGGTTAGGTCCCAATAGCGCATTTCTTGCACGGCGAAATCCCCTTGTCACGTTTGAGGGAATTGATATCTCAAACCCGCCTTTAAAGCAATTCACAAAAATACAAAACCTGCGTTTTCAATTCGGAGACTACCACGATTTGAGCCAGTTTGACGACAACGTGTACGACGTTGTCTTTATTATCGACGCGTTATGCTATTCTGGAGATAAGCTTCAAGTCCTTCATGAGGTAAAGAAGAAATTGAGGAAAGACGGTCTTTTTATCGTTATAGACTTTTATTTGCAAGATCGTGGCATTCCGTTAAGTAAGTCCGAATGTATTATGTGGAAACTTCTTGAAAAAAGTTTTTCGTTTGATAAATTTGAGTGTGTTACAGATGTCGAGGACTATATGCGGGAGGAGTATTCAATAGTCGTCGCTAAGGACGTCTCTGAGTGCATCCTACCATCTTTAATGAAAGTCGAGGCCCTGGTACGTATCTACTTCGATTATCCTCGCTTTGCGAGAGTCATCAATAAACTTTTGCCATTCGATATAACAAAAGGTTCTTTAGCAGCATCGCTTTTGCCAATAAGCATCAGAAGACAGATAGGGTGTTATTTTATTCATGTGCTAAAAAATAATAATTAGTGGGGTCTCATACTTCTCTATATAACGATCAAATGTGACAGCGCGATTCTCAACTTCGACGCTCACTGTACTGATGAGCTTCTCTCCGTCCACCACCACCATAAATACGCATGATAATTTTCGAAACGGCGCACATTTTGACCGTTATCCAACAGTTCACGCACGGTCGATGTAAATGTATGAAAGGTCGGAGATGCCATGCACGCGTACTCCGTTCTGTATGAGCGGCTTGAATCTCTCGATTATGCCAAATTGAGAGGCATAGACCAATGTGGGGCGAGGGACAATTCATACTATCCCGTTCTCTGCAAATTCTACAAGTTCTGGACCTAGAGCTATAGCATCCAAAACGTTCTCGATAAATGTTCCATCGGTCATTATTACCTGAGAATAGTCGGGAGAGCTTATAAACTGCGTGGCAAAGGTTTGTGCAACAACGTTTCGTGTGGTATCGTCGCCGAACAGACATTTACCAGCTGGTTGTTATACATGAGCCAGTGCATCGTTATCAACGAGGCCAAAAAACGATATTATGAGTAAGCATCAGGCTTGAGGTGGCCCCTTTTTTAACAGCTCTTCTATCCGCTGAGCCGCAGGAATTGACTGCTGCCACAACATCTCGAAGGTGGAGACGAGGTAATTTGCATAGGTCGGATCGTCAGACCACAGAGCTGATAACGGTTCATTAAGCGACATGTGCTTGACATCAGCATTTATTGCACTTATAGAACTCTTTTCATCGAACACTATGAACATTATTCCCGAGTATTGACTGACATGGCGAATGTCATAGCCAATGTCCAAAAGACGTTGTATCAATTCAATGATTGCGTAAGAGACATCAGTTATAACTCTTACCTGTCCGCCGCGATCTACAAAAGCTTTGCCTACTTCGTTAAACCCGAATAAGTCGACAATGACAGCAGCAATGTCATTAACGCAGACAAAAAATTTCTGCTCCGCTGAGGTCAAGAGAGCTGTGCTTATAGCCAGTACGTCTTTAACGTTTTTAAGAATTTTAAAAGTGGCAAATTCATCGGATGGCCTAAAACGTTGCTGCTTTGACAACTCCTGAAGCTCCTGCTTCCTCCTCTCCATCTCGCGGAGTTCAGTCTCGTGCTTTTTCAATGCAGCATCGAGAGCGATGTCGAGCTCCACTGCAGCGTAAACCGTTGGCGATTCGAGTGACGGGTTTACCATGCCCTTATCAATGAGGCTGGTCATGGTGCGGTAGATATCCTCACGATACGTCTTGAGCGATTTCGCGAGCAGTGAAGGCGGCTTTGGCCCGTACTTAAGCAGGTGGAAGTAGAGCTGCGCCTCTTTCTCGCTCAGACCGAAGCTGATGAGTCGGGAGAGGAACTCACTATCGTCAGCCATCATCTACAATTTATAACAAGTATTAGATATATCTATCTTACAATTTTAAGTCTAATCTTTGAGAGACTTACTGACATTCTTCCGTCTGATTTTGTAGTCAAATGTCCAGAAGGATTAGTATTAGCGGCTGAAAGTAGAATAACATTTTTATCAAAAGACGGTGATGGCAATATACAATACCAAGTGACTCTTAACAATGCTACAAAAATCCTTTCTTTTAACCCCCCCTCAATATTTTATTGTTGTTGTGACCTATAGGCAAGCAGCAGTAGGGTTGCGAGTCGTCTACAGTTGTCTCGCAAAATACATCAAGAGTAGTAGAGATGCAATGTATGAACAAAAAGAAATAGGTATAACAATAGACAGGAGAAAGCTGTGTTTGTGGCACGACATATCCATCAACATAGTGGGAAGGCGACTAATTAAGCACGCGAGGGAGGGATTGGAAACAACCGCTTGCCTGCAACCGGTGGAGAGACTCCTGCTACACAGCGTAAATTACTCCAGATATCATCTACTTACAGCGGAGTGAGAGTTACAGAAAGTTGACATAGGTGGCCTAAGTATGGACGCGACAAATACACAAATGCGTAAACGGGGACTCGCGGTGTGTTTAGCAGCGCTCATAGTGGCAACGTCTTTTGCGATTATGCATACGGCAGCAGGCACACCGCATAGCAGTGCTAATGCACAGTATACACCGAGCACCATTGTTGCGCAATCACGTGTAGCGACAGCTGGTGCCACCATAGACTCCGATGCGACGAATGAATCTGGCCAGATTGTGTTCCACATTGAAAACGCCTCGATGGTCTCGCCAGATGAGCTCGGCATATGGGCAAGCGTCACGTACCCCGTGAGTGTCGGTGCCAGCGCCCCGCGTTACATCGTGTTTACCGCTACCATAAATGGGAAGCCGGTGGAGAAAACGTTTGACGTTACCCGCCATACGACCCCCGGCGTACGATGGGGGAAGGCATCTGGCGTAGACAACGAAATGTTCGATGCGAGAGGAGACCTTAAGCCGACGACTCCGTTGCGGATAAACTTCACGACTGAGAGGGTGCCGCGCTTCACGGATAACGTGAATTTCACACTTACCGGCACAGCGTTTGCTGGTGATGTAGCTCGCTCAGACCCGAGCAGTATGCGGGTCACAATCCCGCTGCCGGTAATCGTCGTCGAAGGTAACCCAGGTCCTTACGTGACTCCAGAGTTGTTTTCAGCACCAATGTACGATGTGATGTATAAAAGTTTGACGGATTTTCTTTTGAAGGCTGGAGATGGAACATTCAAGTATAACGCGGAAACGAAATGGAGTTCGCACACAACAGAACTGCAAGCGTATGGCTATAGCACGCAACGGTATGTAACGCTCTGGGATCCGCGCGCAAATCTCTTAAGTGAACCGTTGATCGGTTACATAGATCCGCAGTTTTATGCCCATGATGCCATTAAAACGGATAAGGATTACACGACCAGAAGCGATATAATCACTGCCTCTCTTAAAGCTGACATGGAGCATATTGTAAGAGACTATGTTGAGCCCTTGTGCTATGCGAGCAAAGTTAATCTCGTGGGGTACAGTTTTGGAGGGCCAGTTGTTCGCTGGTTTGCCTCATTAGATCCCCAATATGTGAACACGGTGGTTACTGTAGGCGCGCCGCACGCAGGGATGGCGTTCTTTTATGAATGGATTTATAACCGCATGGATTCTGAAGCTTTAGGAACTCGTTATTTCCTCCTCAGTACACTAGGTACTCCGGGCAATGATTTTGTTATAACGAGCAGACAAGAGGCCGAACAAATGATGGCAGTTCCCAACACTGCAAAACCGAGCATTCTCTACTGGCTTGTTCCAAGCTATGACTGTCTTATCCCCCCAGCGTATCAACCCGTGGATCCCTACTTTCACAATCCGCTTAATGCCCCACCCGCGAGCGGCGTCAAGTATTATAATATCTATATTGACGGTCCGCAGTCGTTAAAAACAGATGATCAGGTATATATCCAGTATGTGAAGGAAAAAAATGCTACGGGCAGTTTCGATTGGTACAAAGTAACTAACGTTACCCAAGGCAACGGAGATGGCATGATCTTAGCGAAGAGCGCAGCAAGTTTCGGCGACCAGTACCCGACCCAGGTAACGAATCAACCAGTATCTGTTAGATGTTATCACCTTTATATGTTAGACAACTCTGTGATACAGGATACGATATATAAAGATTTGAGGATGCAATGAAAACGTTTACCGGTATCCCATGCATAATAAGACACTCGACCTAGGCATGCGTGAGACCCGATATTGATTTTTTTTCAATATGTGATATCGAAGACCTTCATTGTTTAATTACAAGGAATATGATATCAAAAGATGCAACATACGGTCAAAATCAAAGCTATTATACACATCCTAAACGGATTTAAGTGTCTTAGACGTTGTGGTCGAGTCTCCCTACGTAGACGATTCCGTTAGCGATGACGGCAGCAGAAGACCATACAATGCTTCCAGTCGTGTAGTTCCACACCTTTGCGCCGGTTTTCGCATCAAGGGCATACACATTATGATCCCAGCCCCCTATGTAAACAATTCCGTTGGCGACTGTAGGCGAGGAGTCTACAATGTTTCCAGTCGTGTAGTTCCAGACCTTCGCCCCCGTTCTTGCGTCAAGGGCATACACATTATGGTCCCAGCCCCCTATGTAAACAATTCCGTTGGCGACTGTAGGTGAAGAAGAAACGATCCAGTATCCGGTCGTGTAGTTCCATAGCCTCGCCCCTGTACTCGCATTAAGGGCATACACATTATCATCCAAACTCCCAACGTAGACGGTACCGTTGGCGATGGCAGGCGAAGACTCCACAATGTTTCCGGTTGTATAGCTCCATAACATCGCCCCCGTTGCCGCATCGAGGGCAGAGATATTCTTGTCAATACCGATGTAGACCACACCGTTGACAACGGCAGGGGAGGAGTAGCTTAACCTACCCAACGTACTTTTGGTCGTGTAACTCCACACCTTCGCCCCAGTATTCGCATCAAGGGCATAAACATTGTGATCCAAACTTCCAACGTAGACGATACCGTTAGCGACGATAGGAACGTCTCCCACACTGTCTCCGGTCGTGTAACTCCACACCTCCGCCCCCGTATTCGCATCGAGCGCATAAACATTGTGATCCAAACTCCCTATGTAGACAGTTCCTTTGGGCATGGAGGGGGAGGCCAAAATTCCTTTGGCCACAAAGAGCCAATTAGATATGCCGTTTGCAGTGCTGCCTAAGGCTATTAGTAAGTGGGCGTCAGTGTGTCGGGCACTGTTACAGAACTTGGTCGAATAGTTGCCCGTCGATGCTGTGGCAACATTTAAAGTACAAAATACAACTATCGCTACGATCGATAAACATATCAGTCCCTTTTTCATAGTCATATGTATCTCCTAATCACCGAAGTGCTAAAGCAAAAATTGTCCGCTTTCGGATATTGCCTCTCCCTGCCTCAGTATCAACATCAGCGTCAGCCGATGTTATCAGTTTTAATCGCTGTTTTAACCACAGAATTGCCAAATGGCGCCCATATATCAATCGTTCCACGAATGAGGTTAGATGTTGGATTGATTAGCATTAGATCCTTGACTTTCTGTTCCAGTTCTTCATGACTTCTGCCATTTGACGCGTCATGGTTCTATGTGATGGTTTGAACCATGCTATCGACTTCCATATCAAAGGTACCGGCTGATTTGGTGGTGATGTTCATATGCTGATGCTGATGCTGGTGCGTTTGCATTCGTGGTAGAATCACAGAACCAATAGAACCATGTGGGTTTTATTTCATCTCTTGATTTAGCTATCTTTTTGCTCTTTGAATATGTCGCCGACGTTTTCATTTGAATAGAGAACCATGAACTATATTTGCGAGAATGGAAACAATAGAACGTGCGTCACTAACCTTAGGTGATGAACACTCCAAATCACTATCCGACATATGCCTCCATCTTGAACAGCCCTAATCGCTGCATGACAGATGTCCTGAAGGAACTGAATAGTATTTGCATCAACTGTCATATGTGCCTTAGCTCCTTTATGGATCTCAGTTAATCTGATAAGTTTCAGCAGTAAACTATACGAGCTAGATAATAAAAGTAACCTTATTTTGCTTCAAACTCTGATGTTCCAGCCTCCAACTCAAAAATAGCACTATGCTTATTTTATCCGCAGGTGAATACGCTGAATCGCAACACAAAAAGAAAACTTATTTTGTCAAAAAGGGGAATGTATGCCTCTCTCTTAAATATTTGCAACCCCTCTTTCAACAGCTGTTCTATCCGCTGAGCAGCAGGAATTGCCTGCTTCCACAACATTACAAATGCGTAGATAAGACGTGCTGCGTAAGCATAGTCATCGGTCCTTACCACTCTCACTGGTGCATCTAGTGAGATGTAGTTGGTATCAACATTAATCCCACTCTGTACTAATCCTCTCGTCAAACACTGAAAACGTTACTGCTCGACCCAGTCAATTGATGCACATAAACAGCAACATCTAGTGCCGTTGCCCTGGTTCAAGATGTTTTTATGAGAAATTTGTTTAATCCGATCTCCCCTCCCCGGGTCATAAACGTTTTTGTCTCTCGATCGTATATAACGAGAAAATAACAAAAAATACTGCGGGGCAAACTAGCACCCATTCTTTAACTGTTGTAGCTAAGGCAGACGTTGCAAGGCCTATGAGTTCCTTGAGACTTTTGCTTATTTTAAACGTTGGGAACTCCTTGGGTTAGCTGAAACCGCTGTTGCTTAGAAAACTCCTCGACTCTAACTCTCCCTTCTTCATACTATGGGATTCGGTCTCATGTTTTTTAATCGCAGAATTGAGAGCGATTTTAAGTTCTACTGCTGATAGATCTTCGACGATTCAATGATGGATTGACCATGCCCTTGTCAATAAGGCTCGTGAGTGTGCGGAGGACATCTCCCCGACAAGTCTTGAGCGATTTTACGAGCAGGGAAATGGGCTTTGGCCCCATTTGAGCAGATAGACATAGGCCTGCGGCTTCTTTTCACCGAGATCAAAGCACTAAGCTTGGTCATGAACTCGCTGTCGTTAGCCGTGACGATTCATCATCACGTACGTATACTGAGTAGTAGATATGAGTTTACCTCTACTAAGAGTGTAAGCCACTTATTAAATCGGCCTTCTATTTAGGCATATATTCAACAACATGTCGGGAGTAAAGGGTGCCCTATCGACACTTTGCCTGAACACCTACGCAACGTCGCCATGAAATACTGGTACGATGTCTGCTTGGTTCGATAACACCTATGTGCCTCTTTTAATGCTCCAAGGGCGCTTTCAAGGCAGTTCTGGTTATATACCGATCAGAGCTGAGTGTTGGAAGTTAGTGGGCACACACCAATATTCGCTTCCTGAAATTTGTGGAAGAAATTTACAGGAGCTTGTCATTTAGTATGTAGCGCTTATTTTCGTCTTCTTTTAACCGTACGTCCACCACCAGTACCAAGACTGAAACATGGGGAAGGGCATCCAGTTTGGAAACCACATATCTTCTCACCACCTTTGCCATTTATTTAGTTTTTTATATATGTATTATTTATATATATATATAATAATATAATTACTTGTTCTTCCTAGCTATTGCCTGTAAATATAGCGTTTACATCGCAGATAATTTAACAAAATATCTATGGCGTCCAGTCAGTAAAAATAGAAGGAATAGCAGTTTTATGCCTCATACAGTCACGTAAACTGAAGAGCTTCACCACGATTATGCGCCCAACAACATGCCCCCTATTTTTATATCGGTGATATATTCATCGACTGCTTCTCATTGGTCTTTTGATTAGCTATATTCTTTGCTGTCAAAAAAACCGAACTCATCAACGCCGACTTTTTTGATCCATCGTATCAGGATTATTGATTTTTTGGGTATCGTCTTTCTTGCTTAACGTATTTTGGAGGAGATGGGGGTTGAAATGACACATGCAAATGCCCAAGCTAATGAGAGAGCTACAAAGCTCCGCCGAACCGTCTGGATGGCGCATATACATCCCAACCTATTCTATACGCAGTAGCCTATCGTTCAGCTTGCTCCTCAGGTACTATGACATTTTGTCTCTTCCCTGAGGCAGCTGTATAAGTCACTTCTTGAATGTCTGTCACTGTTCTTAACACAATGTGTCTCTCGGACTCTGTAGCAATCGTCTGAACTATCTTATGGGCTAATTGCGCTTTTCATCTATCATCGCCAATGTTGGTAGCCTCCATCGCCACCCCAGTTGTGACCATCGCCACCCCAGTTCTGTGCAGTTGCCGCAATAGGCTGCTGCGCATTCGCCACTCC
>Ga0187772_10000295_pt1 | contig 22118 bp, 20 predicted proteins | sample 0116_SJ02_MP15_2_FD_133137 | JGI IMG/M metagenome (GOLD analysis project Ga0187772, IMG submission 133137) | Tropical peat soil microbial communities from peatlands in Department of Meta, Colombia - 0116_SJ02_MP15_20_MG | ecosystem: Environmental > Terrestrial > Soil > Wetlands > Peat | place... | reverse complement strand
GCTCCCGGGCTTCCTCCCGGGACAGCGAGCCCTGTGAGTGTACCGCTGGTCGGGTAGAAGAACAGCCCAACCGCCCCGAGGGCGAACACCGTCGAAAGGACGATCAGCGCCAGATATGCGGTCGTCTCAGTGGTGTAACCCATGAACGAGAGTACGCTGCCAGCGGGACCCCCGAGCGTCCTAGACACCCAGACGTAATCCCCGCCGGTCCTTGGCATTCTCCTTGACATGATGGTGTAGACCGCAATCTGAGGGAAGGAAACAATGAACCCGATTACAGAGAGCCATACAAGGTTCACCCCTGTCATGTCATGACCGGAAAACAACATCGGGACGAGGCCCGAGATTCCTATGACTCCCAGAAGGGCGCCCACGGACATGTTGCTCATGTTCATGGCGATGCTGTCGAAGAAGGAAACGTTCTTGACGAGACCAGTAGCTTCGCGGACGAAGACCCCAGGCGCCGGCGCGGGCGCTGGCGCGGTTGCAGCTTGCCTCTCCTGATCGCTCAAGGGTGGCTTTGCTCGCCAGGTCTTGCTCTTTTCGCTTATTTAAGCACCAGCCCTAAGCTTGCTAATTCGACGCTCAGCTAACTCATTCCGGTTAGCATCAATAACACGCATGTTTCTCTCCCATCCTGACATGGGGCTGCATCGCGCCCCAACTTCCACACGTCCTGACCTTGCAAAAGCTTCTTAGACATCGTCCGGACGCTGGTTCTCGTCAGGACGTGAAGACTCGTTGAGCGCTTCCACCCTCCCTCGTGAATCCCTGGGCGAGGAAGCCGAGAGGATACTCCAGGGCGCCGAGGCTAAGGGGATTACCCTGCGTCTGCTGGGCGGGATGGCCGTCAGCGTCAGGTGCCCCTCCGCATCCAAGCCCCCGCTGTCCAGGCGCCGCGTCGACATAGACATCATGGGCCGAAGGAAGGACGTCGCCAAGATCAATCAGCTCTTCAAAGATTTGGGGTACAAGCCGAGGGAGCGGTTCAACGCCCTACAAGCATCCAGGCTCATCTTCAACGACATGAAGAATCAGAGGAGAGTCGACGTGTTCCTCGACGTTTTTCAAATGTGCCACAAGTTCGACTTCAGGGACCGACTCGCGCTGGAACCTAAGACCATCCCGCTTTCGGACCTGCTCTCCACCAAGCTCCAGATAGTGGAGATTAACGAGAAGGACGTCAAAGACATCTTCGCAATACTCCTGGACCACGAAGTCTCTGAAGGCGAAGGGCCCGACAGCATAAGTGCAAACTACATTTCGAAACTCTGTGCCGAGGACTGGGGAGTCTACAAGACGTTCACCACGAACCTGGAGAAGCTTGCCACCTATACGGAAGGTATTGGGCTCGAGCAGGAACAGAACAGGCGCATCTTGGACCGGGCCGGGAAGCTGAAGAACTCCATCGAAGCAGCACCGAAGTCGATGGGATGGAAAATGAGGGCCGCTGTGGGAGAGCGGAAGAAGTGGTATGAGCTCCCCGAGGCAGATAACGAAGTCGTGGACTCGGCCGTGGGTGGCTCGTAGTCGTCAACGTGGAAGTGCGCTGGAGCCTTTAAATCGAATGTGCAGACGGACGATTGTGGCGAACCAACCTGTCCAGAACTTCGGGCTCCTTGAGTAGGCTGGGACTCTACCTTCAGGACATGCACGTCCGCGAGATGGTGAAGTATTCTCAGATCGCCGAAGCGCATGGGTTCGAGTCCGTCTGGATTGCAGAGTCGAGGCTCGCGAGGGACGCCATCGTTCCTGTGACGGCAATAGCGACAGACACGAGCAGGGTCAAGATCGGGGCAGGGGTGATAAACACCTGGACGCGCAACGCCGCTCTTATCGCCCAGACCTTCGCCACACTCGACGAGCTCTCCGCAGGGAGAGTAATCCTGGGACTTGGTGCCTGGTGGGACCCACTGGCCAAGAAGGTGGGCATCGCGAGGACAAAACCTCTGCAGTGCATGAGGGAGTATGTCCAGGTGATCAGGAGCCTCTTCAAGGCGGAAGAGGTAACGTTTCAGGGAGAGTTCGTAAAGATGGACGGGGTCAAGCTCGACACGCTTCACGGGACGGGGGCCAGACCGAGGAACGTGCCGATTTACATCGGAGGTACAGGATTTCAGATGCTTGAGCTTGCCGGGGAGATAGCCGACGGCGTTCTGCTGAACTACCTCGTCTCACCGAAGTATAACGAAAAGGCGTGGGAGAGCATAAGGCGCGGGGCCGAAAAGGCTCACAGGAACCCAGAGGAGATCGACTCTCCCCAGCTCATTGCATGCTCGATGGACGAGGATGCCCAGAAGGCGGTGGAGTTGGCCAAGAGCCACGTCACCATGACAATCGGACAGCAGCCGCACATAGCGAAAGCGAGCGGAGTCAGCGAGGACCTCATCAGGGAGGTGCAGGAGCGCATGGGAGGCTGGCCTGCTAAGCCCGGAGGAATCGAGAAAGCGGCCGAAATCGTCCCCGATGAAGTAGTGAAGCTCATAACTGCCTCGGGCTCACCTGCCGACTGCGAGAGGAAGATCAAGGAGTACATGGCCGCTGGTTGCAGTTCCCCGCTCCTTCTCCTACTGAGCCATAACATCGAGTACGCTGTCGAGTCCCTGGCGTAGGCGCGTTGTCGACGAAACTCCTGGTGAAAGGGGGGGTCGCCGTCACCATGGATCAGAATCGCAGGGTCATCGAAGATGCTGGAGTTGCCGTGATTGATGGCAGGATAGTGGAAGTCGGGCCGCTTCAGGACGTGTCGAAGGGATTCGGCGCAGATGAGGTGGTCGACGCCAGAGGTTGCATAGTGATGCCCGGCCTGATCTGCAGCCACACTCACCTTTACGGCATCGCGCTCAGAGGTTCTGCCCTGAACATCGAGCCGCCATCGGACTTCCTTCAGATTCTGCAGCGAGTGTGGTGGCCCGTCGACGAAAAGCTCACGAACGACGACGCGTATGCGACGACGCTGGCTGCTGGCATCGAGTCGCTGACGAACGGGACTACGTGCTATGCGGACACCTACTCCGCACCCAACGCCATCGAGGGGTCCCTCGACCAAATCGCGAAGGCGTCCAACGAGGTGGGCATTCGCGGGATTGTTTCCTTTGAAGCGACGGAGAGGAGGAGCGCCGACGAAGGAACGAGGGGGCTGAAGGAGAACCTGAGGTTCATCGAGAAGAAGGACAAGGGGAGGACAATGGGCATGATAAGCCTCCACGCTTCCTTCACTGTTTCAGACGACCTGATTTCGCGTGGGGTGGAGGCAAGTCAGAGGCACAGGGTCCCGCTGACTATTCACGTCTCCGAGGGGCCCAACGACGGGTATCACAACATGGAGAGATACGGGAAGAGGAGCGTCGAAAGGCTGCAAGAAAGGGGCCTTCTGTCTTCTAGGGCCGTCCTGGCGCACTGCGTCCACCTCAACGAGAGGGAGATTGAGCTGATCGCAAGGAGTTCGGCCAGCGTTGCCCACAACCCCATGAGTAACATGCTGAACGCCGTCGGTGTCGCCTCCCTGATGGAGATGCTGGACCAGGGGGTCAACGTGGGCCTCGGGAACGACGGGTACGTCTTCGACATGTTCGAGAACATGAGGGCAGGCTTCCTGCTTCAGAGGGTCGCCCGCAGGAACCCAAACAGGCCTTCGCCACAGGAAGTGGTGGAAATGTGCACTGTCAACGCTGCCAAGGCATACGGGCTATCTTCTCTGGGGTCGATTGAGGCGGGGAAGAGGGCGGACATCATCGTGGTGCGACCCACCATCACCGCCACCCCCTACTCGGGCTCAATCTACGGATACGTCGTCAACAGCTTGAGAGGGCCTGATGTCAAGGACGCGATCGTGGAAGGCCAGGTCGTGATGAGGGACAGGAAACTGCTCACCCTCGATGTCAAGAAAGTAGAAGCGAAGGTCCTGAAGACCATGGACCGCCTCTGGCTACGGGTAGGTTCCTCGCCTCCTCAGGCCGTCGAGCCACTGGGGTTCGACAACCGTCACCCAAGGCCCAAGAAAGGCAGACAGTCGTGACCTAGGAGGCCGCCCGTCTCGGCACGAATCTTCCCCAACCCCTGCTTCCAACGAACTCCCCCTCCTCCATTACTACCTCCCCCCTGCTCACAGTCAGGACAGGGTACCCCTCGGTCGTGATTTGGTCGTATATGCTGTAATCAATCCTCGAATGCATCGCGTCAGCAGTCATCCTTACCCGCTTGGCGGGGTCGATGACCACGAAGTCTGCGTCTGAGCCGACCGAGATGGACCCCTTTGACGGGGACAGGCCGAAGCGCATCGCGGGCGCCCCCGACGTGACCCTGACCAGATCGAACATCGAGATCCTCCCCTTCCTTACCCCCTCGGAGTAGAGCAGAGGGATTATCGCCTCGGTGCCGGGAACCCCGTTTGGGATCTTCGTAAAGTCCTCCTCCCCCCAGTCCTTCTCGGCGCTGGTGAACGGGCAGTGGTCGCTCCCCACCGTTTCGATGACCCCGCCTGGCGCAAGCCCCTCCCACAGGGCCGCTTGATCCTCAGATGTCTTCAGTGCTGGCGACATGACGAAGTTCCTCCCGTCTTTTTTCTCGTAGACTTTGTCCGTCAGAACGAGGTAGTGTGGGCAGGTCTCTGCGAACACATTCGTCCCTCTGCGCCGGGCGTTCTCGACTTCCGCCTTCCCCGCCCTGCTTGAAAGATGGACAATGTATATTCTTGCGGAGGCCGCCCTGGCCAGAGGTGCGACCCTGGAGATCGCTTCTGCTTCGGCTGAGGCAGGCCTGCTCAGGGCGTGGTACTTGGCACCTGTGTTCCCCGCCTCTAGATTCTTCTCGATCAGCCGTTGAATGATTGGCTCGCTCTCGGCGTGGACGGCAACGAGCCCACCCACATCGGCGACCTTCTCCATCACCCTTGAGATGTCGGAGTCTTCTAGCATCAGCCCCCTCTTCCTGTAGGCAGTGTAGACCTTGAAGCTCGGCACCCCCCTACGGACCACTTCGGGTATCCTTTCAATCTCGGGCAGGTTCTGCCCCTTGAACATCATATGGAGCCCGTAGTCGACTGCCACCTTGCGGTCGGCCTTCCTCCTATAGTCTGCTAGGGCGCCCAGGAGGGTCTGACCAGGTTGTGTGTCCACAAAGTCGACGATGGTGGTTATTCCTCCGCAGGCAGCGGCCACGGTCCCCGAGTAGAAGTCGTCTGCGGACGCCGTGCCGGCGACCCGGAGCTCCATGTGGGTGTGAGCGTCGATTCCCCCGGGGATGACGATCTTGCCCCTCGCGTCGTAGACTCGTGCTCCCGACGGCTCTAGATTCGGGGAGATGGACGAGATGACGCCGCCTTCCACTCCTACACTGGACTCGAACGATTCCGAGCCGGTGATGATTCGGGCGTTCCTTATCAGGAGATCCAACGGCAGGGACTCCTAGGCCCTGACTCCTGACCTGGAGATAAGCTCGTCCTGGCGCCGCTGCGCTCCGCCCACTATCTCCTCCTCATCTAGGGTGAGCGCCTTTCCATGCCGGAGCAGGAGCCTCCCGTCCGCCAGGACAGTGTCCACGTCGCTCCCCATGGCAGAGTAGACGATGTTCGACACGATGTCCCGGAAGGGGGTAAGGTGCGGCTTCCTCAGGTCAACGAACGCCAGGTCCGCCTTCTTCCCCACTTCAATGGACCCGACTTGCGATTCCATGCCCATGGCCCTGGCGCCCCTGATTGTCGCCATCTCAAGGACTGCCGAGGCGGGCATGGTAAGGGGGTCGAGCAGGCGCCCCTTTTGAATCACGGCAGCAATCTTCAGCTCTCGAATCATATCATAGGAGTTGTTGCAGGGGGCGCCGTCGCACCCGAGCCCGACGTTCGCTCCTGCCGCGAGCAGTTCGGGTACCTTGGGAATGCCGGAAGCGAGTTTCAGGTTGGAGGAGGGGCAGTGGGCCACGTTCGCCTTTGTATCTCCCACCCTCTTGACATCGTTGTCCGTGAGCCAGACCATGTGGGCAAAGAGAGACCTCGGTCCCGCCAGTCCTACCTTCTCGATGAACTCGAAGGGGGTCAGCCCGAAGTTCTGTTTCGCGTATCTCACGTCCTCTTTCACCTCCGCCAGGTGCATGGTCACCCTCGTCTTCTGCTCCTTCGCTAACTCTGCGACCTCCTCGTAAAGCTCCCTGCTGCACCCTCCCAGCGACCTCGGAGCCAGCCATGTCCTTACCAGGCCTCCCCTGATTCCGTTCCACTTTTTGACCATCGATTTGGCCTCTCTGAGGCAGGCTTCCTTATCTTCGACAAGCCCTGCCGGCATTATGCTCCCCTTTCTGCCATAGCCTGGGCTATCCATGATGGTCTTCGCTAGCGCCCCCCTCAATCCCGCTTTCACCACTGATTCCGCAATACCATCGAACCCGTAACGGGAGACTACGTCGACCCCGACAAACGAAGTGGTCCCGCTCCTAATCATCTCGAGCATGGACAGCTGCGCGCTCACCCTGCCGTCATCCTCAGTGAAGCACCCCTGAATGGGCCAAACCCTCTCCCTAAGCCACTCCACCAGGGAAAGGTCGTCGGCGCACCCCCTCAGGAGACTTTGAGCGAGGTGGAGATGCGTGTCGACAAGCCCGGGTATCACCGCCATGCCCTTTGCGGAGATTCTCTGCTCGGCTTTCTCCGATCTCTTGTCAGGCCCCTTAATCTCGGCGATTCTGTCTCCTTCCACCAGTATCGAGCCCCCCTCTATCACCCTCCGGCGAGGGTCCATGGTCACGATGATGGCGTCTTCGAAAAGGATGGAGCTATGCTTGGCCAACTGGCTGGATCAAGCCCTCGGACCGACGACGTGGGTCCCGGTCTCGCCCTTCAGGGCCTCGATCAGCTTGTCCAGCGCTGCGATGATGGCCTGCTCCCCCCCACTCTCCACGAAACGGATTGCAGCGGTCACCTTCGGCGCCATGCTCCCCTCCTTGAACTGACCTTCGTTGAGATATTTCAGAAGCATCCCGGTGGTCACTTCTGTGAGCAGTTCCTGCTTTGGAGTCCCGTAGTGGACGTATGCGCCATCCACATCAGTGAGTATCACGAACAAGTTGGCGCCTATCAACGTCGCCAATCGTTGCCCTGCTAGATCCTTGTCGATGACTGCCTCTACCCCTCTCGCTTTCGTCCCTTCCTCGACGATGGGGATTCCGCCACCTCCTGTGGAGACCACAACGAACCCCGCGTCGACCAACGTCCGAATCGCAAATCTCTCCGCTATCACCTTCGGGTCGGGCGAGGGAACCACACGTCGGTAACCGCGACCTGCGTCCTCCTTGATTGTGACACCCGGAATACGCTTCGCCAGGTCGTCCGCATCCTGCTTTGTGTAGAACGGACCCACCGGCTTGGACGGGTTCTCGAAAGCAGAGTCGTTCTTGTCCACGGTCACCCTTGTGATTACCGTCACGACGTACTTGTCTATGCCCCTCGACTTCAGCTCGTTCCTCAGGGCCTGTTGGATCATGTACCCGATGAAGCCTTGCGTTTCAGCGCCGCAGGCATCAAGAGGGAACGGTGGTACTATGTTCTTCGCTGCGTCATGCCTCAAGAGAGTGGCCCCGACTTGCGGCCCATTGCCGTGGGTCAGGACGATCCTGTATCCCTGCTCGATGAGGTCTGCTATCTTGGTCGCAGTCTTCTCTACATTTCCATACTGGTCCTCGAACGTCCCCTTCTGTGTCCTCTGAAGGAGCGCGTTTCCTCCCAAAGCAATTACTACGAGTTTATCTGGCAAGAATCGAAGTCCACCTCTATGAAGCCCCGCCTATAACTCCTATACATGTCGCTTCTCCCTAACCGATGTCGTCAAGCTGGCCTGCGTTTTGAAGGCCCTGGGGATTGCATGGACACGGTGAATTCACACTCAGATGTGAAGCAGCCTTCGAACGGTTATCTATGGAAAAACTACCGACGAGTCATTGGCCGAGTACAAGTACGTGAGCTGGCCCGAGTATGGGAACCTGGCCCAATCCCTGGCCGAGAGGGTGAGCGCAGGGGGGAAGAAGTTCGACTTGGTCGTTGGGATAGCGCGCGGAGGCGTGCCGGTGGCGATGGTGATATCTGACCACCTTGACATCAGGATTGACTTCATTAATGTAAAATCCTATTTCGGGATTGGCGAACGGGGGACCCCCAAAATTCTCTCAACCCTGACTGAGGGGATTGCCGGGAAAAACGTGCTGATCGTGGACGACCTGGTAGATCAGGGTGACACCATGAAAGCGGTGAAGGAATACCTGTCAGAGCAGGACCCAAAGCTCCTGGAGGTGGCCGTTCTGTTCAAGAAGCCTTGGACAAAGTTCGAGCCGGATTACTACGTGGAAGTCGTGGACAGGTGGGTCGTTTTCCCCTTCGAGCTGAGCGAAATCGACAGACTCAGGATCGCGAACGGAGAGATTTCGTCCACGAACACCCGAGCCCTCCACATCGCTTCTCCCCCGCCTAACGTTTAATTACACAAATCCGAGGCAGACGAAAAAGTCCGTCTTGCCCTCCGCCATCGAACAAACCGTGAAGGCGCTCGTCGAATTCGAATCCGCTCTCGATGCAGCGAAAGCCGAAGCTTCAGAGGCGAAGAGGAGCGCCATGAAAGACGCTTTGGACTGGGCAGAGGCCGCAAGAAGCTCTGCCATCGCTGAAGCAACGGAGATTGCTGCCCGACGCGTGGCAGAGGCGAAGGCGGGGGCCGAGGCGCAAGCAAAGAATATCAGAGAAGAAGGGGAATCAAAACTGCAAGCGTTCGAGGTTTCCATCTCCAGCCACAAGGCTGAGGCCGCAGAGTTCGCAGCGTCCAGGTTGTTGGGTGAATCGAAGTGAAAGTAATTGCAGTCGGAGGCAAGGCCTTCGTCACCGGGTTCGTCCTGTCAGGAGTGAGCGGGGAATACGTGCCAAGCGCGCCCGCTGCTATCGAGAAAATCGAGAGCCTATCCAAGGACCCCACTGTGGGGTTGATAATGGTAAGCGACGAGGTAGCAAAGCCCATTGCGGATCGGCTCACCCAGCTGAGGGCGAAGAGGGCGATCCCCCTGATTTACGAGGTGCCTGGCCCAGGGAGCAAGAAAGAGAAGGTGGAGTACAGGGCGATGCTGAGAGCGATACTCGGAGTATGAGGTCTTGAGCAAAGCAGCCTCTGACACCCTCGAGAAAGTCTCAGGAGAGTTTGAAACCGAAGTGCTGGCGGATTTGGAGGCTGGGCGGCACGAGACCCTCGCGAGGATAGAGGCGGTGAGGAAAGAAACCACCGAGGTGGTTGGCAAAATCCTCGAAACGAGCGAGAAGCAGGCAGAGTCAGTAAAGAGGCAGATAATCGGGGCCGCAGAACTGGATGCCCGGAACTCACAGCTTCGATCTCTCGAGAAGGCTGTCAACGAGGTTTTTGACCTGGCGGCAAAGCAAATTTCAACGGTATCGGGAACTTCTCAGGAGAAGGCGCTGGCCTCGCTGATTCAGGAAGGGGTCGATGTCATCGGCCCCCGAGCCAAGGTGTCGTGCGCCTTGAAAGACAGGAAGACTGTCTCCTCCGCCATCAGGAAGCTCGGGAACAAGGCCAAGCTCTCCTTGGACGACGGAGAAATCAACACCATGGGAGGCGTAATCCTGACCGCACCTGACGGGAGCGTCAGATTCGACAACACCTTTGAGGCAAGGCTCGAAAGGATGAGGCCCATCCTTAGGAAGTCGGTGGCCGCGATACTGATGGGCGCCGAGTGAAACAAGGAAAAACAGTCGCTCCCCTCTAAACGTTATAAGGCCGCCAAATTTGGCGGTCGAGCAGATTCTGTTTTGCCAGCCAAGGGGAAAATCGAGTGGATTTCAGGCCCGGCCGTAAAAGCCTCTGGCATGGCTGCCTCCAAGATGTATGAGGTGACGCAGGTCGGAGAGGAGAAGCTGATTGGGGAGGTCATCAAACTGACCGGGGACATAGCATTCGTCCAGGTCTACGAGTCGACCAGCGGCCTGAGGCCAGGCGAGCCGGTCATCGGAACCGGCCAGCCTCTGTCGACGAGCCTAGGCCCGGGCATGATAGGAACGATTTACGACGGCCTTCAGAGGCCCTTGGACGTGATCGCAAGCAAGGCCGGTGCTTTCATCACAAGGGGTGTCTCGGCCAACTCGATTCCCTTTGACAAGCAGTGGGAGTTCGTCCCTACCGTGAAGGCGGGGGACGACATCGAAGCGGGAACGATTCTGGGGTCCGTCCAAGAAACACCACTCATCGAGCACAGGATTCTTGCTCCCCCTACGACACCGAAGTCCAAAGCGAAGGATGTCTCCAGGGAAGGGAAATATCGGGTTGATGAAGTCGTGGTCACCGCAGAGGACAAATCGGGAAAGACGCAAGAACTGATGCTTTACCATAGATGGCCCGTCAGGACTCCGAGGCCAATCAGGGAAAGGCTCGACCCCGAGATCCCCCTGTTGACCGGGCAGAGGGTCCTGGACTCGTTCTTTCCAATGTCGAAGGGGGGAACGGGCGCAATCCCGGGAGCCTTCGGGACCGGGAAGACGGTCACCTTACACAGCGTTGCAAAGTGGGCAGACGCCAAGGTGGTCTTTCACATCGGGTGCGGCGAGCGCGGCAACGAGATGACAGAAGTGCTCGTCGAATTCCCCGAGCTCATAGACCCCCAGAGCGGCCGCCCGCTCATGGAGAGAACCATCCTGATTGCAAACGTGAGCAACATGCCTGTCGCCGCAAGGGAAGCAAGCATCTACACAGGCGTAACCATGGCCGAATACTACAGGGACATGGGATACGACACGGTTCTGGTGGCTGACTCCACAAGCAGGTGGGCTGAGGCACTGCGAGAGATCAGCGGCAGGCTGGAGGAGATGCCTGCGGAAGAAGGCTACCCATCCTACCTCGCCTCAAGGCTCGCCGAGTTCTACGAGAGGGCAGGGCGCGCCGATATACTCGGCACACCACAGAGAACCGGGTCAATCACCCTGATCGGGGCGGTCTCTCCCGCCGGCGGTGACTTCACCGAGCCGGTTACCTCCCAGACCATACGCTTCGTCAAGAACTTCTGGGCCCTGGATGCAAGGCTCGCCTATTCAAGGCACTACCCGTCCATCAACTGGATGAGCTCATACTCTGGCTACGTCGAGTCCGTCAGCAAGTGGTGGTCGGAGAGAGTCGACAAGGACTGGGCGAGGGTGAGGGCCGATGCCTACGGCATTCTTCAGCGTGAGGACGCGCTCAAGGAGATTGTCCGGTTGCTTGGGCCCGAGGCGCTCCCCGACGAGGAGAAGCTAATCCTCGACGTCGCCCGTATGATTCAGATTGGGTTCCTGCAGCAGAACGCCTACGATGACGTTGATGCCTACTGCAGCCCGCAAAAACAATTTTTCATGATGAAAATGTTCGTCCAGTACCACCAGGAGGCCCTGAAAGCCCTCAGGAACGGCACCTCCCTTGCTAAGATTAGAGGTATGCAGGTGATTGCGCCCATGCTCAGGGCTAAGTTCGCCATCAGGAGCGAGGACCTCAACAAACTGGAATCGCTTTCGAGGCAGATGTTCGATGAGTTCTCTTCCCTCTCCGGCGTCCAAGAGGTAAGGGCGAAATGAGCAGGTCCTCTTCGGGGCTTGAGTACAGCAAGATAGCAGAAATCAGAGGGCCGCTCATCGTCGTAGACGGAGTCGACAGGGCAGCCTTTGACGAGCTCGTAGAGATTGAAGACAACGCAGGGAACAGGAGACTCGCAAGGGTCCTCGAGACTGGTTTCGGAAAGGCCGTCGTCCAGGTGTTCGAAGGGACATCGGGACTTTCAATCAGTGGGACCAGGGCGCGGTTCCTCGGGAAGACCATGGAACTCCCCGTCTCAGACCAGCTCCTTGGCAGAGTGTTCGACGGCCTAGGCAGGCCCCAGGACGGCCTCCCGGAGCCGGTGGCGAAGACATTCCTCGACGTCAACGGGGCGCCAATCAACCCGGAGAGGCGCGAGTACCCGACAGATCTGATCCAGACAGGGGTCTCGGTCATAGACGGCATGCTTACGCTCGTGAGGGGGCAGAAGCTCCCAATCTTCTCAGGCGCAGGGATGCCCCACAACATGCTGGCAGCACAGATTGCGCGGCAGGCAACGGTGGTCGGGGAAGGAGAGGAGTTCGCCGTAGTGTTTGCCGCGGTGGGCGTTTCGCACAGCGAAGCCTCGTTCTTCCAGAGGACCTTGGCCGAATCGGGCGCCATACGCAGGAGCATTCTCTACCTGAACCTGGCGGACGACCCTGCCATCGAAAGGATCATCACCCCTAGGGTTGCTCTGACGGCCGCAGAATACCTAGCCTTCGAGCTGGGGATGCACGTCCTCGTGATTATCACTGACATCACCAACTACGCAGAGGCGCTGAGGGAGATTTCAGCGGCGAGGGAAGAGGTCCCCGGCAGGAAGGGGTTCCCCGGATACCTCTACACGGACCTCGCCACCAACTACGAAAGGGCGGGCAGGATCAAGGGGAAGAAGGGGAGCATCACTCAGATGCCCATCCTCTCCATGCCAAGCGACGACGTCACCCACCCAATCCCCGACCTCACGGGCTACATCACGGAAGGCCAGATTTTCCTCGGGAGGGAGCTCTTTAGGAAGGGGATTTATCCCCCAGTCTACGTCCTTTCGAGCCTTAGCAGGCTCATGGGCCCAGCACTCGGGTACGTCATCAAGCAGGGGAAGGCCAGTCCAGACCATCACCAGGTTGGGAATCAGTTGTACAACGCCTACGCAAGAGCTGTCGAACTTAGGGCGCTGGCAGAAATCGTGGGCAGGTCGGGGCTCACGGGCTCAGACCTGAGATACCTGCAGTTCGGGGACGAGTTCGAGCAAAAGTTCCTCAACCAGGGATACGACGAGAACAGGACATTCGAGGACACTCACCGTATCGCCTGGGAGGTACTCTCCGTTCTCCCCGAGAGCGAGTTGACAAACATCAAGGAAGAGTTCATCAAGCAACATTACATCTCCGGGAAGTCGGCTGCTTAAGCCATGTCAGTAGCGTCCGGCGGCAACGTTCTCCCGACGAAGATTGAGCTCATCGGCACCAGGAAGCGCCTCCAGACGGCCGTCAGGGTCAAGAAGGTGTTGGACGATAAGCGGGACGTCCTTCTGAAGAGACTGGATGAGATGATCGAACAGGCCACTTCCGCCCGGGACGAGATTTCACAACCTCTGTCGGACGCCTATCTTGCCCTCTATGACGCCTACCTTAAGCTCGGACCGCTCAGGCTCGAAGGCATAGCAGCAAACACCCCGCCTATGGTGGAGGCGGACGTGAGTGTCCGCAGAATCGTCGACGTCGACATCCCTTCGATCAAGCTCTCTGAGAAAGATATTGGCATGACCTATGGGTTCGCGGACAGCAACGTTGCGGTCGACAGGGCCGCCAGACACATGAGGAAGGTCCTCCCCTCCATCTTCAGGGCCGCCGAGTACGAGAACGCCATTTTCCGTCTCGCGAAGGAACTTGAGAAGACCCAGAGGCTGCTCAACGCCCTCGAATACATGATTATCCCGCGCTACGAGGACTCCATCCGATACATTCAGGCCACTCTTGAAGAGAGGGAGAGGGAGGAGTTCACGAGGCTGAAACACGTGAAGAAGGTGCTGGAGAGGAAAGAGGCCCAATGAGCAAAGATCTTGCCGACGAGCCGTTCAATTCCGCGGCAAAGAGGGTCGAGGAGGCCTACGACAAAGCCGTTGCCGACCTGAAAGCTAAGGTCGAAAGGGCGAAGTCAGAGGCGCTGAAAAAGGTCAGCCAGTAGGCCCATTCATCCCGCCCACTACCGCCTTTATCACCCTCCATATCACCACCATGCCTCCCACGAACCCAACCGTCGAGAAGGCTATGGCAAGAATGCTCCCAGAGTACCCCACTTGGCCCCCTAAGTAGAACCCCAGGAGGGCCCCGCCTAGTATGAGAGGCGTGAGCACCAGCGCGGTCGTCACCACAACGATGAGTAGGGTCTTTCCCCCTCTGCTCAACGAGCGCCGCCTCTAGGCGCGCGCGTAAAATGTTATGGGGTGCCAGGGGTTACTCGCACTTAGAATATCCACAGGAACCGCAATGGTAGCAACCATTTTCGAACACCAGGGTGTTCTCATGGCAGTCAGGGCAGGTTCCTCCAAGTGACTTGGGATTCCCGTCGGTGGGGAACCCGGATTCCTTCACCACGTGGTTCAGAGTCAGCAGCTCTAGGGCCTTGGCGATGGCGTCAGGGATCGACTGGAGCTGGGTCCCCTCGTCCCACGAGACGTACTTCCCCTTAATCCCCTTCAGTGTGGAAATGACGCTCTGGATGTCTCCTCCATGCTGGAGGTAGAGGCTGATGAGTCTCCCTAGTGCCTCGGCGTCCGCCTTCTCGTCACCCCCGGACTTGCCCAGTGTCACGAAAACCTCCTTCAACTCGCTGTTATCCATGTTGGCCGTCACGTAGAGCCCTCCCTGGGGGAGCCTCAGCTTGATGGTCTTCCCCTCCATCATCTTGGGGCGCTCGAACTCCTCCTTTGGGGTTTCGACCTTCTTCGCCGGCTTCTCTGTCTCTAGGATGCCCTCCCTGCTCCCTTCTCTGTAGACTGTGATGCCCTTGCATCCCATCCTCCAGGCAAGCAGGTAGATTTTCTCCACCTCCTCGGGAGTTATTTCCTCAGGCAAGTTGACGGTACTCGAAATGGCAGTGTCTATGTGCTTCTGGATTGTGGCCTGCATCTTCACCCTCATCTCTGGCTTTATCTCGTGGGCGGTGACGAAATAGTTGGGGAGCTCCTTCTCGTCTCTGGCCCCAGTTGCACCCATGTATTCCTTGACGAGCGGGTGGAAGACCTTGAACTCCCCTTCGCTCAGGGATTTGCTCCTCCTTGTGTAGAAGAGGGCGAAGACAGGCTCCACCCCGCTGCTGGTCCCGGCCAGTATGGAACCAGACCCGACTGGCGGAATGGTTGTGATTGCTGCGTTCCTTAAGCCCTGCGTCCTGATTTTCTCCCTCACTCTCTCGTCTAACCTCGAAACGAAAGGCTGGGCGAGGTGCTTCTCGGCGTCGAAGGCAGGGAAGCTCCCCTTCTCCTTCGCGAGTTCGGTAGAGTAGTCATAGATGACGTGCTTGATCCTTTCGAAGAGGTGGTCCACGAACTCGATGGTTGAGTCTTCGTCGTACCTCAGGCCTAACTTGATCAGCATGTCACCGAGTCCCGTAATCCCCACCCCCACCCTCCTACTGTGGAGAGAGGCTTGCTTCTGCTGGGGGAGCGGGTGCCTTTCAGCGTTGTAATCCAGCACGTTGTCAAGGAAGCGGACCCCGTATTGGGTCGCCCTTGTGAGCCCGTCCCAGTCTATGCTCGCCCTTTCAGTGAACGGCTCCTTCACGAAGGCGCTGAGGTTGACCGAGCCCAAGCAGCAGCACCCGTAGCTCTCGAGTGTCTGCTCGCTGCAGGGGTTCACTCCCTGCACCTCCATACCATTGTACTCAGTCGTCGAGTCCCTCTTTATGGTGTCCCAAAATAGGACCCCAGGTTCAGCGGACTGCCAGGCGCCCTTGATCAACGACTTCCAGACGTCCCTTGCCCTGACCGTCCTATTCACTTCGACCTTTTCGTTCTTGAAGCGGAGCAGGAAGTCTTGGTCGGTCTCGACGGCCTTCATGAAGTCGTCAGAGATCTTCACCGATATGTTGGCGTAGTTCACCTTCTTGAGATCCTTCTTGACATTGATGAATTCCATGACGTCGGGGTGGTCCACCCGGATGGTTATCATCAGCGCGCCTCTTCTCCCTGCCTGGCCGATAGTCCCCGTCGTGGTCGAGAGGAGCTCCATGAAAGACACTGCCCCGGAGCTGTAGATGGCAGAGTTGTTCACGGGCGCGCCGCGAGGCCTGAGTACAGAAATCTCTGTGCCAACGCCTCCTCCGAAACTATAGGTCCGCGCCGCCTCCTTGCACCAGTCGAAAATCGCCTCAATCGAATCCTCCCGGATACCGAAGAAGTAGCAGTTTAGCAGCGTTGACTTCCTCGTCTGCCCCGCGCCAAAGAGTACCCTCCCACCAGGTACGAATCTCCAGTCCTCAAGGAGCCAGTAGAACTTCGAGCCCCATTCTTTCCTCTTCTCCTCATCCTTCTCGGGGGACGAGAGCTCCTTCGCGACCCTGCGCCACATGTCCTCGGGGCGCTTCTCGACTTGCCTCCCATCAGCATCTCTCAGCGCATACTTTTCATAGAACACCCTCGCGCGCAGTTCATCTCCTCCGAACGCTTCGAGGGTTTCAGTTGGAAGCTTGACTTCCTTTGTCAGTTCTCCGGCATCCGGAGAGTCACGTGGTTGTTCAACGATTGAAGTCATAACCTTAGCCTCGACCCCATCGCCCGACATATATATTTCAACCATGGCTGATTTCCAGTTAACCATCCAGCATGGGCCGTCAAAGGAAAATCGGCATCATGAAACGTGTACCTGTGAACTCTTCTTGACAAGATGTAAAAGCCGATTCGCGGAATACTAGGTTGCGGTCGAATACTGGATCATCGCAACCGACTTGCATCGGGGGCATCGAGCCGCATTCTGAGGGAGCTTCGCGCCGCAGTTCCTACACACAGATATCGTCCTGTCCACCTTGAAGTAGGGAAGTTTCGGCGTCGCATTGAGAATCAGGTTGTAGATGCCCCTGACCTCGTCCGATGAACCGTCGAGCGTCATCGATACTCCACCGTGGAGACCGACCGAGAGCTTCGACAGGTAGTCCATCTTCTCGGGGTTCTCGAGGTCAGCCAGCTGCAGCCTCGGCGCCTGAGTGTAGGCTCCCTTCTGGAGCGGTTGCAGGTTCGCCTTCCCATACTTCTCCGAGTCGAGAGTCGCCAGCCTCAGAGCCCCATCGAGTTCCAGCATGGCCACTCCCAGCCTGTCTATCTTGGTGGACTTGTCGTCGGCGACCTGGGTGGCGGTACCCACTATCTTGTCGGCCAGGTCGTACCGTGAACCTGTGGTAGGGTCCCTGATAAGGCTCGCGAGGGTTTCGTCTAGGCCTACCATGTTCATTATCAGAGGCATGGTGTCTGACGTGACCGCATCTGACCCTGCGGCGAGAGAGGGTAGGAGGCCCCGTTTCAGCGTCCTCTCTATCAGCCTCCTTCGTGTCGAAAGCGCGTCGGTAGCGACCCCGATGAGGAGTGCGAGCTTTGCCCTGAAGTACGTCTCATCTTGGTTGGAGTCGTAGGCAAGCCTGGGGAGGTTGAGGCTCAGCCCGTGGAGCACACTCACGTTGTCCGCCTGGGACTCGGGGGAGAGCACATTTGCGTTCAACCCAAGGAAGCTCCTCCGCTGGTCCGACGAAAAGAACGCTATCCTCCCTCCGTTGAAGATTATTGAAGCCGCGTCCTTCAGTACCTTGGTGTCGTCCACCCTGTTTGGCTTGGCTAGAAGGAGGCGCACGTCAGGCTTTGGGGTCTCCTGGACGTAGCTCCTGTACGCTCCCAAAGTGGCATCGAGGGTCTTGTCCATCACCTCCCTAGGGACGTCGTCGTGCCTGTAGGGGTTCAGGTCTAGGCTGATGGCTGGGCCAACCGAGCCTGCGGCAGGCGATCCGATGGTCTCGAAGAACCTCAGCATGACAGACTCGAGTTCCCTCTTACCTCTTGACTTGCAATAGGGGCCAAGGAACTGGAGGAAGTTCCTGAATGCAACTTCGTCTGACACCTCACGCGTCATCATTGACGCCATGTTCAGAACTATGTTCAGGGCTCTCTCCGCGTTCTCAGGGCTCGGAACCATCGATGTGTTCGGGATTCTTCCTCTGGGATTGAGCCCCGTGCCTCTTATCGATAGCAAATCGACGAATACAGCGTCGGGGGTGAGCCCCCAGGATCCGGCGTTGGTGATGTGAATGTCCCCCGAGAGGTGAGCGTCGGCGACGTCCCTTGGGAGCTGCTCGAGCAGAAGGTACTCGGAGAAGACCTGCTTCCCCGTCTGGTGGATAAGCGACTCGACACTCCCGCCGTCGTCCCCCGCCTTCCCGAGTAGCTGAGTCACATCGTAGATGGGCATCCCCAGCCTCGTGAGCTTGTGTCTGTACTCCTCCATGCTATGCTCCACCAGAAGCGCGTTCACAATCTCGCGAATGAGAGGGGCCGTGAGATACTGTGTCTGGAACTTGTAGAGCCTCGACTCGGTCTCGCTCGTGATTTTCTGGGCAAGCTCGACAGGCATCCCAGCCTCCTTCACAAGGGACTGAAGGATCTTGTTGGCGTTGAACTCCTCCATCGTCTGGTGGGATGTTCTCACGTAAAGCTTACCGCTCTCGACTAGGGACTGCTCCTCGATTTGGCGGGTAAGATTGAGCACCAGCCTGCCAAGATTGGTGACGGTATACTTCCTCTCCTGCCTGTTCAGCTGGATGAGCAGCTGCTTGACCAGCTTCCGAAGGTGGTAGGCGAACTTCCCGGACTCCTTCTTGGACTTGAACCCTGCCAGGGTCTTCAGGGCGCTGTACGTCAAAGGACCCTTAATGTTCAGAATCCTGAGAATCTCCAACCTCTGAGGAGAAGCAATCACGCTGTAAATCGTCTTGACCCTGCGAGGAGCCGCCTGCAACGCGGCGGGGACTTCCCTGAAGAAACTATATCAAGCTATGTGCACCGTTGGTCAAAAGAAGTTCTCCTGAGATGCTCCCGCGGCAAGAAAATGAATTGGTCCGTTGGTGGTAATAATGTGGAGTGCGAGTTCCCCCCAGGCTGTTGGTTGCATAGAGGCCCTCGAATAAATAACTGGATGCACTCGCACGTGTATAGGAGGTGAAGCAAAGAACGTCAATCTTCTGGGTCAATCAATACGTGCTGAAACCAGAAAAAATGGGTGAATACGTGGTATGGTCCAAGAAGTACGAAGCATGGGCTAGAGGACAACCAGAACTGTTCAAGGAGGTGAAATCTCTCAAAGCCTTCAATCAAGTGATTGGCAATAGTATGGGCAGCTTTCTCGAACTCTGGGAATTCGAAAGTCTAGCGGAGATGGAAAGGTGGTTGGTTAAGTATTCATCGAACAAAGAGGCAGCGGTCTGGCACCAAGAATGGATGGCAATGATAGTTCCAGAGACATGGTCATCAAGCACATGGACCCTGGCGGCCTCGAAATGAACCGGGTCTCCGCAGCCAGTTCAGGCCACTCCGAATCGTGACGCGTCTTCTGGAACCAGACTAGAACCACCTGGATAGCTGGCCCCTCGAATCGAATCAACTAGGGAACGATGGGTCTCACGTCCAACCCCACCAAAATCGCCGCAAGTCCGCACCTCCTCACCGTGCCTAACGACCACTAGCTCCGCATAGCGCTGCCCAACCGCGTGTACACAACCCTCGAACGGCAAACGGCAAAACACGGTTTACCATGCAAATCCAAGCTCACATGGAGTCGGTGATGAAGCGTTTGCCACCATGCGTATGCTGGTAGACCAAATGGGATTCGACTTCTAATGAGCCTCGGCCAAGGAATGCTTCCCAATGACTTCTCTTGCAAACGTCGAAATCAGACCAACAATGATGAAGGCTGCCACCGAGACGTAGAAGCAGTATTGGAACGCTGCCCTGGTGGGAAGCATCGCCCCGCTTGTCACATAGGTCGAGAGCAAAGCCCCTGCCACAGGGGCTCCGAGTGTCTGCCCAACGTATCGGAAGGCGGTGTTGAGGGAGGTTCCGAGCGCCATCTCGCTCTTGGCGATAGAGAGGACCAATAGGCTCTGGATGGAAACACTCAGCATTCCCCCGCCGAAAGCATACAAGATCATGTACGCCACGATTTGGCCCGGGCTCGTTGATGTCGAAAGCAAGAAGAAGGCTACTGCCGCTATAACGGAGCCCATGTAGAGGAACGGTTTGACTCCGTACTTCGGGATTGCTCTTCCTACGATTAGAGCGACCGGCAGTATCACGAATGCGAGCGGCGAAAGGTAGACTCCGACCGAGGTAATGCCAATCCCGAATCCACTGGGAGGAGGGAGCTCCAGAGCATACACGAGTGTCTGAAAGGCGATTCCGAGTGACAGTCCGAAACAGATGATGATCAGGTTGGATGCCATCATGTTCCTCTGGCTCAGGAGCTTCAAGTTCAGGACAGGCTCGGCGACTCTCCTTTCATAGAAGGGGAGCGAGACCAGCGACCCTAAGCCGACTACCAGCAGTCCAAGAATTGGGGTCGAAGACCAGCCCCACGTAGGGCCTTCCGACAGCCCGAGCACAATCGCAGTCAATGAGGCAGCCAGCCAGGCTGCGCCGACGTAGTCGAGCTTGACTCCCGACTTCCGTTCCGTTGACTCTCGGACCACCAGAAAAATCAACACAGTGAAGACCGCAATGATGGGTACTGCAATCCAGTAGTTGCCCTGCCAGCCGAATTTGTTGGTAATCACGGCGCCTCCGATGAGGCCAAAAGCTCCGCCAGCCACCTGCACCGCGCTGATCACTCCCTGGGCCCTCGGTACCAGATTACGGGGAAACTGCTCTCTTGCAAGGCTGAAGGCCAGCGCGAAGACGCCAAGCCCCGTACCTTGAACGAACCTAGAGACCAGGATGAGGTTGAAGTTCGGCGCTAGCGAGGTCGCGGTTGCTGCGACTAGATAGATCGCAAGGATGTACATAATGACCCGTTTCTTACCATAGATGTCTCCGAGCTTGCCGAAGACTGGGATGACCGCGACCCCGAAGACCGTGTAGAGCGAGATTATCAGGCTCGCATGGTCTATGCTAATGCCATACTCGGCCACAATCTTCGGTAGCGCGGGAACTAGCATCTCATCAACGTAGACGATCAACGCAGTCGCGACAGACAACAGCACCAGGGCTTTGTTCGCGTAGCCCACGTCGAACTCCTGTCTGAGTTCTGATGTGGCGGCCAAAGGTTCTCTCGCGTTCTGATGGCGAGAATCTGAGGGGAATTTCTCCTTCACCCGAGCCTCTTGATTCTCCTGCATTCTTCCCTGTGCCTCCAGTGAAGCCTGCAAGGGCACTCGGATTAGTATTGTAGCGAACATGTTCGCCATAATGGAGAAAAAGACGCCCCGGTATGGGGTGGATGGAGCTAGTTTGCGCAGACTCGTGATTGAGATTTCGCTCGAACAGTTCGGGGATAGCGGTCAGATGGTGCCTGCAGCGACAGCTAGCATTTTGGCGAAAGTCAAGTCTATCGAGATGCTCCACATCCTCAAGATGGTCCCCGGGGAATTCGCGGCAATCGCTAGAATCGAGCTCAGAGACCCCAAGTTCAATGTCGAAGCGATCTGGGCCATGGAAGGGCTCCAAGGTTCGAAGCTGGAGCACGAACTCTTGGACAGAGAGTCCGATGCAGTTTTCACCTTCTTCATACGAAGCAAAACAAACGTGCGAGGGCCCGAACTTGTCGGGCAGGGAGGATCGATGCCCTATCTCTCGACTCCTTTCGAACTCAAGGACGGCAAATTGCGGGTCACTCTTCTTGGCAGTTCGTCCCAGGTAAAGCGGTATCTTACTGACCTGTCAAAGCAGACACTAGTCAAGTACAGAATCGCTTCGCTTACGGACGCCAGGTTCCCTCCGAACTCACCAATAGGCCGTCTGACGGACAAACAGCGAAGGGTTTTGGTCACTGCTTACAGACTAGGATACTACGATGTCCCCCGAAGGATAACCAGCGAAGAGCTGGCAAAGAATCTCAATCTGGTGAAGTCGACTTTCTCGGCGCATGTTAGGAAGGCCGAAAGAAGACTATTGGCGGAGTTGCTGAGTGAACTCTGACCGTTGGACACTGTACTACTAGCGTCGAAAGGCAGATGGCTCAGGTCTGTTCTGACTTCATCTGACCGCCGATTCCACCAGAACCAGAATAGCGAGAATCAGGCCCCTTTTTGGAAACTGAATATCATTCCGAACTATTTAGAGCTGGGGTCGCCCGGACCCACACGGTTTACCATGCAAATCCAACTCCCTTTGAGGAGGCGGTCCTGGCCGGGCCTTGTCGTTCCACGCAGGCGCCCCAATAATAGGTGGATTCTATTCTATTTCGGAGTGTGCCCTTGGTGTTCCCTGTCAGTGTAAATGATAACCAGGGACACAAGCCATAGAATCAACGCGAGGGCCCCGACATATTGGAGCCTTGCGCTGAACAT
>Ga0187772_10000294_pt1 | contig 22144 bp, 24 predicted proteins | sample 0116_SJ02_MP15_2_FD_133137 | JGI IMG/M metagenome (GOLD analysis project Ga0187772, IMG submission 133137) | Tropical peat soil microbial communities from peatlands in Department of Meta, Colombia - 0116_SJ02_MP15_20_MG | ecosystem: Environmental > Terrestrial > Soil > Wetlands > Peat | place... | reverse complement strand
GTATGGCATGTCCTCGGCCATGAAGCTCCTCTGACCTATCCATACCCTCTTTCCCATCAGCGCGGCGATATCCTTGAGCTTCTTGGAATCATTCCATATCCTCAACTGCAGAGGCCAAGGCACTGCGTCCATGGTGTACCGAGCCCCGCCATCCCCTAGCGCCCTCCAGAGCCCTGAAGCAAGCATGGGATCGAGGTACCTCAGCAGGCGCCAGTCCCTTCCCCTCATGATCCTCCCTATCAGGACGTCAGCCTCCGAGAGGATGTCTAGTGCCGCGGCCTTGCGCTCCTCGTGAACCCTCGACCTCACAACGGCCGTGAATATGTCCCGCACTTTGTCCCTCGGCTGGCCTGGGTAGGCCCTCAAAGCCTTGAGGGCAGACTGTTCATCAGACGCCTGGAAGAAAGCGTTGACCGACTCGTAGGCGGTCAGCTCCTCGTCCTTCTGGGCGGGTATCCCTGACTGGAGGAGGTTGATGGCCGCCCTGATGTCCCCGTTAGCCACGTCCACGATCTTGGCGAGGGCTCCCTCATCTACGGCCAGTTTCTCCTCGTGGGCTATTCTCTCGAGCCGCTTCTTCACATCCGGCGCATCGGGCCTCCTGAACTCTATCTTGCTGGTTGCGCTGCCAAGCTTCCTGACCTCGGCGGACTCTGGGTTGTTCGCAGCCATGACGACGGGGTTTTCGCTTCTTCTTACTGCGTCCTTGATGAACTCCACCGCGCCGTAGTCGGCCCTTCCTGCCAGTCCGTCGACTTCGTCAAGGAATATCAGGCTCGGGCCGCCGAAAAGGCTGGTGCTCGCGATGGCCTCTCCTATCTTCTTTGACAGCTTTTCCTTGGTCCTCGAATCACTTGCGTTCAGCTCTACCAGCCGGAGCCCAAGCTTCCTTGCCACGAGGTGGACCGTAGTCGTCTTCCCCGTCCCCGGGGGACCGACAAGCAGGGGAGCTCTGTCGCCGGGCTTCCACTTCTTGAGAATGCGCTGAAGCTTCCCTCTGCCTTCTTCGTTCCCGACCATCTCTTCCAGGCTCTCGGGCCTGTACTTCTCACTCCACAACTAGACCGCTCCCCCTATGAAGACGAGCAGGCCAACGGTCATGCCGGCCAGGGCGACCTGCTTCACCCTGTAGGCGCTGGCTGGTTCGTGTCTGGCAACGATGGCGACGGCGAGGTAGAGAAAGATCGCGTCGGGGACGACCACGCCGTAGGTGTACACCTTGTTAGCCAATCCTGTGAGGAGGGGCACCCAGCTGGTGAAGACGGCAAGGAGGAAGAACAGTGCTCCGACCGCAGAGGCGAACGCCAGCCCTCTCCTTCTTGCGATTGAGTTTACGTTCCTCTTCGCGTCCCCGTCCACGTCCGCCATGGCCTTGACCACTTCCCTCCCGACTCCAGAGAAGAAGGCTGTGAGCGCCATCATGAGCAGCAGAGACCCACCGATCGAGCCTCCCGAAACCGCGCCGCCGTAGATGAAGGGAATCGCGAGCGACGACGCGACGATGAGGTTGCCCGCTAGCCCCGTTTTCTTCGCCTTGCTGTTGTAGAGCCAGGACAGGAAGGCGTAGGCGGCTGCAATGGCGACGGCCAGGGGGATGAGCGAAAGCAGCGAGCAGGCGATGCCTAGGGCCAGCACCACGTACGAGAGCCTGGACGCTTCTTCCACGGAGACCCTGCCGCTTGGGATTGGCCTGTCTGGCCTGTTGATCATGTCTACCTCGAGGTCGTAGACGTCGTTCACGGCCATGGAATAGGCGCAGATGAAGAAGCCGGTCAGGAAGCCTAGAGCCAGCTGCGAGACGGGAATGGCCGCAGGCTTGGATACGAAGGCTCCCACGACGACCGCGAACCCGATCATGGCGCAGTTCACTGGCCTGATGAGTTCCAGGAGACCCCTTCCGTTCATCCCCGCTCAGAACCTTGCCCTGCTCACTTTGTAGTAGATTACTTCCCCTCTCCTTTCGATGACTGCGATTATGGCCTCCTTCCCCATCTTTGCCATCTCTTTCACGGACTTCTGAAGGTCGCCCATGCCTTTCTCTATGCCTTCGTCTAGGGCGAACACCACGTATTTCGCCGGCTTCTTTGGGTAATCCCCGCGCTCATAGACCCTAAGGTCGGTCCCAAACCCGAACCCCTCTCTTACGATGTACCCTCGGCTCCTCAGGTCTCTGTATATGACGAACTTCGTCCAGGCATCCCCGGCTCTCTTCTGGGCGAGCTCTGCCAGTTTCTCGAAGGTGAATGGTTTCCCAGCCTCGTCCTCCAGGGTCAGCTTCTTGACGTAGACGAGATACAGAGCCTCGTAGTCGTGCAGCAGAAGCTCCTGCCCTTCCCTGGCACCGTAGCCCGACTCTTCTAGCTCCCCGAACCTGTCCCTGTCGGTCACCCTGACTTCCCCATCCTCAAGTACGGCTCTGAACGGCTGGATTTGTTGCTCTTCAGCGGGTGCCTCTTCCATGGTCGTTGATGCCGAACGCTTCTCGACTCTATTTGAAGATGAAGGTGCTGGCAGGTTACGCAAACGATTTAGAGAGCGGGGGCGCCGCTTCCTCCGTTGGGCAACTTCTTCACACTCCGCACGGTCACATGGGAGAACGGCACCGTGAAGATGATTGACCAGACGGCCCTTCCAAACAGATTCCGCTACGTCAGATACACCCGTTCCGACCAGGTCGCTGCCGCGATTTCGACCATGGTTGTGCGCGGCGCACCTGCGATCGGAGTCGCAGCTGGAATGGGTCTCGCACTCGCCGCCGTGAACTCGAAGGCTAGGACGCTCCCTGAGCTTCTGCGCGAGATGGAATCCGCTGCCGCATTGCTGCGCGGAACAAGGCCCACGGCCGTCAACCTCTTCTGGGGGATAGACCGGATGATGAAGAAGGCTCATTCTGCGACTTCGGTGCGAGAGGCGAAGGAGGCTGTCGTAGCGGAGGCGAAGGCCATGGAGGATGAGGACGTCGAGGTGAACAGGCGCCTCGGCAGAAGCGGTGCGGACCTCATTCATGACGGCGACACAGTGCTCACTCAGTGCAATGCGGGCGCGCTTGCCACAGTGGGCTACGGAACAGCCCTCGGGGTCGTGAGAGCGGCGGTCGAGCAGGGCAAGCTCGTCAAGGTCTTGGTGCCAGAGACCCGCCCCGCTCTGCAGGGCGCGCGGCTGACTGCTTTCGAGCTCGTCCGGGACAAAATAGCCTGCACTCTGATTTCCGACACAGCTGTGGGCCACATGATGAACCTCGGGAGAGTAGACTGTGTGATAGTAGGGGCTGACAGGATTACCAGGGATGGCTTCGTCTTCAACAAGATCGGGACGTACCAGGAAGCGGTCCTCGCCAAGAGGCACCAAGTCCCTTTCTACCCAGCGGCTCCTCGCTCTACATTCGACCTTGCGAAGAGACACCAGCAGGTCACGATCGAAGAGAGAGGCGCAAGTGAAGTTGTTCAGATTAGAGGCAGGCGCATCGCGCCAAGAGGGGTGCCGGTGGCGAACCCGGCTTTCGATATGACACCACCAGAACTCGTGACCTCGATGATAACGGAGCGGGGGCTAGTGAACGCTCCCTTCGAAGAGAACATACTCCGCCTGATGTCTTAATTACCCAGAACTTTCGCAGGGTTTTCGGGCCCGTAGCCTAGCACGGATTAAGGCGTCAGCCTTCGGAGCTGAAGCGCTTGCCTCAGAGACCATGGGTTCGAATCCCACCGGGCCCGGGAAAAATAAGCTCACAAGGGATCTGTCGCAACTTAACCTGGAACTGCTCTAACAGAGCCTGTCCCAGGGACAGGGAAGGCTTGCAGCGATCAAGGCCCAGGACCCACGGGCAGCTGTCCCGAGCCTTCGCGTCATCATCGACCGTGCGCTCCCATTTGGCCAGAGCCTGGTTCGACCCTTGGGTTCCGGGGGGAACTGACGGAAGTCAAGCTTTGGCTGTTGGTCACGAGCTTGGGTTCGAGATCTGCACATCCACTGCCTGATAGCCTGTAGCTCCATTAGGGAAGGGATCAGTCATCGTCGCGGTCTGGACCTGCCCCGTCCCATCGGTGGCTCTGACCATCAATTCATAGTTGCCGTTACCCGGAGGATTCCATTCGTACCTCCAGAACACCCACGTGTAATTCGATAGCGGGTCCTGCAGGCTTGCCACTTCCCAGGTCTTCCCCCCATCGGTGCTGACTTCCACTTTCTGGATCCCCCTGTCCCCCGCGAACGCAGATCCGACGACGTCGATGGACGCGCCCGTGATGGCTGTCATCGATGGAGAAAGGCCGAATTTGTCCCGCAGAGGGCTGTCTCCGGGGGTAATGATGGTCGAGCCGGTCTGATAGTGTGCGTCGTTTTCCCAACCCATTCTCTGCCAGAATCCGGCGTACACCCCGTTTACCAGTTCGATATCAGTGATCCACTTCGCGTTCATCATCCCGTACAACCCCGGGACGATGGCCCGTAGAGGATAGCCATGGTCCACGGGGAGGTCAACTCCGTTCATTTGGTACGCAAGGATCGTCCCGTCAACCTCCGCATTCTCAAGAGGTATCCCAACGTCGTAGCCGTCGTAGCACTTGAAGACGACATAATTCGCGCTGGAGCTCACCCCTGCGCTCGCAAGCAGATCCTTGAGTTTCACCCCCTTCCAAAGGGCGGTGCTCGTCAGGTCCCCCCCTATCTTGTTGCTAACACACTCGAGGGTCGCATACTCTTCGACCGAAGGGAGAGCTAGTAGCTGGTCGTAGGTCAGGGTCATGGGCGTGTCTACCAGGCCGTGGAGGTTCAAACTCCAAGAACCCACATCAACAGAAGGAGCGATGACGTTCACGTCCACTCGATAGAAGTCCTCATTGGGCGTCACCTGGGCGGAAAGGATCGCGGACCCCTCGTTCGAATTGCTCTGAGGCGGGGCCTGCTTGGAGAAGAGGAGGCCGACGCCATAGTATAGGATTACGGCAGCAACAGCGGTGCCGACAGCTCCCTTGATGAAAAGGCGCCTTTTCCTGCTGAATCCACCTTTCATGCGCTCCACCGGGTAGACGACAGTCGTCTTTGGAACCGCCCCTATCCTCACGGAACTCATGGCCAGACCGAAAATCGCGCATGGAATCAGTAGGCTGGAGAGGATTGTCGCCGTTCCAGCTGGGTTGGACGAGACTTGGGCAAGCGAGATGAAGAGCAGGGCCAGAATCAGAGTCACCAAGTACGGGAGCAGGGTGAAGACTGCGGCCTTTCTTGGTCTACCCGCAGGGGTCCGCTTGAAGCGACTAAGCATGACAGGAATCATCGCGAGAAGGAAGACGTCGATTATTGAAGCGCCGACGAATGCCGACTCCTTCGCCAGCGGCCCCAGAGTCTCGACCGCCTGCGACTCGAGAGAGCCGGGAACGAGGGAGAAGAGTGCTTGGGCGGCCAGCTCAGGGAGGTAAGTCCCACCGAGGAGTATTCTGATCAGGAATGAAATGAATACTGCTACCGCTCCCCACGTTACCCCCCAAATGAAGAGTCTGGAGGGGTACATGGTCCGTTCGGTCTACGCCAGTTGTACCGAAGCCACCAGTGTGGCTTGCGTCATGTTCATTCCAGGGAGGTATAGCAGGTCTATTCCTTCATAAGTACTGCTGGGGTTCTCCATCAAGGACGCCCAGTAGGACCCCATCCCGTTTGCGCCCGCCTCGAACTCCGACGCCGTGGCATTGGCGCCCAGTGGCACCATGTTCATCGTGCTCCCCCTGACAACCCCTTCGACTATGTAGGAGCCCATCGCGGAAGGCTCGAGCCCTTCAACATGCAGGGATACGGCGTAGTCCCCGCTGCCGACTGGGGAGATGAAAACCCAACCTGAGTGGATCATCTGCCCGCTCTGCAGGCTCAGGGGCAGCGCAAGAGTCCGGTTCGACAACTCGGAGTTGAGCATACTGTTGCTCTCGTTGGCCTGGCTCAGACTGGTTTGCAAAGAAGACACCTGGCCCTGGTAGACGATGTAGCCCACGCCGAATCCTACGGCCAGCCCGATCACCAACACCGCCGAAAGCACGACAATTCTTGAAGGCACGCGGATCAGAATGACCGAAGCAGCTGTCTTTCTTATCGGTTGTTCCAGATATTGTCCAAATCATGCAGTAATTGATTCCCAATCAGGCTGCTCCCCCGACATCCAACGACAACTTCCTGCACACCTCTTCAAAAATGTCAAATCGCGATTCGAGCCATGGGCTCAAGGTGTAGGTCACGCCGTACTTCTCTCCCGTACCGATAATCATGGAGCTCTGGGAGAGAACCTTCACATGGTGCTGAATCCCCTTGTACTGCACTCCGAGGTCGTTTGCCAGCTGGTTCTGGTTGCTGGGCTTTTCTCGTAACCGCCAGATGATGCGCGCCCGATTTCGGCCTCCCCGGCTGGCCCCCAGCAGGAACCAGAGTAGGCGTCGGAGCTCTGGCTCATCTCCCATGTTCCGAGTCCCCAACCTGCCTCTTATCAACAATAGGCGCAGATTGGGACGAAATTTGGAAAAATGGTTAAAGGCCCCAAACCCTGCGAAAACACAACACTTGGACCTGATGATGGATCTGGCGGTCGTCTTCTCATCGCTGAACGTGGTCGCCCTAGTGGGTCTTCTGTACATGTACGCCAGGATCGTTCTTCGAAGCCGGGCCTTGTACCCCGCGGGGATGATGATCTTCGCCGTCCTATTGCTTCTGCAGAACATCCTCACAGCATACTCCTACCTTGCAATGACAACTCTCTTCGGGGACGCTGTGCTCCCCTACCTTGCTTCGATTTCAATCCTGGAGTTCGGCGGTCTTGTGACCCTCACTCGTCTTTCTCTATAGCGCCCATCTCGAACCGTGTCAGGGGTCCCTTCACCGAATCGGCAGCGAGAACAGATAATAGATGCAGAATCCGGAAACGAGCCAAATGATTCGATGGCCGGAGAAATACGACCCCAGGCGGACTGGGGTTCACGTGCGTAACGAAATTGAGATTCCAGCTTCGCGAGAAACGGTCTGGGCCTGGCTCGTCCGTGCGGAGCTCTGGCCCACCTGGTATCGCAATTCGGCCAAGGTGGCGATAGAGGGAGGGGGATCGGACCTGATTCCAGGATCGAGGTTCAAGTGGACGACCTTCGGTGTCCGTCTTGACTCTAAGGTGGAGGAGTTCGTGCCTGACGAGCGCCTGGCATGGAGCGCCCACGCCAGTGGGATAGACGCTTACCATGCTTGGCTCATAGAAGCCACACCAGCAGGATGCCATGTCCTTACCGAGGAGACCCAAAACGGCTGGCTGGCTCGGCTCAACAATTCTCTGAGGCCCCATAACATGAGCCGCCAGCATCAGGGATGGCTGGAAGGTCTCTCCGGAAAAGCAAAGGAGGGCCCGCCCCCCGCAGCTGTCGCGAGATAGCTCGCCCTCCCGTATCCTTGAGCCCTCACGTGGTACCCGTGAACCCCAGGACGGGCGATTGCGACTCTCAGTAATAGTACGAAGACGTGGTGGTAGTCTTGGAAGATGTCGTGGACGTTGTAGTCGATGTTGTGGAGGTTGTTGTAGATGTCGTAGACGACGAGGACAATGAAGTTGATAATGACGTGGTCGTAGTGGATGAGCTCGTCGATGTGGTGGGAAAGTCTGTGGAGGTCGTGGTTGTTGAAGAACCGGTGTGGCTCGGAGTTGGCAGATTGTAGGCGAACCAGATTCCGCTTATCCCCTGTCCCAGGTCGTCTCCCGGCTTCAGGTCCGAGTAGTAGAAGTACAGCGGCCAGCCGTTGTAGGTGAGCTGCTGCTTGCCGTCGGCTCTGGTTACAGCCTTGAAAGATCCTGCGTTCAGCCCTGGCGGCAGAACGAGGTTCGCGGTGTAGAAGACCGGCCAGACCGTGGTGCAGGTGCCGGTGCATGTGCTTGTGCCGTTGGACTGGAAGTCGGTGGTCCTGTAGTACAATGTGAAGCCCGAGCCGTTCACCAGGTAGAATCCTATGTCAGGTTGGTAAGCGATGTTGACAGAGAAGGAGCCTACGCCCGAAGCGGTCGTCGTCTGGATCGAAGTCGTCACCACAGTAGCAGTGGTAGTGCTCCCGCTGGAAGTCGACAGAAGATATCCCGTAGCCGCACCGAAGACTACCGTAAGGACGACGAACACAGCCGCTATTGACTTGAAATTCAAAGCTGTCCGTCGACTCGGCTCATTTGGAATATGAAGGTTCTACCAAATCTGACCTAAATTGGTTGGGTCGTCCCCTTGCGATCTCTAGAGCGTGACCCCGAGAAGCACCACCAAGCCTACGAATTCCAGCACCGCAAGTCCGTCTAGGAAAGGATAGAGTTGCCAGCTGTAGAAGTCGGTGAGGACACCACAAACATAGGCCATCAGGGAGTTCTGGGCGAGCAGGAGGCCGGAGAATATCATCAGACCGAACGTATAGTTGGCATGGGTCTTGAAGGCCATTCGAGCATATAGGTACAGGAGACCGACGAGCAGGAGGACGTTCAAGCCCGAGAAGCCCGTCGCGACGGCAACCTGCGGGTCCAATTGTGACCTCCAATGCCGTCTCAAGCCTATAACAGTTTGTCCAAATCTCAGCCATCAACCGATAAATAGACTTGGGCCCCCGTCCGAACTTGAATGGAGGACGATCCGGAGCTTCGCCGCGCCTTGTGGTTCCTCCTCGGGGGGAAACGGGGCGGCGAGAACAGGGTCAGGATAATCCGTAGCATCCGTGAGAAGCCCAGGAACATGAACCAACTTGCGAGCGACCTGAACCTCCAGTACAAGACCGTACAGCACCATATGCGGGTGCTGGTGAACAGCTCTCTGCTTGTGACCTCGGGTGAGAAGTATGGCTCCGTCTATATGCTGAGTCCTTGGTTCGAACACCACATAGGTGCCTTCGACCAGATTTGCGCCAAACTCGGTTTCGACAGCCGGACCACTCCGGGGGATGGCACCATACGTTACTCGAGCAAGAACTAGGACCTGGTCTGGCCCCATTCAGGGTAGGTCTCAAGGCTCATGTTGCCATGACCGCGCGTTCGACAAAGCTACGAGGCCGTGACTGTCCGTGGCCCAGCCACTCCAGGCACGAAGAAGACGAGTCTAGTCTTCCTGGAAAGGTACGCCGAGGGCGTTGGCCATTATTCTGCGCTCAGCGCTCCTGAGTATCTCGCTGAGGGTCGATGGTTTGACGCCGACGAGCTCGCTCAGGCCGGTGAGGCTTATCTTTCGTGGGAATTCGAAGTAACCCTGGGCGACCGCCGTGGCCATGATCTCCTTCTGCCTTCCAGTCAAGGTAGCCTTGCGCTCCAGGGGTGCGACATCCTCAATTCTTGTCTCGATTCCTTCCTTCGAGAGCCGGGCGAGAACCTGACGGAAGTCGCTCGTCTTCCGCGCTATGAACCTCCAGGATGAAGGCTGCGCTTCTGAGTTCAGCGGGCAGTCAAGGCAGACAATTGCGACATCGTTCGACGCACGACAGATTGCAGGCCTGTCCAGCACGACGAGCAGCGGAGCCGCCTCCCCGGGCCCTTCCCCTTCCACGACCTGTCTGACGCCTTCGAGGTGCCGTATTGCGGTGGCCGTAGCCCGAACATCCTTTTCGTCCCCTCTGAGTTCCAGCAACAGCGACATCCCTGTCCTGTTGAACGTCTTGCAGTCGACTACGTTCAGTTTGGTCCCATGCTCCTTTGCGGCGTCCTGGAGCCTGTTCTCCGTTTTCACCTGAAGCGCTATTTGCCTGAGCATCTCTGAACAGGTTAGGGTAAGCGAGGTGTATATAACGCGGGAAGACGATTCTCAGACTTGGAAATCGCACCTTGGCCGCCGGGTGCCCTAACGCCTTAGGGCGGATGACTGGTGACGTTCAATCGAATACACCACCAGCTCTTCGAAGAACAGCCGATGCGTGGCCAAGGGCTCAAGAGCGAAGCCCGAGTCTTCGCACAGCCGCTCGAACTCCTCGATGTTCGCTTCGTCGTTGAGCAGGAAGATTATCCTACCAGTCGCCTTGACGACCCTGAGCGCTTCTCGAAGGAAGGATTTCGGGACCTCGAGGTTCCTGCCTCCCTCTACCGCGGGGTCGTCTCTCACTATGCGGGCCAAGTATGGTGGGTTAAAGGTGACCAGGTCGAAGACAGACGGTCTCAGGCAGGCCGCTCCCTCGGCGAGGATGTAGCTGGCGCCCGCTGTCTTCCAATCAGCCATGGACGGCCTTGCGATGTCCGTTCCAACCACGAGCCCGAACCCTGTGGAAAGCTCCACGAGGTTCCCTCCATTGCCTGCCCCTATCTCCAGGGAGCTCCCTCCCGAGCATCCTCGTAGGGCCCTTCTCAGCAGAGCCGAGTCTTCCGACGCGAGGTATGCGTCCCCCTTCATTCGGAAATGCCGTCGCCCTTGAACGACTTGTACTCATCTGGCGTGAGCACCTGTGTGATGTTCTGGGTCGTATAGAAATACGCCGGAGCGCCGTCTGGCGTGGAAGCCAGACTGTTGTCCGGGTTCTGGAGCCTGTAGACCTTTACCATGGCCGGCTTTATTCCCAGTACTGTCCCGTCTTCGAGGGCGTAGTAGCTGAATCTCTCCTGAAGGGGCTTGAACCCCACGAGCTTCCCCTTGGGTTGCGCTGAAGGAATCATGGGTCGCCGTCTGCCGAGGGCGTTAAAAGGGTAAGGCGGCCACGACCTTCTGGATTCCCGAGCTGTATTGCGCGGCCTTCTTGGGCGCTCCCGCTTGCTCTTCCGGGACCCCCAAAATGGTCGCTGCCCTCCTCAGGACTGCCTTGCGCACCCCGTTCCTGATCTTGAAGGACACCGGGAGAGAGAAGGCCAGCTCCGCCAGTTCCCTCGACTCGAAGGGGAACCTAGGCTCGACCCAGGGGGCACAGGCCTCCACGTCGCGTACCCTGCCTCTGACGCCGTACTCCTCGAGGTCTGCTTGCATCATCGTCCTAGCAGCTACATCCCCAATATCCTTCAGGGCTTCAGCGTACTTCGAGTAGCCCCCGAACAGCTCGTCGGCTAGCTGCCCAAGCAGGAGGACTCTTGCCCCCGCATCATGGGCCACCCGCGAGACGGTCGCGTAGAGGCACCAGAGGCTCTTGTCCATCAAGCTCGGGGTGAACGGGAGATCGAGGCACTTGAGCGCCTCCTCCGCACTCCCGGGCGTGAGCTCTCGGGCCACCAGTTCTACCCCCAGGGCAGACGCCCCTTCTTTGGCCCTCTCACAGTCAACCGCCCCCCTTACGAAGGCGGTGCAGGCGACCACCCTCGCCTGCCTCCGGGCGCACCTCGCCAACAGCGAGCTGTCAAGGCCTCCTGAAAACGCAACCGCGACCATCGACTCATCCCCCACGGTTTCGATCACCGAGCTCTCGACCAGCCTGGCTACCTCAACAGCAGCTGACTCGAAGTCGCCCTGGAATCCGCTCAGAGCTTGCTCACCTGCTCCTTGATTTTCCTTGCCACCGCTGACCCGACCTTGTCCACTATGGCCAGCTTCTCAGCTGGCGCCTCTTTGATGTCCTCCAGAGTCTTGAAGCCTGCGGTGTACAGCGCCCTGGCCCTCACCCTCCCCACCCCCTGGATGGTAGTGAGCTCTACGAGCTCGTCGCTCACTCCGCTCTCGACTCTCCTCCTCAGAACATCGGCCTGCCTCACCATTTCCGGGACCTTGAACAACTTCGAGAGTTCCACCAGCGAGTGGAGGAGCCAGTCGGCGTTGTCCACGGCCCTGTGCATGTCCCCCGGCTCCACCCCGAGCCTCGTAAGGAGCTGCTCTTCCCTCCATTCGTCGATCCAGCCGTACAGAGCCATCACACTCCGCATGTCCTGCAGGAACCGGTCGTAGTCGGCGAACGCCCTGGAGCTGTGGCGCTCGAGCATCTCCGACGAGTGCTCTTCCATGAACGCCATCGCCTGGTCGTAGTCTTTGCTCCTCAATGGGAACTTGGGCTCGAAGTCTGGAGTGGCAGCCACGAGGTGCAGGATTCCAGCAGTGTAGTTCCTTCCAGGCTCGGCGCGTCTGACGCTCTCCCTGAACATGACGGCTGTCACCGGGTCGATGTACAGCATCGAAACCCTCCTGCCGAAGTCTGTCGCGTAGAACAGGCCTCCATTGGACTCCAGCAGCCTTTCCGCCAGCAGGTAGCCCAGGGCCTTCTCGGTCAGCCTCCCGGTCTCTTTAACCCCCACCTGCATGGCAAGAAGGGTCTTTCCGAATAGGCTGTCCACGTCTACTTTCGAAAGCCCGCTCCCCGTAGCGATTGTCGCCAGAGTGTGGGCCCGCATCGCCGACTCGTCCGAAAGCCTGGACTCGATTGGCTCTGGGGGCTCCTTGGTGTAGTGCTCGAGGAAGTCTGCTGACGATTGAGACGGTGGAGGTATCATGACCGTCTCCCCGTGGTCATCGTACTGCGGCCTTCCCGCTCTTCCCGCCATCTGTCTGTACTCCAGCACCGAGATCTCGGCGTTGCCACCGTGCTCGGCGTCGTACCTCGTCATGTCTGCAATGACCACCCTCCTCGCAGGGAGGTTAACGCCAGCTGCGAGCGTAGGTGTTGCGGCCAGGAGTTTGAGCGCCCTTGCTCTGTAATAGTCCTCCACGATTCTTCTGTGTTCAGCCTCCAGTCCCGCGTGATGGAAGGCCGATCCCTTTGCCACCACTTCGGCCAGCAGTCTGCTCAGGCTGGTCTCTTCCCCAGAAGTGAGTATGCGCCTGGACGCCTCGGAGACAGCCCGTCTCTCCTCCGCGCTCAGCTGCCTCTGGGTGACTTCTGCTGCTCTTGTCGCGAGGCTGACGGCCCTTCTCCTAGTATTGGCGAACACCAAAGCTTGGCCCCCTCCTTTGATGGTGTCCATGGCTACGTCGATGGGAGGCCCATAGGTGGACCTTGGAATCTGCTTCTCCTCCCCGTCAGTGAAGAGAATCCTGCTGTAGTCATAGACCCCCTCCCTCAGCGGGACGGGCCTCCAGTCGAGCTCCACTGGAGTCGCCCTGAGCCACTCGGCAATCGTCTTTGCGTTGCTTATGGTTGCGGAGAGCGCGAGCAGTTGGGCGTCGAGGCCGAGGTGCATGGCCTTGGTGAGGATCATCTCGAGGGTCGGTCCCCTGCTGTCGTTCCCTGCCAGGTGAACCTCGTCGGCGATGAAGAGGCCCACGGAGTTGATCCAGGATACCTTGTGCCGCATGACCGAGTCGAACCTCTCGTTGGTGAGAACGATGATGTCAGACCTGCCGAGGTTCTCGCCGCTGGAGTCGTAATCCCCCGTAGAGATTGTCGTCCGAATGCCGAACCTCGCGAACTCTGAGAACTCGGCGTACTTCTCTGAGGCGAGCGCCCTCAACGGGGCGAGATAGACGACCTTCTTTCTCTGTTCCTTGGCTTTGAGATAGGCAGCCATCAACGCGAGCAGGGTTTTTCCCGATGCTGTCGGGGTAGAAACCACAAGACTCTTCCCATCAAGCAGCCCGGCGAGAATCGCCTGCTCCTGCGGCGGGTAGAGCTCGCTTATCCCTTTCTCTCCAAGATACTTGATTAGCTCGTCTGGGACCTTGACTTCTTCAAGCCTCAAAGGACAACCTCCCTCGGCTTAACTGCCGAGTCTTCTTAAGAAGCCGGGCTTCGACTCGTAGACCATCCCTTCTCTGAACATGGTCCGTATCATCTTCTCCGCGTCCTCGTCGGAAAACTTCGCCTTCATCAGCTCCTCCTTGAACAGCTTGCGTTCCACAGGCTTCTTCTCGGTCCCCTCCAGAGCCTTCAGGACCTCCATCGCCGCCCTGAGGTTCTTGGTCTCGCCCACTGGCTTCCCGAGCTGGATTCCGAAGTCCGTCTTCTTGGTGGTCGCGTCTGTCAGCACGTCCTCCACCATCCTGTTCATCAGGGCGATCGCGGCCAGGGCGTCCTCCTCGGTCACTTCGTCCCTGAGCAGGACCCTTGCCCTGGCTGTCGCAATTCTAATCATCGCCTCAAGCGTCCGCGGCGTCGGAGGGATCGAGTCCTCTGCGCCCGCTGACTTCCTGAGCTCGAGGTAGAACTCACGGAGCCTGTCGACAGCACCCTTGGTCAGGTTGGGTGAGAACCTCTTGGCGTATGTCAGATACTTCTTGAGGAGGCTGAACTCGATGGGGGGCGGCGTAGCGTAGGTCTTCTTGCTGTGGACCAACAGTATGTGGCTCGCGAGCCTCTCGTCCTCGGCGGGCGATGGCTGGTCCCTGAACACGAAGATGACATCGAATCGGGTCAGGAGAGGAATGGGCAGTGTCCCGATGTTATCGGTGAGGTTCTGGAACGGGTTGTATCGTCCAAGAACGGGATTGCACGCTGCCAGTATTGCTGTCCTCGCGTTCAACGTCGCGTAAATGCCCCCCTTGGCAATGGTCACCGTGTGCTGTTCCATCATCTCGTGCAGTGCAGTCCTGTCTTCGGGCTTCATCTTTTCGAACTCGTCGATGCAAGCTATCCCTTGATCGGCCAATACCACAACTCCCGCCTCCAACATAAGCACGTTTTTCTCTCTGATAACAGCTGCTGAAAGCCCCGCGGCAGTAGTTCCCCGTCCGGACGCGTATAGCCCCCGTGGTGCTACCTGAGACGCGAACTTCAGCATCTCGGACTTTCCAGTTCCAGGATCCCCCACGAAAAGTGCGTTAATGTCTCCCCTCAGCTTCGTCCCGTCGGGGAGTGCGGTGGCGCTCCCCCCGGCAAGCAGGAGGAGTATGGCCTCCTTCTCGGGGAGGTGCCCGATAATCACGGGTGCGATGCTGTTGATGAGCCTGTCGTAGGCGTCTGGCGTCGAGGCAATCTTCTTGATCAACTCCTCGTCCTCCTTCGTAACGAGCACCTGCTCCGGCTCCTTTCCCCTTACCTCCACATGGTTGCAGTCTATCTGGGACCTGAAGAGCCTAGTCCTTACCTGGCCGAGCGAGTAATCAGGCACAGCTCTCACCACCCCGGTGAGTACGACTCTATCCCCGGGTCTCGCTGTGTTCGTTATGTCTCCCTCCATGTTGACGTCGAAGAACTGCGGGAGCTGTCCCGGTGGCAGCTCCTCCGGGAGTTCCTGTACTCTCACGACCTGGAAGTCGATGAACCTGCTGTGCTTCTTTTCGAGTTCGAAGTTTCTCACTTCTCCGCAGAGCTCGCACTTCGCCGGCCGCTTCAGCGGGAGGTCGTCCTGCTTTTCATACGTCAGGTGTCCGCTGGGGCAGAGCCATGCGGCTTCGGTCATCATGGGCCTGAGCTCCGATGTCCTGACCACCATCCCCGAAATGGCGATCATGTGGTCGATGTAGGAAGTGTCGACCTTCCTGAGAGGAACCAGGTCGGTTAGGCCGCGAAGCCTTATGGTAAGCTCCCTTTTCACCCTGTCCGCGTAGAGTGCGTTCTCGCTGCGCATGGTCTCAAAGGCGGCTATCTTGAATGAGGCCATAGACGAATCTGGCTCTAGGAGAATCCTGTTGGCCAGGTCGCTGTTGTACTTCAGAAGGTCCCCGAAGTCAACGACGAGGGACTTCCCCTCGGTGGAGATCAGCTGGGATATCTTCCCCCTGTACACTGGATTTCCGCTCCTGTCCGTGACCGACTTCAGGAAGTCCTCGAACTGCTCCGATAGCTTGCCACTCGCCAGAGTCGCCACTTACTTGCCGCCTCCAAGGAGGCCGGCCTTCCATTCCTTCGACAGAGCCTGTGATATGGCGAAGAATTCCGATTCTTCCGGGGTCAGCTTCTCGGCCAGTGACGAAGCGGGAGCTGACGAACTCGAAAGCGAAAGCAGCTTGCTAAGCCTGATCCCCACGAGGTCGTAACACACGGCTCTGAACCTCTCGAAATCCTCCCTGCGCGACTTTCCTTCCACGACCCCTGCACTGAGCACCCGAAGCTTCCTCCTCATCCTGACATAGAAGTCTGGCGGCAATCCTGACAGCTGCAGGGGACCCATCATCTTCTCTTTGCTGAGCGCGCTGAAGATCTCACTTTCAAACGGTGTCTCGCCCGACTCGGCCATCCCCTGGCCAATCAACTCGTCAGCCACCCACCTCGGAAGGTCCACGGACTCCCCATCGTTGAGTTTCTCGATGTGGAAGTCCCCCACGTCCAGGTTCTCGACCGAGGAGCGCATCCTCGCCCTCGTAATCCCTAGAAGATACTCCCTCTCTCTCCGTTCGAGCATCTGCTTTAGGGCAATTTGTTCCTCAGACAAAGCAGTCGGGCGACTGACCCGTCTCGATAATAAACGTTGGGCGAATCACTCGGGTTCTTTGGGTTGTTTCGTCCGCTAGTCTGAGCGGCTTCCTCCCCGGAACCTCTTCTTTAGCCCCTCGATCAGGTTCGAGAAGCGACCGCCCTTCCCTCCACCATCTTCAACACTCCCCAGACCTTGCGACTTGACAATTCCGGTCAGCACCCCTTTCTTCAATGTGTATGACGACTTCTCCCTAATGATGCCCTCGGGCCTCAGGTAAAGAATAGAGATCAGGAGACCGGCGAGGATCAGATCCTGAAGCCAGTTCACGTTGAAGAAAATATAGGGCTGGATTGCCTGCTGTTCCTGTTCCAGACCTCTAAGGATCAGGGTGAAGAAGAAAGTACCCAAGGCTATGCCTGAATTGTTTCCTACCCCTCCGATGATTACGATGAGGAAGGGCCAGAAAGTCCAGGCGAACCTGGTCCAAGTGTCGTATTCAACGGAGCCGACGTAAAATGAGTAAAGTGCCCCGGCCATCGCCGCTATGGCCGACGCGACTATCAGGACGTTCCTCCTCATCTTCGCGTTGTTCTTGCCTAGGGAGGCAGAAGCGTCCTCGTTATCTCGAATGGCCCTGAGGGTCCTCCCCATGGGCGACCTGACTACCCTCTCGATGAATATGTAGACGGCGATCGCGAAGACGACCATCACTATCATTGCAACGAGGTCCCTGACGCCGCTGCCGAGAGTCGAAAAGTAGTAGTAGGGATCGGGGACGAAAATAGGTTGCGAGCCTCCAATCAACGGTGTATACGTCCTTAGTACCACGTCGAAGAACTGCGCCGAGCCGAGGAGGAGCATCCCAAGATAGTCCTCCCGCAGGCGAAGTGCCGGGTATGACGCCAGGAAGCCGAGCAGACCCCCAATCAGGGCAGCGACGAGCAGGGCTATGACGACCAGCTCGACTGCTAGGGTCGGGTCGTTTACAATATCGTTATTCACCTGAGTGATTATCCTGGCGTTGAACGTGATGAAGTCCTCGTTCACCCCAACTCCGAGGATCCAAGCCGCGAGCCTTCCCGCCACGGCCCCGCCAAAAGCCGCTCCGCCGGCGATGAAGAGGACCTTCCCGAAGTTAGGTATCCCAGTGTACCCGAACTCCAGGTTCAGGGTCAGGCTGATGGCGAGATAAAGTGCGTAGAACTCGACGAAGTCAATTGTGAAAGGGACCCAATCGATTCCAAAGAAGATGATCTCGGGAAGCCCTGACATGCTATCTCTTCTCTCTCCTCAGAAGCCGCCTGAAGTTGATGGAGAAGAGGCCCTGAGGGATGACCATGAGGGTGATGACCATTATAAGCAGAGGGATGGCCTGTTGGAACGGGGTGACGTTCGGACCGAACCCATTGACAAGCTCATAAGACATGAAGTCTACAGGAAAACCTGCAGCCATGTCGGCAATTATCCAGACCCCAAATCCGGCGAACAGGATGCCGACGACTCTGGTCCTCCACCTCTTTCTCCGGATGAACAGGACCCCCACGAGAATGAGCAGCGCCGCTATCACCACCGTACCTATGGTCCCGAAACCCAGGCCCAAATCAAGGGTGACCAGTATCTCGCTTCCCCCTATAATCAGGCCACCCACCGCTGCTCCGAATATGCTGGTCAGACCTCCCAGTACGCTCGAGGAAAAGATTTCGACGATAAAGTTGGAGCCCGTGGCCGTCCCCGCTGGGAGTTGCAGCGTCAATAGTGCACCGGCGTAGCCGGCGAAACCCCCGGCGAGCATCCATGAAACTGTGGTGACCATGTCAACGTTGATTCCCAGGACCCTGGCGAGTGGTGGGTTCTCAACGGCCGCCCTCATGGCAACGCCGAACCTCGTCCTCGTAAAGAGAAGGTAGATGGACAAGACGATTACGACCACCGACAGGGGCGCGGCGAAGTCCACCCCCGCGTACCCCCAAAGGGTGAAGTCTGGACCCAGGGTGTAGAAGTTGGGCGCATCAATAAATTTGAGATTGTACTGAAGGTAGTCGGTGTAGATTCCGAACAATCCGACGAATCCGATGTCCACCCCGAATGTAGCTATCATGAGCGATACCAGTGAAGAACCTCTTCTCGCCAATGGGCGGAGGACAGCGAGGTACATCACCGCCGAGACGAGGGCGCCGACTGCGAATCCCAAGGCGCTCCCGACGTACGGGTTGGAGTGGAAGACCCTCACGGCGGTGTAGGAGGAGTATATGCCCAATGTGACGAAGTCTCCGAATGCGAAGTTCGGCACCTTCGTGGTCATGTAGGTCAAGGTGAGCCCCATGGCCATCATTGCAAACAGCGAGGCGTAGGCCAGCGCCGAAATCAGGTACTCCGGTACCAAGTACGAAGAGCTCCCGTTCAGGCCCAGAGAAGTGTTAAAATACTTTCGCGTATCAGTCGGGAACTCCGTTGAAAAAGAGAGGTGCATCTACGGCATCGCTTATCGGAGTACTGATCGTGGGACTTCTCATCGGCGCGGGCATCACCTACGTCGCAGCTCCTTCACTTGGCCTCGGCGGGACCAGTACTAGTACTGTCTCGGCGGGCACTCAATACGTCACCACCACAGTAACAACCTCGGCAGCGCAGGCGTCGGGGCTCTGTAACGGGCAGACTGTAACCATCGGCGCCCTTAACGACCTAAGCGGAGGTCTTTCTTCCCAAGGAAAGGGAGACCTCGCGGCCGAGCAGCTAGCTATCACGGACGTCAACGCCTACACAGCAGCTGCAGGCTGCAAGCTTACCTTCGCTCTCAACAACCAGGACTACAAGCTGGACACGCCGACGGCTCTCTCTGAGCTGACGGCGATGTATGCTTCTGGGGTCCAGGTCGTAGTCGGGCCGCTCAATAGCGGCGCGGCTGCGGGCATCCTGAATTATGCCGACACCAACCACATCGTCCTTATCAGCCCATCCTCGACTTCCATCGCCCTGGCTATCCCGAACGACTATCTGTTCAGGACTGCGCCGGATGACGCAGCCCAAGGACAGGCAGACGCTAGGGAACTTCTGGCGTCCGGAGCCAAGGCTGTCATCGTTGTGAACAGGGACGACACCTATGGCGACGGCCTGGCCAATTCGACAATCACCTGGCTCAAGCAGGACGACCCGAGCATAGTGATTGGCGGACCAACCAAGTACGACACCAGCACTAGCGACTTCACTTCAGTCATCTCGACAATGAGTAGCGAATATACGACACTGTCAGGCCAAGTCGGGGCTGCTAACGTGGCGATATACATTGTGGCATTCCAGGAGTACGGCAGCATACTTTCTCAGACAATGACTCAAGCTCCAAATCTCCTCAGCACAACGCTCCCGTGGTTCGGGATGGACGGAATCGCCCAGAACTCGGACCTTTCCAACTCTAGCAGCAGCGTGGCCAGCATTGCGGCCAAGGTCGGAGTGTATTCGACCCTGTTCGGCGTGCTCACCAACAACACAAAAGCAATAGCATTCTACAACAGGATCGCAGGCACATCGGCAGGAGCGGCCATTCTTGGCGGCGGCGCCTTCTATACCTTTGAAGGCTACGACGACGTCTGGCTGGCGGCGCTCTCGATAATTTCTGCTGGAGCGAACTCCGGCACTGCAATCCAGGCAATACTTCCTTCAGTAGCAGCAAACTTCTACGGCCTTACGGGCGCAGAGACACTGAACGCAGCAGGCGACCGTGCCCTGTTCCCAGGCTCTGGATACCAGATCTGGAAGGTAGTTCCTAACGGAGCTAGCTCCTGGGAATGGATCCTCGCCGGAGCATGGGCCGTCTCCACTGACGAAGTAACCTGGACAACTGGCAACGCCCCGGCATAGAATTAGGAGTCCCCCCCTCCTCTTTTTCGTGGTTCCTTTTGGAAGAACTACTTCGGATGAACGAAGTCAGGAAGGCCTTTGGGAGCCTCCAAGCACTCGACGGAGTCACATTCGGTGTGAAAGAGAAGGAAATCCACATCCTGATAGGACCGAACGGGTCGGGAAAGACTACCCTGATTAACGTCGTAAGTGGGTTCTATAAACCGGATTCAGGGATGGTCTCCCTGGCCGGGAAGGACATCACGGGCCTCCCTCCTTACGAGTTGTACGCGATGGGAATCTCTAGGACATTTCAGATCCCGAGCCTTTTTACCAAGCTTACGGTTATGGAGAATGTCCTCGTCGCCGAGAAAGGGAATCCCGGTGAATCCTTTACGAAGTCGCTCTTCAAGGGCTCATGGATGAAGAAGGAGACCGAGGCGACTGAACGGGCGTTCAAGATTCTCCAGTTGCTCGACCTCGACAAAATGTGGAACAGGCAGGCGAGCACGCTCAGTGGAGGGCAGATGAAACTTTTGGAACTCGCCAGGGCGTTGATGAGCGGAGCCAAGCTGGCACTCCTCGATGAACCGATTTCGGGCGTGAACCCGACACTCGCACACGAAATCTTCGCGCGGATTCTCAAGCTTCGCGACGAGCTGGGAGTGACCTTCCTTATCGTCGAGCACAGGCTAGAGATAGCGCTGAGCTACGTCGATTCGGTCACGGCCATGGCCCTCGGCAAGGTTGTAGCAGAAGGCAAACCGGAGCTCGTCATGGCCGACCCAAAGGTCATAGAGGCCTACCTTGGTGCCTGACACATGCTGAAGGTCGACGGTGTCTCAGCCGGCTACGGGAGGCTGCAGATACTTACTGATGTATCCCTCGAAGCATTGCCAGGGGAGCTCACCATAGTGGTGGGACCAAACGGCTCAGGCAAGAGTACCCTCCTCAAGAGCGTGGCAGGGCTGACGAACATCTACAAGGGGAGCGTCTCCATGGATGGCAAGACCCTAAGCGGACATCCCCCGCATATCATAGCGAGGTCGGGGCTTGCCTACCTACCCCAGACCGAGAGCGTCTTTACTAAACTCAGCGTGACTGAGAATTTCAAGATGGCAGCCTACATGGTCTCGCGGTCGGAGTACGAGGTCAGGTTGAAGGACTCGCTGGAGATATTCCCGCAGCTGAACTCCTACCTCGGATCGAAGGTTGTCAACCTCAGCGGAGGCGAGAGACAGATGGTCGCGATGACCATGGCCCTGCTGAGGAAGCCTCAGGTCATAATGTTCGACGAGCCGACGGCAAACCTTTCTCCGAAATACGCTACAGACGTGTTGAGGACAATCCAAAAACTAGGTAAGGAAAGGGGCCTTACCATCGTTCTCGTTGAGCAGAATGCGAAGAAGGCGCTCGAAATTGGAGACAAGGCCTATCTCCTCGTCGGCGGCAAGAACGCCTTCATCGGTGGGGCCAAGGAGCTCCTTTCGCACCAGGAGCTTGCCCGGATGTATCTAGGCATGAAGGCCGCAAGCGCCTAGGCCCTTTTTGCTTACCAACGGATAAATAAGTAGAACAGCCGCCCGGAGCAGAAACCTGTTGAGACAGCACGGGCGTGAGGGTTTTAGCTAGATGCCGGTAGAAGACCTCATGTGGGTCGAGAAGTATCGTCCGGTAACCCTCGGAGAGCTCGTGAACCAGGTCACAATCAGGCACAGGCTGGAGCTCCTGATCCAAAAGAAGGCACAGCTCCCCCACCTCCTCTTTGCGGGTCCCCCAGGCTCCGGGAAGACCACGACCGCTCTGATCATTTCAAGACAGATTCTCGGAGAGCGCTGGCGTGACTACACTCTGTCCCTCAACGCGAGCGACGAGCGCGGGATTGACACGGTGCGCCAGAGGATAAAGACCTTCGCTCGTTTCGTCGACAGGACCGAGGGGGTCCCTTTCCGTCTGGTCCTCTTGGACGAAGCGGACGAGACCACATCCGATGCGCAGACTGCGCTCAGAAGAATCATGGAAGAGAACTCCGAACACACCAGGTTCATCCTAATCTGCAACTACTCCTCGGGAATCATAGAGCCCCTTCAGAGCAGGTGCGCCATCTTCAGGTTCCAAAGGCTGGACGAAGAATCGGTCACGGAG
>Ga0187772_10000293_pt1 | contig 22148 bp, 19 predicted proteins | sample 0116_SJ02_MP15_2_FD_133137 | JGI IMG/M metagenome (GOLD analysis project Ga0187772, IMG submission 133137) | Tropical peat soil microbial communities from peatlands in Department of Meta, Colombia - 0116_SJ02_MP15_20_MG | ecosystem: Environmental > Terrestrial > Soil > Wetlands > Peat | place... | reverse complement strand
GGTCAGGTGGAACGAGGCCGACTGGTTGTCCCCCGCGAGGTCGGTGACGAAGATCGTGTAGTTACCGACCGGATCCTTCGGAACGTGGAACGAGGCCGAGAAGCTCCCGGTTCCCGTGAAGCCGGAGGCGACGGCCGCCGCACCGGCCGCGGCGCTGCCGTTCCAAAAGTAGACCGTGAACAGATCCCCCGGCCAGAATCGGGCCCCCGTGACCGTTTCGTTGTTGCCATGCGAACCCGAGGAGAGCGAGAGGAGGATGTAGCACGGCAGGACGGGAGCGGCACAACTGTTCGGAGGAGGGAAAGCGGTGATCCCGCCGGAGACCGACCCGGACGCGATACTAGGGCCGACCATCACCACCGTCGCCACGACGGCGCCGGCAAGGAGGACCCACCGCGCGAGGTTTCGGACACCGCCCATTCTCCCGCTCCCTCCTCCGCGGACTAGCGGAGCTTGGGTGGGGGAACCGCGCGATCGCTCACATCGCTTTCGGGCCTGAGGTCGATCGATCGCGGTCCCCTTCGCGATCGTTCGCGCTCCGGGCCGGGCACGACGAACGGTTATTCTCTCGCGACCGTCGCCCCCGCGTTCGCCTCCCAGCGAGGTCGACGCGGCGTCCCATGCGAGCGATGGTCCTGCACCGTCCGGCGCCCATCGACTCCCACCCTCTCTCGCTCGAGGAGGTCGACGACCCCGAGCCCCGCGATCACGAGGTGCTGATCCACGTAGAAGCGTGCGGGGTCTGTCGGACCGATCTCCACGTCGTGGAGGGGGACCTCCCTCCCCGGGGACCCGCCGTGGTTCCCGGGCACGAAATCGTGGGCCGGGTCGAGCGCGTCGGCGCCGGGGTGCGGAGCGTCGCGATCGGGGAGAAGGTCGGGCTTCCGTGGCTCCATCGGACGTGCGGGCGCTGCGAGTTCTGCACGAGCGGCCGGGAGAACCTGTGCGAGAACAAGGAGTTCACCGGTTACTCGGTGAACGGCGGGTATTCCGAGTTCGCGCTCGGGGACGAGGGCTTCCTCCTCCCGGTCCCTGAGGATGCCACGGCCCGGTGGGCCCCCTTCCTCTGCGCGGGGATCATCGGGTACCGGGCCTTCCGCCTCGCCGCACCGCGTCCGGGGGGGCGGATCGGCTTCTTCGGGTTCGGGGGATCCGCGCATCTCGCGCTCCAGCTGGCCGCGAAGCTCGGCTACGAGACCGTGGCGTATTCGCGGCAGTCGTCGCACCTCGATCTCGCCCGGCGGTTGGGCGCCACCGAAGCCGTCCTCACCTCCGCGCCGGGCGCGACCGGTGGCGCCCCTCGCCTCGACGGCGCGGTGGTCTTTGCCCCGACGGGACCGGTCGTGCTGCAGGCGCTTCGCGAGCTCAAGAAGGGCGGCACGCTCTCGATCGCCGCGATCCACCTCAGCCCGATCCCCGAGATCGACTACGACCGCCTTCTCTTCGGGGAGCGACGGATCGTGAGCGTGGAGGCGAACACGCGGGCCGACGCCCACGAGTTCCTCGAGCTCGCGACCCGGCTCCACCTCGAGAGCGAGGTGACGGTGCGCCCGTTGCGCGCGGCGAACGAGGCGCTCGTGGACCTCAAGGCCGGCCGCGTGAACGGCGCCGTCGTGCTCGACTGCTCTCGACCGTAGCGCGGGCGGCACCGCCGCGGCTCCGCGACCTCGCCCTTCGAAGGTCCCGGTTGGACTCGAAGTCTAGGACGGAGCCTTCGCCACCCGCATCTCGAAATACCTCACGACGCATGGGAGCGGCGTGCGGACCCGACGGCTCGGACGACGTGGCCCCGAGGTCTCGGCGATCGGCCTCGGCTGCATGGGGATGTCCCAGTCCTATGGCCGGCCGGACGACGAAGAGTCGATCGCGACCCTCGACCGAGCGCTCGAGCTCGGGATCAACTTCCTCGACACCGCCGACATCTACGGCCCGTACACGAACGAGGAGCTCGTCGGCCGGGCGATCCGCGGACGGCGCGACGCGATCGTGCTCGCGACCAAGTGCGGCTTCGTCCCGGGCGCGGAAAAGGGTCAACCTCCCGTGGATGGCCGGCCCGCCCACATCCGGGCCGCCTGCGAGGCGAGCCTCCGCCGCCTCGGCGTGGACACGATCGATCTGTACTACCTTCATCGCGTCGACCCCCGCACCCCCATCGAGGCGAGCGTCGCCGCGATGGCGGAGCTCGTCGCCGAGGGGAAGGTCCGCCACCTCGGACTCTCCGAGGTCTCGCCGCGCACGCTCCGGCGGGCCTGCGCGGTCCACCCGATCACCGCGGTGCAGAGCGAGTATTCGCTCTGGACCCGCGATCCCGAGGACGGCATCCTTCCCGCCTGCCGGGAGCTCGGCGTCGCGTTCGTCCCGTTCAGCCCGCTCGGACGGGGTTTCCTCTCCGCGACCGTGAGGACCATGGACGGCCTTCCCGACGACGACTTCCGACGCGGAAGCCCGCGGTTCGCCCCCGAGCACCTCCGCCGGAACCTCGGTCTGGTGGACGCCCTCGCCGAGGTCGCCCGCGCGAAGGGCTGCACGACCGCCCAGCTCGCGCTCGCTTGGGTCCTCGCGCAGCCGGGGGACATCGTGCCGATCCCCGGCACGAAGCGGCGGAAGTACCTCGAAGAGAACGCGGCGGCGGTCGACCTTTCCCTCAGCCGGAGCGATCTCGAACGGATCGAGGCGGCGTTCCCGAGGGGCGCCGCCTCGGGCGAACGGTACGGTCCGGCGAGCGCGGCCCTCGTGGACCGGTGACGAGCCGCTCGCAAACGCCTAAGCGCCCGTCTCCCCTGGCTCCCACCGAGATGACGACGATCTCGGTCCGGTACCACTTCCGTCAGCCGCTCGCGGCGCCCGCGCCCGCCGCCTACGCCTGGTGCACCGACTTCGGTCCGGCGGACGGGGCGCTCTTCTCGGCGAGGACGCGACGCACGGTCCGGTGGATCGCGGAGGACGCGCTCGTCATGACCGACACGACCTACCCCGGCCGCCGGCCCCTGCGGATCCAGCGCCTGGTCCGCCTCGATCCGGAGGCACGGGCGTGGACGAACACGCACCTCGACGGGCCTTACCGGGGCTCGCAGTACTGGTACCGCGTCGTCGCGGACGGCGCCCGCCGGTCCCATCTCGAGTTCCGGGGCCTCCGCCTCGAGGCGAGCGCCCGCCGGCTCTCGGCCGCCGAGGTCGACCGCCGCAGCGCGGAATGCCGCCGCGCCGATGCGGGAGAGTGGAGGCGACGCCTTGCTCCGGCGCTCGCCCGCGACGTGGGCGGCCGGCGCTCCCGGGAGTGAGCGCGTGGCGGCTCCGGAAGCGAAACCCTTCCCACGACGGCGACCCCGGTTCTTCCGATAGGAGCGATGGGGCGGAACGCGGCCGGCGATCGGACCCTCGATTGGCTCCTCGAGGAGGATCAGCCGTCCGTCCGGTACTTCGCCCTCCGAGACCTGCTCGGACGGCCCGAGTCGGACCCCGAGGTGCGGGCCGCGAAAGCGCGCATCCCGACGGCCGGATGGGCGGCCGACATTCTCGGTCGTCGGGACCCCGGCGGTTGGTGGGCCTCCGCGGAGAGCCTCTACCGGCCGAAGTACCGGGCCACGAACTGGCAGATGTTGGTGCTCGCGGACCTCGGGCTCACGCGTGAGTCGCCGCCGGTCCGGGAGTCCTGCGAACTCTGGATGGACCGGTTCGCCGCGAAGGGCGGGGGTCTCGGAGGGAACTCCGGCGGGACGCCCCATCACTGCGTCGCCGGCAACCAGGCGCGGGCTCTGATCCGGCTCGGGTACGGAGACGACCCCCGCGTGCGTCGCACGCTCGAGTGGATCGTGGAGTCCGCCGACCCGAAGGGAGGATGGTCCTGCTTCGGGCGCGGCCGGAACCTGGACTCCTGGGAGGGACTGAGCGCGCTCGCGGCGTATCCGCGGTCGAAGCGCTCGCGAGCGATGCAGGAGTGCGCGGACCGAGGGGCGGAGTTCTTCCTCGAGCGCGAGCTCCACCGGCAAGGGGCCCGGTACCCGCCCTGGTTCCGCCTCCACTATCCGGTGCACTACTACTACGATCTCCTCGTGGGACTCGAGATCCTGACGAGCCTCGGCCACGGGCGAGACCCGCGCCTCGGCTTCGCGCTCGACTTCCTTCGGGAGCGGCGTCGAGGCGACGGGCGCTGGAACCTCGACGCCGTGCACCCCGACGTCGAGGGCCCGATCGCCGCCTGGTTCGAAAAGCACACCGGCCAGGCGCCGTCCCCGCTCGCCTTCGAGACGCCCCGCCGTCCGAGCAAGATGATCACGCTCCGGGCGCTCCGGGTCCTCGATCACGTCGACCACGCCGACTAGGCCGGCGCGATCCGCGCGCCGGACGCCGGCGGAAGGGGCTCACTCCTCGAAGATGATCGAGCTCCCGCCGATGTCGAGGCGCACGGGCTTCTGGAGGAGCCCGACGCCTTCGAGCGCCCGCTGGACGTCCCGCTGGCGCTCGGGCGGCACGAGGAAGAACAGGAAGCCGCCGCCGCCCGCTCCCATCAGCTTCCCGCCGAGCGCCCCGTTCTCCTTCGCGAGGGCGTACCAGTGGTCGATGGTCGGGCTCGAGACGCCGTCCGAGAGCCGGCGCTTCAACTCCCAGTTCTCGTCCATGAGACGACCGATCTCATGGTAGTCGAGGCGCTCGATCGCGGTCGCCGTCTCGAGGGCGAGCGTCCGCATCCGACGGTAATCGTCGAGGTGGTCCGCGATCGCGCTCGTCTGCCGGGCGTGGATCGCGGTCGACGAGCGCTCGACGCCGGTGAAGAAGAGCATCAGGTACTCGTTGAGCGCCGCGAGCCCCTCGTGGTCGAGGGTCAGGCTCTGGACCGAGACGGTTCCGCTCCGATCGACCTGGATCAGGTTGAGCCCGCCGTACGCGGCGACGTACTGGTCCTGGATCCCGCCGGGTTCCTTCAGGATCTCGCGCTCGATGCGGACCGCTTCGCTCGCGAGCTGGCGCGGGCCGACCCGGTCCCCCCGCCAGGTGTGGAGGGCGTTGAGGACCCCGACCGCGCACGAGCTGCTCGAACCGATGCCGGTCCCGCGGGACGGCATCTGGGTCGCGGTGATCACCTGGATGCCGCTCGGGATGCGCAGGACGCGCAGCGCCTCGCGGATCGAGGCGTGGGCGATCTCGTCGATGCTCCGCCGAGCGTCCTCGGTGACACGGTAGCTCACCCGGATCTCGGTGGGGACGAAGTTCTCGACCACCATCACGTAGATCCCCTTGTTGATCGAGCCGGCGACGCACGCGCCGGGGCCGAACTTCTGGTAGTACTCGGGGAGGTCGGTCCCGCCGCCGGCGAACGTCACGCGGAACGGCGTCTTCGAGACGACCGACGTCATGTTCGGCATGAGAGCTCCGTGAAGAGTCGTCCCCCCAGAACCTCGGGGGCTTATCCTGCTCGCGGTCGGCCGGCCGCGCCCTTCCGCGGAGTTCCGAGGAGAGCGCCGGCCCGCGCGAGGATGTCGTCGTGAGCGCGCGCGAACTCTCCGGGTCCGAGCGGCCCGGGATCGACGAAGGTGAGCTCGCGCCACGCCTTCGGGCGGGCGACCTCTCGCTCGTGGACGCGGCCGCGGAAGATGAACTCGAGGTCCCAATGGTGCGCGCGCTCGGGATGGCGGGCGGGCGCGTAGACCTCCGAGGCGACGAGGGGACCCTCGAGCGGCCGGGGAGGCAGCCCCACGAGCTCGCGAAGGATGCGGAGGGCGGCGTCGTTCGGGTCCTCGAGGAGAAGGAGGTGCGAGGCGGGGAGCATCCAGAGGTCCCTCCACGCCGCGACGCGGCTCGGATCGAGGGCCCCGAGATGGTCCCAGGGCGCCTCGGGGTCGAGCTTGCCGAGGAGGACGCGCTCCGGGCGCTCCTCGGAAGCGAGGACGACGAAGGCGCTGAGACAGAGGCCGTCGGGGGGGACCTCGGGCATCCCGAACGCATCGGTCGTCGGACTCCGCGAGAATCGACAGAACCGTCGGTCGGTGGTCACGGAGGCGCTAGACCCGGCCGCGTCTTAACCGCCGGGGTCGGAGCACGAGAGGCTACATCTCCTCGGGCGCGCATCGGAAAGCGCGAGGTCGATGGCCGATAGCTCCGCGGGATCCGATCGCTCGTTCCGGATCCGCCCTGCGGTGCCGGACGATCTCCTCGGCCTCGCGCGCGTCCACGTCGCGACCTGGCATTCGACCTACCGGGGGATCGTGCCGGACGCGCGCCTCGACGCCCTCACGGTGGAGGGCGATATCGCCTCGGGTTTCGGTCGTTGGCTCAAGGACCCGGCGCCGGGGTTCGCGTATCTCGTAGCCCATCGGCCCGCGGGCGAGATCGTCGGCTTCGCGGTCGGGGGCCCGAACCGGTACCCCGAGGACGACTTCTCGGGCGAGCTCGGCGCGATCTACGTCCTTCGGCCGTTCCAGGGACTTGGGATCGGCTCGGCCCTCGTGGGGGGCGTCGCGCGGCACCTCCTCGCCACCGGACGGCCGGACATGATCGTCTGGGTGATCGCGAAGAACCCCTACCGGAGATTCTACGAAAAGCTCGGAGGGGTCTTCGTGCGCGAGCGCGTGGCGACCTCCCGAATCGCCGGCGAGGAGCTCCGCGAGCGGAGCTACGGCTGGAGGGATCTCGCGCCTCTCGCCCGCCGCTAGCGCTCGGGCGGTTCGCGCTCCCTTCCCCGCGGGGGCTTCCCCGCGCCCCCGCGGACGGGGGCCCGCCCTAGCTATTAATGCCCGGGCCGGTTCGGGCGGCCCGAGGGGAGAGGTTGGCCCGAGCTCCGCCCCCAAAGCCCCCGGCGATTCCCGCCCCGCTCACGGCGACCCGCCCGCCGCCGCCCGTCGTGGGGGAGGTCGACCGGCTCCTGGCGGAAGGAAAGGTCGGGGACGCGCTCATCCGGGGATTCCTTACCGCCGAGACCGACGTCCGGCAGGCATTCGGCCTCCCGTACACCCGCTACCAGACGCACCGGGAGTTCCTCCGCACCCAGCTTCGGTCCGACATGGGCTACCTCGCGGTGCTCCTTCCCCGGCTCTACGTCCTCTACGAGCCGGTCCGTTACGGCAAGGGACACACGGCCGCCCCCGAGCTCGTGCGGGATCTCGTCCGGGCGATCTTCAACGAAGGGCCGGTCTTCAACCTCTACCGGGACCCGAACTACGTCCACCGGTTCAACCGCCCGGCCGAACCCGCCCGCGCCGGGGCGGGCCCGGTCGCCGCGCCAACGACGCGCGACGGCGGAGCCACCGGCTAGGGGGGCCTCGAGCGATGGACGCCTCGAGCACGTTCCTCGCCGAGCTCTCGTATGCGATCCCGCTCCTCATCGCGATCGTCCTCGTCCTCCTCGTCGCCTACTGGAGCCGTGCGAGATCGGCCGCGCTCCCGTCGATGAACGCGTCCCGGCCGCCGGGGTACTCGGTCGCCTCCGTCGACAAGACGGCGTACCTCTCCCTCGAGGAGGGGCGATTCCTTCCCACGATCGATCTCCTCGGCCGCCGGCTCGCCCGGTCGGTCGAGGGCCGGTACCACGTCCGGCTCGAAGAGGCGCGGTCCCTTGCCTCGGTCGAGCTCGAGCTGCCGTCGTCCCTCACGCTCGCCGGCGTGCTCGACGACCTCCTCAAGGCCTACCGGGCCGCGGAGGCCGCCGAGACGGCGAGCTGGCTCAACGGGCACTGGCCCTGGCTCTACCGCCGGCGCCGGGCCCGCGCTTCTACCCGATTCGCGACGGTGCTCCGGGAGGTCTCGACCGCCCTCGGGACCCTCGAGGCGGCATGACGGCGGACGGGCCGGCGGCGCCCCCGCCGACGTCCGACCCCCGGGACGCTCCCGCGACCCCGACGCCGGCGGAGCTCCTCGCCCAGCTCACCGCGTCGATCGGCGAGGACGTGATCGGCTCCGCCCCGGTCGTTCGGGCGCTCACGATCGCGCTCGTCGCGGAGGGCCACGTCCTCCTCGAGGGGGTGCCGGGGCTCGCGAAGACGTACCTCGTTCGGACCTTCTCCCGGCGCCTCGGGCTCGGCTTCCGGCGGATCCAGTTCACGCCGGACATGCTCCCCTCGGACATCCTCGGAGCGATGATCCTGAAAGGCGCCGACCGGACCTTCGAGTTCCGGCCGGGCCCGATCTTCTCGAACATCGTCCTCGCCGATGAGATCAACCGCGCTCCCCCGAAGGTCCAGTCCGCCCTCCTCGAGGCGATGCAGGAGCGTCAGGTGACGGTCGAGGGGACGAGCCACCCATTGCCCCGGCCGTTCGTCGTGATCGCGACCCAGAACCCGGTCGAGCAGGAGGGGACGTACCCGCTCCCCGAGGCCGAGCTCGACCGGTTCCTCTTCCGCTGGGTGATGCGCTATCCGAGCGCGGCGGACGAGGTGACGATCCTGAAGTCGCGCGACTCGCGCCCCGACGACGGTCCGGCCGGGGCGCCCACCCTCGACCCGGCGGAGATCGCCCGGCTCGGCGGCCTCCTCAAGTCCGTCCACCTGCACGACGACGTCTACCGGTACCTCACCACCGTCGTACGGCGCACGCGCGAGGACCGGAGCCTGCTCCTCGGCGCCTCCCCCCGGGCCAGCGTCCACTTCCTTCAGGCGGTGCGCGCCGCCGCGCTCCTCGACGGACGGGACTACGTGATCCCCGACGACGTCCGCGAGCTCGCCTTCGCCGTCCTCAACCACCGCGTCATCCTCCGGCCCGAGGCGCTCAGCCAGGCCTCGGGGGTCTCGGGGACGTTCGGGGCGTCCTCGGAGCTCGAGCGGATCCTGCGCGACGCGCTCGACGCGGTCGAGGTCCCTCGGTAGGGGGCGCGAGTGGGGTGACCTCCTCGCGGCTCGTCCTCACGCCCCGGGGCCGCGGCGCCCTCCTCGGCGCGCTCGTCGTCCTCCTCCTCGCCTTCTACTCGACGAACATCCTGCTCTTCGTCGTCGGGGGGTTCCTCGCCGTCCTCCTGCTTGCGGCCCTCCTCGCGTTCTCCCGCGCGACCCGGGGGTTCGGGGACGAGGCGTTCCGGCTCGAGCGGGTCGAATGCAGCTCCTTCGCGCGCGTCGGCGGCTCGGCCCTCCTCACCGTCCGGGTCACGTCCCTCCTCGGGGGGAGCTTCTACGCCGAGCTCTTCGACCACCACCCGGATCGCCTCGCGATCCTCGAGGGGAGCCCGCGCCTCGCGACGTGGTGGACCGGTGGCGACACCCTCACCCTCGCCTACGTCGTCGCCCCCCGCACCCGGGGCCTCTTCGAGATCGGCCCGACCGTCGTGGTCGCCCACGATCCGCTCGGCCTCGCCTACAAGACCGTCACGCTCGCCTCCCCCTGGTCGCTCGAGACGATCCCCCACCCGACCGCCCTCCCGCTCGGCCACCCCGGCCGGCTCTGGAACCTGATCGTCGGCCAGGCCGCGCTCTCCTCCCGGGGCGCCGGCACGGAGTTCCACGCCCTCCGGGAATACCAGCCCGGCGACGAGCCGCGCCATATCGCGTGGCTCCGCTCGGCCGCGACCACCGTCTACTCCCGCGAGTACGACCGCGAGAGCCAGCAGGACCTCCTCGTCGTGATCGACGTCGGGCGCGCGATGTCGCGGGGCGCCCCCGGCGGCGAGGCGCTCGAGAAAGCGGTCGAGGCGGCGGCGTTCGTGCTCAGCGCGAGCTTTGACGAGGACGCGCGGAGCGGCCTCGTCCTCTTCAACGACCGCCTCGAGGCTCTCCTCTCTCCCGGCCGGGGACCCGATCACGAGTTCCGGGTCTTCCGCGCCCTCGCGGGCGCCGAGATCACCCCGCACACCTCCTCCCTCGAGGAGGCGCTCACGCGGCTCCTCCCGCAGCTCGGACGGCCGACGAACCTCGTCGTCTTCTCGACGGTCGAGGGGGACCCGGTCCGCCTCGCCGGGGTTGCGGGGGCGATGCGTCGCGCCGGGCACGGCGTTTACGTGCTCGTCCCCGACGTCGGGGCGATGTACCCCGAGCTCGCCGACGCGGTCGCCCGGGAGGCCCTCGCCTTCACGATCGGACCCGAATCGCGCCGGGCCGAGGCCGCCACGAGGGCGCTCGAGGGCGCCGGGGTCCCCGTCGCGCTCTTCGGACGGGACGGCGCGCTCGGCTTCGTCTCGGCCCTCTACGCTCGGCGGAAGTTCCGCTCGGTGGTGGGAGGATGAGAGAACGGGTCCTCGCGGCGGTGCTGCTCTCCCTCGCGCCGCTCTACGTCACGATCGCGCTCCTCGGCCCGCTCGCCGCGGGGGATCCGGCGGTCGTGGTCGCTCTCCTCGGGACCGTCGCGATCGCCGCCGGGGCCGGCTGGCCCGCGCCCCGGCCGCGCGCCTACGCGGTCCTGCTCACGGCCCTCCTCGCTGCGGCGATCGCCCTCGCGTTCGCTGCCGACGGGCTCGCGGGGGCGCTCCCGCTCGGCCTCGCGGCGGGCACGCTCCTCGGGCTCGCCTGGTTCGCGTCGGTCCAGTCGTGGCGGCCGGGCCTTCCGCTCGGCGGGCGGATCGTCGCCCTCGGCGCGTCGACCTTGCTCGGGCTCGTCTATCTCGCGACCGGAGGATCGCTCGGCGGGCCGGGCGGGAGCTGGTCCGCGGCGGAGTTCGTCTCGGCCCTCGGCTCCTCGACCGTGCAGGAAGGGCAGGGGATCGCCTCGCTCTTCGTCTTCGGGCCGACGAGCCCCCCGATCGCGTCGTTCTTCGACCCCCTCTTTGCCGGGCTCACGGGGCTCGGGGTCCTCGCGCTCCTGCTCTTCGTCGTCCGCCCGCAGACCGGCGAGGAGCACCCGCTCCCGATCGCGCTCCGCGGCGCGGAGCCGGCCGAGGCGGAGCTCCCCGCCGTCTACGGGTTCTCCGTCGACCAGCTCGCGGTGTATCGGGGGCGGTCGCGGGAGGAGGCGCCCGACGTTCCGTGGCCGCCGGGCCTCGACTCGGTGGTGGGGGCGGGGCTCGTTTTGGCGGTCTTCCTCGGGGCCGCGATCCTGTCGCCGTACTACGCGGTCGCGGCCCTCGTGCTCACGCTCGTCGGCATGGTCGCGCTCGTGCTCGTCGCGACCGCGCGGCCGGCCCCCTACGAGCCGCCGAAGCCCCCGGCCGCCGAACCGAGCCCGCCCGAGAACGACGGGGGAGAAGGATCTCCCCCGGCGAACGAGGAGCCTCCCGAGGTCCCGCTGGCCTCCGACGCGGAACCGCCGGACTAACTATCGGACCTCGGGGGAGCGCCGCTGCGACGGACGCATCGGGGTCCTCAGGAGCGACAGGTAGACCACGGCGCCGAGGAGCCCGAGCCCGGGAAGGAGGAAGAGCGTCCAGACGTCCCCGGCACCGGCCGGGACGATCCGCAGCCCCTCGGGCGACGCGACGACCGTCGGGAGCGGCGTGAGCCAGAGGACGTAGCGGGCGACCTCCTCTCCGTACGCCACGTACGAGGCGGAGCGGTTCGTGACATACCCGGGCGCCGAGCCGGTCAGAACGAGCGCCGACTGCGGGAGCCCCGAGAAGTTCGCCCACCCGAGCCGCGTCGCCACGACCGAGGCGTTCGCGGGCGAAGTGTTCCCTGTCTCGATGTCAAAAGCGGTGTAGTTGAGGGCCACGAGCGCCCCCGGGATCGGGTCGTGCGGCGCGAGCGAGCTTTCGACGATCACGTGGAGGCTCGCGAGCGCGAGCGGATCGAGGCCGACCGGGAGGTACGTCGAGATCCCCACCGCGGCAAAGAGGATCGGCACCGAGTCGTTCGGCGCGCAGCCCGGAGCGGTCACCGTGATCGAGTAGTTCCCCGGTACGGGGGAGAACGTGACCGAGCCGAGGCGCCCGACGCCGTACGTCTGCGAGAACGGGCCGGTCGGGAGCGGCGAGACGCTCACCACGGTGACGCGGGCGTCCTCGACGAACGTACCGAGCCGGGTGCCGCTCGACAGGAACGCCTGGACCGTGACGGTCGGGAACGCCGCCGCGACGAGGCGAAGATGGAGGAGGAGCGTGCCGGTCTCGTTGAGGTTGACCTCGCTGAGATACGCGGCGAAGCCGTAGAGCCGCGCGTGGAGGACGTGCGGCCCGAAGAGGATCGTGGTGAAGTTCGCCCACCCTCCGAGCCCGGTGAGGTTCGACGGACCGAAGTCGAAGCTGATCGCGACGAGCTCGAGGGGCACGACCGTCGCGTTCGGGAGAACGCCGACCACGTGGACCGACACCGTGAGCAACGGCACGAGGACCACGCCGACCGAGGCCGTCCCGTCGGCGATCACCTCGACCCCCGAGGTCCCGCCGTGGTAGCCGGGCCGGGCGGCGAGGATCGTCGCATACGTGACGGGCACCCCCACGAAGGTGACCGTCCCGTCCGCGCCCGTGACGAGCGGCTCGCTGAAGTAGACCTTCCCCCCGATGGTGAGGTTGACGAAGGCTCCCGCCACCGGGCCGCCGGCGCTCGAGTTCACGTACGCGACGACGACGCCGCTCGGGATCGGGGTGAGGTTGAACGCGAGGGAGAGGTTCACCCCGGGCGGGACCCAGAGCGTATCGGAGGCGTTGACGTAGCCGAGCGCCGCCACGTCGACGACGGTCTCGGCCGCGGGGACGCCGGTCACATTGAGGAATCCGTTCGCGTTCGTGAAGCGAGCGGGTCCGCCGTCGACGCTGACCGCGGCCTTCGCGATCCCGAGGGTCGACGAGGCGTTCGTGACCTCCACGGTGAGGTTCGACACTAGAGAGCAGCGCCACGCGCCGGTGAGCGGGGACGACCCGTTCGTGCCACCGGTGAGGAGGTACGTCGAGTTCCCCGACGCGTTGAGATACGCGACGGCCGCTCGGGACCTCGTCGGGGGGGCCCCGGGGGTGGTGAGGGTCGTCCAGGCGTCCCCATCGATCTCGAAGAGATGCGTGTCGTTGAAGGCGTAGCTTCCGTTCGTGCCCCCGAAAAGGATCGCGAGGCCGGCCGCCGGGTCGAGCGCCCACGCGGCCCCCATCCGCGGCGCGGGGGCCGTGCCGACGGTATCGACGGCGGCCCAGCCGGGGTTCGACGGCGCGAACGCCCACACCGCGGAACTGCACGGATAGCATCCCCCATAGAGGAGGAACTCCCCGAGCGTGGGGTCGAAGATCATCGAGGCGCCCTGGACCGCGCCGGGTCCCGCGGGCAGGGGCCCCCCGATCCGAGTCCAAAGGTCGGTGGTCAGGTTGAGCTCCCAGGTGTCGTAGTACGTCGTCTCCCCGATCCCCGAGATGTTCTGGGCCCATCCCCCGTAGAGCAGCGCGATCCCGTCGCCGACCGCGAGCGCGGGGTCGAGACGGGGGGCCGGGGCGACGGCCGAGGTGACGTTGGTCCAGTCGCTGCTCGAGTACCGATAGATCCACGTGTCGTTCGTCACCGCTCGGCGGGCCACGTCGATGAGGCCGCCGAAGAGGACCGCGAACGATCCCGAGGGATCGGCCCCGAAGCCGAAATCGCTGCGGGGCGACGGAGCGGTCGCGGGAGCCGCCGGGCTCCAGCGATTCTCGGATTCGTTGTAGAGCACCGTCGCGTTCGACAGGACGGTGCCGTTCTCGCCGCCGAAGAGGATCCCTTCCCCGGCCGGTCCGATCGCCGCGAACCCCGCACCGGCCTCGGCCGCGGGCTCGGTCGAGGAGAGCCGGCTCCACGACCAACCGACGCCGAGGGAGTACCCCGCCGTGCCCACGGCCCGAAGTTCCCCGGGAGCGGTGCGGGCCAACGGGGTCGCGGGACTCACGGCCGCGGAGGGACCCGCCCGAGGCGGTGGCACCGATCGGCCGGGAGCGTTCGCCGAAGGGGAGGCGGGGACGATCGGCGGAAGACCGAAGAGGAGAAGCACGATGCCCACGACCCAGCCGCTTGCGATCGCGACCCCGAGGCGGGACCGCGCCCGCCGTGGGCGGCCGACGCTGCGGGGGCGCGAACCGATCTTCATCGGGCCGTTCGGGGAGCGGCGATTTCCGGTTCCGTACCGAGGCGCCCCTCCGTAATACCCTGTGGGGACGCGCGCGGCCCGGCGAGCCCCGGGGTCGCCCCTCCCTTCCGAGCCCGGACGAAGAAGCCGCCGCCCAGACGACCGGTCTCCACGTCGACCCATCCGGCCGATTCCGCCGCCCGGCGGGCCTCGTCGGGGGTCAGGAAGTGGACCCGGTGACCCATCACCCGCCGTTCGAAGAACCCGAGCCATCGGCCGCGAAGGGAGCGCGCGTCGATGTCGGCCAGGAAGAGGACGCCGCCGACCGCGAGAACGCGTCGGGCCTCCCGAAGGGCCGAATCGCGGTCCGCGAGGTGGTGGAACGAGTTCAGCGACACGACCCGCTCGAAGCAGTCGGGGGCGAACGGGATCCGTTCCGCGAGGGCCACGACGAAAGAGAGCCGGCAACGCCGCGCGGCCCCGTGGCGGGTCCGCTCCGGGTCCGCGTCGAGGATGACAACTTCCCGCGCCCGGGCCGCGAATCGGGCGGCCGCCACGCCCGTACCGCCCCCGAGGTCGAGCACCCGCACGGAGGGGTCGATCGCCGCCAGACGTCCGAAGGCGTCGAGCAGGCGACCCCGACGGGCGTCCGAGAGCGCGTCGAGGACCGTCAGCCTCTGCATCGATCCGAGCGAGGCGGTCGACGCGCCGCCCTACGCCGTCGGCCGCACGCCACCTAGGCACCCCTCCTAAATACGCGGTCGCGGTCGACGGGTCGATGGCCCGCGCGCGGCGAACGAAGGCCCGGCCTTCGACCCCGCGCCCCCGCATCCAGCCCGCGACGGTCGTCGCGCCCGAGCTTCATGTGGTCCGGGTCTCCCTCGGGGAGGACCCGCACGCCCACATCGTCTGCCGGTCGTGCGGGCGGATCCAGTCAGTAGAGCTCACCGAGCTCGACCGACACCTCCTCACCGAGCTCGCCGCATCGCATCCCGACGGATGGAGCGTCGACGGGATCGCCTACTCCCTGACCGGAGCCTGCCGCCGATGCCGCGAGGGACCTTCCGCGTGAGCGGGCACGCCGCCCCCCGGCGGCGGAGATGACCGGCTATTTCGTCGCTCCCCGCATCGCGTGGGGAGCCGGAGCGATCGAGGAGCTGAGCGGTCTCGGGGCCCACCGAGCGGCGCTCGTCGTCGACCCCGCCGTCGCGCGTCGCGAGGGGCAACGCCGCCTCGTCGAAGAGCTCACCAAGGCCGACGCCACGGTCGAGACCCTCCCCGCGGCCGACGTGCCGGATTCGACCGAGTCGGTACGAGAGCTCGCCGCCCGGCTCGCGGCGTTCGCCCCCGACCTCATCGTCGCGGTCGGCGGGGGCCGCGTCCTGGATTCGACGAAGGCCGCCCGGCTGCTCTACGAGAGCCCCGAGCTCACGCTCGACGCCCTGCCGCCGGTCTTCGAGCTGCCGCACCCGGCGCGAAGCCGGTTCGTGGCGGTGCCGACGACGAGCGGCAGCGGGAGCGACGCGTCGTGGGTCGCCGATCTCTTCGGTCCGGACGGCACGCCGATCGAGGTCGCCCACCGGGGGCTCGTACCGGACTGGAGCCTGGTCGACGCCGGCCTCGCGGCCGCCCTTCGCCCCGAACAGCTCCTCGACGGGGCCCTCGAGACCGCGGCGCAGGCGGTCGAGGCGTACCTCTCGGCCTGGTCGAACCCGTTCTCCGACGCGCTCGCGATCGACGCCCTCACGACGGTCGTGCGTCGCCTGCCGCACGCGCTGCGCTGGAGCGACGACCCGGACGCTCGCGCGGCGCTGCATTACGCGGCGACGCTCGCCGGCCTCGCCGCTTCGAACGCGCAGCGCGGGGTCGCGCACGCCCTCGCCCGCGCGCTCGTGCCGGCGACGGGCCTTCCCTACGGCCGGCTGGTCGGCATCCTTCTGCCGCACGCCGCCGAGTTCGCCCATTCCTCGGCGCGCGACCGGCTCGAGGTCCTCGCGGGCAACGTGGCAGGGAACGACGAGAAGACCTCCCTGCCGCTGCCGGTCCGACTCCGGCGCCTGTACGAGACGTTCCGCTTTCCGACGACCCTCAGTGCCGCCGGGATCGCTCCGGACAAGATCGCCGCGCAGCGGGCCGAGATCGTCGCACGGGCTCTGCGCTCTCCGGCGGTCCTCGCCAACCCCCGGGTTCCTTCGGACCGGGAGATCGGCCAACTGCTCGACGCCGCCTCGGGGCTCTCCTCTCCAGAACGGTAGCCGCCCGGGCGGCCCGGCCGGCCCCAATCGACCTATAAGCGCTCACCGGCCGTACGGTCCGTGGCCTCCTCCCACCGTCCGGTGGATGGGGACCCCGCTGGATCCGGAGCGGAATCTCGAAGAATCCTCGCCACGCTCGACTCCGCCCCGGTCCGCGGGTTCCACCTGCGTACGATCGTCGTCGCGGGGATGGGCTTCTTCACCGACGCGTACGACCTTTTCGTCATCTCGCTCGTCATCCCGATCCTGGTCGCCCTCTTCGAGGGCGGGAAAATCAACGAGGGCCAGATCGGCCTCCTCGCCTCGTCGGCGCTCATGGGCGCGGCCGCGGGCCAGGTCCTGTTCGGCTGGCTCGGCGATCGGCTCGGTCGGCGACGGGTCTACGGCGTCACCCTCTCGGTGCTCGCGATCGGTGCGATCGGCAGCGCGTTGAGCGGTCCGGTCGCGGGACTCTCGACGATCTCGGTGCTCACGATCTGGCGGTTCGTCCTCGGGGTGGGGGTCGGGGGCGACTACCCGCTCAGCGCGACGATCATGAGCGAGTACTCGAACGTCCGGAGCCGGGGCCGGCTCGTCGCGACCGTCTTCGCGATGCAGGGGTTCGGCCTCCTGGCGGGCGCGGCGGTGAGCCTCGCCGCGGTCTACTTCGCCCCGGGCCTCGACGTGGCGTGGCGGCTGATCCTCGGCGCCGGCGCGGTCCCCGCGCTCGTGACGATCTACTACCGGCTCCGGATCCCCGAGACGCCCCGGTTCAGCCTCTCCCAGGGGGAGCTCGGCGCTGCCGCCCGAGCGGTGCAGACCGCCACGGGCACGGACCTCGCGACGGCCGTTCGGGGCCGTTCGTTCCGGGTGCCGTTCTCGCAGTTCCTCCGGTCGTACGGGGCCCTCATCTTCGGCACGGCGGCGACGTGGTTCCTCCTCGACGTCGCGTTCTACTCGACGAGCATCTTCAACCCGGTGATCTTGAAGGAGATCGGCTTCGCGAGCGCGGCCTCCTACCCGGTCTTGCAGCAGGTCCGCCTGCTCGCCCTCGGCAACGTCCTCCTCGCGCTCGCCGCCGCGGTGCCGGGGTACTGGGCCGCGGTCGCGCTCATCGACCGGATCGGCCGCCGCCCCCTCCAGTACATCGGCTTCGCGGTGATGGCCTCCGCGTTCCTCCTCCTCGCGCTCGCGTGGAACTCGCTCGTCCTCGTCCTCCCCGCGTTCCTCGCCCTCTACGGGATGACGTTCTTCTTCGCGAACTTCGGCCCGAACACGACGACGTTCGTCTACCCGAGCGAGGTGTTCCCGACCGCCTTCCGCACGACCGGCCACGGCATCGCCGCGGCGTGCGGGAAGATCGGGGCGGTCGTCGCGGTCGCGCTCTTCCCGGCGCTCTACCTCACCTACGGACTGCCCTGGTTCTTCGGCCTCCTCGCGATCGTCTCGTTCCTCGGGTGCATCGTCACGCTCGCGCTGCTCCCCGAGACGAGCCAGCGCTCGCTCGAGGACGCGTCGGGCGAGGACGAGCTCGCGGTCCTCGTCCGCCGGTTCTCGACGTACCTCCGCGCGCTCTCGCTGACGATCGGCCAGGGCGCGGCCGCGCTCGAGGACCTCCTCCGGGCCCCGACCACCGACCGGGACGCGAAGGTCGACCGGATCCGCGCGATCGAGCACGCCGCCGACGAGGAGGTCCACCGGATCTTCGTCGAGCTCAACAATCGGCGGCTCTCCGCCGACGTCCGCGCGGACGTCGGCCGGCTCGCGAGCGCGCTCGACGACATCATCGACGGGATCGAGTCGGTGGCGGCGCGCGTCCGCACCTACCGGCTCGCCGAGGCTCGCCCCGAGCTCGTGCGGTTCGCGGGGATCGTCTCCGAGTGCGTCCGCCAAGTCGACGCGGGGATCCTCGGCCTCGACGAGCTGTATCGCGGCGTGCTCGTCCACCTGAATCAAGCGATCGTAGAGGTGAACCGGCTCGAGAACGAGGCGGACGACCTCCTCCGCGATCTTCTCGAGAAGCTGTTCCTCGAGAAGGATCCGATCGAGATCCTGAAGTGGAAGGACTTCTACGAGCGGCTCGAGGTCATCACCGACCGGTGCGAGGACGTCACCGACGTCTTCCAGGACCTCGAGGTCCGCTACGCGCCCGGGCTCTGAGCCGCGGCCCTCGGGGCGCGCGCCGGGCCGACCTCGACCCGCGCGGGGGACTCCACCGCCCGGTTGATCGCGATCTCGGCGAGGTCGCTCGCGTAGAACGCGATCCGCTCTAAGCTCTCGAGGACGTACGCGATCCCGACCGCGAGGCGCGCCCGCTTCGAGGAGAGCTCCCGCAGGATCCGGTCGCGGGTCGCGGTGAGCTCCTTCGCGGCGTCGATCACCGCGTTTGCCTTCGCGATGTTCCGCGAGTCCAAGCTGTCGAGCGCGTCCGTGAGGGCGGTCGCTGCGCTCGCGGACATGCGGTCCAGCTCGGCGACGAGCCGTTCGGGCGCGGTCTCCTTCCCGAGGATCGTCACGGTCTCGGCGATGCGGACCGCGTGGTCCGCGATCCGCTCGAGGACGCGCGAGGCGAGGAGGTACGTGGAGCATTCCGGGAGCGTGAGCTCGAGCGAGGCGAGGATCCGGGCGTCGCGGAGCGCGCTCGTCACCTGCTTTTCGAGGAACCAGTGGAGCCGGTCGACCTCCCAGTCGCGCTCCACCACGTCGCGGGCGATCGAGGGATCGCGGTGGCGGAACGCGGCCATCGCGTCCGCGTGCATCGCGCGGACCATCTGGTGCATCCGCCGAATGACGGAGGGGATCGGGAGCGGGTTCTGGCCGACGACGTCCTGGAGGATCACCGACTCGGACGTCTCCTCGAGGATCTCGGGGCCGATCATCCGCTGGCCGAAGTTCCGGACGACCTCGCGCGTCCGCGGGCTCATCCGCCCCGGCGTGCGCACCTCGAGGAGCGGATACCCCGCGATGTACTCCGCGATCAGGCGGCGGAAGAGGTGCTCGTCCTCCATGTCGTTCGTGACCTCGACGACCCGCCGCTCGGTCTCGCTCGGCCCGCCCGACTCCGCGAAGACCGTGAGCGAGCCGTCCGCGCGCGGGGTGAAGAACAGCACATCGCCTGGCGCGAGCCCGCGCGAGAGCACCCAGTTCTTCGGGAGGGAGATGATGTACGTCGAGCCGCCGGTCTTCTGGATCCGGCGGCCGTGGAATCCTCCGCTGCTGCGCATGAATAGCCCGCGAGCGGAGCCACTATTGTCTATATAGCCCCGCCCCGAACGACCGGTCTCGCGGAGCTCCCGGCGAACGTCGTCCGGCCTAAATACGCGGAGCGGAGGTGCGGTCGGGTTGCGTCCGATGGGAGGGGAGACCGGCCGTCGGTTCACGTACGGCCGGCGGGAGGAACACGCCCCGCCCGGCGGCACGCTCCTCGACGGCCTCGTCCGCGAGGAGGTCCCGATCCTCGGACGCTCGCTCCGCTACCACCGCCCGCGCGCTCCGATCTGCGGCACCGGTCAGTGCTCGGGCTGCCTCGTCCGGGTCAACGATCGACCGAACGTGCGCGCGTGCCGCCACGTCGTCGCCGACGGCGACCGCGTCGAGGACCAGAACGCCTGGCCCTCGGCGCGGTTCGACGTGGGGGGGCTGATCGATGCGGTCTTCCCGGGCGGGATCGACACGCTGCACGGCTTTCGTCGGCCCGCGTGGGCGACCCGCCTCTACCAGCGCGTGATCCGGCATCTCGCCGGATACGGTCCTCCTCCCCCTGCCGGGTCCGCGCCTCCCGCGACGCGGGGGGAGGCCCGGACCGCCGACGTCGTCGTCATCGGCGCGGGAACGAGCGGGCGCGCCGCGGCCGAACGGCTCGTCGCGCTCGGGCATCGGCCGCTCCTCCTCGAGCGCAGCGTCGCCGAGGCGGCGCCCGTCCCCGGCGCCGAGCTCGTCCGCGCTACGACCGTGACCTTCCTTCCTCCCCCCGACCCGGGGGACGATGGGGGGTTCTCGGTCCTCGCCTACACCGAGCCCGCCGAGGGCCTCCTCGTCCGGGCGCGCGCGGTCGTCGTCGCGGCGGGGGCGTACGACGGGTCGCTCCTTTTCGGGGGCAACGACCGCCCGGGCGTCCTGACCGGCGACCTCGCCCTCGACCTCGCCCGGAAGGGCCGCTCCCTTCCGTTCCGTGAGGCGGTCGTCGTCGGCGGTGGCGAGCGGGCGCGGACGGTGGTCGAGGCGCTCGAGGGATCGGTGGGCGCGGTGATCGCCCCGGGAGAGATCCCGCCCGATCTCACCCGCGCCGCCTCCGAGCGGGGGATCCCGCTCTACCCGCGTTCGCTCCTCCTCGGCACTGTCGGCCGCCGGCGTGTCCGCGGGCTGCGCGCCCGGGCGCGGGCGAACGGCACCCCGTTCTTCCTCGCAGCGGACGCGATCGTGCTCGCGCATCGTCGGCTCCCGAACGCGCAGCTGTTCTTCCAGGCGGGCGCGCGCATGCACTGGCGCGCCGGAGCCGCGGCGTACTTCCCCGAGATCGACGCCGTGGGCGCGACGAGCGTCCGGGGCCTCTACGCGGTCGGAGACGCCGCCGGAGTGCTCCCCGCGAGCGCCGCCGAGAGCGGGAGGCGGGCCGCGGACGCGATCGCCGGTGGCCCGGCTCCGTCGGAGCCGCTCCCGCGCGTCGCCGAAGCCGGCCCCTCGGAGCTCGAAGGGTACTATCGGGAGCTCCTCCGCCAGCCGAAGCGGGGCCGCTGGATCGCGTGCCCGTGCGAGGACATCCTCCTCGAGGAGGTCCTCGCGACGAGCCGCGCGGGGTACCGGGGGATCGAGGTCGTGAAGCGCTATTCGAACCTCGGTACCGGCACCTGCCAAGGCCGATATTGTCTACCGGACGCCCTCCTGCTGCTCTCGATCCTCGAAGGGCGCCCCCCGAACGAGGTCGGCTACATCACGCAGCGACCGCCCGTCGTGCCGACGCCCCTCGCCGCGCTCGCGGCGCTCGATGCGGGCCCCGCGTCCGGGGCGGCTCCATGACCGCGCTCGCCCGCCCGAGCTACCGGACCGCGATCGTCGGTGCCGGCATCGTCGGACTCTACACGGCCTACCATCTCGCGCGCGCCGGGGCCGGACCGATCCTCGTCGTCGACCGCGGCTTCCTCTCGAGCGGCGCCTCGGGCCGCAACGGCGGAGGAGTCCGGCAGCAGTGGGAGACCCGGGCGACCGTTCGCCTCGCGCGGGAAGCGGTCGCGGCGTACCGCCGGTTCGGCCGGGAGTTCGGCTACAACATCTGGTTCCGCCAGGGCGGCTACCTCTTCCTCGCCGAGACCGACGGGGAGCTCGCGCGCCTCCGGACCGTCCATGACCTCGTCCGCTCCGAAGGACTCCCGTCCGAGGTGCTCGGGCCGGAGGCGATCGCCGGCTTCGTCCCGGGGATCGCCCCCGGCGCGGTCGTCGGCGGAACGTACCTCCGGACCGACGGGACCCTCCACCCGTTCCCGGCCGTCTGGGGCGTCTACGAGGCGGCCCGCGCCCTCGGCGTCGAGGTCGCGCTCGGCGTGGACGCCCGCGGGGTCGAGCGGTCGAACGGCCGCGTCGCGCAGCTCGTCACCTCCGCGGGAACGGTCGGCGCCTCCACGATCGTGAACGCCGCCGGGGGCTGGTCCGGGGACTTCTCGCGTCGCGCCGGTCTCGACGTGCCGAACGTCGCGACCCGCCACGAGATCCTCGCGACCGAGGCCCTGAAGCCGTTCCTCGACCCGATGATCGTGCGCGCGTCGGACGGACTGTACTTCAGTCAGACGATGCGCGGCGAGATCGTCGGCGGCCTCACGGTGCCGCACCCGACGGGCACCGCGAGCGGTGTCCCCAGCTCCCCCCGGTTCCTCGCGACGATGAGCCGGGCGCTCGTCCGCCTGATCCCCCGCCTCGCCGCGCTCCGCGTCCTGCGCGCCTGGTCCGGCTACTACGACGACACCCCGGACGGCCTCCCCCTGATCGGGGAGGATCCGCGGCTCTCCGGCTTCGTCCACGCGAACGGGTTCGGAGGCCATGGCTTCATGCTCGCCC
>Ga0187772_10000291_pt1 | contig 22226 bp, 24 predicted proteins | sample 0116_SJ02_MP15_2_FD_133137 | JGI IMG/M metagenome (GOLD analysis project Ga0187772, IMG submission 133137) | Tropical peat soil microbial communities from peatlands in Department of Meta, Colombia - 0116_SJ02_MP15_20_MG | ecosystem: Environmental > Terrestrial > Soil > Wetlands > Peat | place... | reverse complement strand
GCGTGCAGGCTGACGATGTCGGCGCGGTCGAGGAGCGCCTCGAGACCGACCATCTCGGTCCCGTCGGGCGATTTCGGGACGAACGGGTCGAAGGCGATCGACCGCGCGCCGAAGGGGGCGATCCGGCGGCCGACCTCGCGGGCGATCCGGCCGTAGCCGACGAACCCGACCGTCTTTCCCGCGAGCTCGTGGCCGTGGGCGCTCCGCTCCCACTTCCCCGCCTTCGTGGCGGCGATCTGCGGGACGATCCCGCGGACGAGGAGCAGGTAGAGGGCGACCGTGAGCTCGGCGACGCTCGCGGTCGCGGCGCCGGGCGCGTTCACGACCCGGATCCCCCGAGCGCCGGCGGCCGCCATGTCGATGTTATCGACCCCGACCCCGGCCCGCGCGACGAGCGCGAGCCGGGGGGCCTTCGCGAGGAGGTCCGCGGTGACCTTGGTGCGGCTCCGCACGACGAGCGCCCAGGCGTCCCCGAGGTGCTCCGGAAGGCTCTTCGGATCGGCGCTCGCATCGACGACCCGGCACGGTCCCGTCCGCAGCCGCGCGATCGCGGCGGCGTCGATCGGGTCGGCGACGACGACCGTCCGCGCCTCGGGCATGGGGCGGCCGACCCCGGGGACGATGAAAAGCGTTTGGCCTCGGGGACTTGCGCGCGCTAGCCGACCTTCGGGACCGCGGTCCGCTCGACGGCGGCCCGAACGATCTCGGTACCGCGGACGCCCCGGATCCACGGCTCGGGTTTCACGATCACGCGGTGCGCGAGGGCCGGCTCGGCGAGGCCTTTCACGTCGTCGGGAAGGACGAAGTCGCGCCCGGAGAGGAGCGCCCGCGCCCGCGTGAGGCGCTGGAGGGCGAGCGCCCCCCGTGGCGACGCACCGACCTCGGCGCGCGAATCGTCGCGCGTCGAGCGGACGAGGTCGACGATGTACCCCGCGACGGAGGGCTCGAGCTCGACCTCCTCGGCGGCCCGCTGGAGCGCGAGGAACTTCTCGGCGGTCGCGACGGTCGGCACCTCGATCGCCTCCTGGCGCCGCTGGCGGCGCCGTTCGAGGATCGTCCGCTCCTCCTCGACGGTCGGGTAGCCGATGGAGAGGCGCATCAGGAACCGGTCGACCTGCGCCTCGGGGAGCGGGTACGTCCCCTCGAGCTCGATCGGATTCTCGGTGGCGATCACGAGGAAGGGGCGGGGGAGGGGGTACGTCGTCCGCTCGCTCGTCACCTGGTACTCCTGCATCGCCTCGAGGAGCGCCGACTGCACCTTCGGGGGCGCGCGGTTGATCTCGTCCGCGAGAAGGACGTTGGTGAACAAGGGACCGTTACGGAAGGTGAACGTGCCGCGGCCGGCATCGAGCATCTCGCCGCCCGTGATGTCGTGGGGCAGCAGGTCCGCCGTGAACTGGATCCGCTGGAAGTCGAGCCCGAGGGCCCGCGCGAACGACTTCGCGATCAGCGTCTTGCCGAGCCCCGGAAGGTCCTCGAGGAGCAGGTGACCGTCGGCGATGAGGCCGATCAGGATCTCGTCGACCGCGACATCGCGGCCGACCACGGCGGTGTGGACGGCGGTGCGCACCTCGTTCGCGAGCGCCTGCGCTTCCCTCGCGTCCACGCCCTTCGAGCCTCGCCCGCGGCGAGGCCGAACCCCGTATAAGGCCCCTCGGCCGCCCCGACCCCGCGGGGCCGATCGACCCGTGTTCCCCGGCCGTAACGATCCGCGTCACGGTAGGCGCACGCCCTCTCGGCGGTCTGACCCCGGCCGGGGGTATCGGACACCGGGGTTGTCCTCACGTCATCCTCGGCGGACGACCCGTCCGCATTGAGTCGAGAGGGACCCTTCGACGGTACCCGGATGCGGCCGGTGGCCGCACCGTCCGGCGGAGCCCGGCGGGCGCTAAGACGTTGTTGCCTCGTCGCGGTCGAAGAGGTCCGGCCGGCCGAGGAGGAAGGCGACCGCGCCGAGCACGGCCACGAGGACCGCCGCGCCGACGCCGATCGACGTCGCGCCCGGCGGGAGGAGCAGCGCGCTCGCCCAGGCGACCCCGACCGCGAGGGCGGGGAGCGCGACCACCGAGACCCCCCGGCCCAGCCCGCCGGGGAGCCGATCCGGATCGTCGGCCATCCACAGGAGGACCGCGATCCCCCCGAGGCCCGCGACGAGCTCGGCGAGGATCGTGAGCGGGCTCAGGACAGAGAGGAGCCCGAGCCCCGCCACGATCGGGAGCCAGGACCCCTCCCGGCCCGCCCCCCGCGGGCCGAGGCGGAGACCGATCGCGGCCGCGAGCGACCCGAGCACGACGATCCACCCCGCCCCGTAGGGAAGGCCCGAGGCGATCCCGAGCCACGCGAGGCTGAGGGCGGAGAACGCGAGGCCCGGGATCCCGAGCCGCCGCGGGAGCGAGCGCGGGCGAGGACCGGTCATGCGATCCTCCGGACCGACGGCCGACGCAGGAACTCCACGAAGCCGCCGAGGCTCGAGAACTCCTCCCAGTCGATCGCCGGGGCGTCCTGCCAGGCGCGGGCGACCTCCGAGCGGCGCACGAGGCGCGCGAGGCGCTCCGCGAGCTCGTGGTCCTCGGGCGGGAGACGGCGCCCGGCGAGGAGCCGGAGCGGGGAGGGGCTCAGGACGACAACGCGGAACCCCCGGCGCCGGACGTGGGAGACGAGGGTCCGCGCGTTCTCGTCCGCGAGCGAGGTGAAGACGATCGTCGTCACCCCCGGGGGGAAGTAGCGCCGGAGGGCGACCGCGCATCGCTCGGAGGGCCCGGGCGCCTCCGCGAGCCGCGCCCGGAGGAGCGCGTTACGGATGCGGAAGGCGTGCGGCCGCCCGGTCGAGAGCGGGACGACGTCCAGGAACTCGCCGTAGACCGCGAGGCCGACCCGCGACTTGACCCGGAGGAACGACTCGGCGATCCCCTCGACCGCGGCGCGGCCGATCGAGAGCAGGCGCTCGTCCACGACCGAGCCGAGCTCGCTCGGCCGGGCGTCGAGGAGCAGGACCACGTCCCCCGTACGCTCGAGCGCGTACTCGTTCGCGAGGAGGCGTCCCGCCCGGGCGCTCGCCCGCCAGTTCAGCCGCCGCGGAGGGTCCTCGGGCTGGGCGACCCGGATCCCGAAGAACTCGCCGGTCGCGCCGATCCGTCGCGAGCGCGTCTCGCCGGGAAGGACGGTCGTGCGGTCGAGGCGGACCGCGCCGATCCGCAGCAGCTCGGGAGGGTAGCGCGTGACGACGAGGTCGCCCGAGACCCCCTCGACCGGCCGTTCGACGAACCCCGCGGGGTCCCGCCAGACGACGGTCGGGGCGGGGACGACCGCGATCATCGGCTCGGGGGCCCACCATGCGGTCGTGAACTCGACCCGGCCGTTCCGGACCGCGAGGGTCGGCGGCGATCGCTCGACGAGGCTCTCGGGGAGGCTGAGCTCCACGACGAGGTCGCCCGGGCGCACCGTCGGATCGGAGGTCACGGTCCCCGTCACGCGGACCTCGGCGCCGGCGCCCGCCTCCGACCACCGGAGCTCGACCTTCGGGTTCTCGCGGGGGGCGCCGAGCGCCGCCGCGGCGGGGGCGAGAAGGAGGGGGAGCGCCACGAAGAGGGGGATCGGGTCGCGCGCGACGATCGCGACGAGCAGGAGGAGCCCCCCGGCGGCGAGGACCGCGAGGGCGCGCGGACGCCAGTGCAACCCGGTCGGGCCGAACGGAAAGGAGTCGCTCACGATCGGGCCTCGAGGTCGTCGATCCGCCCCCGGACGTACTCCCGGAATTCCGGACGGGAGAGTCGCGCGAGCCGTTCGACCTCCTCCGCGCTCCGACCTGGGAGGCGCGGGGTCGGCCCCGCGCGCTCGAGCCGGTCGAGGAGCTCGACGATCTCCTCCCGGCCGATGCGGCCGGAACGGAAGAGGTCCCGCACGGTGGCGCGCGGGTTCTGCCCGAGCGGCCCCGGCATCGGCCGCGTCGCGGGCGGGACGCCCCAGACCTCCACCAGCAGGAGGAGGCCCGCCCCGATCGCGACCGCCGCGGCGGGGATCGCGACCACGACGTTCCGCCCGGCCCACACCGCGATCCCGATCGCGATCACGGCGACGAGCGGGAGCTTCCAGCCGAACGGGAGGTTCATTCCTCCCTCACGGCGCGAGAGAGGTCCGCTTCGGCGCCGCGGATCACCTCTTCGGCTCGGAGGGCCGCCTCCGAGCCGAGCGGGTGGGTCGAGTACCGGGCCTCCTCGAAGAGGCGGGTGAGCGACTCCGATCGCTCGGGCGCGATCCCGAGCCGCACGAGGTGGCGCACGCGGATCTCTTCGGGCGTGTCTGGGTCGAGGCTTCCGACCATCGGCCCGAGCCGCTCGAGGAGCTCCGCGTAGAGCGCGATGATCACCTCGCGCGCATCGCGGCCCTCCGCGAGCGCGTCCGCGGCACCGGCGAGCGCCGCGCGGGCGTGACCGGCTGCGGCCCGCGCGGCGGCGTCATCGCGCGGGACGCCGCGGCCGGCCGCGAGCGATCGGACCCATGGGACCGCGACGACCACGATGACGGTCGCGACGATCGCGATCGCGACGAACGTGATCCACGGTGGGGGGTTGAACCAGTACAACACGGGGGTGGCCGTCGAGTTCGTGGTGTGGTTCGTTCCCGTGGCGTTCGGCGGGGAGCCCCCGCCGCCCCCGCTCGAGGGGGTCGTCGCGTTCGTCGGGAGCGGACCCCCGCCGGCGATCGACCGGAAGACGATCACGAAGACGATGAGGAGCAGGATCGCGACGAGCGCGACGAGCGCGTACTCGCCCGGGACCCCGATCACGTCGCCGGTGAGCCGGCGATAGAGCAGGAACCCGGCGCCCGCGAGGACTATCGCGGTGAAGGCGTACATCACGATGTCCCCGGTGAGCTCGACGTTCGCGGGACCGTTCCCGCTCGGGGTGTTCGAGACGGCCGCCCCCGCGAGGGCGCTCGCCGCGGCGCCGACCCCGAGCGCGACGAGGAGGACGAGGAGCAGCACGACCGGGGGCCGTCGCGAGCGACGTGGACGGGGCACGTTCCGCCTCCCGGGACGAGAGGCGGGAACGCGCGATATACGTTGCCCGACGCCGGGGTCACCGTGCCGGGGCGCTCTCGGGGGCCGCCGCGGGAGGCGACGCGGTGAGGAAATAGAAGCTCCGACGCTCGTGCTCGAGGGTCACGGTCGCGAAGTCGTCGACGACGTACCCGAGGTCCCCGGCGGCCCGGAAGGCGTCGCGCACGGCATGCCGCCAGGTCCGCACCGCCCCCGGGTCGTGCTCGCGGAGGAGGTCGAGGTCGAACGGGATCTCGAGGTGGGCGCGGGCGCCGGTCGGCTCTTGGACCGTGGTCGGGACGCGGAGCCCGCTCTCCCCCGGTTCGGTCTCGACGATCGCCGACGAGCCGGTCCAGCGGCGCTCGTCGTCGGCGGGGCTCGGGATCTGACCCGCGAGCCGCGACTCGACGTGCGGCGCTGTCAACGTCCACACGACCCGCACCTGGTCGGTCTCCATCCCGCGGTGAAGGCCGTCCGCGAGCTGGCCGAAGTAGTGCGTCAGGTACCGATCGGGCCGCGCACCGAGGCGTCGGATCGTGAGGTACGCGTGACGGCTCCTCAACGGATCGGTCGTCCAGCGGATCTCGGGGAGGCCGAGCTTCAGCACCTCGTCCCGCTGGAACGCCTTGAGGCGGAAGCCGACGTGGTGGTTCTGGTACTCGGGGCGGACCGCGGTGACGTAGGAGTAGTGGTAGAGGGTCGTCCCGTCCCAGCCGAGCGTCCCGAGGGAGAACCCGGCGAGGTAGATGTCGGCGAAGGCGCCGAGGACGAGGCCGCCGTTGTCCTGGAGCGAGCGGAGGAGCGCGGGGGGCACGGTCGCGACCTCGCCGCCGAACGCGGCGCGGTGCGTCTCCTCGAGCTGGCGGAACTCCTCGGGCTTCTCGAGGCGCCGGAAGCGGAACCCCTTCGTCCGGTCGGTGACGCTCCCCTCGGCCACGGCCGACGACCGGCCGTCCTTACTTAACGGACCGGACGGCGCGACGCCTAGCGACGGACCCTCAGCTCGGCCTTCTTCTGCTCGTAGCGGACCGCGTCCGCGGGCGTGAGGTCCCAGAGGAGGTCCTCGAGCTCGGGGATGTTCCGGAGGAACTCCGCCTTGCTCTTCGTGACCATCAGGTGCTCGAACTTGCGCCGGGCGTTGAAGTACGACCCGACGAGGTACGCGCCGACGATCGCGACGATCGGCCCGAGCACGATGAACAAGAGGTTGTAGTTCGCGTCGGGGGTGTTCGTTGCCGAGTTGATCTCGGTGAACGGGCTCGAGTTCGCGAGCGGCGTGAAGTAGCCGACCGCGAGGACCGAGAGGAACACGCCGACCGCGAAGACGAAGATCGAGACGGCGGCACGGTAGGTCCTGAGCCCGTGGCGGAACCGCCGGCCCAACGGGACCTTCTCCTCGGGGGAGGCCATGCGGACGGCGGGAGGCGGTTCGGCTTAAATGGGTATTCACCCGGTTCCGCCGCCCGACTTTCGCTCCTCCGTGGACGGGAGCGGCTCGCCGGTCCGCCGGTAGGCGGAGGTGGGGAGCGGCCCGGGCGGGGGACCGCCCGCCCCGGGCGGGGGGATCGCCGCGAGCATCGGCCGCAGCCGGCGGTAGACGAGCCCGCCGCCGAGGAGCGCGACGAGGGCTCCGCCGAACGCCCCCGCCTCCCCGGCGAGAGGGCCGAGCCCGATCAGGAGGAAGCCGAAGACGCCGAAGATCGCCCCCGAGACCGGACCCCCCCGCGGAGGGGCGCCGGGCAGTCCTCCGCGGATCGAGAGGAGCGCGCCCGCGACCTCGAGGGCCACGACCGCCATGGAGTCGACCACCACGAGCGCGGTCCCCGGGATCGTCGGGTTCGAGGTCCCGAGGTACTGGGCGACGAGCGCGAGCGAGATGATCCCGCCGATCGCCGCCCGGTAGCCGAGGGCGTAGAAGGGGCTGCTGTCGCTGCGTCCCCAGAACCGGGTGCGGAGGAGCGCCCACTGCGCGATCTCCGTGGAGACCACGAGCGCCGCGAGGAAGAGGAGCGCCCCGGGCCAAGCCCCGTTCGAGAGCGCGAGGACGTAGAGGATGACGGCGATCGCGAGCGGGACCCCGACGAAGAGCCCCGCCGTGTAGGCGAACAGCTCCCGGCGCTCATCGAAGAGCGTCGCGGGCACCTGCGGGGTGGCGTACCGCCCCACCTCCCACCAGACGAATCCGCCCGAGAGGAGCACCCCCACGACGGCCCCGATCGAGAGCGAAGCGACGACCATCGTCAGTCGACCTTCCGTCCGGCCGCGAGGAAGCCCGTGTGCCCCAGCATCTCGAACTCGGGCCGCGTGCCTCCCTCGCCGACGTGGAGCCCCCGCTCGATGACCTCCATGGCCCGGACCTCATCGTACCGGAGCGATCGGAAGGTGCGGACGGTGCGCTCGAGCTGGTTGTACGTCGGGGTGTACGTCGCGGCGTACCCGCCCATCGCGAGCGCCTCCCGGGCCGCGCGGAGCACCTCCCACGGTTCGGCGAGGTCGAGGACGACGCTGTCGACCTCCGAGACGTCGAACCCGTCCGCGGCGACGTCGCGCGACCGGAAGTCGACCCGGTCCGAAAGGCCCGAACGACGCAGGTTCGCCCGCGCGGACTCGAGGAACTCCGCGCGGCGGTCGTACGAGATCACCTTGCCCGTCGGCCCGACCGCCATCGCGAGGGCGAGGGTGAGCGCCCCGGTGCCGGATCCGGCCTCGACGACGCGCCCGCCGGGGAGAACCCCCGCGAGGCGAACGAGATGGGCCGCATCCTTGAGCGTCACGATCTGTGCGCCCCGGCGCAGCGCCGCGAAGAGATCGGAGAGCGAGGGTCGCACGGCGCGGAAGGTCGTTCCCGACCAGGCGATCTCCCCGCCCGGGCGCTCCCCGAGGAGGGGGGTGAGGTCGAGGACCCCTTCGTTCCCGACCTTCTGGGGGCCCTTCGCGAGGGGGACGAGGACGGCGGGCTCCCCCGGGCGCTTCAGCGCGACGATCTCCCCCTCCGACCATCGATCGACCATGGGAGTCCCGCTCGCGCGACCTCGGGGCACGTCGTGCCGGCCGTAATAACCCGACCCCTCGGGAGCCTCTCGGGAGAAGCCCCCTCGCTCGGGCTTACCGTGGGGCTTTAATCACCCAGCGATGTCGGGGTCGCCTCGACGGCCCGCCAACCTCGGCCGGGTCGTGGAGAACGGAACGGCGAGCTCGAAGCGGACCCTCGATGCGGGCATAGTGTAGTCTGGTTATCACATAGGCTTGCCAAGCCTATAACCCGGGTTCAAATCCCGGTGCCCGCATCCCTCTGCGGCGCGCGGCCAGGGTCAGGGGCCCGTCCCCTACGGTCCGGCTCCACTCCCGACCCTCGCGACGATCATCTTCCATCCACGCTCACCGCACCGCGGGCAACGTAGGTAGAGCGATCCGAACCGACTCACGCCGAGGTGGGGGGCCAGCAGCGGCACCCCCTGCAAGCGGTAGTTCTCCCCGCACGCGGGACATGACACCTCGATCGGACCTCCCACCGCCGCCGGCGCAGGATACGTTGCCGACGCCGGCTGGCGGGAGACGGTCGGGAGCCGACCCCGGACCTGGAAAAGAAGAAGAGCGAATATCGTCGCCGCCGACCCCACGCCGATCCCGAGGAAGAGCAGGCCAAGGGACGTCCCCGAGATCGCGATCGCTCCCGCGGCGCTCGCGAACGTGAGACCGGTGACGAGGGGGAGAATCGCGACCACGACCGCGCCTTGGAACCATAGCAGGGTCCGGGGCACGGCCTCGCCGAAGTAGAGGAAGAGCGGGACCGACCGGGCGATCCACCACTGGGCCACGATGAACACGAGGGAGATCAGCGCCACTTCGAGAAGCGCGGCGACCAGCGCCCCGACCGGAGAGAGGTAGCCGTCCGGTCGACCGGTGACCCCGAAGTGCACGGCTACTTCGGGCGGAAGCTTCGGTCTCCAGGCAAGATAGAGGGCGACGATCTCCACCCCGCCGAGACTCGCTAGGAGGATCGAGGTCCGTGTCGAAGTTCGGCGCGGGGGCGGCTCAATCGAGCGGATGGGCAGAGGGACCGCCTGTGGGGTCGGGGAGGTCAAGGTGGGGCCTCCTTCGCGCCGATCCTTGCGGACCGGGAGCGCGAGTTCAACTGCGCCATCTCCCCCCAGATCGCCCGCATGGCCGGAAGGCTCGCGCGCCCCGGCGGGGTCAGCTCGTAGTACTTTCGCAGCGGCCCGGCGCTCACCTTGCCGTAGAACGAGCGGACCAGCCCCGCGCTCCGGAGTCGGGAGAGGGTCGGATAGAGCGTCGATGCGGTGACCCGGAGGTTCCCCGCGAACTCGCGCTCGACCCGATCCATCAGCTCGTACCCGTACGCCGGGCCGTTCGACAGCTGCTCCATCAGCCACCAGGGCAGGAAACCACGATGGACCTCGCGACGCAGGCGAGCGAGAAACCGCTTCGAACCCGGATCCACGAGATCACTATTACGCGTTGCGATATAGGCTTTTTCCGGGTCTCGGAGCGCCGGATGGCTGAACTCGGGGCTCCGGCTTTCAAGCGCCGGATCGCGCACAAGCGGATCCGAGGGATCGTGCCGGCGACGGGCCGCCGATGGCCGCGTGGCGGTCGGTCGGCGCTCAGGGGCGGGCCCCCGCCGGGTCGCACGTCTTTTGTCCCAGTTCCCTTACGGGAAGACATGGCCCGATTGCGCCGAGTGACCGTCGCGGGACGCCGGTCGTTCGAGTACGTCTCTCAGGGCGAGGGGCCGGCTACGCTCCTCGTCCATCCCGGGGGACCGGGACTCACCTACCACTACCTCCGAGGATTCCTCAAGCTGGCCAACGCCCACCTCCGAGTGATCCTGTTCAACCCGCGGGGCGTGGGTCGCAGCTGGGCGCCCCGGAGCCCGTCCGACTACACGATCCCCCAGATGGCGGAGGACGTCGAGCTGATCCGGCGCGCGCTCCGCATCACGGAGCTCCACCTGCTCGGCTACTCGGCGGGGGGCTTCGTTGCGCTCGAGTACGCGCACCGCTATCAGTCGAAGCTGACGTCGCTCCTCCTCTGCGCCACCGCGGGCAGCGCCGAGGAGGTCCGCCAAGCGAACCGCACGATGCTCGCCGCGGCGTCCCCCCGGCTCCGCAAGCGGCTGCGGGAGCTCACGCACGCGCGGGCGTTCGACTCCCCTGAGTACCAACGCATCTCGACCGAGATCGCCCAGCCGTTCCAGACCCGGTTCCTCCGTGGCACGCCGAAGGACTGGAAGGCGACCAAGATGCATCTCAGGGTCTACCGGGCGATGATGACCCGCACGGGCGACGAGTTCGCGGTCGACGGGACGATCGCGCGGTGGGACGGCCGGAAGTACTACTCGAAGATCGACGTGCCCGGGCTCATCGTCGTCGGGCGGTACGACTTCTTCCTGAACGCCTCCGCGGAGATGGCCGAGCGGATCGAACCGGCCCACCTGCGGGTGCTGCCGCGCAGCAGCCACATGGCGATCTTCGAGCAGCCGAAGGAGTTCCTCGGCGCCGTGCGGGATTTCCTCCTCGACGTGACCGGCGACTGATCGAACCCCAGAGGCGGAGGCGACCGTTCCGCGACCCCCGTCGCACGAAGATAACCCGGCACGAAGCTCCGGCTCTCGTGTCCTCGTTCCAGGTCCGAGTGTTCCGCAAGGAAGACGGCTACCTTGCCTGGATCGACGGCATCGGGACCGTCGAGGCTCGGACCCTCGCCGAGACCCGTCGCGAGGCGCGACGGTTCATCCGCACCGTGCTCGGCGGCGCGTTCCCGGACCGTCCGGCGATCGACCCGGCCGGCGCTCGCGAGGTGTTGCAGTTCGTCGTCGACGTTCATCTCGAGAGACCCCCGTCACGACGGTTGGGCCGGCGAGACGGGCGAACGCCCGGCGACGGGTGACGGCCGTGCACGTCGCAGGCCCGAGTTCCGACGTATAACCATTCTGTCGCAAACGGAGCCGGCAGGTGAGATGGCCCGCAAAGGCGGACCTTGCCGCCTAAATAGTAGAAGGCCTCGTGCCGGCCCCCACCGATGCAGGCCCATCGTATCGCCTTCGTAGGAGGGATCCTGGTCGTTCTCTTCCTCCTCCTGCCGATGACGACCCTCGGCCCGGTCACCTCCCACGATCAGCCCAGGGCGGGCGGCCCAGGGGCATCGTCCACGACGACGCTCACCGTAGCCGGATCGAACCCTCTTCGAGAGAGCTCGCCTTCGCCCCTGAACGTCGTATCGAGCGGGGTCGGACCCGATCAGGGAGCGCAGAACCTGTCGTCCGCATACTTCAAACCGGGGGGACTTGCGAACGGAACCATCTGGTCCGCCACGCTGGACGGCGCGACCGAGTTCGGGACGATGCCCCGTGCGATCATCTTCGTCGACCTCGTGAACGGGAGCTACAACTTCGGGATCGCCGCCGTGAACGGCTACTCGGTCTCTCCGTCGATCGGTTCGTTCACGATCGCGGGCAAGAATGTCACTCGGGACATTGTGTTCACGCCGATCTCCGTGCCCGTCTACACGGTGACGGTCGTCGAGTCGGGATTGAAGGCCGGTGACGCATGGTCCGCGACCGTCAACGGCACGACCGAGTTCTCGACCGGAGATTCCGTCACCTTCAGTCTGCCGAACGGGACCTATGCCTTTGGTATCGGCTCCGTGAATGGGTACAACTCGAACCCCACCACCGGGACCCTGACGGTGAACGGTCAGCCATACACGGAGTCGGTCACGTTCAGCGCGATCACCTTCCTCGGCCTCGCACCTGCCGAGGGGTATGCGCTCCTCGCCGGTATCATCGCGTTCGTTGTGGTGATCGGGATGGCCCTCTTGCTCTTCCTCTTCCGGAGATGGCGGCGGGGCTCGGCGTCCCGTCCTCCCGCCCGGCCTCCCCCTCCAGCCCCGCCGGCCGCACCTCCGAAGAACTAGGGCGTTTTCCCCGGTCGTTCCACCACCGCACTCAGCAGTTCCTCGACGGGGGCCTTGGCCCTCCGCACCTCTCTCGGGGTCCCGCGACGGGGGACAGAGGCTGTCGTCAGTACATCGCTCCGATCGCCACCGAGCGGTGACGGGCCTGGCGCACGCTCGCGTGCTGTACGATCGGGGGGGCCGAATCTGCTTCGAACACGCTGTTCACGAAGAGGCCGCTCGCCCCTTGCCGCTTAGCCCACGCGATGTGCTCAAGGCAGGCGTATATCCGGTGGCCTCCCGGGGAAGGCACGTAGCCGACGGCCGGTCGATCGCAGTTGAAGACCCGCCCGTCGCCATCCGGAGAGAGACCGTTCCACGCGCAGAGGTAGGATACCGGGTTCGTCATGGTCAGCCACGCCCTTCTCTTCCCGGGGAAAGGGGTTATTCCTTCCGTGAAACTGTGTTCACGAAGGGCGAGCCTCCTGAACCGTGTATCGGGGGCCCTGAGCCCGGACCCGAGCCCGCGTGACGGCCGTCAGTCCGGCGGGGCCGCCGGAGCGGAATCGTTCCGGGTCGCGGGAGACGGGACAGCGTAGGGGGCGGGGCTCGGCTTTCTTCGCAACACGGCCCCGACGACGATCAACACGATACCGATCACGACGAGGGCGGTCGCCGCCGTGGCGGCCGCGGTCGTGACCTTGAAGGTCACCGAGGCGCTCTTCCCACCTTCGGACGAGAGGATCCCCATCACGATCGAGCCTCCGTTCGGTTGGTCGAGCACGAAGCTGCCCGTCGTCCCGCTCTCGTTGGTGACGTCGCTGAGCTGCTGGTAGCTTCCTCCGCAGCTCGCGCTGCACGCGGCGGCGATCACCTGGACGGGCGTGCTCGTGTTCGAGGACCAGGAGACCGAGACGACGATCGTTCCCGAGAGGGAGTAGCCGGTGACGTTGGCGCGATAGTAGCTGTACTGGGCCCCTCCGCCCGTCGTAGAGTACGTCGCGGTCTCGCTTCCCTGCGGGACGATGGCAACGTAGAGGAGGATCGCGCCGAGCAGCACGACGACGACCCCGACCGCCACCCACGACCAGCGCATGCCGAGATCCCTCCCGTCCCTGAGGGGTCGATAGTAGAAAGAACTGGTGTGGAGGGCGGGCCGTGGGGTCGCCCCGATCCGGCCGAAATCCTGTGGACGGGCCGGCCCGGCCTATCGCCGGCGATGGCGAGCCGCTCGAGCGCGGAGGAAACGGCGCGTGGCGGCTTCTTCGAGCGTAAGGAGGCGGTCGAGCTCCTCGATCGGACGCCGGTGCTCGTCGACCCGGAGATCCACCCAGTGGTCGCTCCAGGCGGGATCGAACCATCGTTCTCGATGGACGACGAGGAGCGCGGCCGAAGAGAGCCCGCGCCGGTCGCCTCCCTCGGCGTGGCCGGCGTAGAGGGCCTTCAACATCCGGCGACCGAGGGTTCCCCGGGCCGACTCGAAGGCTCGCGCCATCGAAAGCACGACCTCGTCCCGGACGAGGATGTTGCCCTGACACGAGAATCCATCCCCGGCGACGTGGAGCGCGCTCGCGAGGCACTTCGATCCGGTCCAGGCGGCCGCCCGGCCGCGACGATCAACGACCCCGAGCTGGCGGGTCTCGCGGCCCGGATCGGCCCGCGTGAGCCGCCGGACGACCTCGGGGGCGGGCACGCCGCGACGCAAGAGATCGAGGCCCTTCGGACCGTACCAGTAGTTGGAGCTCGCCTGGGTCGCGATCGCTCCTGCGCCCCACGCGGCCCACGGCACGATGGCACCCACCGACATCGGTTGGGTCGACACCGCGACCCCCCAAAACCGGCGATCGGAATCGCAGGCGACGATCGAGAAGGTGCCGCCCTCTCCCCGACCGTACATGCTCTGCCCGAACTCCGGGCTCCGCGCTTAACCTAGACCCTCAGCGTCCGATGGCGATTCGCGCGAGGGCGACGGTTCACCGAGGGAGACGGGCGACGTCAAAGGCGACCGCCCCGACGACCCGGTAGCGCCGGTCGGGGGGACCAAGCTCCTCGGCGGCCCAGCGACGCAGGCGCCGCATCGCCTCGTGATGGACCTCGATCGGGGCGAACCGGGTCATGGAGTACGTCCGGATGTCGTGATGGTGCAGCGCCTCCCGGACCGAGACCCGCTCGACCCATTCCCATCGGCGCGGCCGACGCTCCACCCGGCAGCCTCGGGACTCGAGATAGTCGAGCACGGTGCTCCGCCGACGGACCCCGACCCGGGGCCGTCGCTGCCCGAGCGAGCCCAGGATCCGAACGTACTCCCGATCCAGTCGCTCGATGTCGCGCCCGCCCTCGGTACGCGGGTAGACGATCACCCCGCCTGGGCGGGTGACGCGAAGCGCTTCGTCGACCGCCCGCCGCCAGGCCGGGATGAGGTGCAGGACGTGGACCCAGTACGCGATGTCGAACGCCCCGTCCTCGAACGGCATCCCGGTCGCGTCGGCGCGCACGGCCTCGACCCCGAGGTCCCGGGACCGAGCCCGGTGGCGACGGAATCGGGCGAGCATCCCGTTCGAGATGTCGATCCCGACGACCCGGTAGCCACGGCGGGCGAACGGGAACGCGAGGCGGCCGGTCCCGATCCCGACGTCGAGCACCCTCGGGAACCGGGCGCAAGGGAACTCCCGCGCGAGCGCCCGCAAGGCGCCCTCGATCGCTCGGGGGTCGAGCGTCCGCGTCGCGTCGTACGTCGCGGCGATGGGGTCGAAGGAGTACCAGGACACGCTTCGCCCACCCGGCGGGGCTCAAATCCGTTTGCGCTCGCCCCTCGCTCCCGGGAATCCCCGTCAACTCCGACGGTCGGCCTACGACCCAATCCGGGCCCTCACGGCTTCCCACCGCTTCGGATCGACCGTCTCACCGGCGAGGCGGGACATCTCCTCGAAGAGGGCGGGAGGGCCGTCGAGCTTCAACGCCTGGAACCAGAGCAGGAGCTCGTGGGGGTTGAGAGCGGGGAGGGTCCATCGCATCCACTCCTCGAGCCGACGGGTGGACACGCCCGCATGGAACCGACGGCGCATCGCGCGGAGCTCCTCGTCCGAGAAGTGCTCCCAGAGGACGGGCACCATCGTCGCCTCCTCGTTGTTCATGTGGGCGAGGTAGAAGGCGAAGAGGTCGTTCGTCTCGAGCGTGAGGCGGTCCCCGATCTCGATCCGACGGTCGGTCGAGGACTCGCGGAGCAGCTCGTCGCAGGTCTTCGTGACCCCGAGGATCCGGCGAACGACCTCCGCGTGCTCCACCATCATCGCCTCGACGACCTCCTCGTCGAACCGACGGAGCGGCCCGAAGATCCCCTCCTCCTCGTGCTTCGAGTGCGCGTGGAGGAGGCAGAGGATGCAGTTCGACACCGCCGAGTTGAGGTCGTGCTGGAGCTGCTTCGCGACGGCGTTCGACTCGACCGCGTCGGTGAAGTCCGCGACCTGGACCCGGCGTCCGAGCTCGAAGATCATCGCGCGGATCCCTTTGTGGATCGGGCGGAAGAGATTCTCGCGATTCGACATGAGGCCCGGAGCTCAGCGGAATGTACTCTTCGTGGCCCTATATAAACTGAAGAACCCGGTGTACCGCCCAGCCGCAATGTTCTAAATGTCTCCTTATGCAAATCGCCCTTCGAGCGGGAACGCGCGAATCGGGGATCCTCGGTCCCCATCAGATCGACGCGACGCTCGGCCGGGTCCTCCGTAGAGGGCTCCTCGGGGGCCCTCGCGTCGCGGCGACCAGGAAGCCGTGTCCTGTTTCGAGGGCCCCCGGTCTACGCCCCACTCGTTCCTCGATCCGGAGCAGGTTCTCCCAAGTGCGGGGTTCCCGGCGGGCCGAAGCGGCGACCGCGCCGAGGTTCCAGCTGACCGCCCCCGCGGCCATGAGGTCGACCAGGCGGAAGCCGGCGCGCTCCAGGGCCCGGCGGGCGTTTTCGGGGGTGTAGAACTGGAACTCCCAGGTGGCGAGGCGCTTCGGATCGAACGGCTGGTATCCCGTGTCGAGGACCTGCTCGACGAAGAAATGTCCGGGTCGACGAAGCACGCCAGGCAGCCGGCGGCGACGGGACATGAGGTCGAAGAACTCCTGAGTGGCCGCCGCGGGGGAGGCGAAATCGGCCACGAGCCGTCCCCCCGGCCGAAGCGCTCGCGCCGCTTCTAGGAGGAGGCGGGGACCGTCCCGTCCCGCGAAGCAGACGATGTTGCCGAAGAGCACGACGGCGTCCGCCGAACCGTCCCGGACAGGCAGCCGCTCTCCGGCGGCATGGATCCACGAGACTCGTGACCGACGAGGGTCTCGGCCCACGCGAGATCGGGCGACGAGCAGCGCTCGGCGCGACAGGTCGATCGAGAGCACTCGCCCGGGCGCGGACCGAAGAATCGTGGGGGTGAACCGTCCCGGGCCCGGGCCGATCTCGAGGAGTCCACCTCGGACCCCCTTGAGGTGCCGGCGCAGGAACCGTTCGCGGAGGACCCGGACGAGCACCCTTCGTGGCTCGCCAGAGTACCGGGACCACTCGCGTCCCACCTGCGCGTCGAACGTTTCGCGGAGCCGCCGACGACGGTCGGCCGGCGGCATCGATCGATCCCCGCGCATCGGAAGCGGACCGGGGAGGAACCACCACTATCTGGCTTGCTCGACCCCGCCGCGCGAACCGGGCGGCAGGCAAGCGCGATATCTCGAAGACCCCTCCCGGAGCGATGCGTTTGCGTTCGGTGCGGCTCGACGAGCTCGAGCTGCCGCTAGTCGAGCCGTTCGAGACGAGCTTCGGGATCGAGCGTCGGCGACGTTTGCTGCTGCTCCACCTCGAAGGCGACTCGGGTGCCGTCGGGCTCGGCGAGTGCGTCGCCGCTCGGGACCCCCTCTACTCGAGCGAGTCCGTCGCGACCGCCCGGTGGTTCCTCACCCGCTACGCGATACCGGAGCTCCTCGTCCACGAGACCGATCATCCCGATCGCTTCCTCGAACGAATCCGCGGGCTGAAGGGCCACTCGATGGCGAAGGCGGCCGCGGAGATGGCGCTCTGGGACCTGTTCGCAAAGGAACGCGGCGAGCCGCTCGCGAAGGTCCTTGGGGGGCGGCGGCGCCGGGTCGAGGTCGGGGTGAGCGTGGGGATTCACCCGACCGCCGCGTCGCTCGTGCGCCGGGTCGGCGAGTACCTCGACGAGGGGTACCGTCGGGTGAAGCTCAAGGTGCGCCCCGGTTGGGACGCCGAGCCGGTCGAGGCGGTGCGTCGTGAGCACCCCGATCTCCGCCTGTGGGTCGATGCGAACCAGGCGTATCCCCCGTCGGCGGGCACCGAGATCCTCCGTTGGGCGGTCCGGGCGGGCGTCGAGCAGGTCGAGCAGCCGTTCGGGGAGCGGGAGCTCGAGGCCCACGCGCGGCTCGTGCGGGCACGCCGGTTCCGCGTCTGCCTCGACGAGTCGATCGTCGATCGACCCTCGTTGGAAGAGGCCGTCCGCCGCCATGCGCTCTCGAGCCTCAACGTGAAGCCTGGTCGCGTCGGCGGCCTCGCCGCGTCCCAGGACCTCGCCCGGGTCGCGGCCGGGGCCCGGATCCCGGCCTGGGTCGGCGGCATGCTCGAGACCGGAATCGGTCGCGCCCACGCGGTCGCGCTCGCTTCACTGCCGAACTTCGTCCTCCCCGCCGATCTCTCGGCGAGCCGTCGGTACTACCGGACCGAGATCATCGAGACGCCGTTCGAGCTCGGAAGCGGTAGCACGCTCGCGGTCCCCCGAGGTCCCGGTATCGGGGTCGCGATCGATGAGGACGCGCTCCGAAGGGCACGGCGCCGATCCCGGGTCTTCCGCCCGCGGGGCCGCTAGCGTCCGATCCGGCCGATCGCCGGCGTTCCTATGCCGAGGCCCCGTTGAGACGGTCGATTGCGGAGCGGGGAAGCGAGAGCTCCGTCGAGCCGAGGAGTTCGTCGAGCTGCTCGACCGAGGTCGCGCTCGCGATCGGGGCGGTCACGCTCGGGCGCGCGAGGAGCCACGCGAGGGCGACCTGGGCGGGGGTCGCGTCGAGCTCCCGGCCGATCTCGGCGAGGGAGTCGAGGATCCGCATCCCGCGTTCGTTCAGCAGTCGCCGCATGCGAGGGCCACGGGGGCTCTTTCCGAAGTCGTTCACGGATCGGTACTTCCCCGTCAGGAAGCCGCTCGCGAGCGACGCGTAAGGGATCACCCCGAGGCCGTGGCGGACGCAGACCGACTCGAGCCCCGCTTCGTACTCCGCCCGATCGCAGAGATTGTAATGGGGCTGCAGGCTCACGTAGCGGGGAAGCCGGCCTCCCTGACCCAGCCGGAGCGCCTCCTCGAGCCGGGTCGCGCCGTAGTTCGAGGCGCCGATCGCCCGGACCGTCCCGCTCTCGACCAGCTCTCCGAAGGTCGCGAGCGTCTCCTCGAGAGGGGTCGCGTCGTCGTCGATGTGGGCCTGGTAGAGATCGATCCGAGCGACCCCGAGCCGCCGGAGCGACTCCCGGACCTCGCTCTCGATGTACCGGCGGGAGAGCCCCTTGCGGGACGGATCCATCTCCATTCCGACCTTGGTCGCGATGAGGACCCGCTCCCGCTGGCCGCTCTTCTTGAGCCAGCGCCCTAGGATCGTCTCCGATTCTCCGCCGTGATTCCCCGGCGCCCAGTTGGAGTAGACGTCCGCGGTGTCGATCAGGTTCCCTCCGGCCTCCACGAAGCGGTCGAGCAGGTGGAAAGAGGTCGGCTCGTCGGCCGTCCAGCCGAAGACGTTGCCGCCGAAGGCGAGAGGGAAGACCTCGAGGTCGGACGCACCGAGCCGACGGAGCTTCATCGTACGATCGGGGGGCGAGGCGACCCTCCCTGAAGAGGGCTCCCCACGCTCTCCGGGCACCGCAAAGGACGCCCGATCAGGCCCCAGGCCGTTCCCGCGACGGCGGCGCGACCGAAGTGCGCCGGGCCGTCGCGAGCCCCACACCGGCGAGGATCAGCGCGACGCCGGCAATGAGGCCGAGGCCGAGCGGCTCACGAAGGAGCGCGTAGCCCCAGATCACGCCAAAGATCGGGATCAGGAAGGTCACCGTGAGCGCTTCCGTCGGTCCCGTGCTTTGGAGGATCCGGAAATAGATCACATAGGCGAGAGCCGTCGAGATGAGGGCGATCCCGAGCACGGAGACCAGCGCCGGTGTCGAGAAGTGGGCGCCGGGCAGCTCCGCACCGGCGAGCGGGAGGAGGAGGAGCGCGCCGGCGAGCTGCTGGCCGACGGTCAGGTGGATCGGATCCTCGTTCGGGAGGCGCCGGCGAACGTAGATCGCGGCGAAGCCATAGGAGAACGCCGCGAGAAGGGAAGCGCACGCGGAGGCGATCACGAGGGGAGTGAGGGCGAACGGCGCGGCGCCCACGAGCACGACCACTCCGCCGATCCCGAGGACGATCCCACCCCCCTGGCGCGCACCGATCCGCTGTCCGAGGAGCGGGATCCCGAGCAGCGCCGAGAACAGCGGCGCGGTCGAGTTGAGCACCGAGGCGAACGAGGCGGGCAGGGTCAGCTCCGCGACCGCGATGAGCGTGAACGGGATCGCCGCGTTGACGCCGCCGAGCACGAGATACTGCCGCCACTTCTGCCGCAGACGGGCCTCCGTCTGCGCCCAGCGCCCGGTCACCAGGAGGTACGCGACGACCGACCCGCCCGCGATCAAGACCCGGAGCTCGACGAAGAGCGCCGGTCCGAGCGCCGGTGCTCCGACCCGATAGAACACGTACGAGAGGCCCCACATCGCCCCGAGGACGACGAGCAGCGCGTACTCTGCTTTCCGCATGCTCGACCGCTCGCCCCTCCCTGCGCCGGTCGAGGAGCGTGCGAACTAGATAGCGGCGAACCCGACGCACGTCGACCGCACGCAGAACCCCGCGGAGTGAGGTGAAATCCTCTCGACGTCCGCGCGTCGCCCTCGCACGGCGATACCTTGACAATGCTCGGGAACTTCCGGTCCGGCATGAGGCACATCACGGACGTCGCTCACGCTCTCGGACTCGCTCCGAACTCCGTAATCCCGTACGGTCCGGGCGTCGCGAAGATCCCGACCCCGGTCGTCCGCGCCCACTCCGAGCGGCCTCGGGGCAAGCTCGTGCTCGTCACCGCGATGACCCCCACGTCGGCCGGGGAGGGAAAGACGGTGACGGCCATCGGGACCGCGATGGCGCTCGCGCGCGAGGGTCTCCGCGCGATCCCCGTCCTTCGTCAGCCGTCCCTCGGACCGGTCTTCGGCGCGAAGGGCGGCGCGACCGGGGGCGGGAAGGCGACCGTCGAGCCGAGCGCGGAGATCAACCTCGGGCTGACCGGCGACCTCTACTCGGTAGCGACCGCCCAGAACCTCCTCGCCTCGCTGATCGACAATCACCTCCACCACGGGAACTCGCTCGGCCTCGACCCCGAGCGGATCACGCTCCCGCGAACGATCGATCTCGACGACCGGGCCCTGCGCGGCGTCCGCGTGGGAGCGGGGGGCAAGGGGACCGCTCCCGAGCGCCCCGACCGGTTCGTCATCGCCGCGGCGTCCGAGGTCGCCGCGATCCACTGCCTCTCCCGGGACCCCGAGGACCTCCAGCGCCGCCTCGGCGCGATGACTGTGGGGTTCACGAAGGACGGGAACGCGGTCACGGCCGCGGACCTGGAAGGCGGCGGCGCGATGGCGGCCGTGATGCGCCACGCCATCGAACCGAACCTCGTCCAGACATGCGAGGGGACGCCTGCCCTCGTCCACGCGGGACCGTTCGCGAACCTCGGGCCAGGTACCGCGAGCGTCTCGGCGATCCGGCTCGCGCTCTCGCTCTCCGATTACGTCATGGTCGAGGCCGGTTTCGCGAGCGATCTCGGCGGGGAGAAGTTCGTCGACCTCGTCGGGCCGGTCGGCGGTTTCAGCCCGGTCGCCGCGATCCTCGTGGCGACGGTGGCCGCGCTGAGGCATCATGCGCGCGCGAGCGCCGACGAGCCGATCTCGAAGGGGCCCGAGGTCGTTCGCCGGGGGCTCGGCAACCTCGCCCAGCACGTGGCGAACCTGAAGGCGCTCGGGCTCGACCCGGTGATCGCGATCAACATTCACCCGGACGACCAACCGGCGGAGCTCGACGTGCTCGAGTCGTTCTGCCAGTCCGAAGGGCTTCGGTACGCCCGATCCACCGTCTACTCGAGCGGCGGCGCGGGAGCCGCGAACCTCGCCCGCCTCGTCCGAGAGGCGGCCGACTCGGGCCATCCGGCGCGCCCGGTCGTCAGCCCCGCCCACTCCCTCTCGAAGAAGATGGAGACGGTCGCAAAGACGTTCTACGGCGCCGCCGGGATCTCGATCCTCCCCCAGGCCGCCGCCGACCTCGAGCGCCTCGCAAAGGTCGGTCTCGATCCGGGGCCGCTCTGCATGGCGAAGACCCAGCTGTCGCTCTCCGATGACCCGAAAAAGCTCGGGGCGCCGAAGGGATTCACGGTCTCCGTCCACCGTCTCGACGCCTGGACCGGGGCCGGCTTCGCTGTCGCGCATCTCGGCCAGATCCTCGCGATGCCCGGTCTCCCCGAGCATCCGGCGGCGGTCCACATCTCGGTCACCGCGCAAGGCGAGGTGACAGGGCTTTCGTAGATCCCGCGCGCCACGCGCCTCGGCGCTTTTCATGCCCGGGGCCGTCACCGATAGGTCGACCCCTCACCGGCGTCTCGGGAGGCGCTGCCGTCGGGTGGTTCCAATAGAAATACCGGCGTAGGTACCACGGCAGGGGATCTCCGTGGCGCTCCTGCTCGCGAGCGACTACTACACGCTCCTCGAGATCTTCATCTTCCTCGCCGTCGCCCAGCTGATCCGGTCGCTTGCCCGCAAGGTCGGCTTTCCCGAGATCGTCGCCGACCTCCTCGCCGGTATGACGATCGGAAGCTACGCGATCGGCGGGGTCATCGACTCGGTCTTCGGCATCCATCTCTTCGCGGTTTCCGCGGGCGTCCTCCTGTTCGCCGACTTCGCGGTCGTCCTGCTCCTTTTTTCCGCCGGCCTCGATGGAGGGTTCGTCTCGCTCCGCCGGGCGGGAGCGCCCGCGGTCGGGGCGGCGGTCGCGGGGGACGTTCTCCCGTTCCTCCTCACCTTCCTGATCTTCTCGAGGTTCTACTCGATCGACACGGCGCTGCTGCTCGGCGTCGCGGTCGCGGCCACGAGCGCGGCGGTCGCGGCGTCGCTCATCCGGAGCGGAGGGCTCCGGGCCGCGCCGGGCGCGCAGTTCCTCATGAACGCAGCCGCGCTCGACGACGT
>Ga0187772_10000290_pt1 | contig 22233 bp, 25 predicted proteins | sample 0116_SJ02_MP15_2_FD_133137 | JGI IMG/M metagenome (GOLD analysis project Ga0187772, IMG submission 133137) | Tropical peat soil microbial communities from peatlands in Department of Meta, Colombia - 0116_SJ02_MP15_20_MG | ecosystem: Environmental > Terrestrial > Soil > Wetlands > Peat | place... | reverse complement strand
GTCCTCGAAGGGCTCTGGAGGCAGAAACAGGGGGAGGAGAAGCGGCTCCTTCAGGGGATCATCCTCGTCTGCGCCGCTTTTGTCCATCACCAGAAGGGGGAGGAGAAGGTGGCCCTGGGTGTCCTAGCCAGGGGGATGAACCAGTTGGACTTCCCCCGGGCAGATTACTGGGGCTTCGACATCCTGAAGGTGAAGGAGGAAGTGCAGCATATACTGAAGCTGCGGCGTTTCACGAGCTTCAGGGTCTAGCCGAAGACAGGGAGGTTCATGGGGTTGGCCTCTTCCGACACCGCGGTCCTGTGCCTCGCTGCTGCTATGCTCATTCCCATGCTCAGCGTCACCAGGATCACAGTGACATAGAAATCCCCCTGGGCGATGGAGGAATAATTGAGCAGCTCGATGGCGTCGATGGCGAGGCCCAGGACCGCAGACACATAGAAGATGGCCGCAGGGCCGACGAAGGTCGCCAGAGAAACCACGACCAGGATTATGGCGAGTGCCACCATGGTCGTCCCCTCGATTCCTGAAGGAGCAACCTTTTGTGCCAGACACACCGAACTGCACGCCTGATAGTAAGCCCAGACGTTCCAAACCCCGGCGACGACACCCGCGAGGGCGGCAGCAGTCCCCAGTCTCGCCAAGCTATCTCATCGTGAGCTTGTAGTACCCGGCTTCTATGTTCCTGTTGATGTTGTCCTTCACCAGGTAGAGCCTGTGGATTGGGTTAGCCAACTTCGGTGTAAGCGAGTAGTCCCTCCCGATGACGAACTCGAGGACCTGCGCGTCCCTGCAGGCATGGGTGATCTTCTTCCCTGGCCTCGCCCCGAGGCTGTTCATCCGGACGTCCATCTCGGTGGTACATGTCAGGATCGCCCATTCTTCGTCCTCAGGTATGGTCTCGAAGCCGACGCTCGCCTTCAGGGGTTCGCCGTACCTCTTGTCGTCGCAGAACAGCTTCTTGCACCCTCTGCACCGCCACACATCCACCACCCCCTGGAGGTAGTTGTCGCGGTTCACGTTGACCATGCCGATGAAAACAATTTCCCCGTGTCTGCAACTAGCTATCGTCATTCTTCAAAGCCCTCCATACTGCTGTTCGAGACATCCCGTACAACTTGCTGAGCGCAGTTATTGACATCCCAAAAACGTTGTGCCTGACGATAGCGTCTTCCCTCTGAGCTTCGCTTAGCGTTGGCCACATCTTTCTCGTTGACAGCGCCCTACCTTTCCTTGAAAGTCGACTCCCTACGCTGTAAGCCCATGGTATTGGCCTGAATCGCCTATTCCCATGCCGTTCTCGCAACCCTAGTCTTACCTGTTCCTGAAACCGCCCCTGGACTTCAGAACCCGTAATCAAATCGTACTTTCTATATTCAAGAAGGGTTAGCAATTCCCTTCGCTTTTTGTAGCAATACGGAACAAGGCACTCTGCGATGTAGACTACGGATTTCTGGTCCGCTATTCTAAAGGCGTATGCCCTAGAACTGGTCATTCTCCTTACCTTACCTGTCCTGATTCCTTGAATTCTGAAAAACGAGAGGATTTGGCCAAGCTGAGCGCCGCTCTGATCGGCCCAATCCAAGTAGAACGCAATGGTGAACTTTCCTACGAAAATCGATACGCTCCCATCACCGTCAAAGTAACCCGCGACCTGCTCCCAGGTAGAGTATGGCTTGGGAAGATTGGCGCTTGATAATTCGTCGTAGGCCGACTCGGGGGTCGTTATTGTTCAAATTTGGAGCCAGGGTGAACTATTAACAACCAATGAACAGCGAAGTTCTCCGAGGTTGTTTCCAGCCTGGCGGGGTTACCCAACCTTGTTCTCCCTTGCGGCTTCGTAGACAGGGATCAACTCGATGATCAGCCTGTCCACCCTCATCCTCCTCTCGTTTATCTCCCGCACCATCGCCTCCCTCCAGGTCCTGTAATGGTTGGCGATCCCAAGCCTTGGGTGCACAGGAATTATCCGCTTTCCATCCCCTGAGATTATCGCCATCCCCCTTTCCAAGATCCCGGAAGCCTGCTTCGACTCCGAAACAGGGAGCTGCCCTTGACGAAGCAGCTTCAGGTAAAGAAGGGAGTCCTCCCGTGATAGACCGACCTCCGTCCCGAGCCTTCTGACGACGTCCGCCTCGTCCCGGACCTCGGCGTTCCCGTTCAAAGCTTCAAGGTCTCCGGGGAGTTCCACAGGAACTCGAAGTAGTCCTTGGCGAAGCTCGCAAGGCCATGGTGAGACGCCCAGATAGCAAGAGGAAGGCCGCCCTGCTCTCCTCCCCCGAGCAGCAGGACCACCTCCCTGGAATCAGAGATCAGCCCTCCACCGTACATGGTCTTCCTAGTCCTCAGCTCGGCGAACCTGGCCAGCCGCGATGCAGACTCCCTCGGTATCTCCGGGGAAGTTAGGATCAGGCTCCTCACCCCTTTCTCCTTCAGCGCTGCCATCAGGGGCTCTATCCTTTCCGTAAGAGAGACCAGCTGGGGAGGGAGTGCTATCAGGAGCTCGACCCTGCAGTTCAGCAGGAGGTTCTTCACCCTCGAGAGTATCTCATTGGTCCCGCGCATTATCCAGATGTCCGGCTTCTCCTGCTCTCCGCGGCTCACGTATATCCCCATGAGCTCCTCCAGGGCCACCTGCTCCTTCTCCTTCCGCTCCGTCTCCTGTCTCGACTTCAGCTCCTCCAATGCTGTGTCCGGGGGCTTGGCCGTGTAGACTATCGGCCTGCTCTTCTGCTCTTCCACCCACCCGCGCCTGTGCAGCGATTCGAGGGCGTCGTACACCTTGGAGTAGGGAATCCTGGCCTCCCTGCTGACGTCGCTAGCTGTCATCGTACCTCCTTTCAGGAGGGCCACGTAGGCCTTGACCTCGCTCCCTGTCAGTCCGAGTTCTTCGAGGGACGCAGCTGCTCGCTCGCTCAGGCCCAAGTCGGTCCACCTTTGCAGAACTTCGATCCACCAAAAGCGTAAATCTGCTTCCGCTCTGGCGTCCCTCGTTGCCAGCCTGCAAGCATGCGAATCTCGAATTCGTGGGGAACCAGAAGACCGACGACGGCGTCAACGCCTACTACAAGTGCAAGTCGTGCGGTATCCTCCTGATCATGACCCCCTCCCGTCAGGTGTTCGGCGTCCGGGGAGTACAACCAGAGCATCCTCCCGCCGGGAACAAAGGCACCAAGTCTTAACCTTTCACCTTCTGTAAAGTTAAAATGCTTAAATGCTCAAGCCGATAGGGAGTTACGAAGGCGATTTATGTTGGCCCAATTTGCAGACGTTAGTCTAGAGCTGAAGAAGGAGGTTTCGAAAGGGAATTTCATCCGTCAGACGCAGTCAATCTGTCCCGACTGCAACCGAATTCTCCCGGCGCTCGTCTTCGAAAGAGACTCCAAGGTATGGATGACGAAGACATGCCCAGAGCATGGTGAGACCGAAGAGCTGTACTTCGGGTCATACGAAATGTACAGCAAGTTCTCGCGCTATTGGAAGGACGGCAAGGGGACCCATGCGGCCAACGTCCCCATGGACGTCTGCTCCTGCCCGGCCAACTGCGGCCTCTGTTCTAACCACCTGTCGCACACGGGCCTATCAAACATCATCGTGACGAACAGGTGCGACCTGACCTGCTGGTACTGCTTCTTCTACGTCAAGAAGGGGCTAGAGGGAGCCTACGTCTACGAGCCCACCCTCGACCAGATCAGGGAGATGGGGCGGTCGCTGAAGGCTGAAAGGCCGGTCGCGGGCAACTCGGTGCAGATCACAGGGGGCGAACCCACGATCAGGGAGGATCTCCCCACGATAATCAAGATACTCAAGGAGGAAGGGGTAGACCACATCCAGCTGAACACCAACGGGATTAACCTGGCACTCAACCCAGGACTGGCAAAACGGCTGAAGGATGCCGGCGTCTCGAACCTCTACATGAGCTTCGACGGCACGACACCGAAGACCAACCCGAAGAACCACTGGGAGGCGCCCTATGCCATCGACGCGTGCCGCAAGGTGGGGGTCGGAGTGGTCCTGGTCCCGACCGTCATCAAATCGATCAACGACCACGAGCTGGGGGACATCATCCGGTTCGGCCAGAGGAACATAGACACGGTGCACGCAGTGAACTTCCAGCCGGTCTCGCTCACCGGAAGGCTGACGAAGACCGAGAGGGCGAAATACCGTATCACGATTCCGGACTGCATCGAGAGGATAGAGGAACAGACGAACGGCGAGATTACCAAGGACGGCTGGTTCCCGGTCCCCTCGTGCTCCCCGGTGACAGGCTTCATCGAGGCTTTTACCAAGAAGGAGCAGTACGAGCTGTCGATACACTTCGCATGCGGCGCGGGCACCTATGTCTTCAACGACCCCGACAAGAAGAGGCTCGTCCCTCTGCCGGAGTTCGTCGACATCGCTGGGATGATCGAGTACCTGGACGAGAAGAGCGAAGAGATATACTCCGGCTCCAACCGCTACGTCGTCGCTGCGAAAGTCCTGACGAGGCTCTCGTCATTCGTGAACAAGGAGAAGCAGCCCAAGAGCCTGAGCTTCGCGAAGCTCCTCACCGACGCGCTGATCAAGCACGACTACACCGCCATCGGCCAGTTCCACCTGAAGAGCATGTTCCTCGGAATGATGCACTTTCAGGATAAGTATAACCAGGATGAAGAGAGACTTCAAAGGTGCGATATTCACTATCTGACTCCAGATCTCAGAATAATTCCATTTTGCTCGTTCAACGTTATTCCTGAATGGTATAGAGATAGGATACAGCAGAAGTATGGAATGCCCATCGAAGCATGGGAAGCTAAGACTGGCAGGAAACTCGAGGATGGGCTCTACAGAGGAACCCTCAGACGAGGCGGCCACGTACAAGGGTGTGGCTGTGCTGCGGGCGAGCACGGAGAACCCCTTCCGATCCAGCCGATAACGGGAACCTAAGCCCGCTTCCTTTACGGAGCTCGGTACTGTGATACTGCTTTCCTCCACACTTTATCTACCCATCGCGAAGATTCCTTCAAGACTTTGTCGATAAAGTCCACACTGAAGGCCCGACGCAGAAGAAGGCGTATCCTCTGGGCATCCCTGGTGGTAGTGGTCGTCGCAGTAATTGTCGTAGCCTACCTTGTTTCGGAATCGCTGAGCAGTCCGTACACCTCGTATATCGACACCCCGGTGAGCGCATCGATTTTCCGGGGGCTCGCGGTGTTCAGCAGCTCGAGTCTTGCAGCCGTAGGCAGCGGCTCAGCCAATGCTCCTCGCGCCATTACGGGAAGCGCGCTCACAAACAACGGGAAGCCGGAGGTATTGTACGTGGGGGGCGAGTACTGCCCCTACTGCGCGGTCACCAGGTGGAGCATGATAATCGCGCTTTCCAAGTTTGGTAACTTCACTGGTGTAGAGTACATGCTGTCGACCGCGACAGACGTCAATCCAAACACGCCTACATTCACCTTCGCCAGCGCCAGCTACACTAGCAGCTATGTGTCCTTCGTTACCGTGGAGCATTGGGACAGGTCGGACGACATCTTCCAGCCTTTGAGCACGCAGGAGCAGTCTCTGTTTTCCCAATACGACCCCAGCGGCGGCATTCCGTTCATAGATTTCGGGAATCAGTACCTGGTGACCGGGGTGACGGGGGGCCTCAGCACGCTCGACCTCTCCGGCATGAACTGGACCCAGGTCGTAGGCCAGTTGGACGTCCCGAGCAGCCAGATCGCCCAGGCCATGGTTGGGGAATCCAACTACATCATCAGCGCGATCTGCGCCATCGATGGAAACCAGCCCTCCTCGGTCTGCTCCCAACCCTTTGCTACCTTGACCCTCGCACACGTGTCAGCCGGCACCCAGCCCTCCCAGACAAGCGTGATAGCCATCCCACCCGACCGCCTTGGTTTGCTATGAACCGCCCAGCCAAGGCTTTCGTAGTCCTTTCAACCATCGGAATCATCGTGGCCATTTATCATGGCTACGATGAGATCACCTTCTACTCAGCCCCGGGGACGGGCGTATGCAACATCAACCAATTCCTGTCCTGCGTAAGCGTCTTTCAGAGTGGCTACACGAAGTTCCCGCCCGGTCCATATGGGGTCTCCATGTTCGTCTACGGCCTCATCTGGTTCCCGCTCATGCTGTTTCTTGGCCTTTGGTACGGGCGGCGGACCGGGACACTGAATGGAGAGATTCTGCTTCCTGTCCTGATGGTGGGAAACCTCTTCACACTTTACCTCTGGTACCTCGAGCTGGGAGTGATCCACGCCCTGTGTCTCGTCTGCATCAGCATGTACGTGCTGAACTATCTGATGACGGCACTGGCGGCGAAAACGCTGTTTGGACCTTAAGTGGCCGAATAGGAACAAGCCGCAGCCCGGGTTGTGGAAGAGGTAACCCAAAATCACTGTGACCTGTCAAGGCGCTCCTATTCCATGGAATTTCGGAGATAGAGGATAACCGGCTCTCCCAGCTTGGCGAGAAGCTCCCCTTTCTTCGAGAGGGTGTATCTGACCTTCGGTGGCTTCGACTGAATCACATTCCTCTCCAGGAACCCGAGTTCCTCCAGGTCTTTGAGCTTCCTTGAAAGCACTCGAGAGCTGATCCCCTTCAGGAGCCGCCTGAGGTCTCCGAAACCGGCTGACTTCAGCGAATAGGTCGACAGGATGATCTCGATGGACCATTTACCGAACACTTTCTTCATCAAGTTCAGGTTGTCCTTGACCGAACTTGCTTCTCCCCTGTAGGTGAATCCCTCCTCGACGCTTACCATCTTCACGAATTCGGAGGCGGCCTCTCCGAATTCCCTGAACTTTGCCTCCAAAGACTCATCGTCAGCGGTGCGTACCTTGAAGGAGCGGGGCTCGTCCCTTCCATTCGGTACCTTCCCCCCTTCACGATACGACATTGCCTTCAGGTTGCCTCTCGATTTATAAAAGAAGGGAGGATTCTCCGTTGCTGTTTCACTCGGGGCCGGGGGCCTCTTCACAGGTCATGTTGGAAGGAGTAATCAGGGTTTTAGTGACTGGAGCGGATATTGTGGGGACGTTGTACGTGATCGTGAACTGAGTGCTGTTGGTCGCGGACTGGACCGCGATGGAGAGGTCGACATTGGAAAGGGTGGCCGTAGCGGGACTGATGGTAAACGGCATGAAAATGCTCTGCCCGCTGGTGACGCTCGTGAGCTTGAGGTCGCAGACCGGCGTGTTCGCCGCGTCAGTGGCAGTTGAGGTCAACTGGACAAACTGCGGGATGTAGCTGGCGTTGTTCCACTGGACCCAGAAGGCGAATTCGGTCCCATTGAACGCATATGACGTGACGTTCGCGTAGCCTCCGAATGGCCTTTCCTGTGGTGGGAAGCTGTCGCTGGTGTAGGCGAGGTAACCCAAGAACAGCCCAAAAGCCGTCGCACCGACGATTGCGGCAATGACCAGCAGCTTGGCCGTGGACATGCTCCGTGCAGCTCTTTGGCTCCCTCTATCTGAGGTCGTCGAGCTTCGAGGACGAACGCATCAGAGACAGTATTCTGTCAAAATACGCCTCAAGAGCCTCTCTAAACCTTGGGCTGTCCCAATCTGACTTCGCACCCTCAAGAAAGCCCTCCATCCACTCGAATTCCTTCTCGGACTGGGGCCCCAGAGCCGATAGGAGTGATTGGTTCCTGTAGTACACCTCGCTGTCTTTTTCGAAAAGATTCCTCCGCTTCAGCGACGCGATGGCAAAGGCATTCCTTGAAAGGAGAGAGGCGTCCGCTACCGGGTCCCCGGACGCCCTGTTGGATACCCACTCGGAGAAGAAACTCTTAGCGTTGTCGAGCTCCTTCTCCTCCATCACCGCAAACACTATGTCGTCCACAAGCACATTTTGCAGGTGGTTGAACGCATCTATCAGTGCGTCGGTCTCCTTGACCCTGAGGCCGTCCCTTTCCTTGAGCTCGTCGAGCACCTCTTCGAGGATCGCGCTGTCGTGCGAGTACGCTCCCCTTTCGGCGAAGTATACATGGGATAACTCATGGAGCACGAGCCCCCCGAGCATTTCCGAATCGAGGGCCCACTCTGAAATCATGATCTTGTGGACCTGGCCCTCCTTCCGGGCGTAACCCATGATCGCGAGGTTAGGTTCTACATTCAGGGTTACCTTCGACCTTACGACGTAGCCCTTCTGCTTCATCCGCTCCAGCGCCCAATCCAGGGTTTCTTGCAGCAATTCGTCAGTACTGGCAGCCCGCATCTTTCTCGGCTTCGTTCAGCTACGCACGGATAAACATCTCGGTCTCCGATTATCATAGCAACGGGGGCAAGCCTATTCTAGCCAGGCGGCGCTACGGCCCCGAGATGAGCGTGAAGCACTACGCTGCGGGGGGGCTCGCCGTCGTCGGGGGTTTGTTGATGCTCACTAGTGGATACAGTTCAAGGGGCTTCCTCTACACCGCCCTGGGCTACGCAGAGCCTCACATCTCGGACTTCCTCAGCGGTGCCGCCGCCAGCGCGGCGGTCCTCGCCATAACGATCTTGGAGTTCATTATCGCCCTCGGCGGGCTTGTGGTCCTCCTGGGAGGGCTGATAATTCTGACCCGCCACTCCACGACCGGGAGGACCCTCATTTATCTTGGGGGTGGAGCCGGGTTCCTCGGGTTCCTGGTCTCCTTCGGTTACTCGGCCTACAAGCTCGGCGGGCTCGACCCTGTCTTGTCGTACCTTCCCTACTGGATCGGCTTGGCCATGGCGGTCTCGGGCCGATGGTTGGCCAAGGGCGCGTAGACCAAAGTGGTGAATCGAACTCTTGCCGGCTAGAAGTTACGGGATTCTCGCCGGAGGCTTCGTCTTCGCTTCGCGAGGCAGGAGGTTCCGTCGACTCTTCCGAGAAGCCCTGCTGCGGCCCCCCGCTGACGTGCCTCGGATAACGACTGTCCGGTCCGTTTCCCTCTCGAGAAGGCCGACGAAGACCATGGTGGGTCTGACGCGGTATTCCCGGGTGAGGTTCTTCCTGGTCCTTTCCAGGCCGCGGCAGACCATTACCTTCTACTCGTTTCTGCTCGACGCACTGTCAGACGAGGCTGCCGTCGGTGTCATGGCGCATGAACTTGCGCATGCGTGGTTGAACGAGCACGTGAAGCCGGAGGAATCGCGAGCGAGGGAGCTGGAAGCTGACGCCCTCGCAAGAGACTGGGGTTTCGGCCCGGAGCTCGACGCCCTCGACAGGGAAGCCGAGACGGTCCAATCGGACTAGCGCGGGCTAGTGGTAGATTGTGTTGCTTCCAGACTGGCTTGGCGGAGTCGCTGGTGGGGCCTTTGAACGGAGCTCCGCCAGGTCCACGTCAAAGCCGGCCATGACGCTGAGTATCTCAAGGAGTCTGGCAACAGACCTCACATGAGGGCTTGGTTCGCCATGGTCCACTGACAGTTTGTATCCCTTGATCCCCATTTCCTTTGCCATGGCGACCACCATGGACGAGAAGAAAGGAGCTGGCTCATCCGCTAGGATCTTCACGCCGTGCCTCTTCAGCTTCGACACTCCTGTGGGGTCAGTGGCGAAACCGGTCGCCTGCGGCTCAGCCTCCGGAGGGAGTGGATTCTCAGCCCACCTCGCGCCCACCGAGTAGAGTTCAGTCACCCCCATGTCCTTGGCCTTATCCAGAAGGAACTGGGCGAACTCGTACTGCTCCTCCGCCGGGCTCGCGTCCCCGGCGAAAAGGATGACATCACGCTTGCCCCTCATCAGGTAGAAGCTACACTCTGGAAGGGTCGATAGGCCGTTGTCCCTCACGAGAACTTCGGGGGGGAACGCGGAAGTCCTGACTGTCCCTAGCTTGGCGAATTTCATCTTCCTCAGCATGTACTCCCCCATCTCCCTGGCTTGGGAGTAGAGGGCCCTGTACTGGGGCACGGACGTGGAGACTGCAACTATCAGAGCGGGGTTCTTCAGGCGCCTGGTGCCCTCGGCTTCGTAGTCAATCCACATGGGGAAAACGGGGCCGAAGCCCATCGTCGCATATTTAACCCTCGCCGGAGACGATTCGATGCACGCGGATTTTTTAAATATGCGGGCGCTCCAAATCCTGAACACCGGTTCATGAAAGCATACTGGAAGACCCTTTCTCATAACGGGGTGAACTTTCCCGATCTTTACCTTCCTGAAGGGCTCAGAGTCACAGTAAAGGGAAGTCGGGTCGAACTCTCGCCAATGGCCGAAGAGATGGCCTACGCGTTCGCCAAGAAGAAGGACACCCCCTACGTCCAGGATCCTGTTTTCCGCTCGAACTTCATGGGAGACTTCGCCAGGGAGCTTCCCGCCGGTTGCAAAGGCGCAGGGTTTGAGGACGTTGACTTCGGGGAGTTCTACAAGAAGGTCGACGCCGAGAAGGCGGCGAAGGAGAGCATGACCAAGGAACAGAAGAAAGCCTTGGCTGCCTCGAGAAAGGAGAGACGGGAGGCCCTCAAAGCTAGATTTGGAAAGGCCACCCTCGACGGCAAGGAGGTCGACATCGCCAACTGGATGGTCGAGCCACCGGGCCTGTTCATGGGGCGTGGGCGTCACCCTTTGCGTGGGAAGTGGAAGCCACGGGTCCAGTCATCTGACGTCATACTGAACCTGGGAGAGACTGCCCAGGTGCCCCCGGGCGTCTGGAAGCAGGTCGTCCACGATCACAACTCCATGTGGATGGCGAAGTGGGTCGACACGCTCACAGACAAGGAGAAGTACGTCTGGCTTCACGAAAGCTCCCCGATTCAGCAATCCAGGAGCAAAGCGAAGTACGACAACGCTCGTAAGGTGGGGGCAAACCTTCAGAAGATCCGTTCGAGGATTCTCAGAGAACTCGAATCCAAGGACGAGCGTTCACGCCAGGTCGCGACGGTCTGCTACCTCATCGACACCCTTGGGATGAGGGTGGGGGACGAGAAAGACGAGGACGAAGCCGACACGGTCGGAGCCAGCACCCTCAGGGTTGAGCACGTCAACATCGAGGGGAACCTGGCGGAGTTCAACTTCCTCGGGAAGGATTCCGTCGCCTGGCACAAGGAGGAGACCCTTCCGGATTCGGTCGTGCGGAATCTGAGAGAGTTCACCTCCGGAAAGAATCCGGAGCAGGAGATATTCCACGACGTGAGCTCGGGGCTGGTCAACCAGTTCCTCTCATCTGTGGTTCCGGGCGCCACAGCCAAGGTCTTCCGGACCTACCATGCGACCGCGAAGGCGAGAGAAGTCCTGGGCTCGAGGGACATGAGAAACGCGGAAGACCTCGACAAGCTCTACCACGCAAAGGAGGCCAACCTGCAGGCTGCGATGTTCTGCAACCACCAGAGGACTCCCCCCAAGACCTGGGAAGAGTCCCTGAGGAAGAAGAAGCAGAAGCTAGAGGAGGCCCAGGCAAGGAGCGACGCGAAGCGCGCCGCAAGGCTTCAACGGGAGCTCAAGTTCTACGAGCGGACCAAGAATTACAACCTGAACACCTCCATGAAGAACTACATTGATCCCAGGGTCATCAAGTCGTGGTGCGACTACGTAGGCCTGGATTGGGCCAGGGTCTACAGCAAGTCCCTCCAGAAAAAGTTCTCCTGGGCCAGTCAATCTTCCCCCAAGTGGGAGCCGGAGCAGGTTGACGCTCTAAAGCTGGTTGCGTCTACCCGCCGGGCGGGCGAGCACACGCCATAGTTCGTCTTCCGGTGCGGCCTTCAGACGGACTCTCTGGCCTCCCTTCCTGATCAGCGTACGGCCTGTTTCCGTAAACCTCCCCACTGGCGTCACCGGGCAAATGGGAGACAGCGCCATCTCGATTTCCGACTCCATCCCTTTTTTCACGGACAACAAGAGCGCTCCAGATGCGATCAGTCTCAACGGGTCGATTTTCAATCTCCTGCACAGCTCTAGGGTGCTGAGGGCCACCGGGACGCGTTCCTCCTCCAGCTCGAAGCCGAGCCCAGACGCCAAGGACATCTCGAATGCCGCCCCCAGCACCCCGCCTTCCGTACAATCATGCATGGCGTGCACAGCTCCGGTGCGGTAGGCGGCCACGGCCTCCTCTGCCACGCTTATGCGGTCGAGGAACTTCTGCTCTCCGGAAAGCACAGCCGTCCCTTCGAGCCCCGCTGTTTTTGTCATCATGATGGCATCCCCGGGCTCTGCGTCCCCGGAGGAAACATAATCGTCCACGAAGCTGAACGCAGTCACCACCACGATGGGATGACGAAGCTTGGGAGTTACTTCAGTGTGCCCTCCGACGATGCTTATCCCAAGTCTCTTAGCTTCGTCGTCCATCTGCTTGGCAATCTTCTTCGCGTACCTCGCATCAGCTCCCTCTGGCAACAGGACGACAGACTCCGCAAATTGTGCTCTGCTTCCGCTTGTGGCCACGTCGTTGGAGCTGACACTGATTGCATAGCGACCTATGTTCTTTACAACCCCAGTGACCGGATCCGCCGACACGATCATGAATTTAGCTCCGATCTTCAGTGCAGCGAAATCGAGTCCCGCTAGGGGCGGGGTCACCACGTCCTTGGAGCCTGCCCCCGTCAGCTTCAGGAACGTGGAGTTGAGCACCTCAATGGGAATCTTGCCATGCGAAAGGGGTTTCATTGTTTCAGGTTGCCGGTTTGCGGCTCCACGCTCGGTAAGAGCCCTCTGCCTCTTGTCACCCCTCGGATGCTCCTGACGAGGGGGATAGAGACAAGCAGGCCTATGAGGGCCTGGGCGACGTTGAAGGGTACTTCACCAGCTGGCGCCAGGGTGGCCACCACTGAGGCTGGCGCGATGAGAGTCAGGACGAAGGACTCGTAAAGGTAGTATCCCGCCACCATCTCGGAGCCTCCGATGAGCACAGACATCACACTCTGCCCGGACTTCGATCTGAGCTTCAGACCTGCAACGACGATTGCGACGAAGGCAGCGGCGGCCACAGCCGGCCAGAATAAAGGTGGGACATTGAGATTTAACGTCCAGGCGGGTACATTCCACGCACCGCCAAGGGTGATTGAGAAGACACCAGAAAGGTACGCAGAGCCTATGTAGGCCAGGGCTGCTGCGAACAGCAGGCCAAATGCGAGCGCGATCTCTCGCCACCTGTTCCTGGTAATCGTTGGAAACGCTCTCGTTCCAAGGTACCCCACTATGAAGCCCTCCAGCCCTTTTATCACCAAGGTCCCTGGCGCGTAGTAGCTATACCCCAAGGAAATATCGGATATCATTGAGCCGACCCCTCCCGCAAACGCCCCGACATAGGGACCCATCAGAAGAGCGCTTGTGTACACCATTATCTCCCCGACATTGAAGTAGCCGGTGGTGGCCGGGATGTATACGGAAAAGACGGAAGTTGCCGCCGCAACAAAAGCGGTGAAGATCGCTGTGCTCGCGATTTCTCTTGTGCTTACCACCGAAGCTCGAGCGTCGGTCTTTGGCTGCGACATATAAGTTCAAACCTATATATCAGTCTTCTCGCCTTCGGTCTGGGTTGACCGCATTCATGTGCGTCCAGTGCTCCCACCTGGAGGAAAGCGAGGATCTGGACGTCTCTTGTGAGCGCTGCGGTTCCGCAGTGGTTGTAGCCGACAGGGCGGCTCCTCGGGTGACCAGAGCCCAGTTGGAGGACCAACCCTCGGGCGTCTGGAGGTACAGGGCCTTTCTGCCTTCTCTGTCCCCCGAGGAGACAGTGTCCCTCGGCGAAGGAGGGACGCCCCTTCTGCGCGCAGAGAGGCTCGGGAGGGAAGTCGGCTTGAGTAACCTTCTGATCAAAGACGAAAGCCGCAACCCTACGGGGTCGTTCATGGACAGGGGGTCGACGGTCCTCCTTAGCTTGACAAGGAGGCGGGGAATCAAGGAGTGTGTCTGCATAACCACCGGCAACCTCGGCGCCTCGCTGGCAGCCTACTGCGCAAGGGCAGATGTGAGGGCCCACTTGATGATTCATCCGAACACGGATCGGGGGAAGCTGTATCAGATGCTGGCGTATGGTGCGGAGATTGAACCCATTTCATCTCGGCCCGTTCCACGATCCCAGCACGGGCGTACCCTCACCGTGACCGCCGCCAATCCCTACCTCCTGGAAGGCGAGAAGACAACGGGATTCGAGTTGATTCAGGAGCTGGGGTGGAGGACGCCTGATGCCATAGTCGTGCCTGTGGGAACCGGGGGCCATCTTCGAATGATCTGGCAGTCCATCATCCAGTTCAGGGACGCCGGGCTCCTAGACGATTCTCAATGCAGACTAGTTGGCGTCCAGGTCAAGGCGGCACGGTTGAGAGGGGCGGGCGGCCGCGCCAACGACGGACTCGTAGCCAGGAGCTTGCCTCTGGCGGAACTGGAGGAATCAGTGCCTTTTTTCCGAAAGGAGGCGGCCAAGGCCATACATGAGTCGGGCGGAATCACTCTGGGGACGAATTCGCGCGACATCGTAGCCGCGACCAGCCTGCTCGCCAAGACGGAAGGAATATTCGCAGAGCCGTCTTCTGCTTCCGTGATCGCCGCCCTGTCTGAGGCTGTCGAGGCCGGCCGCATCGACAGGACAGAGACCGTCGTCTGCGTGGTCACAGGTGCCGGGCTCAAGGACCCAAGGGCGGTCTCCCGACTGGCAAAGGAAGCGAAGCGAGTGGCGTTAGGCGAACCCTACGCGCTCCCATCCCCCCAGATAGGAGGAACGAAATTCGCCCTCCTGCGCCTGCTTCGGGAACGACCAAGCTATGGGTATGAGCTGAGGCGGATGCTTGGCCCTGAAAGACAGATGTCTATGGCGAGTGTGTATCAACACCTCACCGAACTCGAAGACTACGCGATGGTAAGAAGGAAGGGGTCTGTACTTTCGAAAGGGAGGGAGAGAATTGTCTACGAGCTAACCAGGAGGGGGACTGACTTCTTGAAGATCGCCGGAAAACTAGAGCGCTCCGAGTGGAAGCAGAGAGATTAGGTCGTCAGAAGAGCTGGGTTGAGCGTGTTCATTCGAGCATGGCCGCAAGACTTTCGAGGTCGTCTGAGATGAGTAAGGGCGAAGCCTCCGGGGGAAGGCGTTCAGAGTACCTGTTCACCCACGCCGAATCCAACCCCAGGTGCTGCGTCGGGACGATGTCGTGGAATACGCTCTGGGCCACGTGGAGGACCTGATCCTTGCTCGCACCTGTTCTCCTCAAGAACTCAATCCAATGGCCTTCGTTGGGTTTGTAGCTCCCGACTTCCTCTGCAGACACGAACCCGTCAACTTCCAGTTGGTTCCTCCTGATCGTCCCCTCGAGGAGGTCGTTGTCGACGTTGGACAGTATGTACCTCTTGTACCCCCTTCTCCCCATTTCGCGAAGGAACTCCGCGGTGTCCCCGAAGGTAGGCCAGTTGGGGACCGAGGCGGCGAAGCCCCGGGCGGCCGCATCGGAGATCTTGACTCCAAGTATGCCAGACATGGACAGGGCCGTACTGCGAAGCACTTCCCTATACTTCTTGTAAGTCGACTCCTCCGCCTTTTCTGCGTTTACGTAGGCTGACAAGAGCTCGTTTCCACTGAGGTTCACGCTGCCTATGGCAGCCTGCAGGCCCTCTTCTATTCCCCTCTTCCAGTCGACCAGGGTGCCATAGCAGTCGAATGTCAGATACCTGTATTTCACGAGCCAAGAGCCCGATAGCTGGTTAATGAATCTGCGATAGATTATGCGGCCGAAATCAAGAGCCCAACCAGGTAGAGCAGGGCCCCCGCTAGCGCCCCGACTAGGGCAGATTCGACTCCCGCCAATGGGTCGAAATTCCTAGGAACGAAAGACCTCGAGCCCAGCGCGAACAGTGCAGTCAGAGAGAGAACCACAGAAGCGAAAAGCGCGTCTGGACGAGGAATCTGGAGGACGTAGGGCGACACGGCGAGCAGGGCGAGAAGGAGGAAAGCGATTCCTGCGAAGAGCGGCCAGACGAAGGTGTCCGTCCCAACGTCTTCGATGTTGACCCTGAGCTCGCGACGGAGCATTTCCCTGAGCCACAGGTCCTTGTCCTTGGTCAACCTCTGCATGATCATATCCACTTCCTTCGACTCATACCCGTCCTTCAACAGCAGTTCGCGCATCTCTGACTCTTCCTCGTCAGGTTCGGTCTCGATTTCCATCCTCTCTCGCATCATATCGATCTTCAGAGATTGGAGTTCTGATCTCCTTGACAGATAATTGCTGAAGAACATGGAGAGCGCCCCTGCTGACGCAAAAGCGAGACCAGCGACGGCGATCGTCCCGAAGTTTAGGCCGGCCCCGTTCAATGCTGATGTCATGGCCAGGCCTTCTATTGCTCCGTCGCTCCCTCCGAGGACAATTCTGTCTAGTATTTTCCGAGCGGGGATGTGAGGGTGCTTCTCTTGCTGGGCCACGCCTGGGAGAACCCGTAATCCAGATTGCGAGTCCATATTTAGGACTTGGCACCACACGAGCCGAAACTTGGGTTCATAGGGACGTTTTCGGCTTGAATCTGGCTTTTTTTAGATTTTGCGTAGTGATGTTCTGTCACGCTCATGCGTAGGCTCATTCCTTATTAATGGACTAACCGTTACCCACTGCGGCATGACCCTAGACGAGAAAATCCGTTACGGAATGCTGGCCGTCAGTGGTGCGAGCCTTGTTTTTGCAGCACTGGGGCTCAAGGTGGGGCCGCTCGAGATTATCGGCGGCTTTGGAACCAGCTAGGCTTACCTAGCTGGATCCTATCTTTATCTGCACTATCAGCTTCTCGAATTTCTTGATTAGCTCCTCTTTGTCGAACATCCAACGATGTTCGCCAGGATTGTACAGGGTGTAAGGTATTGTGAATCTCGCTGCTTCGGTCTGGTCGATAGCATGAATGCTCATCCTGTCCTTCACCTTGGATGCCGCGTTGCCGAGATACTGTAGTCCCTCCACGACATAATCGACCGGGACAGCGAGCTCCGCAAAGTAGTTCTGACCGGCGGCCTCCCCCCAGAGGAAAGGTACCCTGTCGATTTGTTGCCTGAGTGTCATGGTTTCGAATTCGCTGACATCCTTTACTATGAAATCCACGGCGAAGTATCTGTGTTTCCTGTGCAATACCCTCTCTAGGGTGTAATCGTATCTGGTGCCCATCCAGTTCACGGTGTAGCCTCTAAGGAGTTTCTGAGAAACCACATGAGCGCTGTGGTGCCACGCCAGTTTCTTGTAGTTGATGTTGAGTTTCTCCGCCATTTCCTTCAATGTTCGGTTTGCATCCATCTGAAGCTCCTTGATGATCAACAGGTCAACGTAGTCGAACTTGCCTTGTTTCGAAGGCAGATAGGCTGCTGCCTGGTAATCCTGAGGGACCGGGTTGCTCCACTCGAAATCCCAACGACCTGTGTCGAAGTCGTAGAACTCTGGCTTCATTGGTGTGTTCCTGTGCCAATCAAATTCCAGCATCTCCAACTTCGAGAACATCCCTCTCTCCTTCAGCGCAAGAATGAATTCTCGGACGTCCTGGATCTGTTCGGTTGGGACGCTGAGATTGACGATGAACTCTCCTCCTATCAATGACTTCGCGAATCCCACGACGAAGCATACCTCGCTCATTGCCGTCAATATTGCAGAGGCATAGTTCTGGTACGCTTCCGCGAAATCGACGACCAGCATCACCCTCTTCAAGCCTAGTCTCTCGTGATCCACTGCCGCCTGAACCGCGAACCCCTTGCTCAGAATCTTCTCCTTGTACCGATACCTCACCGACTCCTTGAACTGGCCCAGCCTGCGCGCAATCTCAGGGACGTCGGGGCCTAGCTCGGTAAGCATCCTCACGAGCTGAACGGTTCTAGAATTCACATTGCTCTCAGGCTCGCGCTGAACTAGGCTCATGATAGCGTCCCCCCGAACCCCGCGGCGTTAAATCCGAAGTTTGTTTTTAAGCCATGCTGATTGCGAATCCATGATTCGACGACAGAGGATTCAGGCGAGTATGCCGGCCAGGTATCTGTCCCGTTCATCAGGACAACCGAGAATCGGATTTCGTAATAAGCATTTTTGCCATATTCTATGCATACTCACATGCCATTTGCAGATTAGCCCCCCATGTATGTAGCTTCCCACTCAGACGGCCCCAAGAAACCGGGCAGATAGCCCGAATCCTCTCAGGAACAGCCCAATCATGCTTTTAACCGACGGTAAAGGGCGGGAAAAAGCGAATTGCCCTTGAAAAACAGGAGGCAGGAGTACACCTGGCCCCCTACAAGGATGGGTCCAGTTCAGCTCCTTTCTGACAAGAAATCCTATTCCCTGGCGGACACGATACAAGCGAACGTTTCATTCAGAATCGCCGGAGGCCTAAGAGAAGCATTTCATCCGGATGTCTGGACCGTCGCCTGGGAAGACTTCGACAAGATCATCAGGCTTACCATGCATGTCTCCCTCGGGCTCCAGGGGGGCCTACGTAGCAGAAGGGTCGCCGAGGTAAAGAAAGAGGTCAGGAAGGCGAGCTTCTATTGGAGCCGGGACCCTGACCTGCCATACAGGATCTGGGCCATGATCGTACCCGAGGAAGGCGGTCCGCCAAAAATTCCGAGAAGCGTAGAAGACGCCAAATCCAAGATGCTTGACATCGAGAAGGAATTCCAGTTTCAAGCTTCGGCGATAGGGAGGGGATCCCACAAGCTCGTCGCCGATGCAAGTGCCCGTTGGGGCCGAAGAAGCTTCATAGAGAAGGGCGAGGTATCTTCGAAATCGAAGCCATTGGTGATAAGCGTTGAGTAAAGGCGAGTGGCTGGCCGAGGTCGTTTGGGGCGGGGACAGCCTATTCACGGGTTCGGACACCTCCGGCCACACAGTGGTCTACGACTCCGCCGACGCGCTAGCGAAGGGTATAGGTCCGATGAGGGCCCTTCTCACCTCTTTGGGGGCCTGCACCGGCATGGACGTCGTCGCGATTCTAGGTAAGAGGAAGCAGAAGCTGAAATCATTGAAGATTCTGCTTTCGGGAGGGCGGCCTGAACACGGTCTTCCGAAGCCGTGGACCTCGATTCACATCAAGTACGTCCTTTCGGGCGATTCCCTGGAGAAGGGGTTCGTCGAAGAGGCAATCAGGGACAGCACGGAAAAGTTCTGCAGTGTAGGTGCCACACTGCAGCCAACGGCGAAGATAACTCATTCATACGAAATCGTCCCCTAGACCGTGAGCACAATCTTTCCGAAGTGCTTGCTGCTCTCGAGCCTCGCCTGAGCTTCCGCTGCCTTCACTAGGGGGAAGACCGAGTCCACGATAGTCTTCAGCCTCTTCTCTTCGAACAGCCTCACCACTTCGGGGAGCTCTCCCACCCCTGCCATGAAGCTCCCGTAAACGGTGAGCTCTCTGTTGTAGACGTATCTGAGGTCGGTCACGGCGTCTGCTCCTGTGGTTGCCCCGCACGTGACGAGCCTCCCTCCTTTTACAAGCGCCTTGACGCTCCATCCCCAGGTAGCCTTTCCCACGTGCTCCACCACTATGTCCACGCCACGCTTACCTGTCAGCCTCCTCACCTCCACCAGGACATCCTGCTCGTAGTGGTTGATGGTGCTGTCCGCACCAAGCATCCTCGCCTTTTCCATCTTGTCCGCGTCCCCCGCCGTGGCGATGACCTTCGCCCCGAGGAGCTTCGCCACCTGCACCGCAGCCGAACCAACACCTGAGTTGGCTGCGAGAACCAGCACCGTGTCCCCGGGCCCCGCCCGGGCCTTCGTCGCCAGCATATGGTACGCCGTCTCGAAGACAAGAGGAAAGGAAGCAGCTTCTTCGAAAGACATCCCGGCAGGTTTCCTGATCAGATGCGTCCTTCTGACCTTGACAAGCTCCGCGTATCCGCCGTCTACGCCATATCCAATTATGGTGTAGTCACGGCACTGGTTGTCCTTGCCCGAAAGGCATCTTTCGCAGCGACCGCATCCTATTCCTGGGTTGACTATCACCTCGTCCCCTTCGTTGATCTGCTTCTCCTCCGGTGGCACCTGTTCAATCACCCCGGCGATGTCGCTCCCCGAGATGTGGGGCAGGGGGATCGCGACGTTGGGGAGACCGTTTCTGGCCCAGAGGTCTAGGTGGTTCAGCGCACAAGCCTTGACCCTCACCAGCGCTTCGTCCGAGTTCGGCTCCGGATCCGGAGCCTCCTCGTACTGCAGCACGTCTGGACCGCCATGTCTGTGGAAGCGGACTGCCTTCACGATCCCGCAGGGCACAGCCGTGCTCTTTTTTGCTTTGCCAGAATACTTTCAGAGAACCCTCCACCCTTTGTACTATGCAGCGCATAATCAAAGTTATAAGACGAAATTGCAGGATCAACGAGCTCTTTCATGGCGCGCTCAGTCTTCCGTGATGAAACAATTCTGCTTCAGGAGTATCTGCCGCACCAGATACCCCACCGAGAGGCACAGCTGAAGAAGCTCGAGCTCTACTTTCAGAGCGTGGCCCAGAGCGCCTCCAAGGCGAGCCAGGTCGTGATGATAACGGGCCCAATCGGATCAGGTAAGACGATGCTCGCAAAGAAGCTGCTGCTCGAATCGCTGCCCAGGAAGGCGGCCCTCTACGGGAACCTCGTCAAGGTGCTGCACGTCAACTGCAGGATAGACCGGACCCTCCAGGCCATAATGGTGAAGGCGTTGAAATCCTTGGGGCAGAGCTACCCCACGCGCGGATACAGCTTCGAGGAGCTCCTGACAGCGTTGGTCGAGGAGCTGAGAAGCAACAGGACCCACCTCGTCATCGCCTTCGACGAGGTCGACTCTCTGATACTCTCCGACCCGTCGGCGCTGTACACGATAACACGCCTCAGGGAAATGTCCCCCGGCAGCCAGGTCCTCTCCTCCATACTGATTTCGAAGACTACTGACTACCTGAAGAAGGTGGACCTTAGCACCCTGAGCTCGCTCCAGTGGAACGAAATCTCGCTTGACAGCTACCCCTCTGAGCAGCTGGTCGACATCCTAAACTCCCGCAGCGAGGCGTTCAACGACGGGTGCCTCGACGACGACGCCATACAGTTCGCCGCCGACGTCGCGGGACAGTTCGGCGATGCCCGCTACGCCCTGGACCTGATCTACAGGGCCGGGAAGCTGGCGGACGACTCCGAATCTCCCCGGGTTCTACCCGAGCACATCAGGTCTGCCAAGGCTTCCCTTCCTCCTCAGCTGAGGAAGGAAGAGCTGGCCTACCTCACGGCGCACCAGAAGCTGCTGCTCATGGCCGTCTCCACGCTCCTGAAGAAGGGGGACTCGACCTACGTCACCATCGGCGAAGTGGAGAAGAGCTACTCGGCCCTCTGCGAAAGCATGAACGTCGCAGCCTACCACCACACACAGGTGTGGAGCGACGTCAACGAGCTCTCCAGGAAGGGGATCATAGAGACACAGCTCTCAGGCAAGGGGGTGAGGGGGAGGACGACCATGATCGGGCTGTCCCTCGTCTCCGCAAAGGAGCTGATGGGGGAGCTCGAGAAGGGAATGGTGGCCGACGTTAGAGCTTGAGAGACTCATGTCCTCCTACGGAAGGACCAAGGTGCTCACCATAATGCTCGAGACTGGGGAGCTGAACATATCCGAGATCACCAGGAGGTCGGGGCTTTCCCACAGCGCGACGGCGCGCCACCTGGAGTTCCTGACGAGGTCAGGAATCCTGACGGAGAAGCGGTTCAACAGGATACGGATATTCCGCGTCGACCAGTCAAGTCCGCTGGCCGGGGCCCTGACCCGCTTCTATACAGACTGGAAGGAGGCAAGAGAATCCATCTTTCCCCCGGCCTACAACTAGCCCTGAACCCTTCTTCCGGACTCCTTGGCCAGGAATAGAGCGTAGTTCTCCTCAAGGTCGAGGCTTCTGACCAGCTCTTCCCTGAACCCCTTCCCGGCGCAGAGAATCAAGACGTATGGCATGTCCTCGGCCATGAAGCTCCTCTGACCTATCCCTACCCTCTTTCCCATCAGCGCGGCGACATCCTTGAGCTTCTTGGAATCATTCCATATCCTCAACTGCAGAGGCCAAGGCACTGCGTCCATGGTGTACCGGGCCCCGCCATCCCCTAGCGCCCTCCAGAGCCCTAAAGCAAGCATGGGATCGAGGTACCTCAGCAGGCGCCAGTCCCTTCCCCTCATGATCCTCCCCATCAGGACGTCAGCCTCCGAGAGGATGTCTAGTGCCGCGGCCTTGCGCTCCTCGTGAACCCTCGACCTCACAACAGCCGTGAATATGTCCCTCACTTTGTCCCTCGGCTGGCCTGGGTAGGCCCTCAAAGCCTTGAGGGCAGACTGTTCATCAGACGCCTGGAAGAAAGCGTTGACCGACTCGTAGGCGGTCAGCTCCTCGTCCTTCTGGGCG